>Ga0316198_10002793_pt1 | contig 10543 bp, 9 predicted proteins | sample OudBieAanoxic_MG_FD_204935 | JGI IMG/M metagenome (GOLD analysis project Ga0316198, IMG submission 204935) | Coastal sediment microbial communities from Oude Bieten Haven, Netherlands - site A anoxic | ecosystem: Environmental > Aquatic > Marine > Coastal > Sediment | place: Netherlands... | reverse complement strand
CAAAGAGAGTCTCGACATTCCAAAAGAGGCGCTGCTGAAAGAGGGTTTCTCTGCAGAGGAGATTGAAGAGGGCTTGACGGTTTTCGGTCCCAAGGGCTGCAAACTCTGCAACGCCGGCTATAAAGGTCGCGTCGGCATTTTTCAGGTCATGGAAGTATCTGAAACCATGGGCCGCATCATCATGGAAGGCGGCAACGCGATGCAGATTAAGGAACAGGCAGAGAAAGAAGGCGTTGTAGACCTGCGCCAGGCTGGCCTGAATAAAGTCAAGGAAGGGGTTACCAGCCTTGACGAGGTTAATCGGGTTACGATTGAGTAACGTACCCGTAAAGTTGAATTAACGGACGAAATGAATGGCTGAGACAGCGGTATTAAGTAAGCCCTTTGTCTGGGAAGGTACGGACAAAAGCGGCAAGAAAATCAAGGGCAAGAGCCTCGCCAGCGACGAGGCCGCGGTGCGTGCCGATTTGCGCCGCAAGGAGATTGTGCCCACGCGCATACGCAAGCAGCGCCAGGGCATGTTCGCTGGCGGCGGCACGATCACACCGGGCGACATTGCCATCTTCAGCCGACAGCTGGCCACGATGCTATCTGCCGGTATCCCGCTGGTACAGGCCTTCGAGATTGTCGGCACCGGGCACGAGAATCCGGCCATGCAGAAGCTCATCCTGTCGATCAAGGCGGACGTGGAAGGCGGCAGCGCGCTTGCCGAAGCGTTAGCGAAACAGCCGCTGTATTTCGACGATTTGTTCGTTAATCTCGTGGAAGCCGGTGAGCAGGCCGGTGCGCTGGAATCCCTGCTGGACAAGATCGCGACGTACAAGGAAAAGACCGAGGCGATCAAGAAAAAGATCAAGAAAGCGCTGACTTACCCGGCCGCGGTTCTGGTCGTCGCATTGGTCGTTACGACTATTCTGCTGATCTTCGTCATTCCCTCCTTCGAGGACCTGTTCCAGGGCTTTGGCGCAGACTTGCCCACGTTTACCCGCATGGTCATTGATCTGTCTGCTTTTGTGCGAACCCGGGGCATTATTATTCTGATCGGCATCATCGCCGCTGTCGCTACTTTCTTGTACTTCAAGAAACGTTCACGGCCGTTTCGGCACTTTCTCGACCGAATGATGCTGAAAGCGCCGATCATCGGGCCGATCCTGCAGAAAGCATCAATTGCTCGCTACGCGCGCACCTTGTCGACAATGTTTGCCGCTGGCGTGCCGCTCGTTGAAGCGCTCGAATCAGTCGCCGGCGCCACCGGCAACATTGTTTACGAAGTGGGTGTGCTGCAGATGCGCGACGAGGTCGCCACCGGCCAGCGCCTGCAAGCGGCCATGGAAAATACTGATTTGTTTCCGAACATGGTCAACCAGATGATTGCCGTTGGCGAAGAATCCGGCTCGCTCGATGAGATGTCGGCAAAGGTCGCTGATTTCTTCGAGGAAGATGTCGACAACGCGGTCGATAATCTGTCAAGCCTGTTGGAACCGCTGATCATGGGCATCCTCGGCATACTCGTCGGCGGGCTTGTCGTCGCCATGTATCTGCCAATTTTCAAGATGGGCGCAGTGGTTTAAACTGTCGCGAGTCATTTGCAATAAAACGGCGCTCGGTGGACACTCCGGACGCCGTTTTTTTTGGTCTTTTCACCCACGTGACGGAGTGCCGGGATGCTTGAACTGTTAGGCCAATCGCCACTGTTGTTTGCCGCTGTCGCTTTCGCGTTTGCACTGGTGATCGGCAGCTTCCTCAATGTCGTCATTCACCGCCTGCCATTGATGATGGAACGCGAATGGCGCGAGCAGTGTGCCGAACTTCAGCAAACCGAGCCCGAGCAAGCGCTGCCCACGGGCGCATTCAACCTGGTCACGCCGCAGTCGCACTGCCCGGGATGCGGCAACAGAATTCGCGCCTGGCAAAACGTACCTATCCTCAGCTACCTGATGCTGGGCGGTCGATGCGCATCCTGCAAGCAGTCGATTTCGGCTCGCTATCCACTCGTCGAGCTCCTCACCGGTATTCTGGCCGCGCTGTGTGCGTGGCGTTTCGGATTCGGCTGGGAAGCGCTGATGGCGATTATTCTGACCTTTACCCTGGTACCGATCAGCATGATCGATGCCGACACCCAGCTCATTCCCGACTCGATCGTATTGCCATTGCTTTGGCTGGGGCTCGGCATGTCTTTATTTCACCCGGTGGCGGGCAGCGAGACACTCTTCATCGCGCCGAAAGATGCCATCGTCGGCGCCATTGCCGGCTACCTGAGCCTCTGGAGTGTGTACCAGCTATTCAAGATAATCACCGGCAAAGAAGGCATGGGCTACGGCGACTTCAAATTGCTTGCGGCACTGGGCGCCTGGCTCGGCTGGCAACAACTGCCGCTCGTCATTCTGATGTCGGCGATCGTTGGCGCCATCGTAGGATTGAGCATGATGGCGTTTCGCAACCATGACCGCAGGGATCCCATTCCATTTGGACCGTATCTTGCGGCGGCCGGCTGGATAACGATGCTGTGGGGTGAGACGATCCAGCGTACTTATCTAGACCTGATGCTTTGAGTGATCACAACTCGCGATAACAAACCTTTTCGCATTGCGTTGACCGGCGGCATCGCCAGCGGCAAGTCGCTTGTCGCCGATATGTTCGCGGAGCTGGGCGCGGCAATCATCGACACCGATGTCATCGCCCGGGAACTGGTGCAGCCGGGCGGCAAGGCGCTCGACGAAATTCGCGAACGGTTCGGCGACGAGTTCATCGGGCCGTCAGGCGAACTCGACCGGGCCGCCATGCGCAAGCTTATATTTATTGACGACCGGTCTCGTCAGGACCTCGAGGCCATACTGCATCCACGCATCGGCGCGGAGGTTCGTCGCCAGGCCGAACTTGCGGGCGGCCACTACCAGGTTATCGTCGTGCCTCTGCTGCACGGCTCACCGTTACTGCACTTTGTAGACCGCGTGCTGGTTGTGGACTGCGACGAGGCGACACAGCTTGAACGTCTGCTGGCACGCGATGCGGGAACCGCTGAGCAGGCGCGGCGGATACTCGCCGCGCAGGCGGGCCGTCAGGAGCGACTGGACATCGCTGATGACATTGTCAGCAACATTGGCAGCCTGGCAGAAACAGAGCGCCAGGTGAAAAAGCTGGATAAGCGCTATCGGCGCCTGGCACGTCGGCGGCAGCGTGAAGGACCGGCGTGAAGACCCGGCGTGAAGACGTCAATTTGCCACTCGCCACGCGGTGGCGCAAAATAGCCGGATGGCCAAGCCTGCTGGAGAAATAACGCCCCACAACGCCGCGAAACCGGCGCATTACGAGCAGCCGTTGTCTGAGCGTATGCGCACTTTTCTGCGGCTTGAGTTCCTTTATCAGCAGATGCTGTACAACCGCGATCGACAAGCGGACTGGGCCACGCGGGCCATTATCTCGACCCTGCTCGAGTTTCTGGCGATCCTTTCACGGGGTGACGTCCGCAGCGAGGTGCTGAAAGAGCTCGATCACCAGATCGGCACGCTGCAACGGTTTCAGACCAAACCTGGCGTCGACATTCGCCGCCTCGAGGCCCTGGTTCACAACCTGGTGGCCAGCCGCGACGAGATTGGTCGCAGTGGCACCAGTTTTCTGCAGCCACTCAAGGGCAGCGACTTCCTGAACGCGATCAAGCATCGCAGCGCCATCCCGGGCGGCACCTGCGAATTTGACCTGCCCGAATACAATCACTGGTTGCGGCAACCGATCGATCGACGGCAACAGGATCTGTTGCAATGGATCGAGGCGATACGCCCGATCTGTGATGCCGTTAGCGAGGTGCTCTGGCTGATTCGCGAAAGCGCGCAACCGACACAGCGCACGGCAATCAACGGCATGTATCAACACACGATGCAGAAGGATACTAACTGCCGTCTCCTGCGCGTGAGCCTTGCAGGCGGCAGCCCGCTGTTTCCGGAGATCAGCGGCAGCCAGCACCGTTTCACGGTGCGCTTTCTTGAGTGGTCGACAATCAACAGCCGCGCCGTGCAAACCGGGCACGACGTGCCGTTCGACTTATCTATCTGCTAAGGCTATCTGCTGAGTTTCTGTAGCGCCTCAATGACCGGCACGTCAGCCGGCAATAATGCGGCCGCATCGAGCGCATCTTTGACGACCCACCGCAACGCCTGGCCTTCAAGGCCTGTCGGGTCACGATTCCAGCCACTAACGAGAAAGAACTCAATCGTCACAATACGGTCCTCGTATTCGTGCCGGAGTCGCATAAAAGACGAACATTGAGTGACCTCGATGTCGATTTCTTCCGCCAGCTCCCGAATGAGGGCCGCCTTTGCAGTCTCGCCTGCCCTTATCTTGCCGCCGGGAAATTCCCACAGACCATTGAAGGGTCCGGTACACAAACGTTCTGTAATGAGAACACGACCGGCGCTATCGCAGAGGATGCCGGCCGCGACATCGAAGTGATTCATTGAACGACTGCGATCAGGTAAGCCTGCCGTGACACTGTTTGTACTTCTTCCCCGATCCACAGGGGCACGGTTCGTTGCGGCCGACCTTGCGCGTGTCGCGCACAAACGGCGTCGCTGGCGCCGCGGGCGCGGCCTCGCCATCGGCAGCCGGCCGGCCGAGAGCAGACGCGGCGGCATGCTGAAACTTCATGGCCTCCGCTGACTCCCGGCGTTTGGCCATCTCGTCCAGGTCTTCTTCGCCCTGTATGCGTATACGCGACAGGATACTGATGGTGTCGTGCTTCACCTGCTCGAGCATCACACCGAACATCTCGAACGCCTCGCGCTTGTACTCCTGTTTCGGGTTCTTTTGCGCGTAAGAGCGCAGGCCGATGCCCTGGCGAAGATGATCCATCCCGGCGAGGTGTTCTTTCCAGTGGTGATCGAGCTGCCGCAGCATGATCTGCTTCTCGACGCCACGCATCAGTTCGGCACCAATGCTCTCGACCTTTACGGTATAAGCCTTGTCGGCCTCTTCCAGACAGCGTTCGAGGATGCCCTCGGCGCTCAATGTCTTGTCGCTGCGAATCCACTCAGCAATGTCGAGATGCAGGCTGAAATCCGACTCCAGTGCCTGACTCAGAGCGTCCGCTTCCCATAATTCCTCAAGGCTGCCCGGCGCAATATACTGCTGCACAGTGATGGCAATGACCTCTTCACGAATGGCCGCGACCGAATCCGAAATATCATCCGCGTCCATCAGCTCCGCGCGCTGGTGGTAAACGACCTTGCGTTGATCGTTCGCAACATCGTCATACTCGAGGAGGTTCTTGCGAATATCGAAGTTATGCGATTCGACCTTGCGTTGCGCCCGTTCGATCTGCCGCGTCAGCAAGCGACTTTCTATGGCTTCACCCTCACGCATGCCCGCACGCGATAACAGCGTCTTGGTACGCTCGGGATCACCAAAGATACGCATCAACGTATCTTCCATTGACAGGTAAAAACGACTCGAGCCAGGGTCGCCCTGGCGACCGGAACGTCCACGCAGCTGATTGTCGATGCGGCGAGACTCGTGGCGCTCGGTGCCAACGATATGCAACCCGCCGGCTTCGATAACCTGCTTATGGCGCTGTTCCCAATCGGCCAGTACGACTGCCTCGTCGGCATCGTCACCTGCGTTAGCAATATCCGCGTCAAGACTGCCGCCGAGTACGATGTCCGTGCCGCGGCCCGCCATATTGGTCGCAATCGTAATGGTGCCGGGCCGACCCGCATTCTGCACAATTTGCGCTTCACGCTCGTGCTGCTTCGCATTTAGCACCGCATGCTTGATGTCGCGCTTCTTCAGGTACGAGGACAGCAGCTCGGACGCCTCGATCGAGGTCGTACCAACCAATACCGGTTGGCCGCGCTTCTCGCAATCGACGACGTCGTCGATGATTGCCTCGAATTTATCCTTCTCCGTCAGGTACACCAGGTCAGCGTGATCATTGCGGATCATTGGCTTGTCGGTCGGGATGACGACGACCTCGAGGCCATAAATCGATTGAAACTCGAACGCTTCCGTATCGGCCGTACCGGTCATGCCCGAGAGGTTGTTGTAGAGGCGGAAGTAGTTCTGAAACGTGATCGACGCGACGGTCTGGTTTTCCTGCTTTATCGAAACGCCTTCCTTCGCTTCGACCGCCTGGTGCAGGCCATCTCCCCAACGCCGACCCGGCATCGTACGACCAGTGAACTCGTCGACGATAATGACTTCGCCATCTTTAATGATGTAATCGACATCGCGCTGGTAAATCGCATGTGCTCGCAGGGCCGAATTGAGATGATGCAAAAAGCGAATATTGCCGGCGTCGTAGAGGCTTTCCCCTTCGGCGAGCAGCCCCGCCTGGGCCATCAGCCCTTCAACGTTCATATGACCCTCTTCGGTCATGTGCGCTTGCTTGCCCTTTTCATCGATCGTGTAATCGCCGCGCGCAACGAGGCGGCAGTCGGCAACTTTTTTCTTGTCGTTGACAAGCACAACGTCGGCGTCCCGTTCCTCAGCGAGCGTGACAGCCTGCTCGAGCTTCATGGTCTCAGAGCGTTCGCCGTCCGGGCCTTCGACCGTCAGCGTCTTGCCTTTGTGATCGACCAGTTTTACACGGTTCGCCATTATGTCGTAATTGGTTGGCTGCTCGGTTTCTTCCTGCATCTTGAGCTTCGGAATGAGCTTGTTGATCTGCGCGTAGAGATCCGTACTGGATTCCGTCGGCCCGGAAATAATCAGTGGTGTACGAGCCTCGTCGATCAGGATCGAATCGACCTCATCCACGATCGCAAAATTCAGCTTGCGCTGGGCCTTGTCGGCCGTGGCAAACGCCAGATTGTCGCGCAGGTAGTCGAAGCCAAGTTCGTTGTTGGTCGCGTAGGTAATGTCCGATTCGTAGGCGGCTCGCTTTTCGTCCTGGCTCTGGCCGCTTTTCGATACGCCGACGTTGAGTCCGAGGAACTCGTAGATCGGACGCATCCAGTCGGCATCACGCTGTGCCAGGTATTCGTTCACCGTGACGATATGCACGCCTTCGCTGCTGATCGCGTTCAGGTACGCAGGCAACGTGGACATCAGCGTCTTGCCCTCACCGGTACGCATCTCGGCGATGTTACCGTCGTGCAAAACCATGCCGCCGATCAACTGCACATCGAATGGGCGCATATGCATCGTTCGCAAGGATGCCTCGCGCGCAACCGCGAAAGCCTCGGGTAGCAGATCGTCAAGCGTCTCGCCGGCGGCGTAACGCTGTCTGAATTCATCGGTCTTTGCCTTCAGCGCCGAATCATCGAGCGCCTGGATACCCTCTTCCAGGTCATTGATCTTTTTGACGATTTTGGAGTACTGACGCAGCATGCGCTTGTTGCGACTGCCAAATATGCGTGTCAGAAAATTGGCCACTCAGGGCTCCCCGTGAATCAAAGGCCGCTATTCTAAGGTTTCGCAGCGTCTTTTAGAATGGAATGTCGTGATTTATGGACGTTTTTTGCGAACACAAGCCGTGGCGGCGGGTCGCTAAATCTGCGCTTCGCCGGGTGCCAGGTTCTTAACGGGCTAGTTGGAAGTTGGGCGAATGAAACGGACCGGATTGACCCGTTGGCCATTCTGTATGACTTCGAAATGCAGATTGGGGCCAGTTGCACGGCCGGACTCGCCCATCAAGGCGACGATCTGGCCTTTCCTGACCTCGTCGCCAACGTCGACCAGGTTTTCCGAATTGTGTGCATAGCGTGTCACGTAGCCGCCGCCGTGGTTAATCTCAACCATGACGCCATAGCCGTAGCGGTCACCTGACCAGGTTACAACGCCATCCGCAACTGCCACGATCTCCGCGCCATTTTTGCCCGCGAAGTCCACGCCACCGTGATTCGCCGGCTTACCGGTGAAAGGGTCCGTGCGCTTACCAAAGTAGGATGAGATCCATCCCGAACCGACGGGCCGCCCTTGCGGATAAACCCTTTCCTTCAGGCTCTGGTTCATCAGCACGCGCTCGAGGACATTGAGCTGCGCCTCGCGGTCATCCAGCTGATTGCCAAGCGTCTGCATGGCCCCAACGACCTCGGGCACGGCTACGTTCGAGCCGGAAGCAACCGGTTCCTCGGGACCACCGAGTGCCGGATCGGAGTCAAAATCGAATTCGCCATCGTCAATGTCCGCCATTGCGGTGAGGCGACGACCGAGCGCGTCGAGCCTGATCATGCGCGCGTTCATTTGTGCAATTCGAATAGCCATCGCGTCGAGTGTGTCCTCGTTGCTCTGGCGAATGGAGACGATCTCCTCGCGCTGCTCCTGCAACGTACCGACCAGGCCAGCCAGCTCGCGCTCGCTCACACCCGATCCCGTCTTGCTGGAATACCAGTGGCCGCCGACAAACCCCGCAACGATAACAACGCTGATGACAGCGGCAAGCGCCATACCGGCCCGCAGACCGGACAGGTTGAATTGCCGGGGTGTATCAAACCCCTTGCCGAATAATACAACGTTCATTCAGTAAGCCTCGGATGCGCTCTAGCGGATGTCATATCGTGCGTGCAAGCGGAGTATGTACAGGCTGCCAGCCCGTGAGCTTCTAATTGGGTTAGTATCCACTTGCTGTGCTTGCTCACTTTGGTAGCCCCGCTGCCCTAGGATATTATCCCTTAGACCGGTGGATTTGCGCCCCCGTCTTTCGGCGGGTTTGCCCTTGTCGTGAGCGACAATATGCATAATGCCGGATTTTTTTACAAGGATACTGATAGCAACGTTGCCTCCGGTCTTCAGCTAACGGGGAAAAGCGCTAACTGCGTCACACAAAAGATGCCCTCAAAACAACTCGGAAATTTATTAAATCCCATTGCTGACGGGGACTTAGGCGATATCATCCGGCGCGCCCGTGATATGGGCGAGCTCACCGAGGTGCTGGCGCGGGCCTTGCCCGCCGACCATGCCGGAGCCGTCGTGGCCGCCAATGTGCGGGAGACTGGCGAGCTCGTCGTCATTGCCGCGTCCTCCGCCTGGGCGAGCCGCCTGCGATACGAGACCGAAACGCTGCTCGAAGCCGCCAAGTCGGCAGGCGTCACTGCGAAGACCTGCCGCATCCGCGTCAGCCAGTCCTAACATCCCGCGAATACAATCGCCGATCGCATGCGGTGAGCGATCAGTCGACATGTTTACCGGCGGACTGTCTCGCTTGCGCTCGCTTTATGTCTCGCCGGCAAACATCTCGCCTGCTCGCCCTTAATCCACTACAGGACTAACAGCGGCGAGCGTGGTGTATGTCACACCAAGCGAGTTATCGAAGATTGTCCGAGCGACTGGGACATACTCCGCGATCGACGCAGCTGTATATCAAATGAATGTGGTGAACGCGGAACGCGGCGTTACGCGTAGGAAGGTGTGGCGTACGAGATGGGCGCTTTCGTGGAGTCTTCGAATGTGACTTCCTCGTAACACGACTCATCATCGAGCATGGCGCGCATCAGTTTGTTATTGAGTTCGTGCCCGGACTTGTAGGCCCTTAATTCACCAATCATGCCGTGCCCAAGCAGGTAGACATCACCGATGGCATCGAGGACTTTGTGGATGACGAACTCATTTGCATACCGCAGCCCGTCTTCATTCAGGATGCGGTAGTCGTCGAGCACAATCGCATTATCCATACTGCCGCCGAGCGTCAGGTTACGCTCGCGTAGCGCTTCCACATCTCTAAGGAAACAAAAAGTACGCGCGCGGCTCACTTCTTTGAGAAATGACGTCGATGAGAAATCGATGCTCGCCTTCTGCGACAACTTGTTGAAAACGGGGTGGTTGAACTGCACCTCGAAATTCACTTTGAAACCGTTAAACGGACGCAGCTCGGCCCACTTGTCACCGTCTTCGACGCGAACCGTCTTCTTGATGCGGATGAACTTCTTCGCCGCATTCTGCTCTTCAATACCGGCAGACTGCAGCAGGAAAACGAAGGGTCCGGCGCTGCCATCCATGATTGGAACTTCAGGCGCCGATAAATCAATATACAAATTGTCGATGCCCAGTCCTGCCAGCGCCGACATCAGGTGCTCGACGGTCGCAACCCGAACATCGCCTTGCACCAACGTCGTGCCGAGCATGGTTTCGCCGACCAGTTTTGGATCCGCCGGCACGTCAACCGGGTGATCAAGATCCACGCGCCGAAACGTGATGCCAGCGTTCACGGCAGCCGGTCGCAAAGTCATGAAGACCTTTTGCCCGGAATGCAGACCGACGCCGGTTGCGCGTATTGTCGTTTTGAGTGTGCGTTGTCGTAACATTGAGCGCAAGATTACCACACGATGTAAAAAGTCATCAAGAATTCAGTGTGTTAGAGCCAAGCCATCATGTAGTTCGAGAAGAGGTGGCAGTGGCCGGCAGGGAGGTTGTCGGCCCGGGCAATCCCGGGCCGACAATGCGGAGTGAAGATCCCGACGGCGTGTGAGTGGGCGCCGCCAGCTGCCTATCCCGCCTCAGTCAGCCTGACGCCTGAGAAACGCGGGAATATCGAGCAACTCTTCCTGCAACCCGGCACCGTCCAACCCGTCACCAACCGCTCGTTGGCGTTGTACTGTCGGCTGGTCCAGCGTGT
>Ga0316198_10002792_pt1 | contig 10546 bp, 5 predicted proteins | sample OudBieAanoxic_MG_FD_204935 | JGI IMG/M metagenome (GOLD analysis project Ga0316198, IMG submission 204935) | Coastal sediment microbial communities from Oude Bieten Haven, Netherlands - site A anoxic | ecosystem: Environmental > Aquatic > Marine > Coastal > Sediment | place: Netherlands... | reverse complement strand
ACCTCCGCCATTCGGCACTCCGTAGGAGAGATCTTCCGACGCTACGAGCTCAGCGCAGAGTTCGACGAGCCGCTCCCTTTGCCACGCCAGATCGGTGGAGTCGCGCGTGCGGATCGACCCTGCACCGTTCGGTACGTGGCCCGCAGGTAGCGACTTCGACGCTTTGAGGTTCGCCAAAGATGACGCGGTGGCCGCAAATGAGGCGTAAACTACCAGGAGCCTGAAATGACCAACGAAGCCGCCTTCTGGAACGAACTCGCCGAAAGATACGCGCAAAAGCCTGTCGAAGATCGCGCTGCCTTCGAGGCCAAGATCGCCATCACGAAGTCCCGCATGAAGCCGACGGACGTCGTCCTCGACATCGGTTGCGGAACGGGGTCGTTGGTACTGCGCTTGGCGGAGTCCGCCGCCCACGTCCACGGACTCGACCTTTCGAGCGAAATGATCCGCATCGCCAAGAACAAAGCGGAAGCCCAGAAAGTCGAAAACGCCACCTTCCACACGGGTCCCTTCGACGAGAGCTTCGCGGCCTCCGACCACGAAAGTCTCGACGGCATCTGCGCGTACAGCGTCCTGCATCTGCTCGACGCTCGCCGCGTCGCGCTTTCTCGAATCTTCGGCCTACTCAAGCCCGGCGGGTTCTTCATCTCGTCGACGGTTTGTCTGGGCGAGTCGTGGGTTCCGTACGGGCCGCTCCTGTGGGCCATGCGCGTGCTCGGCAAGGCTCCAACGGTCAAAATCTTCGACAAGCGCACGCTGGAGGACGAGGTGCGGCGAGCCGGGTTCGTCGACCTCTCCCAACCGGACGTCGGGGCCAAACCCAACATCGCGTTCATCGTCGCCAATAAACCTCAATAGCCGCGTCGAGGGAGTCTGGCATTTCCAACCCATGAAATGCGACGACCCAGCCGCTCGGTGCGACAAGTCTGTCCGGCAAAGTGGAGGCCTGGCAAAGAGACGCTCAAGGGGACACTCTCCGGGTGCGTAACACGCTGATTACACACCGTTTCTCAGACAAAGATCGCAACGACCTGGGTGATAACGTTCTGCGATCTTTGCGGCACGAAGAGCATCATTTCGTGATGTTACGGGGGTAGAGAGTGTCCCCGTATACCACCGCTCATCGCCAACGACTGGGATGACCTCACCGACGGTTCGCTTCAGCGCGCCATCACCGTCGACCAAACCGCGTATGACTGGGACAGCGACGGAGGGCACTGCGGCGTGATCATCCTGTTCGCCACCGTCTGGACCGCCACCACCATTGATGGAAGCAGCAAGCCACCGTTCTGCTCCGACTGGACAAGCAACGCCGACATCGAGGTCGACTCTGGCCACGTCGGCCGCTACTGCTACCCGTCCGAAGCGTGGACGGACGGCGCAGCCGTTGACACTCGCAAAGGCTGCTCCGCATCGAACAGTCTCTACTGCTTCCAGCAGTGAGCCGTCCGGGGCGGGCCGTCGATGTCGTAGAGCCTCTTGGCCATCGGTTCCTCCTATGCGCCGCAATCCGAAAGAGAGCTGCGCGCGCGCTACTGGCAGACGAGGATCCGAGGATCCGACCGAGGTTGACCAGAAAGTCGCGAGGATCCGACCGAGGTTGACCGGAAAGTCGGATTGTCACGCAATCCCATCGACCGTTCGACCGATAAGCGCCGCTCTCCGCTCTCGCCGTCCAACGAGCGCCACGCCCCCGGCGTGATTCGGCTCGTGTTGAAAAGCGCAGTCGTTTGGCACAACCGGGAGCGGTGCGGGTATGGCGACCTGCGGTTCGACGAGGTCAGGAAGCGAGTCGCGGAGGCAACCCGGTTTCCGAGAAGCGGTGCACCACGCGACATATCATCTAAAAACGCGCAATCGGACGAAGAACAGCAGGAGCGCGAGCACACCCAGGACCGGTGAGACGCCGGCGAAGGGAGTTACGGTTTCGGCGATCCAGTAGAAGAGCGACAGGTGGGCCGCAGTGCCGATGAGCCAGCCGGCGAAGAACGCGCGCCTCCCGCGGAGCACGCTGAGAACATAGAAACCTGGTACCAGGGCACAGGGGTGCAGCCAATAGTAATTCAGGGGTGGAAAGATGGGACCCTGAACGAGCCCTGAGAATAGCAGAGCTGCGAGGGCGAGAAGCGTTTTGGAGCGAACTGACAATGAGCCTCTCTTGGAACTTCTGGTTCTGCACGAAGCGCGCGCAATGCTCAAGACCTTAGCTACAAGCAAGAGAGCTACTCAGTTGGGTCGCTAGTCTTTCAGAAAACCCTCGATCTTGATCGCCTTCCCACCACAGTCGAGGGGTCCTTCGAATTCGATGTGGTAGGTCTTCCGTTGGCCGTTTCTCACGTTTGCGCGGAGCCGCGTTTCCGCTTTCAGGGAGCACCTCGTTCCGTTTGCCAAGGTCATGGAAAATGGCGCGATCGTCGCTGGTCCGGTCTGTCCCACTGGGAGGAACACCGAACCGTTGAATGTTTCTCCACCTCGTACCGGGGTAGCACCTCGGATTGCGGTCGACGAGCTTGCGCCAGCAACGGCTGTGAGGCTTCCAGAGATCGTCCCGGCCAAATCGCCAGCGTAAACAATCTCCCAGGCCGGAGTGCCCTTCTTCTTCGCGTCGGCATTCGCGGAAACGCATCCAAGAGAACCGGCAACGAATAGGAGCGCGAGTACTACCTGTTTCACCGCTTCACCTAACTTTCGCGTGTCGCGATCCTAATACCGAGTCTCATAGGCCTACGATACCAGAATCCGCCGACTCCAATGGCGATGGGCTGATCTTTTCCGGATTCGGAGGAACACGGCACGATCCGACCCACGTTTGCGCGCTTCATGCACGCCGCCGTCGACGGCCGACCCACAACGAGGCGAGCACGAGCCAATGCAGCGAGGACGAAGCCCCGCCGAATTGAACGGCGCAGCCGGTGGCCGATGCAGGCGAAGCGGTTTCGGACCCGCCAGTAGGCGGCGTTGTCTCGTTGGGGTCCCGATCGACCGGCGGCGCCACGGTGATGCCCCCTGGTGGTGTCTTGAGGCGAAGGGCCGGGTCGCCGAGCAGGACATAGACCGCTAGCGCCTTCGCATCATACGCCGGTGCGGGCTCTTGGTGGAGCGCGACGACCAGATCGCCGAGGCGAGGTGCGCCGCCATCTGTATTGAAGAGCTTGGTCGCGAAGGCCTCACCAAGCATGGCCGCGTCGTGAGACATCGTGAGCCCGGACGGGCCCCACGAGGCGATCGCGAACGCGTTGGCCGGATCGACCATGTGCTCAGCCAGCGCATCGATGCCCGGTAACTCAAAGCGCGAGGTGGCACAGGTCATGCCGGTCACGATGGGCGGCAATGGGGGTTGCAGCCCGGCGATGTCTTCCGACTTGATCACGCCTTGATCGTCGAAGCGATCGAGCCCGCCGTGGCCAATGTAGTGCATCCAAAACGGCGCGCGCTGCATGTCGATGTCGAGCTCAGCTCGGGCCTGCTCGACGCCAAGTGTATCGACGCGGATCCACCGTGTCTCGAGTGCAGGTGGAAACATCTGTTGCAGATCGTCGATCGCACCGGCGAAGTCCGCGCCCCGATTCACGCCGGAAATCATCAGCGCGGCAAGGCCAAAGTCCGCAAACTCGAGCTCCTGATAGCGTTGCAGCGCTTCGAAGGCGGCCACGGCGTCATCGAGGGTCTGAGCGGGAATTCGTCCAACCGCCACGTCGGCGAGGCCGTCGTCGTCGAGGTCGCCAAGTAGAGCATCGGATGCGTAGAGCCCCGCGTTGGTCTGTACCATCCGTGGAGCGATGGCGCCGGGACCGATGCCCCTGAGGCTTCGGTAGTCGAGCGTGCCGTCACCAAGCAGCAACACAAAGCGGGGTTTGTCGACCCACTGCGCCTCAGCGTCGACCAGGAAGTCATGGATGGCATGCGGCGTGGTGACGGAATTGCCGTAGGCGTCATAGAGGCTTTCGATCGACACCACCGCGGTCGATAGGCCTTCGGCCGCATGCAGCGCGGCAAACTGCTCGGCCGCACCGACCCATGCAGCTGGCGTGATCACCACGTAGCTGGCTCCGTTCGGCGGCGCATTGAAATCGACCGCTCCACGGATCGCGCTGGGTGCTCTTGGTGCTTCGAAAACGAGGTAGCTGTGATCCTGCTCCGCCTCGAAGCTGACCGACATGACGCCGAATTCGGCGTCGGCTACGACGGTGGCCTCGATCTTCTTCTGGCCGGTGATGTCGAGCACGTGCGCCGAGACAGCGGCGACTTCGATAGTCAGCGGGCCGGTCTCCAGGGCGGTGAACTCGAGCTCCGATTGCGGCGTTGTAAGCACCCGGTCGACCTCGAGCTCGAAGCGATCGACGTACAAGCCCGACACGGCTGCAGGCACGTCGGACTCAGCCACCAGCAACAGTTGATTGTCGCCGCCGCTCAAAACCTCGGGATCAACCGCCATCTCGAAGACGTGGGGTCCCAGGGCCGCGACTTCGACGGTGTCAACCGGGACACCGTTCACATGGATCACGACCCGCTGCGCGGTCTCTTCGCTTAGGTTCCAAGCACCGTAGAGGTGCACGCGTAACACGGCGGCGTCGACGGCCGCATCGGGAAGACTGATATCTGTCTCGTATTGCCCGAATCCGGAGGCCCGAGCACTCAACGACGCAGCAAACCAGTAGTCCGATTCCGGGTCGGGGGAGACGACCAGCGCCGAAAAGGCATTGGAGTCGACCACGTGTCGCGTGGTGCCCAAACCGACGGGAGTTGTCGGGGTTTCGCGTGGCTCGACGGGCATGCGGCGGCCCATAGCGTTCCGGACGACGTAGTTTCGCGTTGCGCTATAAACACTCGTCGGGGAACGGCCGACGACGACGAGACTGTCGCGCGCTTCGTCGAACCACCATGGCACTTGGTAGGCCTGGTCGGTGATCCGCACCTCTCCCGTGAGCGCCCAGCCGCGGACTTCGCTAGGACTTTTCGCCAAAAGCTCGGCAAGGCTGGCGACAGATACCTCGACGGCGCCGTCTTGCGCGACGTCGAGCACCACGCGACTGGCCGGCACCGAGGCGTCGCTCTTCCGCACGAGCCCCGTGGATGTGTCGACACGCCTCGGCGTCAGCTCGTGAGGCACAGCGTCGTAATCGCTTTCCCAGAGCACGGGTGCGCTTGCGGGACGCGCGACCAGGCTCCACTCACCGATCGGCTTTCGTGCGCCGTCGATTTCGATCTCTTCGAGGCGATAGCTCGCCGATCGTCGGGTCGATGCACCCGCGTCCCGCAGGCTGTAGACGCCGCCCTGCGGTGTACCGGGGAGCGCCAACAAGATCCCCTCGTGAAGCGGTTCCCATCCGTGCCTTCCGCGCCGCGACACGACAAAGCCGAGCGTACCACTTTGTGATGTCGTCTCCCATTGCAGCAGCGCCTCTCCGCGCACCTCCAAGAGCTCGACGCGCCCGACCACCACATGGGCGGAAATCTGGCAGACGCTCGGCGTCCCTGCGTCATTGGGCAAGAAGCATTCGTAGCTCGCCTCGACGGTGCATAGCGAGCTACAGCCATCGCCATCCGCGGTGTTCCCATCGTCGCACGCTTCGGGCATTGCCACCGCGCCATTTCCGCAGATCGGAGGGCCCTCACACACAAACTTCTCGTTGTCGGTGCACTTCTTGTCCTGCCAGAGGCCGCCATTCTCCTGTCGTGCGCAGCTTTCATCGATGCCACCGCTGGGATCGTCCGGATCCCAGTTGGTGTAGAGCTCACCGACCGGAGAGCCATTCTCGTCACCCGACCAGAACTGCGTCCCATCGCGCCAACGCCATGCGCCTTCGACGGCCTCATCCTGTCCACCGGTCCAAAGATGGTTTCCGATGAATCCGTCGATGTACGCGTTCTCGGTCGCATCATTGATCCGCGTCAGCGTCCACCCCGAACCAAGCCCCTCGCAAATCGTCTCCGCCTCACTCACCGAAAGCGATTTTTCACAGAGCAAGTACTCGGTTGTCGTCGCGCCCATCTGGCTGTGCCACTCGAAATTGTCTGCGCAGGAGGCCGTGCAGGTCGACGACGGGTCGCCGGCGCAGGTGTACCCCGGCTCGACCTGACACGTGGAGCTGCATCCGTCGCCTCCCAGCGCGTTCCCGTCGTCGCATTCCTCTCCGAGCCAAATTCGAGCGTCCCCGCACGTGGGAGGTCCCTCGAGGGTGCACGTCGCGCTACAGCCATCGCCATCTTGGATATTGCCGTCGTCGCACTCTTCTGGCGTCGCTACCGCGCCATTTCCGCAGATCGGCGGGCCCTCACAGATAAATCTCTCCTTGTCGGTGCATTTGCGGTCTTGCCACAAGCCGCCGTCCTCTTGTCGTAAGCAGTCTTCATCTGCTCCTGCGTTGGGCTCGCCCGACTTCCAGTTGGTGTAGAGCCCACCGACCGGAGAGCCATTCTCGTCACCCGACCAGAACTGCGTCCCATCGCGCCAACGCCATACGCCTTCAACGGCCTCATCCTGTCCACCGGTCCAGAGATGATTTCCAATGAATCCGTCGATGTACGCGTTCTCGGTCGCATCGTCGATCCGCGTCAGCGTCCACCCCGAACCAAGGCCCTCACAAATCATCTCTGCATTACTCGCAGTATGCGATGTGTCGCACAGGAGATACTCGGTCGTCGTCGAGCCCATCTGGCTGTGCCACTGTAAGTCTCCGGGTACGCAGATAGCCGTGCAGATCGACGACGGGTCTCCGGTGCATGTGAACCCTGGCTCGATCCCACAAATGGCGCTGCACCCGTCACCGCCCAGTGCGTTCCCGTCGTCGCATTCCTCTCCGAGCCAAACCCGACCGTCCCCGCACGTCGCAGCGCCCTCGAGAATGCATGTCGCGCTACAGCCATCGCCATCGGCGGTATTGCCGTCGTCGCACTCTTCGGGCATCGCCACCGCCCCATTTCCGCAGATCGGCGGACCCTCGCACACGAATTTCTCGTTGTCGGTGCATTTCTTGTCTTGCCACAAGCCGCCGTCCTCCTGTCGTGTGCAGTCTTCATCTCCTCCTGCGTTGGGCTCGCCCGACTCCCAGTTGGTGTAGAGCCCACCGACGGGTGCTCCCGTTTCGTCGCCTTGCCAGAACTGCACCCCGTCACGCCAGCGCCATACGCCTTCAACGGCCTCATCCTGTCCACCGGTCCAAAGATGATTTCCGATGAATCCGTCGATGTACGCGTTCTCGGTCGCGCCGTTGATCCGCGTCAGCGTCCATCCCCCGCCAAGCCCCTCACAAATCGTCTCTGCCGCACTCGCAGAAATCGATTTTTCGCACAGGAGATACTCGGTCGTCGTCGAGCCCATCTGGCTGCGCCACTCGAAATCGTCTGCGCAGGAAGACGTGCAGATCGACGGCTCTCCGGTGCATGTGTACCCTGGCTCGATCTCACAGTTGGAGTTGCATCCGTCGCCACCCACTGCGCCCCCGTCATCGCATTCCTCTCCGAGCCAGATCAGCCCGTCGCCGCACGAAGCAGGTGCTTCGAGCGTGCACGTCGCGCTGCAGCCATCGCCATCCGCGGTATTGCCATCGTCGCACTCTTCCCCCGCGCCTCTCGCGCCCGAGCCACAAATGGGAGGGCCTTCACACACGTAGCGTTCGGGGTCGGTGCATTTTCGGTCTTCCCAGGTCCCGTCACCCTTCATCCGCGTGCAGTCTTCATCTGCGCCTGCGTTGGGCTGGCCGCCGTCCCAGTTGTTGTACAAGCCACCCACGGGCGTTCCGTTGTTGTCGCCTTGCCAGAACTGATCGCCGTCGCGCCAGCGCCATTCACCGTCGACGGCCTGATCATCGCCCCCGATCCACAGGTTGCCGCCCCCGAGCCCCCTGATGAACGCGTCTTCGCCGCTGTCGTCGACGCGTGTCAGCGTCCAGCCGGCTCCGGCGATGGCGCAGTCTGCGTCTGCGGCGCCCCAGCTCACGTCGGCCCCGCAGTAGAGGTATTCCGAGGCGCCAAAGGCGGCTGGAGTGCCAGCTCCTCCACACTGAGCTCGCGCGCTGGGTTCCCAAGCGAGGAGCGCTCCGATCATCAGTAATAGTAAAAATTCCAGTTTCATTAATTGAATACAGTTTAAGTATAAAGAGCGTATTGGTCATTTCAACCATCCAATCGAAAGAACAGGAGTCGAATTAGCCGTCTTTCCGAACGGTTGCGTTGCTTCAAACGCCCTTTCGGGTTCGCGCTCCAGGCGACAGAACATCGAATACCGGCCAATTGGGCCCTCAACATGAGCCTGATGGGCTAAGGAAGCTCAGGCCAAGGCAAACAAAGATCCGACCGTGGTTGGCGGTGGGGCGGGGCTGCGCGGGGTGAAAGATCCGACCGTGGTTGGCGGTGGGGCGGGGCTGCGCGATGCGCGCGCAAGGCTGGCGATGAAGGCGCATTGTGCGCGCTCACGTTCGACGATGAGTCGGACTCCCCTCCATCCGACCCTAGAGGCTTTTCGAAAGCATCCGTCACCGGGCGAATCGCCACCGGCGCACGCACCCCGTTGCCGCCGCCCTTCTCCGGCAGCCGCGCAGTCCGCGCAGAATGTCGCTAGACGCTACGGCTCAGGTCCGCAGCGCGCTCCGTGGCACACCCGCATCCACCAAGTGCCCGGAGGGAAGCACGCACTTCGGTCTCCGGCAGTCCACGCCCGGAGCGCTCGTGCGTACTGCGCCTTGAATGCTCGAAGCCGCTTCACCGCTTCGGTCGCCGCCACCCGATTGCCCGCAGCGGCAAACTGAGGGTTCAGGCTTCCGAACGTTTCGTAGCTCTTGGCCCGCTTGGTGTAAGCGAGTTTGAGGATGCGCCTCGGCCCGATAAACGAAAGGCCGCGGCGCTTGGCCTTGTTCCAAGCCTGGTGTTGCTTGTCACGTACCCGCTCTGCGATTCGTTCACGGGCAAGCTCCGCTCCGTAGTCGAGCTCCAGCGCCACCGGCATCTCCAAGCGAAGCTCGAGTTCTTCGGGCCACTTCGGGTTCTCGGGGTCGAAGTAGTGCTTGGGACGCTTGACCCGGATGACGCGTGTACCGATGTGCCCAGGAAGCGTGTGGGCCCCCGGCCAGTCTTTGGCGTAGCGCACCGCCCCCGCTTCGACCGGATTTGCGATGAGGTAGGCGATGGAGTCGACGATCGCCTCTGGCGTCAGCAGAACATGGGCGCCGCTGCTCTCTTTGTTGAACACTTCTTCGGGCCAGCCGCGGAAGGCTTTGGTGCATAGGGCCAGGTTACGGTGCAACGTCTGCAGGAACTTCGGATACTCGCCCCGCACATCGGTGATGACCTCGTGCGAGTGGGTCGACATGAGGCAGGCCGCGTGGACCAGGACGCCGTGCAGCTTCGCCGCGTAGGCGAGGCAATACCAGTACACCTGCTCCATCTGCCGCGCTTCATCGGGGTGGAGAAGGAAGTGGCGGCGGGTGGTGCGCCGAGAGAGCGCGAGGATGGCGCCCGGATCGACGATGCGAGGTCGTGTCATACAGCGTCGATGTAAGCGAATGACGTGCCGACTTGGGGTCACGCAAGTTCAGCACCTTAGCGGTGTTGCGTTGGCGGTTTCGTGGATGCCGCCGGCGACCGACACTTCACGAAATCACAGTGCATTCTGTCGATGCACGCCGCGATTGTGCCAACGCCGGTCCGATCTTCCGTTCCGATCTTCCGTTCTGCGATGCACGCCGCGATTGTGCCAACGCCGGTCCGATCTTCTCCCTGGAGGACAATCAATGAAGGCGGGCAGAGCGCGCACGAAAAAACAAAGCCCCCAGAAGAGGGGGCTTTGTCTTCATCCGGGAAGCGGGATTAGCGCATCACGCGACCGATGATCGACGTCGAAGCCAAAGCAGGACGCCGAGCACGCCGAGTGCCAGCAGCAGGCTTTCGCCCACACTGCCGTCATCCACTGCGCAGCTACCGCAGCCGGAGTCGGAGCTCGTGCCGCCGGTACCACCGGTGCCACCATCGCCGCCGGTGCCGCCGGTGCCGCCGCCCGGCTCGCTCACTGCGACGAGCACGCTCCCTGTGTTGTTCTCGACATCCGGGTCCGTCTCGGTGCCGCCTACGCTGAGGGCCAGCGCGACATCACCGACGACATCGGCGGTCACCACGAGAACGATGTCGACGCCGGTATCGACCGCGGCAAGGTCACCGAGCTCGCAGGCGAGCAGGCCTTCCGCGCTCGCCTCACAGCTACCCGCGGTCGGTGTCGCCGACACGAACGTCGTTTCAGCCGGAAGCTCGCTCGTGACGCGTACGCCAGTCGCATCATCCGGCCCGTTGTTCGAGACACTCGCGGTGACGGTGATCTCATCACCCGCCTCCACGCTCTCTTGTTCGGTACTGGCATCGAGTTGAAGGTCGGCAATGCCGAGGATCTCCAAGCTCGCGCTTCCTGTGTTGTTGGTCTCATCGCTGTCGTCGGGCGAGCTGACAGCAGCGTCGATGGTCGCAATTCCGATGCTATCCGCAGTCGCGTCGATGTTCACCATCGCGATGTCGTCGAACACCATCGTCCCAACATCGCAGCTGACGGTTCCATCCGCCT
>Ga0316198_10002791_pt1 | contig 10548 bp, 8 predicted proteins | sample OudBieAanoxic_MG_FD_204935 | JGI IMG/M metagenome (GOLD analysis project Ga0316198, IMG submission 204935) | Coastal sediment microbial communities from Oude Bieten Haven, Netherlands - site A anoxic | ecosystem: Environmental > Aquatic > Marine > Coastal > Sediment | place: Netherlands... | reverse complement strand
CTTCCAACAACCCCGCTACCTGGAGAACTTCGTCCAGGCCATCTTCGATACCCAGTCGGATCTCCCCGGCGGCACGCTCGTGGTCGGCGGTGACGGGCGCTTCTACAACCGAACCGCGATCCAGACCATTCTACGCATGGCAGCCGCCAACGGCGTCGCCAAGGCGCTGGTCGGCCAGGGCGGCATCCTCTCGACGCCGGCTGTTTCATGCATTATCCGCAAATACAAGACCCAGGGTGGCATCGTACTCTCCGCCAGTCATAACCCGGGCGGGCCTGATGAAGACTTCGGCATCAAGTTCAACGCCGCCAACGGCGGACCGGCACCCGAGTCCGTCACCGAGGCCATGTTCGCCCGTACCGGGACTATCGACAGCTTCCGCACCCTGGATGCCCCGGATTCGGACCTGGATGTCATCGGCACCACCCAGCTCGCCGGCATGGCCGTGGAAGTCATCGACCCTGTAGCGGACTACGCGGACCTGATGGGTAGCCTGTTCGACTTCAATGCCATCCACCAGCTGTTTAATTCCGGCATGTTCCGCATGCGCTTCGACGCCATGCACGCAGTCACAGGACCCTATGCGGCGGAGATCTTGGAGAAGCGCATCGGCGCTCCCCCGGGCACGGTGATGAACGGCGTGCCCCTGGAAGACTTCGGCGGCGGTCACCCGGACCCGAACCTGGCCCACGCCAAGGAACTGGTGGCGCAGACACGCGGGGCGGATGGACTGGACTTCGCCGCCGCCTCCGACGGCGATGGCGACCGCAACATGATCCTCGGCCGTGACTTTTTCGTCACCCCCAGCGACAGCCTGGCGGTGCTCGCCGCCAACGCCCATCTCGCCCCGGGCTACAAGGACGGCATCGTCGGCATCGCCCGCTCCATGCCGACCAGTCAGGCAGCGGATCGGGTCGCCGAGCGCCTCGGGCTAGAGTGCTACGAGACGCCCACCGGCTGGAAATTCTTCGGCAATCTTCTCGACGCCGGGCGCATCACGCTATGCGGCGAAGAGAGCTTCGGCACCGGATCGGACCATGTACGCGAGAAGGACGGCCTGTGGGCCGTGCTCTTCTGGCTCAACCTGCTGGCGGCCCGCAAACAACCGGTGGGCGCGATCGTCCGCGATCACTGGCGGCGCTTTGGGCGCAACTACTACACCCGCCACGACTATGAGGCGGTGGACGTGGACGCCGCCGAGGGCCTCATGGACCATCTACGCATACTGCTCCCGGATCTTCCGGGTAGGGCCTTGGGCAGCTATAGGGTGGAGTACGCGGACGACTTCGCCTACACGGACCCGGTTGACGCTAGCCGTTCCGAAAAACAGGGTATCCGCATCGGCCTCGAGGGTGGCTCCCGCCTCGTCTTCCGCCTCTCCGGCACCGGCACCCAGGGGGCAACACTGCGCGTCTACCTGGAGTCTTTCGAGCCCGACCCGGCCAAACACGCCCAGGAAACCCAAGCGGCCATGGCACCCTTGATCCTGATCGCTTGCGAGCTGGCACAGATCGAAGCGCGTACCGGACGCTCCGAGCCGGACGTCATCACCTGAAGCCCGACGATGGCGCCTTCCTGTTGCCGGTGGGCGCCGGATGCAATCGACCAAGCTGGGTTACGCTCGGCGCATGCAGGCCGTCGTTTTGGCATTCTTGGCACATTGGCCGCTCAAGCACGCGTTTCAGCATCAGGAAGCGCGTCGCGAAACGACACCACAATTCCGCCTGCGGAAATCCGCATTCCGCATTGGGCCACGCCACCCTCCTGCGCGTAACAACACCCGTACTCCAAGGCCATCCCGTTACGGAAGAATCTCAATCGGTGTCCCATCCCTGGTCTTCCCCCAGATCTCGTCGATGGCGTGGTTGGGTACGGCAATGCAGCCCTGGGTCCAATCCTCAGAGGCGATGATCCGTTGTAGCTCGGCATGTTTGTTCGCCCTGGGCTGCCCATGGATCATGATCATGCCGCCGGGATCGACCCCCAGGCGCTTGGCACGCAGCCGGTCGCCGGCACTTGGATAGGAGACATGTAAGGATTTGTAAAATTTACTCTTGGGATTCCGCCAGTCGAGGAGATAACGTCCCTCCGGTGTGCGCCCGTCACCCTCGCGTTCCTTGTGCCCATCAGGCGCGGATCCGAGCGAGATGGGATAGCTCATTACCGGCTTATCGTCGTGCATCAGATAGAGCCGCCGCTCCGCCTTCTTGACCACGACCTTGTCTGCCAGCACGCGCTCGTAATCAATCTTCTCTCGCGCCAACACCTTCGCCGGCTTCTCGCGCAGAAAATCCGGCAGAAAGGACATAGCATGGGCGCTGTTGCCTATGAAGCCGGCAAAAAGGATAAACCGCAACAACGACCGTAACATCAGCTCGAAAACTCCCGAAAGAATACAGTTGCCGGGAGTTTACCGGATTTTCCGACCCTGTTGCCGAGGACCAGCCCTTGCATCTTCACCGATCGCTCCAATAAGATTATTTGAGGTGTGCAGTTGATGACGGCACCCGCAGCGTAGGTGGAGATTAACCACACGCATCGGCACATCCTAGCGTGTCGCCCCACCTGAGATAACAACAGCCAATAGAGATCGTTCGACGATCGGGAGGAAGCAAACGTGGCACAAAGCATGAGCGAGATCATGAACCCCAGTGCGGTGAAGACAGACCCTGACTACCCCCACGCGCCGGAAGATTGGAACAGCGATACCGCCGAGAATGCGGCCCAAGCAGATGGCATTTCGCTAACAGACGTCCACTGGGAGGTTATCGGTGCCCTGCAGGCTTACTTTGCTCAGAGTGAGCGACCGAACGTGCGCGAGTTACACGACGCGCTCAATGAACGCTTTCATGCGTCCGGCGGAATCAAGTATCTGTACGAGCAGTTCCCAGGCGGCCCCGTTGCCCAGGGCTGCCGTTTTGCAGGCCTAGAGCCGCCGGCGGGCGCGGCAGACAATTCTTTCGGCAGCGTGCAATAGCGCCCTGCAACGACTGCCGAACACTCACCATCTCAACCCAGGATACGGCCGCATTCGCGGCCGTTTTCGTTTTTGGCCACTCGGCGATTCGTGCATCGCCTTCCCCCCAAGGGCTAGCCTGCGACACAACCCCTTACCCAGTGCACCTTGGCCATACTTCATGAATCTAATTTTAAGAAGCCTTTCAATCTCCCTGACTCTATTCGGAAAAACCATCGAAAGCCAGCTTGTGATCCGGCGGGAAAATGATTATCCTCTTGGGGGAATGCCCGTGATGCCGCGATACCTTGCCGACTTATTAGGGCTTACGTTTACCGAAACCGTGGACGAAATAAGGGGTTGAATCGACCATGAACGAGAGACCGGCCTTCATGGATGCAGCGTTACCAGAGAACGGAATCAGCCATCTCACGACTCGCCGCGAGTTCCTCGAGACCCTGGCACTCGGCTCCGCCGGCTTGCTGCTTGGCGCGCCCTCGTTCGTGGAGGCGGCCTCCAATGGCTCCCTGGAGTACAAGGTCAACAACCTGGTCAAGCGCATGCGCGCCCGTGGCACCATTCGGTCGGACGAACGCACCTCCTGGTCCGTCTATGATTTCACCAGCCAGAAAAAGCTGGTCGCCATCAACGAGGACGCCCCCAGACAAGCGGCGAGCATGATCAAACCCTTCGTTGCACAGGCATTCTTTTTCCAGGCGAGCAAATCCAGCAAGGTCCGCTACACAGCAGAGATTCGCCGCACCATGGAGCGGATGATACGAAAGAGTAACAATTCGGCCACCAACCGTTTGATGTCCATCGTCAGCCGCAACGCCGGCAACAGGGGCGCGCGGGACGTGGAGCGCGTATTGAAGGCAAACGCCCCAGGTATCTTCCGCGAAACCAAAATCGTGGAGACCATCCCGGCCGGCGGTCGCACCTACCGTAACCTGGCCTCCGCTCACGATTACAGCCGTTTCCTTTTCGCACTGTGGAACGACAAATTACCCTATGCAAGAGAGCTGCGCGGACTGATGGCCTTACCCAACAGGGACCGTATTTCGGATGGGGTCGACCCCATGCCAGCGAGTGCCAGAATCTATGACAAGACCGGCTCCACCGCCCGTCTGTGTGGCAACATGGGCATCATCGTGGCCCCCGGGAGGCTTGGCGGCACCTATCCCTACACCTTCGTCGGCATCATCCAAAAATCATCAAGCGCAAAAAACTACGGGAGCTGGATCAGGCGTCGCAGCAACGCCATCCGCGCCGTCTCCAAGCTCGTCTACTTGGATATGAAGGCGCGCCACCGGTTGGTGTGATCCAGTCCTTCGCCGGACATAAACAAACCACAAAGGCGTCAAGTTCACGAAGGGCTTTCTTGGAGACACAGTGGCCTCCTGCTGTTCGCAATGGCTGATTAGGACCGATGATCCAACTCTCCATTCCCCCTCGCCCTGCGTGCATTGCCGTTCAATCAGACACGTTGGCAGAGAAGTAAGGGGCAGCATATTTGCTGCTACCAACTACCTCGAAGCATGCCCCGTCGCGCCAACCATCAAACCGGGTGGTGGGGAGAGGCGGTCGCGATCTCGATACAGGCGCCAAACGCCGAGAGCCATGGCACCACCACCCACTCCCGCCGTGATCGAAAAGCGACGCCTTCCCTTACTCAGAGGCTCTACCGTGTTCGTAAGCGCGTCAACCATGGTCTCCCTAAACCTCACCCGAGGAAATGCGCTGAAGGCGCTCCTTGCCCCCTCTTCCTCCCTGGAGAGGACCGGGGGAAGAGAATGCATCTGATGATCCGCCGCTATCATCGTCTGAGTTGGTGGATCGTCAAGTGCAGTGGCGCCGTTCTGGTTAGCGACGGACAGGATTGCCCGCTTGATCCGCGGGTAGGTGCCGCAGCGGCAGATGTTTGTCATGCTTGCCGCGATGTCGGTCTCGCTCGGATCAGGTCTTGCGGCGAGCAGCGCGGTTGCGGCCATGATCATTCCGGACTGGCAGTAGCCGCACTGTGACACGCCATTGGGTGGATGCCGACGGGTTGTTCGCAGTCTACCTGTTGAAGGTGCTTTGCCAATATGCACCGGCACGGTGGGCTCTCGCTATAGGTTCGCGTGAAGCCGCGAAGGACGCGAAAAGAGCTGATCTCGCGAAGCCGCAAAGAGTGAGTTGGTTGGGGGTAGGTTCGAACCCCAAGATCTTCGCTGGTGAAACCCCTTGAAGTTTGGTTAGCATGTCCCGATGCACGAGAATTCATGCAACCAAAGGACAACCACATTGAAGAAACGACTCTCGATCTTGATCGGACTGATGGCGCTGTCCGTCGTCCCGCTGCGCGCGATGGCCGAAGCCGCTGCGGCCGACGCGGCTTCGGCGAATGCCATAAAGCCCAACATTCTCGTCATCTGGGGCGATGACATCGGCGGCTTCAACGTCAGCGCCAATAACCAGGGCATCATGGGCTACAAGACGCCGAACATCGACCGCATCGCCGCGGAAGGCGCTCTATTTACCGATTGGTATGGCCAGCAGAGCTGCACGGCCGGTCGGGCGGCATTCATTACAGGCCAGTCGCCCATGCGCACCGGTCTGACCAAGGTCGGACTGCCCGGGGCACCTGAAGGCATGCAGAAAGAGGACCCGACCATCTCCGGGCTTCTCAAGGCGCACGGCTATATGACCGGCCAGTTCGGCAAGAACCACCTCGGCGACCGTGACGAGATGTTGCCGACCAACCATGGTTTCGACGAATTTTTCGGCAACCTCTACCATTTGAACGCGGAGCAGGAGCCGGAGCATCCCGACTACCCGAAGGACGCGGAGTTCAAGAAGAAGTTCGGGCCGCGCGGCGTGATCAAATCCTCCGCCGACGGAAAGATCGAAGATACCGGCCCCCTGACCAAGAAGCGCATGGAAACGGTCGACGAAGAAGTGACCGCTGCGGCGCTTGACTTCATGGACAGGTCCGTCAAGGCCGACAAACCCTTCTTCCTCTGGTGGAACAGCACCCGCATGCATATCTGGACGCACCTCAAGCCCGAGTCCGAGGGCAAGACCGGTCTCGGCGTCTACGCCGACGGCATGGTCGAGCACGACGGAATGGTGGGCCAGTTGCTCGACAAGCTCGATGAGTTGGGCGTGGCGGACAACACCATCGTCATGTACTCCACCGACAATGGTGCGGAGTTCTTCTCCTGGCCCGACGGCGGCACCACGATGTTCCGCAATGAGAAGGCCACGCAGTGGGAAGGCGGCTTCCGCGTGCCGACCTTTATCCGCTGGCCCGGCGTCATCGAGCCCGGCACCGTCATCAACGAGATCGGTGCGCACGAAGACATGCTGACCACGCTGCTCGCGGCAGCGGGCGAGCCCAATGTGAAAGAAGAGCTGCTGACCGGCAAGACGGTCGGGGACATGACCTACAAGGTTCACCTCGACGGCTACAACCTGATGCCCGCGCTCAAGGGAGAGGCCGATTGGCCGCGCCATGATTTCATCTATTGGACGGACGACGGCAACGTCGCGGCGCTGCGCTATGACAACTGGAAGATCACATTCCTGAAGCAAAATGCCGAAGGAATCGACGTTTGGCGGAAGCCATTCGAGGCACTGCGTGCGCCGATGATTGCCAATCTGCGGATGGATCCGTTCGAGCGCGCAGAGCATGAAAGCATCGGCTACAACAGATGGTGGGTGGATCACATGTTCATATTCGCGCCCGCCGGCGCCTATGTCGGCGAATGGCTGGAGAGCTTCCGCGAGTTTCCGCCTCGCCAGAAGCCCGGCAGCTTCAACCTCGACAACGTGATGGAAGCGATCGCCAGAGGCGCCGGCGACAAGTAACGCAGCGCTCGATGACGCGCTGAGTCGACTCACCGGACCGCACCCGTTTCAACCGGGTGCGGTCTTTGTTTTTACCACGATCCACTTGTGTGGATGGGCATGGAATGAATACCCGCGAAGCCTTTCAACAAATCTCCGCCGCGATGAATGCGGCCGTCATCGGTCAGGAAACGGTGGTCGAGAAACTGCTCATCGCCTTTCTCGCCGATGGGCACGTATTGATGGAAGGACTGCCAGGCGTAGCCAAGACGCGCTCGATCAAGACACTCGGCCAGCTGGTCGAAAGCCAGTTCAGTAGGGTGCAGTTCACGCCGGACCTGCTGCCTTCCGATGTGACCGGTTCCGAGATCTACCGTGAACAGAATGCGAGCTTCGAGTTTCAGCCCGGCCCCATCTTCGGCAATCTGGTCTTGGCCGACGAGATCAACCGAGCGCCGGCCAAGGTGCAGGCGGCCCTGCTGGAAGCGATGGAGGAGCGGCAGATCACCGTCGCCAGCAAGACCCACAAGCTGCCCCAACTCTTCCTCGTCCTCGCGACGCAGAATCCCATTGAACAGGAAGGCACCTATCCATTGCCCGAGGCGCAGATGGACCGCTTCCTGCTTTATGTGAACGTGCCGTATCCGCCCGCGGAAAACGAAGGGGCAATCATGCGTCTCGTGCGTGGCGAAAGGTCGGGCAACAGCACCGAACTGCCGCCGCGCATCGCGCAGGACGTGATCTTCGCCGCGCGTCGAGAGGTGAATACCATCCATGTCGCCGAGTCGGCGGAGCGCTATATCGTGGATCTCGTCATCGGCACGCGCGAGCCGGAGCGACACGGCGGCGATCTCGCAAACTGGATCCGCCTCGGCGCGAGCCCACGCGGTACGCTGGCCCTTGATGCCGCCGCGCGCGCTCACGCCTGGCTCAATGGTCAGGACTTTGTTTCTCCCGACAATATTCGCGCCATCGCCCCGGCTTGTCTCGCACATCGCATCCATCTCAGTTACGAAGCCGAGGCGGCCGGGAAGACGCGCAACGATGTGATCGAGGCCCTACTCAAGACCGTCGTGCCCGTTTGAATTGAACAGAAGGAAGCAATGGCAGCCAAGAGAAATGAAACCAGATCGAACAGAAGCACGCAAAGGTCGCAAAGCAGAATCATGCCCGGAATCTGTTCACCTTCGCGCTCTTTGCGAGCTTCTGTAAAAAATGCAAGGGTTCATGAACGCATCCTCTTCTTCGGTCTCTTCGCGTCCTTCTGTTCAAGATTCCGGGGCGCGCATCACCGTCACGCTCAATGAGTTGATCCAGGCGAAAGCCGACGCACGTGGCTTCTCGTTTTTGCCGCGCCAGCCGGTGCACTCGTTACTCGCCGGCCGCCATGCCTCCCGCCTGAGAGGGCGCGGTCTCGCGTTCGAGGAACTGCGCCACTACCAGCCCGGTGATGACGTGCGCACGATCGACTGGCGGGCGACCGCCCGCCGTCGGTCGGCGCATGTCCGCGTCTACAACGAGGAACGTGAACGCCCGGTGCTGCTCATCGTTGATCAACGCACCCCAATGTTCTTCGGCAGCCGGCGCGCGATGAAATCCGTGGTTGCGGCGGAGATCGCAGCCCTCGGGGCCTGGCGTACATTGCAGGCTGGCGATCGCGTGGGCGGTATCGTTTTCAACGAGAACGAGATTGTCGACCTTCGTCCGCACCGCAGTCAGACTCGTGTGTTGCGGTTGCTTCACGAAGTCGTGCGTCTCAACCAGACGCTCGCATCCGCGCAAACGACAACCGGTGAAGTGACGCTCAATCAAGCAGTCGAAGCCGCGCTGCGCCTTGCCAAGCACGACCATCTCGTCGTGTTGATCAGCGATCTCGATGGCGCCAACTCCGAAACGCAACGTCTTGCCGCACAACTTGCTCCGCACAACGACGTGCTGGTCGTTGCCGTTTACGACCCACTGGGCGCCTCGCTCCAGGGCCACCCGGGAATGATGGCGGCGGATCGTGGCGGCACCTTGGAGATTCCCGCCGGGGCGGCATTCGCGGATTCCTTTCAGCAAGCATTCGCCCGACGCCTGGACGAGTGGACGGAAATCTTTCGTGCCTTGCGCGTGCCGGTGCTGCCCATCGCGACATCTGAACCGGTTGCCGATCAAGTGCGCGCCCTCTTCGGGCAGAGACTGAAACCGCGATGACTGACGCATCCACCAGTCTCGGCCGCCTGCACGACATCGTGCTCCCGCCCGAGGTGCCTTGGTGGCCGCTTGCGCCGGGCTGGTATTTTGTCTTTGGCATCCTTGTCGTCCTCATTCTTATCCTCGCCCATCGCGGCTGGAAGCGCTACCGGGCCAATGCCTACCGCCGCGCCGCGTTACGCGAGCTCGCTTTGGCGCAGGACGTGCCGTCGATCGCGGAGCTCCTGCGCCGTACCGCGCTCGCCGTTGCCCCGCGTGAAGCGATTGCCGCGATGACCGGAGATACCTGGCTGGATTGGCTGACAGCACAGTCCACTGAGGCCATCCCCGATACCGTACGGGAACAACTCACGAGCGGCGTCTACGATCAGCGCGGGCCGGACCACGAACTGACGCTAGTGCGCAACTTCGCTGCACGCTGGATCGCGCATCATCGATCGCCACCGGCCAGCGCCCGCCTACCGCAATGTTGACCTTCGCCTATCTCTGGGTCTTTGCGCTGCTGCCAATTCCGTGGCTGTTGCGCGTGATCCTGCCGCCGCGTCGCACATCCCGTGTGGCGGTGCGGGTACCGTTCGGAGACCGCGTGCGCTCGGCCGCTCCGGAAGGCGGGTCTGTTGCCCATGCGACCAGGAGAGCCGCGCAATACATCGTACCCGCACTGGTGTGGCTGCTGGTGGTCAGCGCGCTGGCGCGTCCGCAATGGCTGGAACCGCCGTTGACGCGTGACCTCCCCACCCGCGACCTCCTGCTGTTGGTCGATCTGTCCGGCTCCATGCAGCAGGAAGATTTCACGAATGCCGCCGGCAAGCAGGTGGACCGACTGACCGCGGTCAAGGAGGTGCTGGGAGACTTTCTGATCCGCCGCGAAGGTGATCGCGTCGGGCTGGTCGTGTTTGGCGACTCGCCCTTCTTGCAGGCACCGTTTTCCACTGACCTCAGCCTGTCGCGGCGACTGCTGGATGAGACTGCAATTGGCATGGCCGGACCGCGCACCGCGTTCGGCGATGCGATCGGGCTCGGCATCACCCTTTTCGAGAACAGCGACGCACCGGCGAAAACGATCATCGCGCTGACCGACGGCAACGACACGAAGAGCCAGGTACCACCGGTCGAAGCGGCACGCGTGGCCAAAGAACGCGGTATCCGAATCCATACCGTGGCCATCGGCGATCCAACGACGGTCGGCGAGGAGAAATTGGATACGGAAACCCTCCGCTCCGTGGCACAGGGAACCGGAGGCTCCTATTTCTTCGCCGGTGATCGTGCGCAGCTCGCCGGCATTTACGAAGAGCTGGACAAGGTCGAGACTCGGCAGGTCAAGGTCATCAGTCACCGCCCGCGCAACGATCTATTCTTCTGGCCATTACTCGCGGCCCTGCTTCTGTCGATCGGCGACAAGGCGGTGTTTGTGTTCCGCCGAACACGGGTCACCGCATCGACGCAGGCACCGGGAAGAGTCCGGGTCAATCCGCTCACCGGTAAGTTGGAGGTACGGACATGAACCGCGGGTTTAACGGAAGCACGCAAGAAACGCGGAGGAACCCAGGCCGTGAAGATTAGGG
>Ga0316198_10002790_pt1 | contig 10549 bp, 10 predicted proteins | sample OudBieAanoxic_MG_FD_204935 | JGI IMG/M metagenome (GOLD analysis project Ga0316198, IMG submission 204935) | Coastal sediment microbial communities from Oude Bieten Haven, Netherlands - site A anoxic | ecosystem: Environmental > Aquatic > Marine > Coastal > Sediment | place: Netherlands... | reverse complement strand
TGTAAGTTTACTAATTCTATCTGTAAAAGTCTCAGTTCTTCTTCATATCGAAGTCTATTAAGTACCCTGGAAATATCCAGTTCCTTCTGATCAGCTATAGCAATCAAATCCTTCCTCTTCTTAACGCTTGTTAGATCTTCCGGTAAAAACATGTGGCACGAGTATTTGGTGTAGGAATTAATTTAAAAACAAAAGTATTAGTTACCTCTTAAAATAAGGACATAGCTATAAAGATACTAATTTTGACCTACAATTTTATCACTTTTAAGACTGTTTTTCTTACAGATTAATTCCGGAAGCAAATGGAAGGATTAATATTGCTTTACCACATGTTAATGTTTAAGTTTATCACTTATTTCAAATTCCTTTACCATGATTCACAAGAAATTATTTTATGTCATTTTATTATTATTAGTAGGATTTCAGGCTTACACACAAAAACAAAAATTTAGCTATTTAGATGTATTTAAACTTGAATATGTTTCTGATCCCCAAATAGCCCCAAATAGTTCCCGGATAGTTTATCGAAGGATGGGTTTTGACATTATGAAGGATAAGGCTGATGGTAACCTTTGGATGATTAATTCTGATGGCTCGGGACATCAAAAGCTTAGCTCACGGGAAGAGAGTGAACACAGTCCCCGATGGTCTCCAAATGGGGATAGGATTGCATTTATTAGTACCACAAGTGAAGGCTCTGAGATCTATATGTATTGGTTGGATAGCGGTAAGCTGGCAAAAATTAGCCAACTTCCATTTAGCCCAAGTTCGTTAACTTGGTCGCCCAAAGGAGACCAATTGGCATTTTCTATGAATGTTAAAAAAGACCCTCCGGTTATTGCAAAAACCCCCAAGAAACCAGAAGGCGCAAAGTGGGCTGAAAAGCCAAGAATTACAGATCGGCTGTATCATGAGGCAGATGGGAGGGGTTATATAAAACCCGGCTTTAATCACATCTTTGTAATTCCGGCTCAGGGAGGAGCAGTCAGACAGATCACATCTGATGATTATCACCATAGAGGAAAGCTTTCCTGGTCTGTGGAGGGGGATAAAATATTTTTCTCGGCAAACAGAACGGAGAACTGGGAATATGATTTTCGAAACAGTGAGATTTATGAGGTGGAGGTTGCAACCGGTCGCATAAAGGTTTTGACAGAGAGAAAGGGGCCGGATTATAATCCTGAGGTATCCCCAAATGGCAAGCACATTGCTTATTTAGGATACGAGGATAAAGTACAAACGTATCAGGTTCGAAAACTACAAATCATGAATAATGACGGTACGAATAAAAGGGTTATATCCGCAGCTTTGGATAGGAGTATTAAAAGTATGATTTGGGATGAAAAAAGCACAGGGCTTTATATTTCTTATGATGATAAAGGAAATACGAAGATCGGTCATATTTCCTTAGACGGGGAGATTTCAAAACTAGCAGATAACCTCGGAGGCACTTCTATTGGCCGACCCTACGCAGGCGGATCCTTTAGCGTTTCCAAAGATGGCGCTATCGCCTATACACAAAGCAGACCTGATTACCCGGCTGAGCTTGCGGTAACCAATTTAAAATCTAAAAGCACAACTAAGATTACTTCTCTCAATAAGGCACTTTTTGACTATAGGAAGTTGGGTAAAGTGGAGGAAGTTTGGTATAAATCGTCTGTAGATCAAAGACAACTTCAGGGTTGGGTAGTGTATCCCCCAGATTATGACAGTAACAAAAAATACCCATTCCTGGTTGAGAATCACGGAGGACCAGTTCTTAATTATGGCGATAGGTTTTCTACAGAGATGCAGCTATATGCGGCCGCAGGTTATATCGTTTTTTATCCTAATGCCAGGGGGAGTACAAGTTATGGGGAAGAATTTGGGAATCTTTTATACAATAATTATCCGGGAGATGACTACAATGATGTTATGGATGGAGTAGATCATTGTATAAAAAATGGAATTGCCCATGAAGATCAGCTATATGTAACAGGAGGAAGCGCAGGGGGTATAATGACTGCATGGATAATTGGAAAAAACAACAGGTTTAAAGCTGCCGTGGTGGCCAAACCGGTGATGAACTGGATAAGTAAAACCCTTGTCGCTGATAATTATTTTGGCTATGCCAATTCTCGGTATCCGGGTCAGCCTTGGGAAAATTTTGAAGGCTATTGGAAATTTTCTCCCCTGTCTCTCGTTGGTAATATAGAAACCCCAACTATGGTAATGGTGGGAATGGAAGATTTAAGAACTCCGCCCAGTGAAGCCAAACAGCTTTATCACGCCTTAAAATTAAGAAAAATTGAAACGGTGTTGGTGGAGATTCCAGGTGCGGGACATGGTATTGCCAATAGACCAAGTAATTTAATTACAAAGATTGCGCATACCCTGGCATGGTTTGAGAAATACAGGCAAGAAAGTGGAAATGAATAGATTATGAAAGGCAAAAAAAAGCATTGGTTTTGGAATTTACTTATAGTCCTAACGGTAATTGTCTGTATATTGAGTTTTTTAGCACATTATAAAAATTGGATATGGAAAAAGAACCATAGAATCCAGATTTTATCCGGGGTATATTACAAGGAGTTACCATTTAGTGCCATGAATGAAGTATCAATGGTGGCCAAAATCCCCTCTTTGGATCGTAAAAATGGTTTTTCGGCCTGGGAAAAAGAAAAAGGGATTTTTAAAGATTCCCTGAACGAAGAAAAATTGGTATATGTTTATGTAGATAATTTGCACCATCAGAAGATCAGATTAACTTACAACGATTCCCTTCTGCTTTTTATCAATTTATCTGATTCAGTTAAAACAAAAGAGTTATATCTTTACCTTGAAGAAAAAATTGATACCCAAGAGATACAATTAATTCACTAAAACAGAGTTTCCTAGTACAAAACAAATAATTTACTCTAATGAAATTACTTTTCCTAAATCTGCTGCTTTTGCCTTTTATAATGTTTTCTCAGAACAAACTTTCGGTAGACGTAACCGGGGTTAAAAGCAATAATGGCAGTATACTTGTTGCAGTATACGACAGTTCGGATAGTTTTTTGGATTCGGATAAAATGTTTTCAGGAGGTAGTAGTAAAGCGGAATTAGGGAACACAATGGTCATCATTGATGATTTACCGAATGGGGAGTATGCACTGGCAATATTTCATGATGAAGACGGTGATGACGAATTAGATACTAACTGGATTGGTATACCAAAAGAACCGATTTGTTTTTCAATTGGAAAGATGAAAACATTCGGACCTCCAAAATACAGTGAATGCGCATTCAAAGTAGAAGGAGATAAAGAAATTCAGGTTTCTCTTTAATAAAAGTTACTCCAAAGTACATAGTTTCCAATAAGAAAGGATTGTAGTATTGTTTTATTAATCCCATATAGTCTGTAATAACAATAGATATTCCGGGAAAATTAAAATTTTGTTAATTTCTTTTTGAAACGACTGTTTCAATATATATTTGTTTTAAAATTAAGAATTAGTGTCGCGTTTGGAAGAATTTAACCGGGAGTTTGCAGTTCGTCAGGCTATGGATGTGTTTTGGGAAAAGGGCTATAATGGCACTTCAATTCAGGATCTGGTTGACGCCACTGGCCTTAATAGATCTAGCATTTACAATTCCTTTGGTTCCAAACTAAAACTGTATAAAACAACTTTGCAGTTTTATCAAAAAGAAAGCGGTGGTTTGTTTCAAAAAGCTCTTTTAAATGCAAATGATCCTTTAGAAGCTATTCGGCTAATATTTGAATCTTTTTTGCCTCAAATACTCAGTAAAGAGGGAGATAAAGGCTGTTACGCCATGAATTGTAAATCTGAAATGGCTAATCAGGAAGGAGATATAAGGAAATGGCTCTTGGCTAATCAGGAAAATACCTTGGACATTTTTAATGAACTAATTAAAGAGGGACAGCAGCAGAAAGTAATTAACGCAAAAGAAGATAGCATAACTTATGCCTATTTTATATTTAACGCTTTTCAGGGCTTTAGAATGACAGGAATATTAGTAAAGGATAGCAAGATTTTGGAAACAATAATAAATAATACAATTAAAGTAATAGAATAAATTTTTTTAACTATTTCTGAAACGAACATTTCAGAAAATAAATATTTAATTATGAATAGATTTAAAGACAAAGTAGTGGTAATATCCGGTGGAAATTCCGGAATAGGTTTGGAAACAGTGAAACGTTTTTTAAGTGAAGGGGCAAAAGTAGTATTCTCGGGAAGAAGACAGGAAGCACTAAATGAAGCTGCAGCTTCTCTGACGGGTAATTTCAAAGCCGTTTTGGCAGATCAGTCCGAAATAGCTGATAATAAAAGGTTGATTGAAGAAGCGGTTAAGGCATTTGGAAATATTGATATCCTTTTTGTAAATGCGGGGGTGGCATATTTTACTCCGGCTGATACTATTGATGAATCTCATTTTGACTCACAATTTGATATCAACATTAAAGGCCCTGCTTTTCTTGTGAAATATGCTATTCCCAATTTGAATGATGGAAGTGCCATAATCTTTAACACTTCAATAGTGCATTTAAAAGGGTTTGAAGGCGCAGCGGTTTACAGCGCAACCAAAGGAGCACTGAGGGCGTATGCAAGGGTATTAACTACCGAGTTAGCTCCACGTCATATCCGGGTAAATTCTGTGGCGCCAGGACCAATTGCAACGCCTATCTATAATAAAATGGGAATGCCGGAAGAAGCGGTATCGCAAATGGGCCAGGGTTTTGCCGCATCTAACCCCTTAAAGCGCTTCGGAGAATCTCAGGAAATTGCAAATGCAGTTCTCTTCCTCGCCTCAGATGAGGCCAGTTACGTAAATGGTATAGAGCTTGCTGTTGACGGAGGCATGAGTCAGATTTAAAATTCTAAGTTAAACTTTAGACCCATCAGCATTTTGCTGATGGGTTTTTTGTTGGCAGGAAGTTGAGGTATTCCCAGACTATCTGTATATTTAAAAATTATATGGAAACTATTTTAATCGTACAATTACTAGGTGCTTTATTTGGTTTACTAGCAGTGGTTTTTGGTGCATTTGGCGCCCATGCCTTAAAGAAATCACTCTCGGAAGCGCAACTCAAAAGTTTTGAAACGGGTGTAAAGTATCAAATGTACCATGCTATTTTGTTGTTGGTTTTGGGATTTAATCTGGGTTTTACCACAGCATTGGAGAAAAACATGGCCTACTGCATTATCTTAGGGACTTTTCTTTTTTCCTTTAGTATATATGCGCTATCTATAGGTTCCTCAAAAGGGAAATCCTTGAAGTTTCTAGGGCCTATTACCCCTTTGGGCGGACTATTTTTGATAATAGGCTGGGGGTTGCTGTTTTATTCCTTTATTGCTAATATGGTATAGTCCTAATGACATCCGCAATTGCCCTGTTCACATGAGCCTTTGGCCGCTTTTTTGGAAGAAAACAAACGTTTAGGCAGCAAGTATTTTTTGGCTATATAAAATATGGCAATAGCTAAAGTCAGATAAACCAATATGGGTTGTATTACGCTCATTTTATTTCAAAACCTGATAGGCAATTAAAGCTACAATATACGCAAAAACGCTCATAAACACCAATTGAGCCATAGGCCATCGCCAGCTATTAGTCTCACGCTTTACAATGGCAAGAGTGCTCATGCACTGCATAGCAAAGGCATAAAAAAGGAGCAGTGAAATACCGGAGGCCAGATCAAACAAGGGCTTTTTGGTAGTGGGGTTTACTTCTGAAGCCATCCTGTGTTTAATAGTATCCTCTTCGTCATTGCCCACACTATAGATAGTAGCCAAAGTCCCTACAAAAACTTCCCGTGCCGCAAATGAAGTAAGTACCGCAATACCTATCTTCCAATCGTAGCCTAAGGGAGCTACTGCAGGTTCAATTGCTTTCCCAATAGTGCCTATATATGAATTTTCAAGCTTGAAGCCTGCAATTTCCTGTTTACGTGCTTTTTGAAAAAGAATTACCTCCTTTTGACTTAATGAATCCCTTAGTGCGCTATTAGTAATTTGGGCTGTACTATCCCTTAAAAACAATTCATAATCAATCAATTCATTTTGAATGCTGCTAGTATTGAATTTGTTTAAACCTTCTGTATCAATTTTCTCGTTAATAATCTCATCGGCATTTTTAAAGTTGGAGGAGTACCCATTAGAGCCCAAAAACCATAAAATAATTGAAATCGCAAGGATAATTTTACCAGCACCATACACAAAACTTTTGGTCTTTTCAATTACCGTATATGCCACATTCTTTAAAAGGGGTAACTTATAACTTGGCATTTCTACCATAAAAAACGACCTGCTTTTTATATTAAGAACTTTGTTGAGGATCATTGCAGATACAATTGCGGCTCCAAACCCAATTAAGTATAATAAAGTAAGTGTGAGTGCCTGATAACTCAGACCTACAATTCTACCTTCAGGAATAACCAATGCAATAATGATGAGATATACCGGAAGTCGTGCAGAACATGTTACAAATGGCGTTACCAAAATGGTAATAAGACGTTCCTTCCAGTTTTCAATATTTCGAGTGGCCATTACCGCCGGAATAGCGCAAGCCGTACCGGAAATTAATGGAACTACACTTTTACCACTTAAACCAAATGGCCTCATAATACGATCCATAAGGAATACCACCCTGCTCATATATCCAGACTCCTCCAAGAGTGCTATAAACAAAAATAAAAAGGCGATCTGAGGAATAAATATTACAATTCCTCCGATACCAGCAAGTATCCCTTCGGCTAAAAGATTAGTGAACATTCCCGGCGGCATGGTTGTTTTTATCCAATTGCTTGCAGCGGCAAATTGCTCGTCAATAAAATCCATTGGAATACTACTCCAATCGTAAATTGCCTGGAAAATGGTCAATAAAATGATTAGGAAAATTAAGTAACCAAATATCTTATGGGTTAAGATCCTATCTAATGTAGCTCTGAATCCCTTGGCGGCATTTCTGTCTACCTTGTAGGTCTCTTGTAATACGCCGTTTATAAATTGATAACGGAGAATGGTCTCCTTTTGTTGCAGTCTTTTTAATTCTGCCTTGGTCTTTGTGGTAAATGAAGAGGTGTCTTGCACTGCCTTTTTCTCAATAGGCATAAAATTGACATCCTGTGTAATTACAAGCCACAACTTATAGAGATCTTCATTAGGAAATGTCCGTTGTAATCTTTCAAAATATTCCGGTGCTATAACTGTGGCATCTACATTTGGTTTAACAGATAAATTTTTATAATCTGTAATCAATTGGCGAATTCGCTCTATCCCTGTACCTTGTCTTGTGCTTACCAGCGCTATTTTGGTATTTAATTTTTCTTCAAGGAGAGATACATCCAGGGTAATTCCCTTTTTAGGCATCCGGTCCGACATATTGATGACCAAAATTGCGGGGATTTTTAAGTCCTTTATTTGAGTGAAAACAAGCAGATTTCGCTTTAAATTTTCAACATCACTAATAACCACAGCTACATCGGGGAAATCCTTATCGTTTTTGTTGAGAAGTAATTCCACAACAACACTTTCGTCGAGGGAAGTCGTATTTAAACTATAAGTGCCCGGGAGGTCCAGAATATGAGCTTTAACGCCTCGGGGCAATTTACAGACACCCTCCTTTTTCTCAACAGTTATCCCAGGGTAATTACCTACTTTTTGATTCAGACCGGTTAATTGGTTAAAAACTGAGGTCTTTCCTGTATTGGGGTTACCGATAAGAGCTACATTAATATTTTTACTCATAATGTGGCTTTATCTTCTATAAGCTCCAACTCAATTTGAAGGGCAATGGACCTTCTGATGGCAATATGAGAACCATTAACATTTATGTATAACGGATCTTTTAGAGGGGCTATTTGAATCAATTCTACTTCATTTCCCGGAAGGCATCCTAATTCTAATAATTTAATAGGCAGCATACCTTTGGTAAATTCTTTAATAATTCCCCTTTCACCTCGCTTTAAATGTGCAACAGTTGTAACCAATTTTTATTTAGATTGATTTTAAGTAAGGACAAAAATAATGGAAAAAGATGAGGTTTAAAGGCAAATATTAAAAAAAGAAAAACAGGAATTTTCTTCAAATAAGAAGATTGGGTTTGACCGGAATTGACACCTTAATTAAGGTAAGACATTTTTAAAACTTCCAGATCCTGCAATAATTTATCCATTTCCTCTTTGTTCGTACCGTCATAAGTACCCCTTATTCTGCGATCTTTATCGATTAAAATAAAGTTTTCCGTATGGATCATATCAAATGGTCCACCGTCACCATCAGTTTTCACGGCCAGATAAGATTTTCTGGCCAGCTCATAAATGTGTTTTTTCTCGCCGGTGACCAAATTCCATTTATTATCATTAACTCCTTTTTCTAATGCATATTTTTTTAGTTGAGCAACAGAATCTATATCCGGCGTAACGGAATGCGATAATAACAACACATCTTTGTCATTTGCAATCTTTGACTGCAAATAGACCATATTTTTAGTCATTATCGGGCATATGGTGGGGCAGGTGGTAAAGAAGAAGTCGGCCACATAGATTTTATCTTTATAAAAATCCTGCGTTATGGTCTCCCCGTTTTGATTAGTAAGTGAAAAATCGGCAATGGTATGGTATTTTTTTACATGGACCAGGGTACTATCTACCAATTCTGAATTAAAATCTGCGGGTTGATATACCGGGAGTACAATCTTAGGCTGCAAGGCATTGTAAAACAAATAAATGATAATTATAGAAAGTAAAAGGAGTACGATTCCAAAAAATTTGTATTTACTGAAGAAAGAAAGCATTCGTAGTTTTTTGCAAAGGTACAGCAGCAAATGCTAGCATTCAAAAACTTTGATATGGGTTTGCTGCTAAAACTTTCTTAAATATCTACACGCGACCACAGTTTCTTTTTATAAGACCTTGTAAAAGTGTACTTTTGTGCGTTTTACTTATAAAATCTATTAATGAGTCCTATACTTATAAAGACTATACAGTTTTTCCTGAGTCTTTCGCTTTTGATTGTCCTTCATGAATTAGGACATTTTATCCCGGCTAAGATATTTAAGACGAGGGTGGAGAAGTTTTATCTTTTTTTTGACATTAAATTTTCCCTTTTTAAGAAGAAAATTGGAGAAACGGTTTATGGGATAGGATGGCTGCCACTTGGAGGTTATGTTAAGATAGCGGGCATGATTGATGAGAGTATGGATACGGCCCAAATGGCTGAAGAACCTAAGCCCTGGGAGTTTAGATCTAAACCGGCCTGGCAACGACTCATTATTATGCTTGGAGGTGTTACCGTAAACTTTATTCTGGCAGTTATCATTTATATTGGAATGGCATATTCTTATGGCGACCAGTACATACCCATGGATAGTTTAAAGGACGGCATATGGGTTAGGGAAAAGAATATTGGTGATGAACTAGGAGTGCAAACCGGGGATCATATTGTAGCTATTGATGGGGAAGAAGTTGAAAATTTTGATAGTCTTTTGGGAGAGATAATCAATGGTAACACCATGACCATTGAAAGAGATGGAACCATTATTGAAAAGGAGATTCCTGTAGATTTCATAGCCACATTATTGGAGGACGAGGATAAAATTCGATATATAATAAGCCCCAGAATTCCTTTTATTGTGGGTGGCATTGCTGACGAATCAGCGAACAAGGATTCGGGCTTGAAAGTACAGGACCAAATAGTTAGCATTGGAGATCAGAGGATTACGTATTTTGATGAAGCCAAACCCGTAATTGAAAGTTATACGAACCAAAAAGTGAATCTTATAGTTAGAAGAGATGGAAGGGAAGAACAAATACCAGTAGTAATTAGTGATTCGGCAACTATTGGAATCTCCACGGGCTCCCTGCCGTTTGATAAAATGGAGGAGATGGGCTATTTTAGGTTAGAGACCAGGAAATACACTTTTGCAGAGTCAATCCCGGCAGGAATTGATAAAGGGGTTACAACGCTTACCAGTTATGTAAAACAACTTAAGAAAATATTTAATCCGGAAACAGGAGCCTACAAGGGTGTAGGAGGTTTTGCCGCTATTGGGAGTATGTTTCCTGATACCTGGAACTGGCCTGTATTTTGGTCAACTACTGCCTTGATATCAATTATCCTGGCCTTTATGAATATTTTACCCATCCCGGCATTAGACGGGGGACATGTTACTTTTTTATTGTATGAGATAGTAACAGGCAGAAAGCCCAGCGACAAATTTTTGGAATTTGCACAGATGATCGGATTCTTCCTTTTAATCGCATTACTGCTATTTGCCAACGGCAATGATATATATAAATGGCTAGTTAAATAGCTATTGCTTTTGTGAAAGTAAGGCGAGTTCTTAAAACCCACATTACCCGGTATTTACACGCCTTTATCATAGCACTTTTTGATTATTTGACAAACTATTGCTGTAGTTCATCGATATTTTCAGGGATATTTAAAAGGTAGAATTAACTTAGTATCATAATTCACTGAAGCCTAAATTTCAGTAACCCCTTTAATCTTAAAATTAGACATATGAAAACCTACTATTATGTGCTTTTCGCGCTATTTTCCGG
>Ga0316198_10002789_pt1 | contig 10550 bp, 6 predicted proteins | sample OudBieAanoxic_MG_FD_204935 | JGI IMG/M metagenome (GOLD analysis project Ga0316198, IMG submission 204935) | Coastal sediment microbial communities from Oude Bieten Haven, Netherlands - site A anoxic | ecosystem: Environmental > Aquatic > Marine > Coastal > Sediment | place: Netherlands... | reverse complement strand
CTGTGGGCGGACAGCTTTGAACGTGATTTAACCGACATCCTAGCGTTGCAGAGCGATGTAGCTAGGGCGGTTGCAGGACAGGTCAGCCTTGCGTTGACGCCAGAGGAACAACTACGCCTCGATTCAACGCGATCAGTGAACGAGGAGGCATATGAGGCGTACCTGATGGGTGAGTTTTTGTTCTCAAGAGGTCGCTCGGAAGAGACACTGGAAAGATCCAGGGATTTCTTCGAGCGATCGATTGAAATAGACCCGGATTTTGCTCCATCTTACGTTGGTCTCAGCATTGCGCTCCGAAATATCGCCCACTGGTATCAGCAACCGAGTGAAGTCATGCCCGCATCGTATGAAGCAGCGTTAAAGGCGATAGAACTTGACGAAAACCTGCCGGATGCCCATGCAGCACTGGGTCGCGTCAAGTACCGGTGGCAGTGGGACTGGTCAGGTGCAGAATCAGAGTTGCGACGCGGCCTGGAACTCGACCCGAACAATGTGTATGCACTCGGAAGTTATGGAGAGTTCTGTATGGTCCTCGGTCAAGCCGAGAACGCCGTTTTGGCCTCTGAACGAGCAATCGAAGTTGACCCGCTGAACATATTGTCCAGGGCTAACCTCGGATCGGTATATTACTTCACCCGGCAATTCGACAAGGGAATCGCGCACCTCCTGAGCACGCTGAAGCTTTTTCCAAACAGCTTCTCCGCACATTGGATTCTCTCCTGGAACTACGCCGGTGCGGGGGAGAATGAAGAGGCTGTGATCAAGCTTGAAAGGGCCAGAGAGATCCACCCTTCCCCCGAAAACGACTCATTTTTTCTCGCATCCGAGGTGTGGGGATACAGCATCGTGGGTAGAAGGACAGAGGCGATCGAAACCCTTCACCGGATGCTCGCATTGAGTCGGGAGAGGTACGTTTCACCGAGCACAGTTGCTTACGCATACGTTGCACTCGGTGATGCCGATACGGCCATCGAATGGCTGGAGACGGCTTTTGAAGCTCGCGACACGCATTTGGCTTTCGCCAGAGCACTGCCGCTGTACGACCCGATTCGCTCCGACCCCCGCTTCCAGGACATCATTCGGCGGATGAATTTCCCGGAAAAACGACGATGATCGGCACCACCCTGGGCCACTATCGCATCGTCGAGAAGATCGGCGAGGGTGGGATGGGAGAGGTGTACCGGGCGCACGACGAGCGGCTGGATCGGGATGTGGCGATCAAAGTGATTCCAGAGGAGGTGGGGGAGAAACCCGACCGACTCGCCTGCTTCGAGCGCGAAGCAAAGGCAGTCGCCAAGCTCAACCACCCGAATATCCTCGACGTGTATGAGCTTGGGGACCACGAGGGTCGACCGTTCATGGCGACCGAGCTGCTGGAGGGCGAGACCCTGCGGGAGCGGATCGACGGCGGCGCGCTCGGCTGGCGCAAGGCTGCGGAGATCGGAGCCTCGATTGCCGACGGCTTGGCGGCGGCCCACGGGGCGGAGATCATCCATCGCGACCTCAAGCCCGACAATGTTTTCCTCACCTCCGACGGCCACGTGAAGATCCTCGATTTCGGGCTCGCTGGCCATGAGTCGGTTCGGGTTGGTTCAGTGGACGCGGAAGCCCCGACACTGAGTATGGACATCGATGCTGACACGGCGCTGGGATCCGTGGAGTACATGTCTCCGGAACAGGTGCGTGGTGACACGGTGGATCAGCGCAGCGATATCTTTTCTCTGGGTTGCGTGCTTTTCGAAATGGTTTTTGGACAGCAGCCCTTTCACCGCAAGAATGCGGCCGACACGGTGGCTGCCATTCTCAACGAAACACCATCCGAGCCGTCATCGACCGCGGCGGCTGCGCCACCCCCCGGGTTGATTCGCATCGTGCGCCGCTGCCTGGAGAAGCCGCCCGAGGCGCGCTTTCAATCTGCACGCGACCTCGAGCAGAGACTGCGCTCAGTGCCCTCCACGCCGGCGAGGGAGATCGAGCGGCACGAAGGAGCAGAGGCAACGCGGACCGAGGGAATTTCCTCAGAAGGGGACCCTCCAGTCCAACACCAAGGACAGAACTCGTTGCCTCCAGCCGCCGGGATCGTAGAGTCGGCGTCACCGGGCGCAAAGGAATCCCTGGAACTTACATCGGGAACAAGCGATGAGTCTGAATATGCCCGTCGGGCACCTCGCTGGCGCACGATCTTCATTTATCGGTGGGTTGGGGTGGCGGTATTCATGCCCTGGGTCATTGCCGTCAAGGTTACCGGCGCGCTGGACATCCCGATCTGGCTGCTCGTTGTCACGTATGTGCTGCAGGTGGGAACAACCGTGTTGCTCTACGGCGTTCACCGATGGAGTCGAGATGTCAGGTTTCAACGGCGCTGCATCGCACTATCTCCGATCTCCGATGCGGTATGGCTTACGGGCTGGGTAGCTTGGGTCGGAAAGGACCACATAGAGATAGCCACCGTTGCTGTCTTCTGGGCTATGGCAGCCGGCCTTACATTCAGCCCTCTCATTACTGCGGCCTCCGGTGCAATCGTCCTTGCGGCCCAGGCCGGAGTCCTCTTCCTCTCCCAAACCGACCCTGGACATATTGCGGCACTATTGTCTCTTGAGGGGCTGCTCCTTGCATATTTCATCGTCACTGCCGGAGGCCTGTCCGCCGCCAGAAAAAAGGTGCGCGCCGCGCGTTTACGCCACGAACGAGAACTCCGGGAAGCTAACCTGCGGCTTCAGCAGCAGGTAGTTGAGCAGGCCAGCGCACTTGACAGGTCAAGAATGCTCTCCAGGTATCTTCCGCCGGACGTAGTCCGTACAGTGCTCGCCGAGGGCACTCCACGAGTCAGTCCGAAGCGGATGCGACTCACGGTGTTTCGGATTGAGCTTTGCGGGTTTGAGCGTATCGTCACCGTCGTACCTCCTGAGGATCTGAGTGCCATGCTGAACGGCTATTTATCGGCAATCGTCGAAGTGGCATTTCAGCACGGTGCCACGGTCGACCTCTTCATGCGGGATACCGTTGCCGGTTTCTTTGGTGCCCCACACACCTCCGGGGCTGAGACGGACGCAGTTCGATGCGCGAAAATGGCCAAAGTGCTCTGGACCTGTGCAGTCGATACCTGCAACCGCTGGCGGGACCTTCTAGAAGAGCCTCCACCTGCTCCCACGGTTGCCGTGAGCTCGGGTCACGCTATGGTCGGCGATTTTGGCTCGGGCAACCGGATGGAGTACACCGCCGTCGGAGGGCCGATTGATGAGGCTGCGGCCATGCTCCGCCATGCGTCTCCTGGTCAGGTGGTGTGTTCCCATTCGACGCAGATTCTCATTCGTGACGAGCTGAGCGCCGATCCCTGCGGAGCGATTCAGATCACCGGTCGAACCCGGCCGACCAGCATCTATCGCCTCGCTGGCGACCCATCGTCGCAAGCGGGGTTGTATCACACCCCAACGGGCGCCTGGACAGCAGGTGGCAGCGAGGACATCACGATTGGGAGCCGAGGCGAGCCCCAAGAGGGATCTGTGCTTGCCGGCCGGTACCTGGTGCTGAAGAAGCTTGGGTCGGGCGGAATCGGAACCGTTTTCCTGGTGGAGGATAAAAAGCTCGACACCCCCGTGGCGTTGAAGCTCCTACGGGAGAGCCTGCAATTTGATGAGGAGAGCATAGCCCTGCTCCGCAGGGAGGTGCGCCTGGCTCGGTTGGTGAGCCATCCAAATGTGGCTCGCATTTTTGAGCTCATGGACTGGGAAGGACACGAGTTCATCACCATGGAGTATGTTGATGGGCGGACTCTGGCCGTCGAGTGCAGCGCAAAGGGACCGTTCTCCCCGGAGCAGGGCCAACTCCTGCTTCGGCAAATCTGCGCTGGCCTCAGTGCGGCTCACGGCGCTGGGGTCGTTCATCGCGATCTCAAGCCGTCGAATATTCAGATCGAGCCTAGCGGACGGGCTGTGATCCTCGACTTCGGCATCGCGAGATCCACGTTCGCATCCACGATCACGGATGTGGAACGCATCGTCGGGACGCCGCTCTACATGGCCCCGGAGCAGTTCGAGAGAGGCACCATCGACGCCCGCGCCGATCTGTATTCTTTGGGTGCCCTCGCCTTCGAGGTATTTGCCGGAAGACCACCGTTCCAGGCCGACTCAATCGTGGCTCTGGCCTCGATGCATGCACAAGAAACACCGCCTGACATTTTGCAATTGAGGCCTGACCTGCCGCCGCGCTTAGCTGCCGTCATCCAAAGGTGCCTCGAGAAGTCGCCGGACCGGCGTTTCTCCTCCGCGGCTGATTTGGCTGCTTACCTTGCGTAATCCATTTCTGTGGCTCGGCCGGCGTCTCTCGACCGGATCGCGCGACTCTCGTAGAGTGGCGCGATGATCGTTCTCTGCACGGGTTGCCGCTCGGGCTTCGGGCTCCTCATCGCGGTCACCGCGGCGCGCGCCGGGCACACGGTGTACGCGGGACTTCGGGACCTCGAGACCCAAGCAGATCTCGTGAAGCTTGCCGGCAATCTCGATGTGCGTCCGGTTCAGCTCGATGTGACAAATGCGGACGAGCGCGAAACGGTGGTGCGAGAGATCGTCGAGGAGCACGGTCGACTCGACGCGCTGATCAACAACGCCGGGCGCGCGCTCGGCGGTTTCATTGAGCAGATCGCCGAAGATGAGCTGCGACGCCTTTTCGACGTGAACGTATTCGCCGCGTGGGCACTGACCAGGACATGCCTGCCCCACCTCCGGTCGAGCCGAGATGGCATCGTCATTAATGTCACCTCCATGGCCGGGCGCCAAGCGATGCCAAGCCTCGGGGGTTACGCGGGCAGCAAGTTTGCACTCGAGGGCATCACCGAGGCGTTGCGCCACGAGATGCGGCCCTTCGGGGTGCGCGTGGTGCTCGTCGAGCCAGGCCCCTACGCGACCGACATCTTCGGTCGCAGCCGACGGCTTGCTAGAGCGACCAAGACCGAGGGCGGGCCTTACATCGCCTACGTGCGGCGTATGGAGCAGGTCGTTGAGAAGATGCAGGCACGTGCGGGAGACCCGCAGGAAGTCGCGGATCTCGTGGTCAAGTTGCTGATCGAGCCCGCTCCGAGGTTGCGTTACCCCCTCGGCCCGGGCGTTGCTGCGCGGGTCTGGTTGCGGCGCGTGCTGCCTTTCGAGGGCGTCGAACGCATCTTGAAGCGGATTCTCGGATTCTAGAAACTCAACTCAGAAGAGGTGATTGGTGATGGTGATGGGTGCCGCGCACCGCATTTTTTTGCACTCAAGAAACGGAATTCCAGATAGGGCCCAAGCGGGCTAGGATCGGGCTGGGGGGGTGCTGAGAACCCCTGTCATGGCGTCTTGTGAGGGCGCATTGGTGCCAGGTACGGAGTTACGGAGTTTATCGAGGTTCAGTTACATTGGTGCCAGGTACGGAGTTACGGAGTTTATCGAGGTTCAGTTATGCTGGTCCTGTCGACAGCGGGATTGACTCACTGGTCTCGCTGGTCAGTTCCTCATCGAGAGCTTCATATCGTCCCGAGAATCCTTCATCTTCCAAACGCTGCCTGATTCCTTCCCGCGCAAGATAGCTGACCGTGTCCGCCTTCTTGCCGAGAGCGGTTCCCAGGTCCTTGGCTTTCTGACCCCAGCGCTCACGGCCCAGAGCGAGAATCAGCCTCCGCGCTTCGACAACATCTCGTTGACGACTTCTGCTCGCCAGGTCGGCAACGCCGATCTCGAGGAGCCGCGCTCCTATTGCGATGAACTCTTCAGCCGGAAGTTCGCTCCTTTCCGGGCCAATGCTGCCGCCGAGCATGTCGATATACGGGCCAGTTCCATCAGGCTCGAGGTTGCGGTCTGATCGAAACCAGATTCCCGCCGCCTCTCTCGTCGATTCAACCTGCCGTCCGAGTCCCCGGCACCCGATTCTGATCGAAGAGATATATGACTTCCTCGCTGCCTTCTCGGTCTCTCCAAAACACAGCAGAGCCTCATCGGGATCGATCAGCGGATCCTTGATTCGCTTGGCGATTTCCCGGTGACCGCCAAACACATGGTTAGTAGGGTGCGCCACCAACCCACTGGCGACCGGGTTCAGATGAATGTAAAGCACCACCCGATCCAGATACCGCTGCTCTCGAATCGGCTTCGCTTGGTAACGGCTCTGCCACAAACCGCCGGTGCGCCCCCTGCTTCGATTGAATCTCCGGCTGAACGTTCCTTGGAGATAGTGGAAGCCTTGCGAGATTGGTACTGCGCGGCTTCGAATTGCCAAGTGATAGTGGTTCGACATCAGGACCCACGCAAAAACCGTCCAGCCGTCTCGCTTCTTCACAAACCGCAGCAGCTCGATGAACTCCAAAGCCGCTTCCGGATCTGAGAACACGGCTTCCCCGCTCGCGAACCGGTTGTAGACGTGGTAAATCCCGCCTTCAACAAACACTCTGGGCGTCCGGGGCATCACGAATCTCCGGCACTCAACTTATCATAACTCCGCAACTCCGTGCCTGGCACTGATGCTGAAGGAACGGTGTTCGACCAGCGGGTGGTGTCGCCCGATTCAAAGCCGTCGGCAAACAACACATCGATGGTGGCGATGACCGTTTCGTTGATGGTATCGATCACCGAGATCGTTCCGTCCCCGAGGTTGTACACGTACGCCTTGGCCGCCGGCTCGTGGATTGTCACTGTCAGGGGATCCGCCCCGACGGGGATCGTGCTTGGCCCAACGGTATTGGTGCTGAGATCGATGACCGACACCGTTCCATCGCCTTCGTTCGTGACGAAGGCCTTGTTGCGGATTAGATCCACGCCGATCCACTGGGGCGTGTCACCCACCGAAAGCGTATCGACCACAGCATGAGTCGTGATGTCGATGACGGTGACGGTATCGCTGTCCAGTTGAGTGACGTAGAGCCGGTTCAGGTCAGGATGGACGGCGATGCCGTGCGGCAGGTTCGATACCGGCAGGTTCGTGACAACCGACAGACTCGATGTGTCGATGATGATGACCCCATCGACGAAATCAGTTGCATACGCCCGGCTCCCATACGGGTCCACGGCGATGTTTTGGAGCCGCGAACCGATCGTTACATCGGCAATTTCGATGTTGGTTTCGGCGTCGATCTCGTGGAGATTCGTTCCCGGTGTGCCATTTGAGAAATCAAGAGCGTAAACCCGCTGAACAAACTGATCGACGGCCGCCGAAGCAACCGGGTGCCCAACCGCGATTGTCTCCTCGATGCTGTGATCGGTCGTGTCGATGACGGTGACCGTCCCGTCGGTCAGATCCGCGACGTAGGCACGGTCAAGCGCATCGACGATGGCAACTTCGGCCGGGTTCGATCCCGTCCGAAGGATGGCAATGATCTCGTCGGTGCTCACATCGATCACAACGACCGTTCCGTCGAGGATTTTCGATACGTAAACCGTCGATGTATCGACTGGCTGCACAAGGTCTCGTTCCGACAAAGATGCCGAGACAAGGCGGGAAACCAGGAAGATGATGATGACGGCGGTCAGACAACGATTTCGATACATGAACTCATCCCATCATGAGCGATCATTCTGAGAACGTCTCGTGCCACGGTAAACATCCCCAGCAACGACGTCAATTGGAGGAATAGGAAGTTACTTTCGTTCGACTCCAGATAGGTGCCGGCACCAACATTGGTGCCCATTGGTGCCAGGTTCGGAGTTACGGAGTTTATCGAGTTTCAGCTAGGCTGGTCCTGTCGACAGTGGGATTGACTCACTGGTCTCGCGGGTCAGTTCCTCATCGAGAGCTTCAAATTGTCCCGAGAATCCTTCATCTTCCAATCGCTGCCTGATTCCTTCCCGCGCAAGATAGCTGACCGTGTCCGCCTTCTTGCCGAGAGCGGTTCCCAGGTCCTTGGCTTTCTGACCCCAGCGCTCACGGCCCAGAGCGAGAATCAGCCTCCGCGCTTCGACAACATCTCGTTGACGACTTCGGCTCGCCAGGTCGGCAACGCCGATCTCGAGGAGCCGCGCTCCTTTTGCGATGAACGTAACTCCGTGCCGGGCACTGATGCTAATGCTAATGTGATCAAACGCACCTCCACCAACAACCACCTTCACTATTCTGGTTGAGGGGTTCGCCGATGCGTGGTCACCACCTTTTCTGTCTGTTGGGTGCTGCTTTGCTCGTATTTTCCGGCGGTGCCGAGGGCGCAGAAACCAGCGAGCTGATCTTTGAAGACGGCTTCGGTTCGGGCGACCTCTGGGGCTGGAACCAGATGGTTGATGGAAGCCCAAACGTCGGACCGTGCCCGTGCGAATACCCGTTCCGGGGCTCGACCTTTTTCGTCGATCCCCTCATCGGCAGCAATCTTTCAGGAGACGGTAGCGTCGGCGACCCATGGGCTTCGATTCAGCACGTCGTCGACTCGAAGGTCGATTGCAGCGACCAATACGGGACGCCACAGAATCCAGGTGCGCCAATCAATGGCGGCGACCGAATCGTGCTGGTTGGGGCCACTGGCCACGATCCGAAACTCGAGATCACAGGTTGCTACAACTCGGCGTGGGTGACGATTGCCGCCCAGACTCGTCTGCAACCGGTCCTCGAATCGGTCCACTTCCGAGGCAGCGGCTTCTGGCGTCTCGACGGGTTGAGCTTCATCAACAGCTCGGCCGGCACCATGCTGCGTGTAGAAGACCACGGGACTCAGGGTCCCGCCCGAAATATCCATATCGTCAACAGCCACTTCACCTCGGGTCAGCTGCCCGCAATCCAGGATTGGCCCGACCATGTCTCCGACGGGATGCGTCTCTACAGCGACGACGGACCGGTCGTCGCCAGGTGCAACGAGATGGTCCGAGTCGCCATGGGATTCGTGGCCGGGGGGAGTCACATCGACCTGATCGGCAACCGGGTCGAGTTCTTCTCACGCGACGGCATCGCCACAGGCGGTCACTTCAACAGATTCATCGGCAATCGGATCTACGACTCGGTCAAGCTCGGCGACGGACACCATGATGATTTCTTCCAGAGTCACATGGGCGCCAACCCTGATATCTCGTCCGATGTCGAAATCACCGGCAACATTTTCATGAATCGATACACATCCAATCAACCGGCAGGCTCGCTGGGGCCGACCCAGTGTCTCAGCGGCTTCGAAGACGGACCAAAACAGCGTCTGCGGATCACCAATAATCTGTGCAAGGGCGACCACTGGCACGGCATCACCTGGTATGACACCAACAATTCCGTGGTCGTCAACAACACGGTCCTCGGAGGCTCGGACTACCCCGGGCTCCCTCCGGGCTCCGAAGGCTGGCCGACCAGAACGTGGATCTCGGTCGAGGGCACCGGCAACACCATTCGCAACAACATCACCAGTCGCAACCTCTCCGGCGGCGACCACAATATCGAGATCCAGCCTGAGGATGACGTCGATCTCGTTTTTAGAAACTGGCTCGGGCTCGACTTCTCCCTCGCACCCGGATCACCCGCGATCGACACCGGCAACCCGGATGGGGCCACGACTCACGACATCATCGGCGAGGAGCGTGACAACGACCCGGACGTCGGCGCATACGAGTACGACGGTACTCCCTGACAAGCGCGGCAGGCTGATACGGTTGAATTTTGCTCACAGATCGCGAGAGAGAAAACCGGAGGCATCATGGTCAGAAGGGCTCAAACAGCAAATTGGCTCGCCGCCATTGTCGTAGTTGCAGCTGTCGGAGGCGTCGCGAGCTTCGGTGAGTCTACCGACTACTATGTCTCCGAGAACCTCGGGAATGATTCGTGGACCGGGCTCTTGCCCGAGCCGAACCCGGCCCAGACTGATGGGCCAAAGCAAAGTCTCGGCGCCGCTGCCGCGGTGCTCGATACAGTCGCGCTGCCAGGCGACCGGGTGCTGCTGAGGCGCGGCGACACCTGGTCCGGGCCGTCAGTTGAGCTGACGCTCAGCACCGCGGTCGGCACCCAGGCCCAGCCGATTGTGGTTGGAGCGTACGGTACCGGCGCCGCACCGGTTCTCGACCGGACCGCAGAGGGTACGATCATCACCGTTCGCGGCGCCTACACTGTTCCGGCATCTGCCTGGGTGCGGTTCGAAAATCTTCGACTGACCACGACAGCCGCACCGGGCAGCCGACCGATTGGCGTGCTCATCCTGGAGTCGTACCGGGATACGGACCCTCACAACATCACCTTTGCCGACTGCGAGATCGACCACCTCAAGCACGGGCTCACGCTCTACGAGGAGGGGCACGTCATCGAGCGATGCCACATTCACGACAACTACGGGATCACCCCTGAGACCGGCCACACCCAGGGAATCTACACCTCGGGTGACGATATGACGATTCGCGACTGCCTCTTCGAGAACAACGGCAAACCCGATTCGTGGTTCGACCACAATCTCTACATTTCGCACGGATCGGGAACCGTAATCGAGCGCAACACGATCCGCTCGTCCCTCGATGGAATCAAGGTGCGCGGGTGCTCCAACACGGTGGTGAGAGACAACGTGATCCATGACATGAATCTCGGGGCAATCAGCGTCGGGGGGGACGATTCAAGCTCGATCGAGAACGTCACCATCGAGCGCA
>Ga0316198_10002788_pt1 | contig 10553 bp, 7 predicted proteins | sample OudBieAanoxic_MG_FD_204935 | JGI IMG/M metagenome (GOLD analysis project Ga0316198, IMG submission 204935) | Coastal sediment microbial communities from Oude Bieten Haven, Netherlands - site A anoxic | ecosystem: Environmental > Aquatic > Marine > Coastal > Sediment | place: Netherlands... | reverse complement strand
ATCTTGGCGCCGCCCGCTCCGCCAAGTATCTGCTTGACCTCGTCGAGCATCGCGTCCTCGACGAGCGAGTCGCCGACCCGATACCCACCGGCCTTCAGCAGGGTGAAGCACATGCCTCCACCCACGAGCATCAGATCGACCGTCGGCAAGAGGTTCCTGATCACGTCGAGCTTGTCCGAGACCTTGGCACCGCCGAGGACCACCACATAGGGCCGCGGCGGGTCGCTCAGCAGCTGACCGAATGCCCGGATCTCAGCCTCGAGGAGGCGCCCGGCAGCCGACGGAAGCCGCCCTGCGACACCCACATTCGATGCATGAGCCCTGTGCGCGGTACCGAAGGCGTCGTTGACAAACACGTCTGCGAGTGCCGCCAGACCGGCCGCCATTTCAGCGTCATTCTTCGATTCGCCGTCCTCGAAACGCGTGTTCTCCAGGAGCACGACTGCGCCGTCGGGAGCGGCTTCGATCGCTGTCTCGGCTTCCGGTCCAAACACCGCCGGTGATTGGACCACCGTAAAACCACCCAGTTCCGCCAGCCGCGAACCGACCGGTGCGAGACTGAACGCTGGATCGGCACCCTGTGGCCGCCCGAGATGACTAGCGACAAGCACCTGCGCTCCACGCTGCCGGAGCGCCTCGATCGTCGGCAGGCTCGCCCGGATGCGGAAGTCATCGGCGACCGCGCCCGAGTCGAGCGGAACGTTGAGATCCGATCGAACGAGGACGCGGCGCCCTTCGACGTCGAGGGTGTCGAGCGTCGGCAGCGTCACGTCAGCTCAGTTTGCGTACGAGGTCGACGAGGCGGGTCGAGTAGCCCATCTCGTTGTCGTACCAACCGAACACCTTGACCAGACCGTCGTTGACCATCGTCGACTGGGCGTCGAAGATCACTGAGTGGGGATCACCGATGACGTCGGTAGAGACCAACGGCTCTTCGGTGTATCGAAGGATGCCCTTGAGCGGACCGTCTGCGGCGGCCTTGAACGCAGCGTTGACTTCTTCAACCGTGACGTCGGTCTTCTCGACGGCGACGACCAGGTCGGTTATCGATCCGTCGGCCACCGGCACACGGAGCGACGTACCCGAGATCTTCCCAGCCATTTCGGGGATGACCTTGCCGACCGCAGTGGCTGCACCGGTCGAACTCGGGATGATGTTCACCGCGGCGGCGCGTGCACGTCGAGGATCCTTGTGAACGAGGTCGAGAATGCTCTGGTCGTTCGTATAGGCGTGAACGGTCGTGAGCGCACCTTGCTTGATCGTGTACTCGTCGTTCAGGATTTTGATCATCGGCGCAACGCAGTTGGTCGTGCACGATGCATTCGAGATGATCTTGTCGGTCGCAGGGTCGAGCCCATCATCGTTCACGCCGAATACGATCGAGTAATCGGGATCGGCCATCGGCGCGGAGACCAGCACCCACTTGGCACCGGCCTCGAGGTGCTTGGATGCGGCCGCGTGCGTACGGAACACGCCCGTGGACTCGATGACGACATCGACGTCGAGGTCGGCCCAAGGAAGGTCGGCCGGGTCTCGCTCGGCGAACACCTTGATACGGTCTCCGTCGACGACGAGTTCGTCGCCGTCGAGGACGACGGAACCCGGGTAGGGGCCATGAACCGAATCGTGTTTGAGCAGATAGGCGAGCATTTCGGCGTCCGACAGGTCGTTGATGGCAACAATGTCGATACCGGCGACGTCCTTCTTCAGTTGCATGAAGGTCGTTGCGATATCGTCCATCTCGCTGATCTTCGCGCCCGTCAGTGTCCGCCGCATGTTGGCCCATGCGTCGTTGCCCTTGGATGCGCGAAGGAAGTTGCGGCCGATTCGGCCGAACCCGTTGATTGCTACTCGCATGGTGACCTCCCTGGAGGTGATTGGCTATGTGCGAACAAGTCCCCGGAGCACCGAGCCGAGCCGAATCGGGTCGTGGCACGGTCGCTCGGCATCCACGTCGAGCAGGTCCGCGGTCACGACATCGGCGCCGTATGTGGCGGCGGCATCTGCGTCGATGCCAACCGCCTCGAGAGGCGACTCGACGAACACCGGAGAATCGGATGCAACGATAGCACTGGGTGGGCGCACATCGGTCACCCGCAGCAGCGAGTCGAGATGATCCACGGCGTCCATTCCGAGGGACTCGCCATCCTGCGTGACGATGTTGGCGACATAGATGAGGGGTACCGATGTCCGGTTGATGGCGTCGACGATGCCGGGCACGACGAGCGCCGCCGCAATCGATGTATACAGACTGCCTGGTCCAAGCACGATCTGCTCGGCCGACTCGATCGCGGCGATTGCGCTCCGGCTGGCCGTTGCATCGCTCGGTAGGACGCGAACGGCGCTGACCTCCCCGCGCGCGAGCGACACATTGACTTGTCCTCGTACCTCTCTTCCGTCGACGTCCGCCGCAAGCTCGAGATGCCACGGCGATGCCGGCAGCACTGATCCGAGCGCCCCGAGCAGGCGTTCGGAGGAGGCCAGCGCTGCCTCAAACGAGCCCTCAATCTCGGTGAGTGCCGCGATGATGAGGTTGCCGAGCGAGTGGCCCCGCACGTCGGCGCCCTCGAATCGGTATTCGAACAGTCGGCGCCATACCGAATCATGCGGCGTCAACGCGACCAGCGACTTGCGGATATCTCCGGGCGGCGGGATATCGAGGTGGGAGGAGAGCCGACCCGATGAGCCGCCATCGTCCGCCACAGTGACGATGGCGTCGATGTGCCCTGCATAGCCGCGTATGGCGACCAGCGCCCGGGCAAGGCCTTTGCCTCCGCCGATCGCAACCACGTGTGGACCGGACTGGGCGAATTCAAGCGCCTCAAGCAGCGTTTCGCCCTCAGTGCCGATGGGCATACTGCTCGCCGAGGCCGGCGTCACGATGATGCACGGTGACCTCGCGACCGTTCTCGCGAAGGCGCTCGCCGATGATCTCAGCGAAGGCAACCGAACGATGCCGCCCACCCGTGCACCCGATCCCGATCGTGAGGTAGGCCTTTCGCTCGCGCTCAAACTCGGGAAGCACGAAGTCGAGGAGGTCCATGACCTTTTCGAGGAACTCGCCGGCCGCCTCGTGGGAGAACACGTAGTCGTAGACCGGTTCATCGAGACCGGTCAGCAGTCGGAGGTCAGCTTCCCAGTGAGGATTCGGCAGGAAACGCACATCGAACAACAGGTCGACGACTCGAGGCACCCCCAGCTTGAAGCCAAACGAAGTGACGTCAACGTGCATCCGCGACTCGGGAAGACCGCGGGAGAAGGCACTGCGGAGGCGGTCGGTGAGTTGATGGACGTTGAAGTCTGACGTATCCGCGATCAGGTCGGCAAGACCGCGGATCTCGAGCATGCTGGCGCGTTCGAGGGCGATTGCCTCGCCGAGGGTCGGCGCGTCGAACGGATGCGGACGTCGGGTCTCTTCGAATCGGCGGATGAGTACCCGATCGTCGGCATCCAGGAAGAGTACGGTCGTTCGGAAATCCATCTGGCGAAGCTGTTCGGTCGCCTCCTCGAGCTGTTCGGCGGTCACGCCGACTCGGGTGTCCACCACGACGGCGAAGCGATGTCGTGGCTGGCCGCCGATGCCGGACCGTTGCACGACGTCGACGATCAGATCAGCGGGCAGGTTGTCGACCACGAAGTACTCGAGATCCTCAAGGACATTCGCCGCGTGCGATCTTCCGGCGCCCGACAATCCCGTGATCACGACGACGTGCGGCTCGGAGGACATCTGATCATCCATGCAGACTCTCCCACAGTGTTGTGGCCACCCTATCGGGCAGCGCTTCGGCCAGCTCCTCTTTCGATGCCGCGCGGATCTGTTTCAACGATCCAAATCGGCGGACCAACGCCTTCTTCCTTTCGGGGCCGAGGCCGGCCACACCGTCGAGCACGGAGTCGATCATCCGCTTACCTCGCAGCGAGCGGTGATACGTGATCGCGAACCGGTGGGCCTCATCGCGAATGCGCTGCAGGAGGTAGAGCGATTCGTGTCCCTTCGGGATCTGGATGGGCTCCGATCGATCCGGGAGATAGACTTCTTCGAGCCGCTTCGCCAGACCCACCGCCGGGATCTCGATCCCCATTTGATCAAGCACGGCGACGGCGCGGCCGAGCTGACCGGCGCCGCCGTCGACAACAATCAAGGAGGGCGGATACGCAAACCGACCGCGTTCCTCGACCGGGCGTTCCTGCTCAACCAAATAGGCGGTGAGGCGTCGCCGGATAACCTCCTCCATGGCGGCGAAGTCGTCCTGACCACTCACGGTCCGGATCTTGAAACGGCGGTAGTCGCTCTTCTTGGGCAGACCGTCCTCGAAGACGACCATCGATGCCACCGTGTTGGTCCCCTGGATCGTTGAGATGTCGTAGCACTCGATCCGTAGCGGCGGATCCGGAAGCCGCAACATCGATTGGAGATCGTTGAGCGCTCTCGCCCGAGCGTTATGGTCGGTGTGACGCTTCAGACGGTGTCGGTTGAACTCCTCGACGGCGTTGTCCTCTGCGGTTTCGAGGATCCGCCGCTTGGCACCTCGCTGCGGCACACGCAACGACACACGGCTTCCCCGTCGCGTGGTGAGCCACTGACCCCGCACTCCGGCATCATCCGGCAGCTCCTGCACCAGCACCTCTCGGGGCGGTCGCTCCGACCCGTAGAGCGCGCTCACAAGGATGCCGAGCAACGCCGCAGTATCGACCTCCTCGACTCGGTCGACCACCGCGGCCTTCCGTCCGGTGATTCTTCCACGTCGCACATGGAGCACAACGAGCGACGCCTCCAGCTCATCGTCGGCAACCGCAATCACATCGAAGTCGTCGGGTCGCTCGGTGACGAGCTCTTGGCGCTCCATTGCGGTGGCGACCGCGCTGAGTTGGTCGCGAATTCTCGCGGCCTGCTCGTACTTCTTGTTGGCCGCCGCCTTCTGCATCTCTTCGGTGAGGCGCTCGGTCACATCCGCAGACGCTCCGTCGAAGAACGAGGCCAGCCCTTCCACCAGTTCGTCGTAGTCGGCAGTTTCCACTTCTCCCACGCACGGACCTGCGCACTTCTCGATGTGAAACAGCAGGCAGGGCCGACCGACCGCCTCGTGGCGGCGGAACTTCGCATCGGTGCAGGTCCGGACTGGAAACGTTCGGAGCATGAGATCGAGCGTTTGCCGAATCGCGTACGCGTGGACATAGGGCCCGAAGTAGCGAACTCCCTTCCGACGCTTGCCGCGCACAACCATCGCTCGCGGCCACTCCTGGTCGACGGTGAGTGCCAAGTAGGGGAAGCTCTTGTCGTCGCGCAGCCGGATGTTGTAGCGCGGCTGGTGCTCCTGGACGAGCGAATACTCGGCCATGAGAGCATCGACTTCGGAGGGCGTCACAATCCAATCGACACCCGCCGCAGCCTTGACCATCGACGCGGTCTTGCCGCGAACATCCGCGCCGAAGTAGCTCGCCAGCCGCTTCCTCAGCGACTTCGCCTTGCCGACGTACAGAACCGCCCCGTGCTCGTCCCGGAACAGGTAGACGCCGGGACCATCCGGAATCTCTGAGGGGGGCGGGCGGCGAACCATCGACACGAATGCTATCGGTCCGTGCGGGGTGTGTGAGCCGTCTGATCTTGCCTCACTCTGTCACCCGTCGGCGGGCGCTTGGCATGATCATCGTCGGGGGCACCGGGTCGACGGCGCGCCCAGGATCTCCACAGGCACGCAGCGACCGCAACTGTCAATCGATCAAAGCGGACCCAACGGACCATGAGATAGGTGGAAGCCGGAGAAGCTCCATCGTCCCGAACAGGATCGTCATCGACGCCGCTGCCACGGGAGCGGGAGCGAGCGATCTCGGTTCCTTTCGAGATGCGTCGGCAGGGCCTATCCCGGTATCGGCATCCGAGGTCGAGGGGAGATCTGCCGTGGTTCGGATGGTATTGGGAGAGCGGCCACGCGTTGGGCGGTCGGCTAGACCGCGGGCCAGCGTTGGTGCAGGATCGAGTCCAGCGCTTGTCCGGACACATACACGGCCCGTTCGCGGAGCAGGCGCACCTGGTCCTCACTCATCCACGGCGGCGGGGCGTCAAACACGTCTACTTCCGGTACGGCAGTCGTGACGTCATCCAGCGATCTGGCTTTGACGCAGCCCCATACCTGACCAGTCCCGTATTCGTACGCCACAAGGTGGTCGGTCATCGAGAGCCTCCAACTTCGGTGCTGTCTCAGAAGCATCGGCCAACTCGCCAAGACACTTGAATCAGCGCCGCCAACGCACACCGAGAAAGCGGGGAATACCATCCTGGCCGACATACGAAGGTTCGCGCTCGATTGCCGCCGGGCCGAGCGGCACTTCGAGCACCTCCTCGACACACCAACCGACTCGCGCTGCGGTCGTCAACAGGTCCGAGAATGACCGGTGGTACATCGCCACGTGCCGAGAGCCGGCAGGAATCTCGCTGGTGCCGCGCGCAAGGTAGCCACCCCACCGCCAGAAGACATCGAAATCGGGATCCATGAATGGGCCAGACCCCGGCGCTGTGAAGACCGGATGATTGATGATCGCTACGAGCACACCACCCTGATCGACGACCCGGCAGGCCTCGGCGAAGAATGTGTCGATATCTTCGAGAAGGTCGAGAACGAACACGCTGAATAGAGCACCGACCGAGCGATCGCGCATCCAGCCCATCGACGGCAACTGGCAGACCGCGACCGGGTGGTCGCCTGCGGCGCCGGACAACAGATCCGCAGAGCGGTCGCATCCGAAGACCGGCCCCATCGCCGGGTCCATGCGCCGCAGCCACTGGCCGTCACCGCAGCCAAGCTCGACCACGGGCCGGCCTGCCGAGATCAGGAGCCGGTCCAGCATGGGCGCCACGTCCTCTCGGTACACCGGGTCATTGGCAACCTCGCCTCGCCACCACTCGGCGATGTCGTCCCATGTGTCGCCCGGTCCCGCCATGTGCTTGCCTCGATTCGTGGGTGGTCCCGAGCCGGCCCTCCTCACGAGCGACCGCAGAGGCGAGGCCGGACCGGCCATGGTACGACGAGGTGGAGCGACGTTGCACGCCCAGCCCGAGCCCCTGCGGTCCTGAGCAGGTCCGAGCGCAGCCGAACGTCGTCCGGATTCGTGCCTACGGCAGCATTGCCTGGAGGAACGCTCCGGTCGGTGAATCAGCGACGAGGGCCACCGCTTCTGGAGTTCCCGTTCCGACGACGGTGCCGCCGTGGTCCCCTCCACCGGGCCCGAGATCGATGACCCAGTCCGCGGTCTTCACAACGTCGAGATTGTGCTCGATCACAACGACCGTATTTCCAGAGTCCACCAGTCTGTCCAATACACCGAGCAGCTTGCGAATGTCTTCGAAATGGAGCCCAGTCGTTGGCTCGTCGAGGATGTAGAACGTCCTTCCCGTTGAGCGCTTCGCGAGCTCCGCGGCAAGTTTCACGCGCTGCGCCTCTCCGCCGGACAACGTCGGCGCCGGTTGCCCGAGGCGGACGTATCCGAGGCCGACGTCGAACAGCGTCCCGAGGATCCGAGAGATGCGCGGTTGGTTCTCGAAGAAGTGCAGCGCCTCCTCGATCGACATTTCGAGCACGTCGGCGATCGAGTGTCCCTTGAACGTGACCTCGAGCGTGTCCCGGTTGTAGCGACGCCCTTTGCAGGTGTCGCATGGGATGTAGACGTCGGGGAGGAAATGCATCTCGATCTTAAGCGTCCCGTCGCCCTTGCACGTCTCGCAGCGCCCCCCGGACACATTGAACGAGAAACGCCCCGGCTTATAGCCGCGCATCTTGGCGTCCGGAGTCGTGGCAAACAGCTGACGGATGGCGTCGAATGCCTTCGTGTACGTCACTGGGTTTGACCGAGGCGTGCGTCCAATCGGCGATTGGTCGATGTTGATGATCTTGTCGATGTGCTCCATGCCGTCGATGCCCTTATGTCGTCCCGGGAGCTGTTTCGCTCCGTGGAGTTCGGCGTGGAGCGCTTTCGAGAGAATCTCCTGAACCAGTGACGACTTGCCGCTCCCGGAGACCCCGGTCACTGCGATGAGGCGGCCGAGCGGGAATTCGACGTCGATCTCCTGCAGGTTGTTCTCTGCCGCGCCCCGGACGACGATCGATCCGCCACCCCCCGGTCGGCGCTCGCTCGGCACCACGATCGATCGACGGCCGGCGAGGTAGTCGCCGGTCAGCGACGCCGGCTCGCGCTCGATGTCGACGAGCGTGCCCTCGGCGACGATCTTGCCGCCGTGTTCCCCGGCGCCCGGACCAATATCGACGATGTAGTCGGCCGTGCGGATTGTTTCCTCGTCATGCTCGACGACGATGAGGGTGTTCCCGAGATCGCGGAGCCGCACCAGCGTCTCGATCAACCGCTGATTGTCGCGTTGATGCAAGCCGATCGACGGCTCATCGAGGATATAGAGCACACCGACCAGGCCAGATCCGATCTGCGTAGCGAGACGGATCCGCTGCGCTTCACCGCCGGCCAGAGTCGCGGCCGACCGCATGAGGGTCAGGTAGTCAAGGCCGACGTTGAGGAGAAAGTCGAGGCGTGCCCGGATCTCCTTGATGACCCGTCCGGCAATCTGCTCGTCGCGATCCGTCAGGTCCAGCGCCGCAAGCGTTGCCGACGCCTTCGCGAGCGAGAGGCGGGAAAGGTGGTCAATCGAGAGGCCGCCCACGGTCACAGCGAGCGACACAGGGTTCAGCCGGCCCCCGTGACAGGATCGGCACGGTACTTCCCGCATGAACTGCTGATATCCCTCCCGCACGGCATCGCTCTCAGAATCCGAATAGCGCCGCTCGAGCCACGGCAGCGCCCCTTCGAATGTGGTGTCGTAGCGCCGTGTGCGTCCGAACCGATTCTGGTAGGTGACGGTGTATGCCGCATCGGCTGTGCCGTTCATGAGCAGGGCCTGATGCTCTTCCGACAACTCGCGGTACGGCCGGTCCATGTCGATTCCCTCGGCCTTGGAGACCGCGGAGAGCAGGCGCTGGTAGTACGTCAATCGATGACGGCCCCGCCAGGGGGCAATGGCGCCCTCGGTCAGACTGCGATCCGGCTGCGGAACGATCAGGGTTGGATCGATCTGGAAGCGTGTGCCGATACCGGAGCATTCGGTACACGCCCCGTACGGGCTGTTGAACGAGAAATTGCGGGGCTGCAACTCGTCGAATGACAGGCCGCACTCAGGACAGGCGAAGTGCTGGCTGAACGACAGCGTCGGACCGTCCTCGATTGCGATGTGTGCGATCCCGTCCGCGAGACGCAGCGCCGTCTCAAGCGAGTCCGAGAGGCGGCGCTCGATCCCGGGCTTGCTCACAAGACGATCGACGACTACCTCGATGGTGTGCTGGAAGTAGCGATCGAGCGTGATGTCATCGGTGAGGTCGCGGACCTCGCCGTCGATCCTGGCGCGGCTGAACCCCTCCAATGCGAGGTCCTTGAGCAGCTGCTCGTACTCGCCCTTGCGGCCCCGGATGACCGGTGCGAGGATCTGGAACCGCGTTCCCTCCTCGATCTCCAGGATCCTGTCCACGATCTGCTGTGGTGTCTGCCGGGCGACCGGGGAGCCATCGTTCGGACAGTGCGGCACCCCCACGCGTGCGTACAGCAGTCGGAGGTAGTCGTGGATTTCGGTGACCGTACCGACCGTCGATCTCGGGTTCCGGCTCGCGGTCTTCTGGTCGATCGAGATCGCAGGAGAGAGACCCTCGATGAAGTCGACATCCGGCTTGTCCATCTGACCGAGGAACTGGCGCGCATAGGCCGACAGGCTCTCGACGTAGCGCCGCTGGCCTTCGGCGTAGATCGTGTCGAACGCGAGGGACGACTTGCCCGATCCGGAGAGCCCCGTGAAGACAATGAGCTGATCTCGCGGGAGTTCGAGGTGGAGATCCTTCAGATTGTGCTCGCGCGCACCGCTGATGTGAATCGTATCGCTCGGCATCCTCCGCCTTCTTGAACTCGGGCACCGTAGTGAAGCGTGTCCGCGACGCTACGGAGCGACCGCGTGCGGGGGCGTTCCTCGCCTGGTCACATGCCTGCTTCGGTGAGCTCCTTGAGCTCGCGCTTGAGATCGTCGACCTCGTCGCGAAGGCGGGCCGCATACTCGAATCGGAGCTCAGAAGCGGCATCGTGCATCTCGTCCTCCAGACTCTGGATGAGACGCCGCAGGTCGGCGACGTCGAGATCGAGCGGCTCACGGCGGCGGAGCTCTCGTGCTCTGCGGTCGCTCGCGGGTGCGTCGCTGCTCTGGATCAACTCAAGGATGTCCGACACCTTCTTGCGGATCGTCTGAGGGTCGATTCCATGGGTCTCGTTGTATTCGAGCTGGAGCGCCCGCCTCCGGTTCGTTTCGCCGATTGCTCGCTGCATCGAGTCGGTAACGGCATCGGCATACATCACAACGGCGCCGTCGACGTTGCGGGCGGCGCGACCGATGGTCTGAACGAGGCTCGTCTCGGACCGGAGGAATCCCTCCTTGTCGGCGTCGAGGATCGCGACAAGCGAAACTTCTGGGAGATCCAAGCCTTCTCGCAGAAGGTTGATCCCGATGAGTACGTCGT
>Ga0316198_10002787_pt1 | contig 10559 bp, 11 predicted proteins | sample OudBieAanoxic_MG_FD_204935 | JGI IMG/M metagenome (GOLD analysis project Ga0316198, IMG submission 204935) | Coastal sediment microbial communities from Oude Bieten Haven, Netherlands - site A anoxic | ecosystem: Environmental > Aquatic > Marine > Coastal > Sediment | place: Netherlands... | reverse complement strand
CGCCAAATCTTGCAGCAATAACCGTTTTCGTGGTACGGTGGGGATGTCTAAAGCGTATCGGTAATAAATTCAGTTGGATTGATAACTGCATTTTATCTCAATATATCACCACCCGCTGAAGTCTTCAATTTTGTTTGTAATATTTTGCTTATTTTGATATAAGCTGTTCATTCCCATCCTGAGCCACCCTATTTAAAACCTCAAATGAGGGTGCCGCCATGACCGAAAACAGCATGAAGCGCAAGCTTACCGCAATTCTGTGTGCCGAGGCAGTGAAAGCAAGCAAAATCGGGGGCGGGAAAGTCTTTTGGAGACTTTTGCCGCATAATTCGGAATAAAGCTTCTCTGATTAGATAGAGAATGACTTTTCACATCTATTGGCTTTTTCGTTTTTAGGAGGATAAAATGATTAAAAAGCTAATTACATTAATATCCTGCATATTTGTGGTAGTTTTTGTTTTGGTATTGCCGGATCAAATCGGTGCAGCAGAATTTGAGCTGTTAGGCCGAGCTCCAACTCGTGATCATTTGTATAACAACGAGATTCCATTTAAAGTATATTATGCGGGTGACTACTGGAGCGTTGCAGTACGAGTGGATAGCGGTCAAACCACTGGCACTTATAACTTGCTTGGGAAAAAGGGAACATCATTACATATGCTAACCTACCTGGGCAATACTCAAGAGGTGCCTGACAAAACAAAAGTTGCTGAAGTTATTATACGCTACCTGGATGGGACGACTACGACGGTAGATCTTATCGCAGGGCTCAATACAGCAGAATGGGCTTGGGATAGACCTGGAGCGTGGTTTTTCGAGCATTCTAAACCTGCTCCAGGTTATTCTTGGTACGAAGGAGATGGCCGTCCGCCAGAGATTTCTTCTCAATATGGAAGATACCTGGCCCATATGTTTTATGCCCAACTTCCTCTTGAGTATAAGTCATTAGATTTATTAGAACTGAAATGGACTGCGGGTACACAGTATGATCCTATTCCAGGAGTTCATGCAGCCGTTTGGATAAATGCTTTAACCCTGGCGAAAGAACCGTGGAGGGCGATTTCAGCCGGAAAGGAACATACGGTTGCGATAAAGTCTGACGGGACACTCTGGGCATGGGGGGGTAATCAGTATGGCCAGCTGGGTGACGGCTCATTAAATGCTAGCCGTGTTCCCAAAAAAATCGGGAGCAAAAAGGATTGGGTAAAAGTATCAGCCGGGTTTGATCACACGGTTGCGATAAAATCTGATGGGACACTTTGGGCATGGGGGCGTAACGAGTATGGCCAGCTGGGTGACGGCAACAGAGGCTTTATTAGCCGTGTTCCCAAAAAAATCGGGAGGGAAGAGAACTGGGTAAAAGTATCAACCGGAGAGTACCATACCGTTGCGATAAAGTCTGATGGGACACTTTGGGCATGGGGGCGTAACGAGTATGGCCAGCTGGGTGATGGCACAACCAATCCAAACTATATACCCAAACAGATCGGGGATGACAGCAGCTGGGTGAAAGTATCGACCGGACCAAATAACACTTTTGGCATAAAGTCGAATGGGGCGCTCTGGGCATGGGGATATAACGGTTTTGGCCAGTTGGGTGACGGCTCATTTGATGACAGCCTTGTTCCCAAACCGATCGGAGATGCTTTTGACAACTGGATAAAGGTGTCATCAGGATATTTTGATACGCTTGGCATAAAGTCGAAAAATTACCAAACCGGAGACTCTATGAATTCTATAAAACAGAATACGACACTCTGGGCATGGGGAGATAACGGGGATGGCCAGTTCGGTGACGGCTCATTTAATAGAAGCCTTGTTCCCAAACAGACCGGGGATGCTGTAAACTGGATAGAGGTGTCTGTCGGGTTTTCGCACACTATTGGTAGGAAATCAGATGGGACACTCTGGGCGTGGGGATTAAATAATCATGGGCAGTTGGGATTAGGAGAATCAACACCCAGGAGCCTTGTTCCCAAACCGATCGGGAGTGACAATAATTGGAGAAAGGTGTCAGCTTGGTCTTTTGATAGTACATACGCCACAAAGTCTGATGGGACACTTTGGGCATGGGGATATAACTATGTTGGCCAATTGGGTGACGGCACAAAAGATAACAGATATGAACCCGTACGAATTTTTCCACCGAAGCCGATAAGTGCGATTCATTATTTGTTATTAAATTTAGAATGATGTTTTGAATAATTGGGGAAATGCTGTTTTACGTAGTGTTATAGGCCTTGATAATGCGGGTAAACACCCCTGGCACCCTAAATCTTTGCAGGACATACAATAAAATCCAGGGGGAAACGAAAGGCCCGTCGATTGTACAACTGTTACATGATCACTTTCAAAATGTCATGTATCTCCAACATATGCAAACTTCAGAAAACCACAAAGAACTTTTGATATCATCAATGATGCAATGCAATGTAAAATTGCCATTTTTCCGGAATGGCGAAACCTACCTGCCTTGACAGGGCACGGTGTTGCATTGTCCGCATAGCGGCCCATAGGTCTTCCGTGATTTAGCCCACAATTCCGGTCGGGACTTCACCCACCGCCTTTGCAGGTATTCGATTTTCAGAGAGCGTTCTAGATTATGTAAAAGATGTAATGATTTTTATTTAATTGTGAACTTTTATATATATTTATTATGGATAACAATTTTATAGAGTGCTTTAACTACTATCTGATTTAATTATATTTTTGCAGTCCGATTTATCCTTTTTATAGCTGGCATAATCTTTGCTCTTATTATGTATGAAACTATTTTAAAGCACAGCCAAAAGGAGCGAGATTTTGGAATTAACTATGAATACAAAAATTGATCAGCGGCACACTCCTCGAATTTCATTCTGTAGACCTGCTATTCTGGTATCTGATCAAAAACTTATAAATGTAATGACCGAAGACATAAGTATGTGTGGGGTCCTTATCCTATGCTCAGAAACGATCGAAGCCGATAAAAATATTGAAATTGTCATTAGAATTTCCATAAATAATGAAATTATAATGAATGTAAAAAAAATATGGTCGATTTTAATTTTCACAAACAATTTTTACTGTTGGCAAATGGGTAACCTTATTACTGAAATATCCCCTAGTGACCAAAATTTATTGGCCTCACTAATCATGGATAATATGGCTGAAGTTTCTTATCCAAAATTATCTTTTCTTAATTGCCCTCTTTAAATTCCTTCATCGCTGCCTGTAATTTCCATTAGCACTTTTAAGGCGCCACAATGGTAACTCTGAAAATGCCATAAAACTTTGTTCGGCGCTTCGCTTATAATGCCCTTTCTGCCTCCGCAAACTGCTTATAAAACTACTTTCTGAAAGGATGCTTGCTTGCCATTCGGAAAAGATATTAAGGTTTTAAACGCATCTGAGGAAGTCGCTATATCAGTATATTGACTTTAAATTCATAACCATGTAAATGTCGCTTTACTCTGCTCGAAAGTTTGTATCCATAAATTAATTGGAAACTAATATTGAAACTTTGGATACCAGCATATGAAAAACCAAATTGAAAGACGTCGTGAAACCCGGATGTCTGTGAGTTGGCCCGTTGTTTTAAAAACTTCCCAAGGTGCCTTCAATGGCAAGATGATTAACATCAGTGCGGGCGGTTCTGCCCTCATCTGTTTTTCAGGACCGGTTGAAATAGACGGTGAATTTTCAATCATCTTCAACCCGTCTGAAGACCATGAAATATATGTGCCTTGTGAAAAGATATGGTCGGATAAAATTATTCATGAGGAAAGCGTCTTTAACTCACTTGGTGTTCGATTTATCGAAATATCTTCCAGTGATCGTGAAATCATAGCTTCAATGGTTAAAGGATACTATCCATCTTAAATTTCAAAGAACGTTTCTGGGTGTACCCTTATTCAACCTATTTGACATACAATACATCATGCATATTCTAAGATTGCGTTCAGGTGTGCGGTAGTGGTGACACCCGCAAGGAACCCCCGAGATTCCTGTGTTCCACCTGGGCGCTTTTCGTTTATTCCTGATTCCGCTCTCTAAGTACTTGCTTATGCCTGGCAATTTCTGCTGCTTCTTCGTAAGTTCGATATGAATTGTCTGAATATCCCTGTTTTACGTACTGCTCTCGATGCTTTGCATCTACCGACTTTGCAGCATCGCGAAGTTCTTGTCCTGAAAAATCGCTATTTTCACGGGCGAATCGCTCCCGAATTTGCTCAGGCGTTTCGGGTTGCCACACTGAAAAAAACATTCTGCCCCATGTTGCGCCGGATGTGCTTCTCATTCCCTGCATGATCGGTTTTTTCAAAAAACGCCCTGCTTCCATAAGGCTTCGGTCGAATCTCGATCAGGCCATCGGCGTGTTGGTAAAGACTGACGAAAAAGGATTTCATTCATCCTCAATCCAAGAAAGTAACCGGTCAACCTTTAGCGAACGCTCATTGGTAAATCGACGATTTACGAGCCAGTCACAGATGAAAATCGCGAAATACCGTCTAATTTTTTTGAATAGTTTTTTAAACATTAGGCCGCCTTTTCTTGGGTGTCGATTGGTCGCCGCATGGTCGGCCAGGCTATATAATTAGGTTGAAGACCGAGTGCTTTGCTGATCGCCGCCACTTCTTTTTCCTTTGGTTGTGCCAGGCCATTTTCGATGAGTGAAATCCGACTTTGAAAAACGCCCGATTTGGCTTGAATCACATACTGGCTAACGCCCAGTACGGCCCGATGAAGTTTCAGCGGTAGCGCCCGGGTGTGATCAGTTTGTGCATCCATTGATTTTCTCCTTTGCGATTTTTATTAAAAATACAAAAACCAGATAGAAAGGTAAATCTAATTTAACAATAATAACAAATATTTATGTTACAATTCACCTCGTTTTTCCGAAGATCGGGGGAATTTGTCACAAAAAAAACAACCAACTATTTTGAAATGGGTGCTTTTAACTGGCCTTTGGATTAGATTTTTTTGGGAAGGGCCGGCTCTTTATACCTTTAAAAGATACCTTGTACGGATACTCTCGACGGTGGGTTGCTCGATATTGCAGGATTCAGAGATTTTTTTAATGTATTTGGCAATAGATCCCTGAGATAAGCCTGTGTTGTATTTTTTCCCCTTAAATATAAGTTGAATGGCTTGGACCAGGGATCGCCGATCTTCTGTTTTTTGCCTTTTGGGTGGGAGAGAAAATTCTTTTCCTGGCTTAGCTTCATGACCGAGCGCCTTTCTCAGACCGCTTTCGATCCCTCGGAGGGTTTCATATTGGCTTTTTGATATTCGAAAGGCATCACATTGATAAATGGTATTAAAAGCACCATCCAGCTTGTTTACGACCAAGCGCCTGTGAAAATAGTTTAGAATTTCTTTACAAATGTCATTTACAAATTTATCGAACTTATCATCAGGCAGGGTATCAGTATAACCATATTTTTCTCTATCGGTTTTTGTCTGTATAATCGCCTTGCTAATAGTATCACATAAAAACTGCCACCAGAGAGTTTCAGGCGTTGCGATATTCTGCTCACGAAGATCTTTTAACCGACCCCACTTAATATCAAACAGGATGCCTTCCCATTGGTCGGGACTGTAATCCTCTGGCTTTACGCCTGCTGGGGGTTGTCCTTGAAGGTCTTCAATCGAAGGGAATTTGAAATTTTCTGACATGATTCGCTCCTGTAACGACCTGAATAAGGAAAAAACAGGGGAAAACCGGTCAGGATTCCGGTCTTTCGGCTCGCGTTGCCTATCCCCTGATTTAGGTGCATCTGGGGTGCGTTTTCTCAATACATTTTATCACAATTTGTTAAGATTTATCAACTGCAATCCCTTATATTACTGTTATTACAGTATATATTTGCAAATATCATATTTGACCAAACACGACAAGCATTTTGGCGCAAATTGTCAAGACAAAATCAAAAACAGGCATTATTATCACTTACTATGATCATTGAATTCAAATCAAAGCGATAAAAACAAATAGGAACAATAGTGAATAATAACACGAGGCCTAAAGCAGGTAACGACATTGAGGCCACTCTTGCTACGACCGAATTAATTGAAACAATAGTTGATAGGGCATTCAATGGTCGGAAAATCAAGGCTATATTCAGGCCGCAGGATTCTTTCTATGATTCGGGCGCCAAAATTGAAATAAAAGATCCGAAGCAGGTCGTATTTTTCCCCGATCAAACCGCTATGTCCAAAAACAGCTCGGAGATCAGTGCCGTGGGAATCGTCCTGATCGACGATGAAAGACGGATTGATTTTACATTTTTTCTTTCAATGGAATGGGAGATTCAAGAGCGGATTCATAGTATAACACCGTCAAGATCAAGCGCACTATCAAAGCCATCGACTATCGGTATTATCACAAGCAAGGGAGAATTAACCAACACGGTTTTTACACTGGATCTTATTGCCAATAACACCGGCAATCTAACGGAACCATTTGGTCAAGGCAGAGGCTTTCTGGCGTTTGATAGGGAACGGTATTAGAGCGTAAAAGGTGCGAACCAATTGTTTTTAAATCTTATTGCGCTTTCAGCTATACGAAAAAAATGGCTAAAGAAACAACATCCGAATATCTATCTAAATTAACTGTCTAAAAGGGGGAGAGATGGTAGGGATTGGTAAACACATTGACACTGAAAAAAACCTGACGATCTATGAACTGCAGGGTGAAATATCAGTAGACGAACTGCTGAAATTGAACGAAAAATTCTTTACCGGATATTCAACGAGTAATATCATTTTTGATGTAATGGATGGTTCATTAAAAAAGGTCACAAAGGACGGACTTCAAAACAGCATTCTAAAAATCAGGGCTGAGAAAATAAAAGAGAGAAAGATAGCCATTGTTGGCAAAAAGGATGTCGACTTTGGCATGGGAAGAATGTATGCCGCTTATCTTAAGATTGAAAATGCTGGGGTCAATATAGATGTCTTTCGTACGAGATCAGAAGCCCTAAAATGGTTGGGTATAGGGTAGGTAAATAAGCTGTAAGCCCATCACCCCCCACCACGATGCCTACAATTTAAATAAATACCCTCCATCACTCTGAAACTGCTGCCGGGCAAATCCCCTGACAGAGCAGTTCTATAGACATCCCCATCTCAGTCATTTAATCAAAAAACAAATGCATAGGGCAATTAGGCGCAGAATATCCTAAGACGCACACTTTTTCTAAGCTTTCGAAAGAAGCGGGTGGTGAAAGTGGGCTACTAAATTGTCAAGATAAGGAAAGCCAAATTGACGACAAAGTAAACATCTGATATTTAAAAATTGATTGTCGCTATCTTGCTTGCATGCCTTCCAGCTTTTTATTTTTTGTCGCATGCGGTTTGCGATCCATCTCAAATTTTTCTATTATAGGCAGATAAAAAACAAGTGATTCCAAATCAATGCAAACAATAACCTGGATCGTAGTATTTGCTGCCAGCCTGGCCGTACTTGTAAAAGCATCCGGCCTTTTCGTTGACGCGTCTGAAAAAATCGGGCAATCTTTCGGGTTGCCCCATTTCATTATCGGAGCCATGATCATCGGAGTGGGAACATCTCTGCCCGAGCTAGTGTCGTCAATATTTGCCGTGATTGGCGGTACCAGCGAAATCGTTGTTGGTAATGTACTCGGTTCCAACATGACCAACATTTTCCTCATTCTCGGAATTGCCGGTATCGTGGGAAAAGGGTTCCGAATTCATTATGACATGTTAAAAATAGATCTACCTATTTTTCTGGGTGCTACCCTGTTGATTGCCTTTATGATTTACGACGGTAATTTTTCCCGGGGAGATGCGATTATCTGTCTGCTGGGTCTTTTTTTGTATGTACTCAATACACTGACAGGGCAAAAACCAACAGAGGAAGACACGGCGCGGAAACCGGCCGGCACATATGCATGGGCCATGTTGCTGGCCAGTCCAGTTTTAATCTTTCTGGGCGCCAAATACACTGTCGATTCCGTTGTTGCCCTGTCAAAGCTATTCAATATCGGCGCGGAAATTATTGCTTTAAGCGCAGTGTCACTAGGCACTTCCCTTCCCGAAGTGCTTGTTACCATTTCGGCCGCCCGTAAAGGAAAACCTGAAATGGCCGTTGGTAACGTCATGGGCAGCAATATTTTCAACAGCTTCGCAGTGATGGGAATACCCGGGCTAATCGGATCGCTTCATATTCCTGAAAATGTGATTTTCTTCGCCTTGCCTTTTTCCATTGCCGCCACTTTTCTTTTTGTCATCATCATGGTCGACCGCAAACTTAACCTTTGGGAAGGCTGTCTGCTACTGCTCTTTTACCTGTTTTTTTTATTGCACTTATTTGGTATTGCTTAAAATGGTGAATACCATTGCAATCAAACCTTAAGCATTTTTTCTTCCCTACCATTACAAGACAATACCTCTTCAGGATATTACTTGTTATCATTTTTACCTTTATGTTTTTCAGTTTTATCTGTCTTCCCTTCCGTGTAAAGGGACACAGCATGGAGCCGACATACATGAGCGGAGGCTTTAATTTTTGTTTCAGGTTGCGGTATATTCTATCAAAACCTGAAAGACACGATGTTATTGCCATTCGCTTAGCGGGTGATAAAGTCATCCTATTGAAACGTGTGGTTGCTCTGGAAGGAGATGTTGTGGAAATTCAGAATGGGACTCTTTTTGTGAACGAAAAGAAAATTGATGAAACCTATGTCCGATATCCATCAGACTGGAACCTTTCGCCGCGCAAGGTTGATAAAAATCATGTTTATGTTATAGGGGACAATCGAAGTGTTCCCATCCATATCCACCAGTTTGGGCAAGCATCAATTGACAGGATAATTGGAGCTCCCTTGTGGTAAAAGTAAAATATTTTATTATTGCCGTCGGACTCCTGATCGCAGGGATAATTACATTTTCCATGTTTTTTCAAAGTGAGGCAGCAAGAGTAAAAAAGCAGTTTGAATTTATCGCCGAAAAAATCGAAAAAGCACCTGGAGAAAATCACATTACTGCAGCCAAAAAGGTAGCCAGAGTAAAAGAGGTGATTACCGAGCCGTTCAGAATCCATGCGCCCGCCTACGCTTTCTCCAGAGACACTGCCCCCAATGAACTGGCAACTTTTATTCTTAGCAAGCGTTCCCACTATTCGAAAATATCCCTGAAGTTCTATGATTTTGAGATTGCTTTTCCAGAGAAAAATTTTGCTCAGGTTAACTTAACCGAAAGCATGGAAGGTCAGTTACAAACGGGAGAATTTATTCAAGATTTCAATGAGTTGAAATGCCAGATGCAGAAAATTGGAGGCACCTGGCGGTTAAAAGAGATTGAAGTAGTGGAAGTGCTCAAAAGGTAGGTACCTAATTTTATTTTGAATAACCACATGACGGGATTTACGGGCCAACCTAATATAGACAGCCATGCAAGACGCGTCCGTGTCATAAATCGCTTAATCTGGCCCGAATAATCATTGGGCGTAACGGGAAATGATTAAGAAACCGCTTGACAAACAAAATTGGTGAAGGTAGAGGATAATAGCTTTCGGAATAAAATCGAATTATTAACCTTTAAAAGGTTCGCATGATTCAACCCATTGCCAGCATCTACCTTATTATTCTTATTCTCGTCGTAGGCGTTATTACCTGCGGCGAGACAGGGGGCGGATAATGGCTTGATATCATCACACACTTTAAAAAAACCGTTATCTGCCCCGCAGATAACGGTTTTTTTTTGATTAAGCTAAAAGTTCCGATCATTAACAATAGCCGCGGGTCCAGGGAGGGATTAAAATGAATTTTACCGGTTCAGAGATTCTGATGAAGGTGCTTCAAGAAGAAAAGGTGGATACCATTTTCGGGTTTCCCGGAGGGGTGGTTCTCGATATTTACGATGAACTGCTTAGAACAGAGATCAACCATTACCTGGTCCGGCATGAACAGGGCGCGGTACACGCCGCGGACGGTTACGCCAGGGCCAGCGGAAAAGTTGGTGTTTGTCTGGTCACCTCCGGTCCGGGAGCGACCAACACAGTGACCGGTATCGCCACCGCATACATGGACTCAATCCCGCTGGTTGTTTTTACCGGCCAGGTGCCCACCCATTTGATCGGAAATGATGCCTTCCAGGAAGTGGATATTGTCGGTATCTCACGACCCTGCACCAAGCACAATTATTTGGTGAAGCGAACGTCGGACCTAGCCCAGGTCATTCGTGAAGCCTTTTACATCGCCCGTTCCGGTCGACCTGGACCGGTGCTGGTAGACCTGCCCAAGGACGTCATGAATACCAAGGCTCCTTATCAAACTTCCCACTCGTTGGAAATCAAATCTTATAAACCCCATTATGAACCCAACAATCGGCAACTCAATAAAGTGATCGGATTGATGAAAAAGGCGAAACGTCCTGTCATATTCGCCGGCGGCGGGGTAATCTTATCCAAAGGAGCCTCGGAACTTATTAAATTTGCAAGAAAAAATCAGATTCCCGTCACCGCTTCACTAATGGGGCTGGGCGCGTTTCCAGGGACCGATCCGTTATGGCTGGGGATGCTGGGCATGCACGGCACCTACCGGGCCAACATGTCC
>Ga0316198_10002786_pt1 | contig 10560 bp, 8 predicted proteins | sample OudBieAanoxic_MG_FD_204935 | JGI IMG/M metagenome (GOLD analysis project Ga0316198, IMG submission 204935) | Coastal sediment microbial communities from Oude Bieten Haven, Netherlands - site A anoxic | ecosystem: Environmental > Aquatic > Marine > Coastal > Sediment | place: Netherlands... | reverse complement strand
GGTGCAGGCCGACGGTGTCCACGCTGTCGCCGTTGAAATCGCCGACGAATGGTTTGTCGCCGGGGTTCCCGAAGTAGTAGTGGTAGTCGGCGGCACCGAGCCCGCCGTTGTTCTCTCCGAGTTTGTTGACGATGTAGACCCGACCTTCGGTCTGGCGATAGATCGAGACCGTATCGCACCCATCACCGTTGAAGTCGCCGGCGATCGGGATGTCGCCGGGGTTCCCGAAGTAGAACTTGATATCGGCGATGCCCTGGGTGTTGGAGTTGCGGAGGTACACGTAGCCATCGGACTGGCGGTACAGGCCGGGTGTTGCGCTTCCGCTGCAATCCCAGTCACCCATCATCGGGTAGTCACCCGGGTTCCCGTAGTAGAACGACACGGCACCGTTGTCCGACTCCAGATACCAGATGCCGGTTGTCGGGTCGACAAGACCGACCCGCTCGTGGACAGTCGGGGCAGCGAGCGCGCTCGCCACCGTCTCAATGGCGGGTGATGACGCGGTTGCCTCCGGTGTGTCGGGAGACACACCGATGGACACGGTGAGAAGGGCGAGGATGGCGAAGAGAACCAAGGACTTGGGTGACCGCAGCATGGCAACACCTCCGTACATGCTTCCTTCGGACTAGCGCCGCGAGGGGGACGGCGGTAGGGGCTATCGGACGGATGTCTGCGCACGTCGAGCGGGCATCTTCGTCTCTCCCACCGCCAGGTGGGGGAGACGCGGCCGAGCTGATGCTCGGCCGCAGAGGGGGCTCTGGGAGCTTGAGTCTCCGAGATGAGGCCGCCGCCGGAACGGAGAACGAATGGCCGCACCCGTCCGTCCGACGCCCCAAAGGGGCTTTTTCCCCTGGCCGTCGCCGGAGATCAGGGAAGTGTTGGGGATGTCGGAGTCCAGCCGCGAGAGGAGGATCTCATGCGCAGGTTGCTGGCCGTCCTAGCCGTGGCGTTCGTGTTGTTCGCCGGATTGGCAACCGCTCCGGAGGAAGCGGATGCCGTGATGCCGGGGGACGTCGGCAGGATCGTGTTCTGGTCCAATCGCGACAACCTCGAAGGCGAGCTGTACACGCGGGACTTCAGCGGTGGACCATGGTTGCGGCTCACCACGAACACCGCGTTCGAGACCGAGCCCGCGTGGTCTCCCGACGGGAACGAGATCGCATACGCCTCGGATGTCGCCGGCACAAACGACATATGGGTCGCGAGCAACATCGGCGGCAAGCAGACGAACCTCACCAATGACGCATCCGACGCCTACGGACCTGCGTGGTCTCCCGATGGATCCCAGATTGTCTATGCGAGCACCGGAGTACCTCTCAACCTGGACATCTGGGTGATGAGCGCAGACGGGTCCGCCAAGATCAACTTGACCCCCATGGCCAGTTCGAGCTTCGAGTTCGACCCCGAATGGTCGCCGGACGGGACGAAGATCGCCTTTACCTCGGACAGGGGCGGCTCCGAGGACATCTACACGATGAGCCCCAAGGGCACCGGCATCATCAACCTGACGAAGAGCGCGTTGTCGAGCGACAGCCAACCCACGTGGTCACCCGACGGGAAACAGATAGCGTTTGTGTCCGACCGGGGAGGTACTGCCAGTCGCTTGTACGTGATGAACGCCGACGGATCAAACGTCCACCCATTGACGGACGGCACCATCATCGCGTCGGCGCCGTCGTGGTCTCCGGACGGTCACCACATCCTGTTCGCGGCAATGGAGGGTCACCTGAGTGATCTTGTCGCGGTCGATCCAGACGGTTCGAAACTGCGTCGCGTCACCGATGATCCGGGAACGGAGTTGTGGAGTGCCTGGGAGTCGGTGAATCGGGTTCCGATCGCGGTCGACGACGGTCTGTTCTACGTCGAAACGGGCGGGCGGCTCATCGGGACATCGGTGGTGGACAACGACTCCGATCCCGACGGGGAGTCGTTCGAGGCCGTCCTGGTTGTTCCTCCCAGCCACGCTTCGCTGTTCAGCCTCCGGCCGGACGGGGTGTTCGCATACGAACATGACGGCTCGCCCCGTGGTGTCGATTCGTTCGAGTATCGGACCGTCGACGCCAGAGGCGGCGTGTCGAACAGCGCCACGGTGACGATCCAAGTTGGCTTGCCCGATACGGTCGGGCTGGTGGATCCCACGACCGGCGTGTGGCATCTCCGCGACCGCGCCGGGGAAGCTACCTCGTTCTACTACGGCAATCCGGGGGACTACCCGTTCATGGGGGACTGGGATTGTGACGGGATCGACACGCCGGGGTTGTATCGCCAGTCGGACGGGTTTGTGTACCTCCGCGATGCTAATACGCAAGGAATCGCCGACTTGACGTTCTACTTCGGGAACCCCGGAGATGTGCCGATTGCCGGCGATTTCAACGGCGACCGCTGCGACACGGTCTCGATCTATCGGCCATCGGAAGCGCGGTTCTACATCATCAACGATTTGGGTGCAGACGGCGGAGGATTGGGTGCAGCGGACTACTCCTTCCTGTTCGGTGACGTGGGCGATAAACCGGTGGTCGGGGATTGGGACCGCGAAGGTATGGATGAGATCGGCCTGCACCGTGAGTCGACAGGCTTCTTCTACTACCGCAACAGCTTGACGACCGGGATCGCAGACGGTCAGTTCTACTTCGGCGATCCGGGCGACCGGTTCGTTGCGGGCGATTGGGACGGTATCGATAGAAGGCAAACGCCGGGTCTGTTCCGCCCTTCGGATCTGACGTTCTACTTCCGCAATTCGATGACGCAGGGCATCGCTGATGAACAGTTCACCTGGGCCGGCGCCGGCACAAGTTGGATCCCCGTATCCGGCAACTTCGCCCTCAACTGAATCCAGCGATTCGTCGGCCGGTCGGTGTTTTGGTCTCTCCCACCGAAGGTGGGGGAGACGCGGCCGAGCTGATGCTCGGTCGCAGAGGGGGCTTTGCGAGCTTGAAGCCTCGCGATCCCACAAGTTCGTGCCGGTTTCCACCGGACCCTCAAGGCCGATGCGTCGCCGCTACCCATGGCGAGGACACGATTCGGCGATCAGTTCATGTGGCCGGAGACCGGCAGCCAGGTCGCGTCGTTCGTGATCGGGATGTATTCGTTGTCGGCGACACCTTGCGTGTTCGTGTACCGCATGTACGTGGTGGTGTTCGACGGACGGAACAGCGCCGGACTGAACACTCCGTCGGCAGTCCAGTCCCCGGCGATGAGCCGGTCGCCCGGATCACCGAAGTAGAACTGGCTGTCCGCGTTGCCTTGTGAATGGCTGTTCCGGAAGTACACCAGTCCGGTTGACTCGCGGTGCAGCCCGACGGTCTCGATGCCATCGCCGTCGAAGTCGCCGACAAACGGTTTGTCGCCCGGATTGCCAAACACGTAGTCCAGGTCTGCAGCACCAAGCCCGCCGTCGTTGGCGCCAAGTGCGTTGATGATATAGAACCGCTGGTTCGACGGCCGGTAGATCGACACGGTATCGCAACCGTCCCCGTTGAAGTCACCGGCGATCGGGACATCTCCAGGGTTCCCGAAGAAGAACTTGATATCTGCGACCCCCTGCGTGTTGGAGTTGCGCAGGTAGACGTATCCGTCGGACTGGCGATACAGGCCGGGTGTCTCGCTCCCGTTGCAGTCCCAGTCACCCAGGAACGGGTAATCGCCGGGGTTGCCGTAGTAGAACGACGTGTCGAGGATTCCGGCCACGTCGTAGAGGTGCCACTTCCCGTTTGCCGGATCCACGAGTCCCGTCGTGTGTTTCGCCGTCAGTTGTCGGAAGATCGGCTGCCAGTCGTATCCGCCCTCGGAGCGCGGGTATACCTCCCACTCCCACTTGGGCAGCACCATCGAGGCGCCGCCAGTCGACGGCACGACGTTCGGGCCTCCGTACCCCGAGTAGAGGATGAGCGCACCGTTCGGAGACCACTCGGGGTCACTGCCGTCTTCCGCCAGCTGGGTCGCCCCTGACCCGTCGGCGTTCATCACCCATACGCCGCTCTGTCCGGTTGGGTCGGTGCCGGTGAAGGCGATCTTGGTGGCGTCCGGTGACCACGCAGGGTGCCGGGCCTGGACGAATTGGGCGTTCGGCGACGTGAGGGTGTCCAAGATGCCGCCGCCGGGGGTGACTACGACGATTTGCCACGAGTCGTCCGGCGAGAGTTGGCGGGCCACGGCGATCCGGCCACCAGCCGGCGACCAGTCCGGGTCCGCGACGTTGTCGGGGAGCAGTTGGGTGAGCGCGGTCCCGTTGATCGTGATCTTCCAGAGGCTGTTACCGGGGTTGTTGCTCATTGTGAACGCGAGCCAGTACTCACTTGGTGACCATGTGGGCTTTCCGGCACCCCTGTCGTCCGTGAAGATTTCCCTGACTCCGGTTCCGTCCGCATTCACCACGCCGAGGCCGGAATTGTCGGGTCCAATGAAGCCCTTGAAGAAGCTGAACGCGAGCTGCTGGCCGCTTGGTGACCAGGAAGCCCCACCTTCCGCCCAATGACTTCCCCCGATGGCCTCTCGGTTCGATCCGTCGGGGTCCACCGTACCGAGGGTGTTCCTGCTCATCTGGAACGACACGTCGTACGCAATCTTGCCGTTCCCCTCCTCCGCGACGTATGCCGCCGCTTCCGGGGCAGCGGCAGAACTGACGATGACGAGGGTTGCGGCGACGAGGAGTGTGGCCATCGCGGCGGTGAGCCAAGGCCGACCTTGACCACCGTTGAGATGTCTGGGCTTCGGCGTTGGGGGTGTTGACGGGGTCTTGTCTCGGATGGCGACGGTCACGACTCCGGTCACGGTCGATCCTCCTGCGTAGGTGTCGCCTCCCAATCGTTCCGCCCCGTTGTGATGCGAGCGTATCGCCCGATCACCACTCCGAGAAGTCCTTTGTATAACAAGGTATCCCGGGTTCCTTCCTCTTCCTCCGGTCCTCTTCCTCCCCTTGAGCCTCAATCCACGGTTTTTCAGGTGGAGAATCGGCGGATTTCCCAGGCGTCCGACGGATTCTTCCACCGCTCGTGCAGCCATAATCTCGGTGTAGCCGCGGAACCACGGGAGACCTTCTCTACCAAGGGCTCGGGACAAATTCGGATCCACGACTCCGTGGATTGAGGCTGAGGGGGAATCTGCCTGTCAGAGGAGAGAGGCGCCCCCCGCCACTGCGCCTCTCTCGAATCGGGTGGTCGGCTCAGATGTAGCCGAGTTCGGTCCCAACCCCGGTGTACGACGTCATGTTCTTCATCAGCTTGCCGCCCGTGACCACAACTTCAAGGTCGAAATCGGCGACTGTGAACATGGCCCTGTTGACGATCTCGCGCACATCCTCCACTTCGAGGATCTCGTATGCCTCCGAGATGCCCCCGGTCTTCAGGATCATCATCCCGCCGCCGGAGAGGTGATGGAACACTTCGGGCTCCGAGCACTTTCCGTCGGCTGCGAGTTTCCCGAAGATGGTCAACGCATCAGCGAAGACCCCCATCCCTTGTGCCTCACGGCCGGGAATCGGGACGGCGTAGCTGTTGATGATGGCTGCGTTCCACGTCATATCTTGCCTCCTTTCGCTCGTGGAAAGGCTTCCCCACCATTGCTAGCAGATGCAATGCCCGCGTGGGCAACCTATTGATCCACGCTCGCAGACACGGGTTCGCTGGAGGGATTCCGGAGCGGGGCTGGTCAGTCGCGGCGCGCCTGCACCACAATCCGTAATTCTGGACCGGGAACGAGACGCCGGTCGCCTACCACTCCGAGAACGGGTGCGCGATCAGGTTCGAGTTGAAGTAGCGCGGGTCGTTGGTGACTTCCGCTCCGGACCAGTCGGGCAGGGCGATCTCCTGCGCTTCGTCCTCGAGCTCCACCTCAGCAACGATGAGGCCCTCGTTGACGCCGGCGAACTCGTCGATCTCCCAGGTGAGATCGCCGGCCTCGATCTCATGGCGCGTCTTCTCGATCAGCGGCTGCTCGCAGAGTTCGTCGAGCATCTGATCGGCGTCGGCCCGCGGGATCTCATACTCGAATTCGCTGCGGACGGCTCCCACGGTGATGCCCTTGATGGTCAGATACCCGCGGTCCCCCGCGACGCGTACTCGCACCGTGCGCTCCTTGACCGTTGAGAGATATCCCTGACGGAACACCGTCCCGACGGCGAGAGAGCGCCAGGCATCACCAACGACGAGGTACTTGCGTTCGATCTCCTTGGCCACGTTGTTCTCCTCCGGGCGTTGCCGCTAGGGGCCTTCCCACCCGATTGTCCGCTTGATAGCTGCGGGGTAGTTGATGTTCTCGTACGCGTCCAGACCGGTCAGTTGCCGGGCATCTCGCAGCGCCTCGAGGTCGGTCGATTCGACGGCTGCCGTCTGAGTGTCCGAACCTGCGATCGACACATAGGCGAACTCGGTGATACAACCCCTCACGGTCGAGATCTGTCGCTGCTTCACAACTTCCACCGCCTCCAACTCGTCATGACGCTTCACGATGTCATGGATGAAGTGCTCATAGGAGTATTCGTCCCGATCGAGGTTCGGAGCGAACTCGCCGAGGATCCGGAAGAAGTCGTTACGGAGCACGGAGGCCGCTATCGGGAAGCTCGTCTTCAGCTGCGGTTCCCACTGCTCGAACCCATCTCGGCTCGCGATGAGGACCTTGACGTCGAGGAGGTCCCCGCGCACCTTGGGATTGGCGTCGGTCGTCGCGGCGGAGACGACGTAGGTCTCGACACTCTCACGTGTCTCATACGGTTCGGCAAGAGCCGAGATGCGGTCCCGTACGTTGGTGAGATCGTCGGCCCACGCCCGAAACTCGAATCGGGGTTGAATCGGGTTCATCGCGTCACAAGCCTCTTCGGGAAACGGGGTCGAACGCCCGCTCAGAATCTACACACCGTCGGAACACTCAGGGCGGGGAGGTTCGGCCGAGGTCGTTGGCGTCGCCTCGAATCACCATTGGCCCTCGGCGACGCCGTCTACGCTGGGCGGCGAGCAGCACATGGAGGCACTGTGACGAATGAGTGGACGATCAACTACCTGCCGACAGATGGCGGACGTCTCACGGGGAAGCTGAAGGTTGGGGACCAAGAAGTGCGCTTTGTCACGCTCTATGACTCGTCAAACAAGGAGATCCTCAAGGGCATCACCGGATCCATTGGCTCGTTCGCGGCTTCCGGTGGCCATGTGGCGTACGTTCACAACACCGACACCGACTTTGAGCTTGTCCTCCCTCGAGCTGAGATCGCATCTGCCGTTGCGGCGAAGAAGGGGATGATGAAACGAGTGCTGATCACGATGTCGGACGGGGGTGAGTTCTTGTTCGACTACGGCATGCTCTCGACGAAGAAGCTGGTCGCTGCTCTCAACAGCTAGGCGACTGGTTCCTGTCGAATCGAGCGTCCCGTTACCCGCACCCCTCGTGGGTTGAAGCTGCAGTGCGCGCTCTTCGTGTGCCCGTCGAGCGGACTCGAGCCGGTCGCTTCCGCTCACTTTCCGGCCCACCCAAGGCTTTGACCCGATCATTGAGACATCGATGATCTGAGCGGACTTGTGGGCCGGTTGCAGGTCGTAATCTGGTGCCAGTGTGGCCGCGCCGGTTCGGCCGCCAGGTGGCAGGTCGGGGTGAAGTGAGTCGAAACGAGTACCTCCGTCACATTGTGTTGAGAGTTGCCGTCACGATGCTGATGGCATCGTTCCTCCTGTACGCGTTGACGCATGTGATCCCGGGTGACCCGGTCCGAGCGTTGTTCGGTTTCCGGCCGCCACCGCCCGAGGTGCTCGCCGAGTTACGTGGGCAATACGGTCTCGACGATCCCTTCTACATCCAGTACGTCAAGTTCCTCGGAAACGCGTCTCGGCTTGATTTCGGGTTCAGCACCAGCGGCGCAACAGTGCGTGAGATCATTGTGACCGGTCTGCCGATATCGCTGCGCCTCGTCGGTCTCGCGATGCTGATCCAGATCGTCTGCGGCATCGGGCTCGGCCTGTTGGCTGCTCTTACCCGGAGTCGTGTCGTGCGGGGGCTCATCAGTGCCGCGACGCTCGTGCTCATCGCGATTCCGGTGATGGTGATTGCGTTCGCCCTGCAGACATACATCGGGTTCGACTTCCGCCTTCTCCCGATCAGCGGGGTAGCGCAGGGTTGGACCAGCTTCATCCTTCCTGCCGTGGCGCTCGCCGCCGGTGCAACGGCATACACGATCCGGCTGACCGCTGGCGAAGTGCGCTCGACGATGTCCAGTCCGTTCGTCAAGACGGCGGAGGGCAAGGGCCTGTCGCATCGTCGCATCATCGGCGTCCATGTGCTCCGACCGTCGCTCCTGCCCATCATCACGCTCATCGCCGCAACGGCGGCGCAGATCATCGGAGGTCTCATCATCGCCGAGGTGATCTTCGAGATTCCGGGAATCGGGTCAGCCGTCGTTGACGCGATCCGAGCCAAAGACCACAACGTGATCGTGGCGATCCTTGCACTCGCCGTTCTATTCGCCATCGCCGTCACGGCCGCGGTCGACCTGCTCCACGCGGTGATCGATCCCCGGCTGGACGAACCAACCAATCCAAGTATCGGTTAGGTGCCTCCCGCTCTCCCGACCCCTTCATCTGGCTCGTGATCGAGCGCATCGGGCCGTCAGATGTCGAGTTTGGCCAGGACCGCGTTGACGGTTTGAGAGCTTGCCATCACGAAGAAGTGAGCCGACGGGGCCCCGGATTCGAGGAGCTCGCGGGTCTGTTCGACGGCCCAGGCGACGCCGACGTCACGGGTGTGATCGGGGGAGGCCTTGATCTCATCCGCCAATGCAGCGGGGATGTCGCAATGGAAGGTGCGCGGGATCGACTCGAGTTGGCGCGGACTGGTGAGGATCCGCAGTCCGGGAATGATCGGAACGTCGATGCCCTGCTTGCGGCACTCGTCGACGAACGTGAAGTAGTGGCGGTTGTCGAAGAACATCTGAGTGACGATGTACTCCGCGCCGGCGTCGACCTTCTCCTTCACCCGGGCGACGTCGGCTGACAGGGTGGGGGCGTCAACGTGTTTCTCCGGGTACCCGGCGGCGCCGATGCAGAACTCGGTGGGGGAGGGCCGGTCGAGTTCTTCGAGGAATCGGGCGCGATTCATCGCGGTGATCTGACCGACGAGGTCCGAGGCGTAGTCGTTGCGGGTGCGGCCACCGTCGAGCGACTTCTGGTGCTCGGAGGTGTCGCCGCGCACGGCGAACACGTTGTCGATGCCGAGGTAGTGCAATTCGATCAGGAAGTCTTCGGTCTCTTCGCGGGTGAACGTTTCGCACAGGACGTGCGGGACCGCATCGATGTTGAGCTTGTTCTGGATCAACGCGCAGATGCCGAGTGTGCCCGGTCGCTTCCTCGTGACCCGGCGGCGTGGCCCGTCTGAGGTCTGATCGTAGACGACCTCGGCCGGGTGGCTGGTGATGTCGATGAACGGTGGCCGGTGTACGGCGAGGTCTTCGATCAGGGAGAGCAGGCTGTTGAGGTCACCACCGCGTTTCGGCGGAATGATTTCGAAGCTGATCAACGGACCGGTGGAGTTGGCGAGGTGTTCGGTGACCTTCATCGGCGTGCCGCCCTCACCGCGCGTCCGGCCATGGCTCGGCGTTCTTGGCGCGTGGGGGACTGATCATTCATGAGGCTGCGGTTCCTTCGATGCTCTGCTCGTCGGCGGAGACTAACCCCTTGAATCTGCTGGGCAGGAACCACAGTTCGGTTCGCGAGGCGGGAAGCGTGCTGTCGGCCGGGGGAGGTTCGATGCAGGAAAGGGGGCCGGGTCTGCACCCGGCCCCCTTTTCCGCGTTGGTCACTCGATCTACTTGTTACTTCTTCTTGAGGATGACGATCACGTCTTCGCCGATGATGGGTGTACCGCCGTACTCCTCCAGCAGGTTGCCGGTCAGCGTCAGCACCAGCACATCGCCGTCTGCGACTGCGCCGATTGCTGTGACCAGTTCTTGGCTCTTGAACTTCAGGGTGAGGTCCATGAACCCGTCGGGGCCTTCAGTGGTGCAGTCGAACGGGTCGACCTTCCCGATGTACGGTTCGAAGGGTGTTGCCACGTCTTCGTACGCCCAGCGCAGCGGTGCGACGCCAGCGAGCATCACACTTGCAGGGTCAACGTGGCTTGCATCGAAATCACCGGTTCCGAGTATCGCCACCGGAGTGACACCGCCCTGTCCGACGTTGAACGGGTTGCGGCACGAGGTGGGCTTGATGTCCACCGGAACCGCGATCTCGAACGATGGCACAGCCTTCTCCAGTGTCAGCAGCGCCCAGGCCGTCGACAAGAGCTGATCTCCCCAGTAGTCCGAAGGCCAGGAGCCGTCAGGATTCTGCGTATCGATCAGGTGCTGGGCAACAATCGGGAACCATTCGGTTTCGGCCGTCCCGTCATCGTCGAGGTCGAGGAGTTCGATCCCGAGCGACTCGAGGCCCTTCATCATCGTGAACATCGCCTGGCGGTGGTTCATCCAGCCAGGATCAACGTTTGGGTTGAACCAGGTCCGCTCGATGTAGTCGATCGCGTCCTGCACCCTGGGTGTGTCATCGGTGTCGCCGACGAGACCCATCTCGTAGAGCAGGTTGCCCGTCT
>Ga0316198_10002785_pt1 | contig 10560 bp, 9 predicted proteins | sample OudBieAanoxic_MG_FD_204935 | JGI IMG/M metagenome (GOLD analysis project Ga0316198, IMG submission 204935) | Coastal sediment microbial communities from Oude Bieten Haven, Netherlands - site A anoxic | ecosystem: Environmental > Aquatic > Marine > Coastal > Sediment | place: Netherlands... | reverse complement strand
CCCGGAACAGTGCTGGTTTGGCCGGTCGGCAGGGCAGTGTCAACAAAGCGTCGCCACGCCGGGCTGTGGTCCGATGCCGGCAGGCTGAAATCCGCGTCGTCCTTTCCGGCATGGGCGATCAGGTAGATCTCGGCTTCTCCGGGTTGCCCCTGCAGGTGCATTCCAAGGGAATGAGATTTGTCAGACCAATCAGGGCGCCCCGGTTCGCGGCCATGCCAGGTCAGGCGCCGCTCGCCGCTTTCTTCCCCTTCAAAATGTCGCGGTCGCAGCAGAGGGTGTTTCTGGCGGAAGGCGATCAGGTTGCGGAAGAACGTGAACCGGCCCCGATTGTTTTCCAGATTGTCCCAGTTTAACCAGCTGATTTCGTTGTCCTGGCACCAGGCGTTGTTGTTGCCCCCCTGGCTGCGTCCCATCTCGTCGCCTGCCAAAAGCATCGGTACACCATGGGCGAGGATCAGAAGGGTGGCGAAGTTGCGGAGCTGTTTTTCGCGCAGAGCCAGAATTGCCGGGTCATCCGTATCTCCCTCAATACCATGATTGCAGCTGGAATTGTGATTGTCGCCGTCGGCGTTGAATTCACCGTTGGCCTCGTTGTGTTTGGTTGCGTAGCTGACCAGATCGGAGAGGGTGAAGCCGTCATGGCTGGTGACGAAGTTGATGCTGTGATAGGGGGCGCGACCACCTTTCTGGTAGAGATCGGCGCTGCCGGCAAGGCGCGTGGCCAGCAGCGGCACCATCCCCTTGTCGCCACGGACGAAACGGCGGAGGTCGTCACGGAACTTGCCGTTCCACTCGGCCCAGCGGCCAAAATTCGGGAAACTGCCGACCTGGTAGAGACCCGCGGCGTCCCAGGCCTCGGCAATCAGCTTGGTGTTGGCCAGCATCGGGTTGCCGGCGATGCGTTCCAGCAGCGGCGGGTTGGTCAGGACTTCGCCGTCGGACCCGCGGCCGAGAATCGAAGCCAGGTCGAAGCGGAAGCCGTCGACGTGCATCTCGGTGACCCAGTAGCACAGGGCGTCGATGATCAGATCACGCACCACCGGATGGTTGCAATTAACGGTGTTGCCGCATCCCGAGTAGTTGGCATAGGCGCCGGTCTTCGGATCGACGATATAATAGATGCTGTTGTCCAGACCGCGCATTGACAGGGTTCGGCCTTTTTCATTCCCCTCACCGGTGTGATTGAAGACCATGTCGAGGATCACCTCGATTCCTGCGGTATGTAGCGCCTTGACCATCTCTTTGAATTCACGGACCTGCGCGTCGGGCGCCATCCCCACGGCATAGGCTGCTTTGGGAGCGAAGAAGCTCAAGGGATGATAGCCCCAAAAATTGTGCAGGTCGTTACCGTTGAGAGGGTTCTTGCGATAATTGTCGGCCTCGTCGAATTCGGTGACCGGCAGAAGCTCCACGGCGGTAACGCCGAGTTCCTGGAGGTAGGGGATCTTCTCGATAATGCCGCGGAAAGTGCCGGGGTGTGCCACCCCTGCTGAATCGTGGCGGGTAAAACCGCGCACGTGCAATTCGTAGATCACCGAGTCAGCCAGGTGTCGATTGAGCGGCTGATCCAATTCCCAGTCAAAACGGTCATCTACCAGCAGGCTGCGCCAGTCACCGTGCCGTGAAGCTTCGCGAGTCGCGGCACGCCAGAGGGAGGGGCCTAAAATCGACTTTGCATACGGGTCAAGGACAACTCTGCCGGTATCGAAACGGTGCACCGGGGAGGTGTTGTCGGGGTCGCCGGTAACTCGGTAGCCGTACTCGAACCCGGGTACCAACCCTTGCAGGCCGATATGCCAGACATCGCCGGTGCGGTTGACGATCGGGTCGAGGGGAAACTCGACCAGGGGCTCCAGGTCGCCGGGGCGATAAAGCACCAGGCTGACCGCTTGAGCATGTCGGGAGAAAACCGCGAAATTGACGGCCTCCGCCAGCAGTGATACGCCAAACGGGTGGGGATGGCCGCGAACAATGGCGAAATCGGCGGTCACGGCGTCGAGCAGGCGGTTATGTGGGTCGGAGCGGGACATTATTCTGCGTAAGCCATCCTGGGGAAATTACTTTTCGTCGCTACCGGCTTTTTTGGCGACGATGCTCCTGAATTTAGTGCCGTCAATGGTAAATCTTTCATGGGTTCCTTCACCGATCAGGTCCTTTTCGTCCCTGGCGGTGATCGACCAAACCGTTCTCGAGTCGTTGACTTCCAGCAGCTTAACATCGACCTCGACCTGCATGCCCGGGGGTGTGGCGGCCGAATGGGTGACACAGATATTGGTGCCGAGGCTGATCTCGCCGTCATCCATGTATGGTCGTAGCGCTTCCATGCACGCCCACTCCATGAGGCCGACCATGAATGCGGTCGCAAAGACCGGGGGCATGTTCTGAAAAAGGTCTGATTCTTCGAAAACGTAAGGCACGGTTTTGTTTTGCGGGACCTGGTAGCGATGTGTGAACGTCAAGCCCTTCTGTAACGTATCTTTCATTGCCTGCTCCTGTGTTGGGGTCTGGTTTTCACTCCAGTTCAGTTTAGCATGCCTGAACAGGAGATAAGCTTATCCCGACAACTTTATTAAAGGCAAAAGAAAAGGGAGGGTTGGATATTCCAGGGTAATTTGAAAATTACTGTTGGTAGAACTTCTGAAACAATCGCGGAACAGAGTCTTAGAAATAGTCCGACTGACACACCCTGCTTCATATCCAGGGTTGTGGTTTCTGTCCCGTCAGATGGAAAGAGCTGATTCGAGGGTCAGTGCTGTTCTAGTGTATCGAGCACGATCTTCGCCCAAGGGTTGATTTTTTCCTGGTAGGTCTTGTAAAGCATTCCTTCAACTGCGCGAAAAAGCCTGGTGGCTTTTTGTTCGTCGACCGAGTTGTCATAGACATAAGTGCGGTCCACGAAGCGGGCAACAACCGCACAATTAACGATAGACTTACTATAGCGGCTGATGATCTTTTCGATCGGCACTGTATGGCCACCCTCAGTCACACGCTGTGCGACCCTGGCGGCATTAATTGTCGGAGAATCGGTGCTGACGAAGAAAAGCCGGATGAAATAGCCGGCGGCCTTGGCTCGACGTAGGAAATCGACCTTATTCTCTGACGACATTACGGTTTCAAAAACCAGGCTGTGCCCTTGTTTAAAACATTCTTCGCGAATCCTGTCCGCTTCATTGGCCGCATTTATAGTGGCTTCTACGGAATTCCAGTCGCCATAAACATTCTGAGCAATATCGTCGGGGTTAACATAGACACACCTCTCCCCAGTGACCCATTCATGAAGGCGGAGGTCTTGTGTGAGCGAGGTTTTGCCAGAACCGTTTGGCCCTGCAATAACAACAATGACAGGATTGTGCTTGGGGAGCATATTAAGCGACAGCCTTTTGGACGGCGTCTCTCAGACTGTCCATCAGAGCCTTGTGTGCCTTGTGTGCCTTCTGAGTGGCTTTAAGGGCAACATCGTAGAGCAGAGCGTCCATTTTGGCGGGTTCCGGTTCGACCTCGGGATTTAGCAGGTCGACGACCGGCACTTTGATCTTGCGTCCAGCAAAAAGATTGGCTGCCTGCTTGTCGAAAAAAACGACCGGAGGAATACGAAACTTGGCGGTGAGCTTTTGGATGTGCCCCTTGGTAAGGTTTCTCTCGCCCGATAAGATCAAAGAGACGTAGCTTTTCGAGCCTATCTCTTCGCGAAGGTCGGCATAGGTTAGCCCATGTCTTTTGATTAAGGCTTTCAGGGCAACAACAGCGGGATCTTTAGCTTTGGCCATAACACGCCTCCTGTGTTTACATATTGTAAACGACGCCCCGTTTGTCGTCAAGCTAAGTCTTTAATTCAAAGTGTCCTGCTAAGTTGTGTCAGACGCTCATAACAGCCAATTTTCGCAATTTTATATGGGCTTATAAACTCTGCCACTGACACACGCGACTTCATCGGCCAAACGTGAGTTACAGGTTGTCAGCTCGCGCGGAAAGACACTCGTATCCACCCATCTCGAATTCACGACAGATCCATGGCCGCTTGTCGTAGATCGTGCAAACCATGGTATGTCGGTCAAGGGCTTTACACCAGCCATCATCCAGCCGCGCCATGCTTCTCTCGCCCTGCGCGTTGATCTCAATTAAATCATCAGGCACTTCGGTGTCGTTGAAGAGCATTGCTTGCTGGCGGCAACAGCAGGCCTCACAGTTACCACAGGTCACTTCGGGATCAGGCAGGGATGCAAATTCGTCGATCATAAACACCTTTGTTTTATTGCTATAACTATCGATTTCTTGTCTGTAGGTAAAATAACAGGCCGGGGAAAATGACCTGCTCGCCTTATTACCCCTGATGTGCCGGACGCAACAGGTCGAAGACCGTTTTGACCGGGTTGAAGGCTTCAGGAGGGATTTCGACAAACAGGGTATGCCAGCCAGCCATGCCGCCGTTCCACAGGCCGGGCAGCTCCAGGACCCGAAGGTCTCTGTCATCCTGGTGTTTGTTGGTGATGATCACGGCATTGTCATCGACGAAGCGGGTCAGGTCATAGTGCCTGCCCTGCCAGTCGCGTACACCGCAGACCATGTCGACCGGGTTGAAATGGGTGGCGTCGGACAGGATAGCGGCCTGCCCGGGATCGTTTTTATCGATCTGCGCTGCCTCGACGATCTGCCTGGTCATCCGCCCCTGCTCATCACGTACCCAGAAAGGGCCGCCGCCTGGTTCGCCGCTGTTCGGCACTATGCCGCAAACCCGGATCGGCCTGTCCAGTTCCTTGATCAGGGCCTGGTTGTCGCTGGCCGGCGACACCTCGGACTGCATGTGGTCGGCAAGAAAGCTGATGGCCAGTTCGCGGATCACGGGATCATCCGGTTGACCCTGCAGGGCCTTGAGCAGTGCGTGCTGCTCCTCCTGGATCTCAAGCAGATAACCGGTCAGGAGCCTGGTCCAGGTCAGGTTAGCCTGTTTTCGTGCATCGGGGACAACATTATCGATGTTGCGCACCAGCAGGATGTCAGCCGCAAGGTCGTTGAGATTTTCTACCAGGGCACCGTGGCCACCCTGGCGCAGGGCCAGTTGACCATTGGCATCACGCAGCGGCTGTCCAGAGGCGTCCAGAACCAGAGTGTCGGTCGATGGTTTCTGTTCCGAGTAGGTCACTCTGAAATGGCAGCCGTAGGTGTCTTCGAGAGTTTTGAGCCAAGCGGAGAGTTGCGCTCTGAACAGCGGCAGGTGCTCGGGCGATACCGTGAAGTGCAGGTCAACGTCACTGTCAAGGCCACTCAGCAGGGCAGCTTCCGCGAGATGTTCGATGAATGGCGTGCGTGCACCATCGACGGCCTTATGAAAAGCCAGCAGCCCCTTGGGCAGGAGGGCATAGCTGAGGCCGCAGGGGTCTAGCAGATAGCTGGTTATCAGCGCCAGGTCGCGGTCGGCCACTGCCTGGGACAGGTCCTGCCCGTCTTCAGCCATGGACTTTTGCAGGTCCGGGTAAAATGCGAACTTGCAAAGATTGTCGAGAAAACGCTGCAGATCTGCATCAGCCTGAATATCGGGCTCTTCGTTTCGGGCCTTGCGGAGCTGTCTGAACATGCGTGAAGCGGCCCCCGAGGCCGGGACAAAACGGAGGAGGCGGCCTGCAGCAGAGGCTTTTTCGAAGGCCCTGTTCAGCCGGGCGTGCGCTTCAGGCCGAATCTGAATGATGCCGTCACCCGCAACACAGGGGCGTTCCAGTTTGATGTCAACCTGTCCGGTACGCAGCAGGTTGATCTGGCGGGCGGCTTTCGCCGGGTCGATGCCGAGGCGCTTGAGCTGGTTCAGGTCTTCGGTGGAAAAATTCATGATTCCCCTTGCCGGAAAAGATCAGAAGAGCAGGACCGGGCAGGCCACATTGTGCAGGACGTAATTGGCAATCGAGCCGAACAGCACATCGCGGATCTCCCCGGTACTCTCGCGTCGGCCGATGACCATGAGCTGAAAGGCTTCTTCATTTGCCACTCTGCAGATCGTTTGTCGGGGCGAACCGAATTCGAGTCGCGCTTCGACTTTAAAGCCAGCCTCTTCGAGGGCTTTGGCCCGCTCATCGAGAACCAGTTGCCCGGCCTTGCCGGCATTTTCACGGATCATGTCAATCTGGAAATCGGGGATCATGCGATAGGCAAGCTTGTCGACATCAACAACGTGCAGCAGGGTCAATTGTTTAGGGAAGCGTTGTTTCAGGGTAATGATTTTTTCCAGTGTGCGCCCTGCAGTTTTGGAGCCATCGACCGGAATCAGGATTTTCGTTTCCATCGCAACCTCCGTTTTCAGTGACTAATGACTGACCGGCCGGAGCTGGACCCAGTCAGAGCTCATGATGCTCAAGGCGTTGGATAAACCCACCTGGGCAGGAACAGCACCAGGTCGGGCCAGAACGTCAGCAACAGCAGGATGGCAATCTGGATCAGCAGAAAAGGCAAAACCGCCTTGGAGACGTAGATCAGGTCACGGTCGGCGACCGCGCCGGAGATATAGAGGCTGACACCGAGCGGTGGCGTGCAGTAGCCAATGCCCAGGTTGAGTGTCATCAGCAGGCCGAAATGCATGGTGTCGATACCAAAGCGCGAAAGCAACGGCAAAAAGATCGGCGTCAGGATCAGGGTCGCGGAAATGATGTCCATGAACATGCCGATGATCAGCAGCAGGATATTCACCGAAAGCAGGAACACCCAGGGTGTCTGGATATTGTCGACCACGGCGTTGGCGATCTGGCCGGGGATCTGCTCGAAAGTCAGGTATTCACCAAACACCGAAGCGCCGGCGACAATCACCAGCAGCGTCGCCGAGGTGATCGCCGAAGAGATGACAACATTTTTCACGTCGCGCAGCTTCAGGTCGCGATGGATACAGATCTCAACGACGAAAGCGTAAAAGCAGGCGACCACGGCTGCTTCGTTGGCGGTGAAATATCCCGAGTAGATACCGCCGAAAATCAGCACCGGCAGCATCAGCGCCCAGATGCTTTCGCGTACGACGGCGATGAACTCCCTGAAACTCGGGCGCGGGATGGTGTCGGCTTCGTTGCGCTTGCAGAAGAAGTAGGCGTAGAGCGACATGAAAATGATGATCAGAAGCCCCGGAACGAATCCGGTCAGAAAGAGCGCCTCAAGCGGGTCGTTGCTGACCATGGCGTAGAGGATCATCGCGATCGACGGCGGGATGATAACGCCGAGGATCGGCGCTGTGGTCATGATGCCGACGGAGAACTGCTCGTCGTAGTTGTGTTTAAGCAGCGCCGGAATCATGAAGCCGCCGATGGCGACCACTGTGGCCACCGTCGAACCGGAAATGGCGCCGAAGAAGCCGCAGGCCAGAACGCCGGCAATGGCCAGTCCGCCAGGCAGAAAGCCGACCAGGGCGTTGGCCGTCTTGATCAGTTTTGCGACGATACTGCCGGTGGTCATGATATTGCCGCAGAGGACGAAGAAGAGCACTACGATCAGGGCAAACTTGTCCATGCTGCGGTAGAGGACCTCGATAACGATCTGCGGATCAATCCCGGCAATCCAGACCAGACCGACCATGCCGGTGAAGAAGAGCGCCATGAACACCGGGACCGTCGAGGCCAGGCAGCCGATCAGCAGCGCCAGTATGACGAGGTAGTTGGTATCCATCAGACCTCCCCATCCCTGGTCGGCGGCTTGCTGAGGTCGATGCCGAACCAGTCCTCGACCATGACGATCAGGGTGCGGATGAACATCATTACACCCATGATCGGGAACAAGGCATAGAAATACCACTCGGGGATCTGCAGGGACGCGGTTTTGGCGAACTGGTCATTATAGACCAGGACGGCCAGGGAGTAGCCGAGGTACACCATGAAGCCGGAAAAAACCAGCACCCCGAGGTGATTAAGCAGGGTCAGCGGTTTCTTCATGAACGGAAAGAGTTGCGGCAGGGCATCGATGCGGATCAGCGAGCGATTACGGATTGCTGCAATGCAGCCGACATAGGTGGTGAAGAAGATAGTCTTGCGGACCACCTCGTCCGACCAGTAAAGGTTGACGTCGCTGGTCAGTTTGCGCAGCATGACGTTGGCGATTGCCACCAGCAGGGCGACCATCACCGTGATGAAGAGACTCCAGTCTTCAAAAAAGGCAAAGGTGCGATGAATGTGGTAAACGATTTTCTTCATTATTGCTCAACAAATGGCCCTGAAACAGTAATCGCCGCTGATAAAAAAACGACCGGGAAGAAGGCATCTCCCCGGTCGCTGAATATAGCGGGTTTCGCTCAAAGAATCAATTATTTGAGGTCAGCCTGGACCTTTTTGAAATAATCCATGCCGATCTTCTCGCCCCAGGACTGGTAGACCGGTGCGACCATGTCGATCAGCTGTTGCTTCTCGGCGTCAGAGAGCTTGTGGAAGGCAACGCCGGCTTCCTTGGCCTTGGCGACCTGGTCTTCATGCTGCTTGCGGGTTAGCTCTCGAGTCTTGGCGCTTTCCTCGATGATCGCAGTCATCAGGATCTGCTGCAGGTCGGCGGGCAGTTTTTCGAACCAGCGCTTGTTCATCAGGTGGATAAAGAGGCCCTGGGCATAGTCGAGTTCGGTAAAGTTCTTGGCGATGGTGAACTTCTTGGTGATGTTACAGACGATCGCAGTGTGGTCGAGACCAGTGATGACACCTGTCTGCAGGGCCTGGGGGACGTCCGGCCATGGCATGACTGTGAACTTGAGACCCCATGCCTTGTAGAAGTCGGCGTTGACCGGTGCCTGGGCGATGCGGAAGTTGACCTTCTTGGCATCGGCGATCGTGTTGACCGGCTCGGTGGTCGCCCAGCCGTAGGGGCCGTAACCAGTGACGTCAACAGTCATGATGCCGCCGTCCAGGGCGCTGACGGCAAAGGGCTGCCAGAGTTCGGGCGTGTTGCGGAACTTGTCGAGCTTGTCAAAGGTGTCGACAACATAGGGGAGGTTGACGATGCCGAGGGTGTCGGCAACGTTGGCCGCGGCCACCGAGGAACTCAGCATCCCATGCACGGCGCCGAGCTTGAGCTTGTTGATAACGTCCTTTTCGCCACCCAGCTGGGCCAGGGGGCGGAAGTCGACATACAGGCGGCCCTTGGAGTCTTCCCAGACGCGGTCGCGCAGGCGGTAGCCGAAGCCGACGCCTTCGATGACCGGGTGGGAGATGTTGGACAGGATGTAGGTGTATTCTGCACCGCTCGGGTCAAATTTGGCTTTCCAGGCTGCCAGAGGATCCTTCTTTTCCGCAGCGAGTCCTGCGCCAACACCAAATACCAGGGTGAGACAGAGAGTCATTACCAGCAAAGACAGACGTTTCATGTTTAATGCTCCTTTATGGGGTTAATAAAACCAGAATTGATAAATTTGGCTCAACATCCTAAACCAAACCCTGTTTTATTAAAAGTATTTTTTGCCGAAAATTCAGTGTGTAGGGGATTCCTCGGGTTTTTTCTGACAAATATTAATAACTGCAAATCTTTGTGGTATCTTTTTTTAGTTGTAACTGTCCTCGGCTTAAGTTAAAAAACAATATATATGTTTATTCGAATTATAGGGGCAAGCACTGTTTAACGTTTTATGTGACTGACTTTGAGTTTGTTGTGGAGTGCATTGATTTCACATGGTCAGTGTATCCGTATCCAGGGAAGTCAAGGCGCTCAATGACAGTCAAAAGACAGGCAAGGCAATGATAGCGAACCGATTCTTATTACTGTTCCTGCTGATCAGCGTATCGGGCGTTGCCGTGGGTTCGGAAATCCCGGAAATCTGGACGGCACGCCAGGCGGTCACCTTTGCCAGGCAGAATAACCCGGACAGCCAGCTGGCCGCGCAGAGGATTCTTCAGGCCGACGCCATGGTGCAGAAGGCCACGGTTGGCTTTTACCCACAGGTTGAACTGTACGGCAACTACAGCCAGACCAATAACCCGATGTATTCTTTTGGTAATATTCTTAACCAGGGGGAATTTTCGCCGGGAATCGATTTTAATGATCCCGGGCGCACCGACAACCTCGGTCTGGGTATCGGCGCGAAGTACCGCTTCTACAATGGCGGTCAGGACCGAGCTCACAAAAATACGGCTAAAGCAGGTGTCGATCTCTCCGCCGCTGCCAGAGAGACGGTCCTCCTGAGACTCGAATTCGAGGTCTTCCGCGGTTTTCAGCGAATTGTCGAGGCAGGCGAGATTCTGCAAGCCCGCCAGATGGCTCTTGAAGCCATCGCCTCCTCGCTGGCCGTAGCACAGTCGCGCTACGAGGCCGGGGATCTTCTCAGACTCGACTTGCTGAACCTCGAGGTGGAGCAATCACAGGCCATGGAAAAGCTGATCCAGGCGCAACATGACCTTGAGTTGGCCAAAAGGACTTTGCTGACGTTGCTGGGACTCCCCGGTGACGACCTGAACATTGAGATCACTAACGACCAACTTCCGGCACTGCCAATAGATCCCGATCCGACACAGCGTCCCGAGTTGAAGAAGTCGACCGCAGCGCTTAAGGCCTCTGAAGCACAGCTGGCGGCAGCACGCGGCAGTCGTTTGCCGACCGTTGATGGCTTCGCTCGTTACCAGTACG
>Ga0316198_10002782_pt1 | contig 10562 bp, 13 predicted proteins | sample OudBieAanoxic_MG_FD_204935 | JGI IMG/M metagenome (GOLD analysis project Ga0316198, IMG submission 204935) | Coastal sediment microbial communities from Oude Bieten Haven, Netherlands - site A anoxic | ecosystem: Environmental > Aquatic > Marine > Coastal > Sediment | place: Netherlands... | reverse complement strand
GCGCTACGCTCGAGGGCGCTTCGCTTCGAGGACGCTACGCTTCGAGGCCGCTACGCTTCGAGGCCGCTACGCTTCGAGGCCGCTACGCTTCGAGGCCGCTACGCTTCGGGGTCGCTACGCTCGAGGCCGCTACGCTTCGAGGCCGCTACGCTTCGGGGTCGCTACGCTCGAGGGCGCTTCGCTTCGAGGACGCTACGCTTCGAGGTCACTACGCTTTGAGGTCGCTACGCTTTGAGGCTGCTACGCTTCGAGGCCGCTTCGCTTCGAGGTCGCTTCGCTTCGAAAGCTTTTCCTCGTAGCATCTTTGCTGCGTCCTCGCAGGGCGAAGCCCGTCCCCGAAGGTGTTTTTCAACCGTCCCGCAGGGCGAAGCCCGTCCTAGGAGGCGCATTTTGCCGAACTCGTAGGCGTTCTTGAGCCGTCCTTCAACGATGAAGTCGTGTCCTTATCTCGTAGCAGCTTTGCTGCGTCCTCGTAGGGCGAAGCCCGTCCTAGGAGGCGCTTTTTGCCGAACTCGTAGGCGTTCTTGAGCCGTCCTTCAACGACGAAGTCGTGTCCTTATCTCTTAGCAGCTTTGCTGCATCCTCGTAGGGCGAAGCCCGTCCCCGAAGGTGTTTTTCAACCGTCCTCGCAGGGTGAAGCCCGTCCTGGGAGGTGTTCTTAAGCCGTCCTCCAGCGACAAAGTCGCGCTCCTTCTTTCTAAGAACTATCTTATTTATATTTAGTACTCTATTTGCTATTGACTTAAATCAGAGTTTCACTAATATGGATGTATAGACGTCCAAACGTCTAAACCAATTTGTTTATTGTAGATAGTCGAGTCGTAGAGGGAATAGAAATGGGTTTTCATCATGCACAACATGCTACATCGCTAAACCAGAGCTTAGTCGAGCTGAATGGCGATATTAACGTTTCTTTTGAGTTCTTCCCTCCTGCCACTCCAGAGATGGAAAAGATCCTTTGGAACTCCATTCGTCGCCTCGAACCGCTTAACCCTAAGTTTGTCTCTGTTACTTATGGTGCAAACTCAGGTGTGCGTGATCGTACCCATGGTGTGATTGAACGTATTCAGAAGGAGACCGATTTAGTTGCCGCACCTCACCTGACTCTGGTCGATGCCAGTGATGAAGAACTCAAGGAGCTTGCTAAGCATTATTGGAATTCAGGTATCAGGGATATCGTGGCACTGCGCGGGGATTTGCCAGAAGGTAGCCCTAAGCCAACCCGGTTTGCCAACGATCTGGTGCGATTACTGCGTTCTGTTGCTGACTTTGATATCTCCGTTGCTGCATACCCAGAAGTGCACCCCGATGCGCTTAATGCTCAGGCCGATTTGATTAATCTGAAGAAAAAAATTGATGCCGGCGCTAACCGAGCCATCACGCAATTCTTCTTCGACGTCGAGTCCTATCTGCGTTTCCGTGACCGATGTGTTGCGGCCGGAATCGATGTCGAGATCGTTCCGGGCATTTTACCTGTAACCAACTTTAAACAGCTTAAACGCTTTGCGGGCATGACCAATGTATCTATTCCAGGCTGGTTACATAAACAATTTGAAGGCTTGGATGATGACCCGACGACTCGTCAGATGGTGGGGGCTAACGTTGCTATCGACATGGTTAAAGTCCTGTCTCGCGAAGGCGTGAAAGATTTCCATTTCTACACCCTGAATCGCGCCGAGCTCACTTATGCTATCTGTCATACTTTAGGTGTGCGTCCTGGCAAATAAAGTTATAAGCCGTAAGTGTAGGAGAGGCTTTAGCCGCGAAAGCTCAGAAGGTTAGATCTACGAACTGTAGGCTATAAGCTATAAGCTATAAGCTATAAGCACCGAACTATGAGTTTAGAACTATGTGTTTAGAACTACGTGTTTAGAACTATGCCCTGCCTTATCGGTGGGGCATTTTTGTTATTCGAGGTAAACCTATTGCGGGCCCCCACAAAAGAGGCGGGTTTAATTCATGAAAAGTCGTGAAACGTTATCGATGAGCAGAGCCGGCCCCGCTCAATTTTATTCTCGATAATGGATACTGTGTATATGTTGAACAGTGCCAGTTGCTTCTTTATGATGAAGCCTTGAGTGCTCGGGGAAAGAATTGAGTGGATGAGACTGTTTCTCAACACTCATTAAATCTATGGATAAGTTAAGGAAGAGTTTAAGGATGAATTTGATGAAGTTTTTAGTGACATTTTTTTTACTGTTATCTCTGTCTGCATGTAATGGAATAAGGTTGAATACGAACCCGAGTGTCGATGAGGCCTTGATAACCTTTAAAGTTGAAGAGTACTCTATTGCTGAAATTCAGCGATATAAAGCCGAATCGCTGGGCAAGGTTGTCTCCTCCTATTGCAGAACCAGACCGACTCAGCCTAAACCTACAGAGTCGCTCCTTCTTGGCGAGCTTAAATATAAGACTCAGAGGCTGGGCGGAAATGGCGTGGTGATCATGGAGTGTGTCGATCATCGCCTCAATAACAGCTGCAGCGATTATCTGGAATGCAGAGCCTTAGCCTATCGCGTCGATTTCGATAGCTTGTAGGATGCTTCAGGCAGATAGCCTATGAATATTTTAATTATGTCAGATATATTCGGCGTTTCAGTTCATCTGGAAGAGTTAAAACAGGCTTTCTCTGATGCCGGTAACTCCTGTCGTATTATCGATCCCTATGACGGGAAGCCTCAGTCTTTCTGTGATGAAGAGTCGGCTTATGGTGCATTTATCTCAGCGTGCGGTCATGAACGGTATAGTGAGCATGTGGGTGATGCTATTAACGCGAGTAAAGGGCAAGTCTGCGTGCTAGGTTTCAGTGCGGGCGCATCGGCGGCATGGAAAGCCCTGAATCAGCTATTGAGCCCTGACAGAGTGGAGCAGCTTATCGGTTTCTACCCCAGTCAGATCAGGAATCAGTTGGATTTAACCCCATCGAGCAAGTGTCTATTTATCTTTCCGAGTGCAGAACCTCATTTCGATCTCGATGAAGTGATAGCTGTTTTATCGAAAAAGCCCAAGGTTAAATGTATTAAAACCGATTTGAAACATGGATTTATGAACCCCTCGTCGAAGAGCTATGCGCTAAATGAGGCTGAGGTTTTTAAACGCCTTCTCACCAGATATGCTAAATCATTAAATATCTCTGAATTTATTGATAATCTGGCCTGTTTAGAAGATGGTTCACCTTTCGGTGTTTTTCAAGGTCGTTAGCTCTCTTTGCTTAGGCATGGCGTCACCTTGTATGATGGGGTGAATCATCCTGCGGATGAGGAATAGGAGATATTAGTGATGACTCAATCGATAAATAAACCCGATATTTGCCCCCTTTGCCAACGACAAAATGTCTGTGCCGTCATTGAGGGAAAAGAGCTCAAAGATTGCTGGTGTAATCACACCACTTTTCCACCAAAAAATGTTGTCGAAGAGGGGGCATTAGAGCAAAAGGCGTGCATCTGTCAGAGCTGTATTGCTAAGCTAAAAGAGGAAGCAGAGCTAGGGCTGAAGAGGGTAGATTGATCCAAGACAATGAGAGCTATATTCAATTATCATTAATGTTGGTATTGATGTTTGAAAGTAATATTTAATGACCCAATGAGTTGAGTGTTTGTTAATGCGGGTGAGGTTTTATCTTTAACTTCTTAAAATGTGCATCTTGATTAAATTTACACCTCAAAATGTCGCCATATTAGCTTACTAACTTAAGCTAAAAAGACTCACCAATAATGAAGCTAACCGATTTTGGTCATGACTGTGATACTGAAAGCTGTAACAAGAATCAAGATAATACGTCGAAAGGTATAGATATCGACAACATGGCCCGCGAGATCCTTGCGGTGATCAGTAAACGATTCCCTAACGAAAATGCCGTATTACAAGAGGTATTATGTGAAGGTAACTTGGCTCGATGTATCTACACCATTAATAACGAAACCTTATTTGAAGTGAAGTTGTAACCCGAGCAGCTATTTTAATACCATTGTATTATGGCGATACTTTTCACTTCTTTTATATCTGCTTGACTTAGATCTGGCTTGTCGAAATGGACACTGTAGGCCAGCTCCCCGAGCTTTGATCGGCTAGCCCTTGGTTTATCGCCCTTATATTTACTATGCTTGGACAGATATGCTTGTATGAGTGTGTAATCGGTGAATGTGAGGTGAACTATGGGGAAATGGCGTTGCTTGACTCTGATACTCCTCACTCTTCTTTTAATCGTAACCGGCTGCCAGATCGAGAGTGGAATAACATCTGACGGTGGCAGGCATAGTATGAAACTGATAGGGGGGACCGCAGCCCAACCCTCTGTCATAGCCATTTTTGCTCATCCGGATGATGAGAGCTGGATATCGGGAACGTTAGCCAAATTGGCATCCCATGGCGTAAAAGTCCTTCCGGTATATGCCACTTCCGGAGATGCCGGGAGAGATCATTCCGGACAAGGATTATCGGGTGCAGAGTTAGCCGGAGTTCGAGAGCAAGAAGCGATAGCCGCCTCTCAAATATTAGGTCTTGAATCGCCGCTGTTTTTACGCTTCCCTGATGGCAAGCTTAATCAATCCTCTCAAGAGATTATCAAAAAGCTGAAAAGTCTGGTTGAGCGTGAAAAGCATACTGCAATTTTCACATTTGTTGTGGGAGGGATAACGGATAATCGAGATCATAAAACGTTGAATAGATTAGTTTCAACCCATTTTAATCAGCTCGCGGGTTACTTTAGCGTCTCTCATTCTAGGGCTGAAGCTATGGCTATATCGGCTAATAAGTTTGGTATTGATTACAAGGTTGCCGTGCCTGTGGAGGATTCAGCCGTCACTATTCGAGTCGATGTTTCATCGTTTGCTACTCAGAGGGTTGAGGCGATGGCAAGTCATAAAACACAATTCTCTCCGGTCTTGATCACAGCCTTCTCGGACTTTACCGATTCAGAACCTCTGGAAGAGCTTATCAGTGCTAATGAGGAGAGTCGTACTGTTCTCATAAGGCTGTTGGAGTGAAGCTCACTCTTATAGTGTCAGATTTACTTATAGGCAATAGGAGGTCAAATCGTTTAAGGGTGAAAGAGAAAAACTTCATTTCTCTTTCACTTAAAGATGTCTAGCTTCTGATTCTCAGTTCAATCTGAATTGAAGTGTTTCCAGGCCCCAATCGGAGAGTAAAACGTCTCTTATTCGATCGCTGTCCATCTCAGTGCTGCAGCCCCACATTTGGCCACAGGTTTTTCCCGCAATATTAGAGCCAGTGCCGCTGGATGTGTCAGGAATAGTATTATTTAACCTTGCTATCTCAGCATCAAAGTACTCGGTGTACTGTGGAGCCGAGACGGTAATGGTTTCCATCTCGTTTATTGGTGGATTCGAGCCACTGGCCTGATTAGTTTTTTCTTGAGTATCGACCATCGCATAGAGTTTAGGAAGTGCCAGTGAAGCCGTCTTAGGTGAGTTTTTTAGTCTGCTGGCAAACTTCATCGCTTCTTGATTGTTGAGGGAAAAGGCTTGTGATAACCATTCATCGGCCTTCTCCATATCTTGTTCCACTAAGCCACCGTTCAGGTAGACTTTTCCTAAGGCTAAGGAGCCGGGAGAGAAGCTATGCTTGGTAGACTTCTTAAGAAGTTTTAGCCCCTTATCGATATCTTGGTAATCAGACTCCTGCAGATAGAGTATACCGGCTTTGTACTGAGCGGAGGTGATGCCGAATTTGGCCGCCCGTCTGAACCATTTCAGAGCCTGTTTTATATTTTTATCTGTACCGTAACCGGCATAATACAGCTCGCCTAGGGTGGCCATAGCTTCTGAGTGCCCCCGTTTAGTGAGAATTTTGTATGCTTTGAAGTATTCTTTGCAATCTTTAGTATCACAGGCACTTAGGTGGTTCGATGCCTTCACCGGAAAGACTAAAAAGCCTGCGAAAAGCAGAGACAAGATGAGTGTGATTTTTTTCATGTGAGCTCCATTTCTAGTGGTTGTCCATTGTTTATTGCTGTACTCATTTCCCCGAATATTTGACCCCGTTCCGTACCCCCTTTAAAGTATAAATTTTAAGCATCTATATGTATCAGGTATTCCTAATTATTACAAATAACACTGTAGCCCTCGTCTAATAATAGAAATGGTTTTTCTTTTGTTTGAAATCGACTGAGAGCGGGCTGAGGTTTCCTGTTATGGGCGATTGAAGGGATCAGCAGGCATTAGCTCTGGGAGGTGGGGAATATTGAGAGACACAAAAGGTTCAGACCAGTACAAAAAGGTATTCTCGAACTTGAATGACGAGTAATACGTCTGAACCTCAACAACCAGTGGGGTTGATATACTCTCTTTTCATGAAGAATTGCGCTCTATTTTATCACTGTTTCTAATATGAAAGTTCGACTGCTTTTTTTGTGCATAGTTGATGCTCAAGCCAATTCAATGCTTTTTGGGTTCCAATGTTAGCTCCCGAAAAAAGTTGGATATTGAGCTGATCGACCTGTCTCATTTCCGCGAATTGTGGGGGGAGCTTGGCATTGGCTTCATCATAAAAAACCACTGCCGTTGCCTTTAGGTTTTCTTGTGACCCCATACATAGCAGTGTTTCATAGGAGTAACTGTAATTATTTTGTTTATTGATGAGTAGTGCAAAGTCGTGATTGAATATCGTACTCATATATTCATCGAACTCTCCTAGCATCTCGAGTGTGACCTCGACATTCGGCTCTATGGTTATCTGAGCGATGTTGTTGGTTAAAAGTTCGACCGAACAGCCAAAACTGAACTTATGCATAATATCGTCCTGTTAGTTATTTTAATTATTTTAGCGCCCTTTAAACGTAGAACAGGTTTAGAGAAGCTGCAAAAAATAAGAATCAATTGGTCGTTTTAAAATGACAATAGCATGAAAAAGTAATACTTAGTGATAATTATTACATTAAATATAGTTTAGTATTCTTTTATATTCAGAGGGTTAGTGGCTTTATTGCCGTGATTGCGGAATTCTACATTCGGTGTGGGATCTTTGTTCCGGCCTTATTACTCTATCGAGAAGTGTCTCAATCTTTGAGTGTGTATGGGAGGCTTTGATGCCGTGGTGATTGGTGCGGGAGTGATTGGGCTACTGACAGATATGTGGCGAATGAGCTTAGTATTGTTCAGGCATGTCTTTGGCCATCTTAAGTTTACACAAGACATGTTGATTTACGATTTATTCAAATTAGAAACTTCATAATGTACTAAATTTAGGAGTATCAGAGGAAAACTGACATTTCTTACGGACAAGATATTGATGGCTTATCTACGACTAGTTTGAGGTTTCGTATGCGTAATATCAGTATCCATTTATACAAGTTGATAAGTTCAAGCTTACTCTTTCTGCTGTTTTCTATATTGGTCACCGTTGGGTTTGTTATTACCGTAACGGGGGGAGTTAGCTACCTTTTTCAATTAGATGTTCACCTGTCTGGAATCGAGATGGTCTTCTCTTTGGCTATGTTTGTCAGCCTTCCCTTTCTTTTGGGGCGATTTTGCTACTACTTCTACCTGATGGTAAAGAGAGGCCGAAGATTTGGTGTTGCAGTATTTTGCTATCAAAACTTGTTCAACCCGTTCAATTTTTTGCTGTTTCCCAGCCTGCTAAGTACCTATGGACAAGAATCAAGGAGGCGTTGCCTGGTGTCCGTCATCTTACTATTTTTCATCTATGCATTAGTTTACCAAGCGGGAAGTGAATCATGATTTCGCTTGTGCCTGTATCGCCTTAGATTGGGAAAATAGCTTATCCATAATCTGCTTGAGCTGCTCGTGCTCATCTTCATTTAGCACGGATAACAATGCCTGCTCCCTTGCTAGAACCATAGGGGCTAATTCCCTATGTACCCTGAGGCCTTCGGGGGTTAACTTTAATAGAGAAGAGCGTTTATCACTCCTGTCCTCTATTTTTACGATTAAAGCTTTGTTTAGCATTTTGGCAAGGGCGCGACTGGTTTGCATTTTTTCGAGATTAATCAATCTTCCTATACATTTTGCCGAGAGTGCCTTGCCCGTGCCAAGCACGGCGAGTATTCGCCATTCATGCCGAGTGAGTTCGAAGTGACCCGTGTAGATCTCGGCAATATTATCGCTCACGCTCGATTGCAGTTGTGTCAGCTGATAGGGAAAGAAACTGTCCATATCTAAACTGATTTCGAGGCTCTGTCGAGGCTCTATGCTGTCTACCGCCATAACAAGGCTATCCTATAATGAGTTTACTTTTCGATTATATGCCACTCAGTGGCATAGCTCCAAACAGGTATTAGATGAGGCTCGATGGTTTACTTTAAGGATCCTAAATTGACAGTCATTGTAGGTATATTGACCTAAAGGGTGAACAATAGTAAAGTTGGTAACACTTGTTACTAAATTTGTTGAGGGTTAGATTCGATATGATTAATATTGAGCAGATACATCATGTGGCTTATCGCTGTAACGATGCTAAAGAGACGGTCGAGTTCTATAAAGATAAACTCAATATGGAGTTTCTGGTTGCCATTGCCGAAGATAAGGTGCCTTCAACACAAGAGCCTGATCCCTATATGCACCTGTTTCTGGACGCGGGTAATGGCAATATTTTAGCCTTCTTCGAGCTGCCGAACTCTCCGAAGATGGATCGCGATCGAAATACACCTGAGTGGGTGCAACACATTGCATTCAGGGTAAAAGATCGAGATGCTCTGGTTGAAGCTAAAGCTGAGTTGGAGGCTAAGGGGGTAGATGTGCTTGGTATAACTAAACACGGCATCATAGAATCGATCTACTTCTTCGACCCCAGTGGTCACCGATTAGAGCTAACCTGCGTCACCGGTACACCAGGTCAATTTGCAGAGTTGAAGAAAGTGGGACCTGCCATGTTAGAAGAGTGGTCAAGGACCAAGAAAGCCCCTAAGCATGCTTCCTGGCTACATGAAGAGCAATTCAGTGGTAAGTAAGGCATGACGTTATGATTGAGCATGGCGCTGCTCGTCCTATATAGGTTGGTATAAGTGCAGCGCAGTGACCCTGATCATAAACAAAACACCATTGCCGTACTAAGCGCTATCTGCCTCTGGCTGATAATGTGCTGTAGTTGATGGTGAAATTTCTCAACAAGATATTGTCGTTTGTATAGGCTCTGCCTTAACCTGCGAATAATCCTTGCTGGTTCATCTCCAATGTTTGCCATTTGTAAATTCAGTTTATGATAGTGAAGAACCGCCTTTCGCTTAAAGGTTAACTTCTGTGTTGGGTTGCTTAGCAGGTTCCGATAGTAATATGATAGCGTGCGCCGCTCCCGAATGAGTTCGGGGAAAGCCTCTGTATCGAGTTTATTATCGATAAAGTCGAGTACTACTTTCTTCAGTAGCCCCATATCTTGCAGTGCTCTGGTGATCCTATGGCCCACTCCAGGTAGTTTTAATCTATGCACGACATTGGAATAACGTTCGATATGTAGCCGATCGGGTTTGAATAATGGATCATAAATGACCGTTAAAGGAACCCTGCAAATTGAAGCATCTTTATAAGACGTAGTAAGGGATGAATTTTGACTGGCTTTTTGTACCTTTGGATCCCAAGGAGCGACTCGATTGTCATAAGTGCTTAAGGGCATCAAGAGCAGAGCCCTGTCCAGTTTTAAACAGTTAGCATAAAGTGAAGTGGCAAATCCTCCACGGCTTACCCCATACCCTATTCTTTCGGGGAATATTCCTAACTCATCTCCCAAGTGTTCGAGGAAGTCTTCGAATTCACTCGACTGGTAATAGTTGTTTTCGCCTATATGCACAAATGAGATGGTATTAATTCTCTTTTCGGTGAGAAAGTTGAAGCCCCAAAGTGGCTTATTTTCATCCATGCTTTTCTCATCTATAGCCTCACAACCCGGTGCAAAGGTAACAACAACAGGTTTTGAGGTATCAATAATGAGGTACTGCATCATCATATCGCCGATACGTTGACGAATATCTTGATTAAATTGCAGCATAGTTGCGATCCTGAAGGGAGGAAGGCATGAGATTCTATAAATTTTGTTAAACACAATCGCGCTTCGGCAAGAAGAAATGTGAGCTAGGTCCTGTTACAAATTGTACAGTTTATCAACTTGTTACAATAGTGTCTGAACTGTCTTTAGTGGTCTTTCTGCTGTATGAAAAAGGTTCTCCAACTGTGTACGCGACTATTTCTCGATGTGAATGGCTACGTTGTGGAAATAGAGAAGATCGAGCTGTGCGAAAGCATAAAAAAAGGAGCCTACGGCTCCTTTTTATTTACTCGTCACTTAGTTAAAAGTGTACCGGTAATTGATTATTCACCATCTTTCGATGGGTTACCCTTACGGTGTGGCTTTCTGTCACCCGATGGACGACGGTCGCCAGAAGGCTTACGTGGACGACGTGGAGGACGGCTATCGCCACCTGTAGGCAGTTCGGCACCTTCAGCTTCACGGATATTCAGAGGTCTACCACAAACACGTACTTTCTTAAGGTGTTGTAGAACATCTTTTGGCATTCCGTCAGGAAGATCAATTGCTGTCACTTGGTCGAATAACTGGATCTGACCTATGTAACGGCTGTCGATGTTTGCTTCGTT
>Ga0316198_10002781_pt1 | contig 10563 bp, 4 predicted proteins | sample OudBieAanoxic_MG_FD_204935 | JGI IMG/M metagenome (GOLD analysis project Ga0316198, IMG submission 204935) | Coastal sediment microbial communities from Oude Bieten Haven, Netherlands - site A anoxic | ecosystem: Environmental > Aquatic > Marine > Coastal > Sediment | place: Netherlands... | reverse complement strand
GTTCAGGAGGGGAAGCTACCGCGAAGCGGTTTCGTACACATAGCAGCTATCGTTAGTTTCGGTGTAGCTGTGATAAGTTGAAAAATTCTGAACTTTTTAAGTGTGAAGATATTTAAGTTTACCGGACGATATAATTAATGATTTGCGATTTTGCCTTCAAGACATAGAATCTAACTTGGTTGGGGTGCCTGTAAGAATAGCTTCAAGGGACAATACCCAATAATAGCTGACCTTTTACCGAACCCTTTTTAATTGGATTTTGCTCTTGCCCCGTAGCCTTTGGCACCTTGGTTGACACATAGCGATAGACCTCATCTACAGTGATGACTCCATCAGCATCTGTGTCCGCTGCTCCACGCAGCCCTTCGAGAAGGTAATATGTGAACACTCCATGCTTAAGTTCATCTCTTTCCATACTAACTTCATTAGCGCCGCTTGCTGTAATGATAATTTTTCCTTTTCCTCCCGCCAGCCTTTCCAAAAAGGTATCCGATACACTTGCACGAATGCCGCTGGCACTAACCGTCCGCCCACCACTGGCGCCGCTGTAACAGGCGTCGGCAATAAATACAAGACGCTCGGAACGGATACGATTAATGATAAAAGCGACCTCTCGCATAGGCATTGCTGTTGCGTATAAATCATCTAGATCAGTACCAAAAGGCAAAATGTACTTTTCAAGACCGTCACCGTCAGGACTGAGTGAATCGCGTTCGGTTGCTCCATGTCCAGCAAAATAGATGATCACCAGATCATCAGGTGCTGCGTTGTTTTTAAGGCGTGTGCCCAGTTCGCTGCGCAGATTCTTCAAGGTTGCCTGCCCATTGATCAACAGTTTGACATTTTCCGCCGGGATCCGGCTGGCATGGATCAGCCAGTCATAAAACGCTTTTGCATCGTTGACGGCATATTGAAGCTTGCGTAAGTTGGGATAGTTGTTGATTCCGATTACTACCGCCCATACATTCCGGCGCAGCTCAATGCGCTCTGCCATAATTGTCTTCTCAACGAACAAATCGTCAATGTCCTGCACTCGAATACGAATCTTATTACGACCTCGGGACAGGTAGACTTTGCGGTTGATCTCAATTCTTAGCGGCGCCACTTCCTCGTCCAAACGTATACCACGTGCACCATCGCCTTCAATGTTTTTATCGTTTAGCTGGATGGACAATTTTTTTATGCCTCGGTCATCTTCCGCCACGCCAATCAAACGCACAAAGCTGGCTTCGGTACTCAACTTATTATCCGGAGAGGTAATCAAAAGAACCGGTGGGGTCGAAGCCCCTTGAGCAATTTGAGTCATCAAGTCCGTTTCGCGTTCCTGCTGCTCGGCAAGTTGCTGAGTGAGCTGAGTTGTTCGCAGGCGTTCCTGCTGCAGCGCCACCCTCATGTGCTCGAGTTCCGCCATAGTTTCGCTCAACGCAGCCAGGCGGTCTTCCAAAGTAGCCACTTGCTGCTGAGCTGCCGCTTTCTCCTTCTCGGATATGGGGGCAGCGGTTTTCTGTTTGAGTTCTTGGAGTATGTTCTCAGTTGCAGCGATTTCCTTAGATGCCTGATTCTGGGCCAGCTCAATTTTCTGGATGCGTTGCATGCCGATTGCATGTTTATGGGCGACGGCCAGGGCAATATTGTCGGGGTTGAAGTCGACCAGCTCAATTAAAAAATTAGCGATTTGTTGATAGTCTTCGGTTCGCCATACGATAATCGTGACATCAAAGCGGCCGCGATTGTTATTGTAATATGAATCTGAAATACCTAAATATAGTTTGCCTGCTTGCTGAGCTCTTAGGGTCGGGCCGATGCCTGCACCGTAGTGAATATGCCCATAAAGTTGATCACCAATATGCATTATAAAGCCACCGTCGTAAGGACTTATTTTACTGAAAGAGCTATTACGCCAACCTCTGTCAATGATACCTGTGGCGATAACGGTAAACAAATCTTGCTCAGCAAGCACAATCCCCGTATTTTTCTTCCGGTTAAAGCCCGATACCCGAAGGCTTTTATATGCTTTAATTGACGAAGGAATATCAGAAGGCATCCTAAACTCAGGTGTTGTCGAACATGCCGCTAAGGTCAAAACGCACAGAAAGGGTAGGAGTATACTCAACAGATTAAAGCAGGAGAGCCGATAAAATGTGCTATTTGGGGAAATACGCATTATTTTAACCGTATGCTTGTTTGAGAACATCATTCTTTAGCGAATATTACGCTCTTGGCAAAGGAAAATGGTCAGTATGAACCTCGATTTGAAGACCAAGTACAGGTGTGGTAAACATCTATTCAATTATTGCATATTGGTAATCTCTCGCTTTTTCAATAGTTAAAACATACATTTTAATGGGTATTTTTCATCATAATAGGGGATTCTCCTATGACGACGATAGGCATATTTCCTTAGCAGTGAATCAAATGGGCAATATTAAGGAACAAAAGTGAGGGTGGGGGCGTTTCATATTGTTGGCCTCCATTCAATTTAATTGGTTTATTTTATTTCGTAATGCTCAGTACCAGGTTTCCTTCAACATTCCCTATTTTAACTGGATGTTGTTCTTGTTTTGTGTCCCTTGTGACTTTTTCATAAACATATTTATATGTTTCATCAGCTGTAATCAATCCATCATGGTCCATATCGGCGTTTCCTCTTAACGCTTCTATCAAGTAATAAGTAAATACGCCGTGTTGAAGAGTTTCTTTCTCAACGCTAACCTCGTTTATGCCGCTTGCTGTAATAACAACTGTACCTTTTCCGGTCGCAATTCGTTTTAAAAAGGCATCAGATATATTGGCCCTAATTCCGGATAAACTTGCGGTTCGTCCGCCACTGGCGCCACTATAGCATGTATCAGCAAGGAAAATTAAACTCTGTGAATGGATCCGGCGGAAGATGTGCAAGATTTCCCTCATCGGTAGCGCAGAGGCATAAAGATCGTTCAAATCAGCATCATATGGTAGGAGGTATTTTTCCAAACCGTCACCATCAAGACTCAATGCGTCATTCTCCGTCGCTCCATGTCCGGCAAAATAAATGAGAACCATGTCTTCTTTTCCGGCATTGCTTTTTAATTCCGTTCCTAATATGCTCCTTATGTTTTTAAGAGTGGCTTCTTCGTTAACAATCAGTTTAACATTCTCCCTTGGTATTTGGTTAAAACCTACCAATAAATCATAAAACGATCTAGCATCGTTTACTGCATATTTAAGTTTTGGTATCTTATCGTAATCGTTAATTCCAACAATAACGGCCCACACTCTTCTTCTTTTTTCAACTCTATAAACTGACAATATCTTTTCAGAGAGAAGACCCTCCATGTTAATAACCATTATTCTAATTCGGTTCTCACCTTTTGCTAAAGGAATCGTTTCGTTAATATAAAACCGTTTTGGGAATGCTCTATCGCTAACATTAATGCCACGTTCATATGTTTTGTCTAATAAATTGTTGTTTAGAAGAATTTTAATTTGCTTCAGGCCCATAACATCTTCAGCAACACCAGTTAGTAATACATTGGCACCTTCAGTTCTTTTGCCGTCCTCTGGTGATGAAATGAGAAGGCCCGCAGGGCGCTTAGGAAAGCTCGCAATTTGACTTAAAAGTTGCCTTTCTTTTTCTTTTTTTGCCTCAAGCTTTTGAGAGAGGCGATTTGCTTTTTTCCTTTCTTCATCCAACTGCTTTTTCATTTCATCGAGTTGCTCAAGAGTTTTCGTCAATTGTGCCAGTTTGGATTCAGCCTCAGTAATTGTGTTGTTTTGCTGGACGGACCAATTTGATGGCTTTTTTTGCGTTTGAGATTTTCCTTTTAGTTCATATAACAGCATTCTCGTTTTTTCTATTTCTATTGAAGTTTCTTTTCGAGCCAATTCTATTTTTTCGTATTGATTTAGATAACCAAGAGCAGCATGAATTACTATGTTGTCGGGATCTTCTTTTTGCTTATTAGCGAAAAAATTTGCTATTTGAGAATAATTATTTGTTTGCCAAATAATTAAATCAACATTGAAATGACCAAAATTATCTTTGTACCACTCAGGTTTTTCTGCTTGGCCGCGCCTGTAATCAAAAGGGCCATCTAACACGCCAAGTTTTATCTCTCCCTCAAATTCTGATTTTATAGTATCATAGCCATTATGCGTTACAATATTCCCGCCAATTGTCATGGCTAATCTTGTTCCAGGTCCCTGCCAGAGTTCTGAAGATGGATACCGTTTTATCTGGCCCTTTGCTAATATGGAAAAAATTTCTCCTTTCTTAATTTGAATGCCGGTTTTCGTTAAATACGGAACATGTGCTCGCAAAGTAATATTTTTGTATTCTTTAATAATATCAGGCTTTGATTCGGGCATATTTAATACGGGCGATGCGCATCCATAAGCGATCAGGAAAACAAATAAGTTTAACCTATTCAGTCTCGCTATGATATTACATTTTTTAATTGGTTTTTCCTTCTAGCTTTTTAAGGATTCTATTAAATTAAGCACAATTAAACCTCAGATTTCTAAACGGTTAATTTCAGAACAGCCAACTGCACTGGCTTTTTTAGTCAAATTTGACGTCTCTTCCATGGTTTCGTATTAAAATCATTCATTTTCAATCTTAAAAATAAATTTTAATTTCATGCGGAATTGTCGTAAATTTGATCAATACTCTTTCACCCGATGATTTGGACGGGTGTTCTTCTTTAGGCAAAACCTTAGCATATAGTGCTGAGACTCTCGAGCCTCTCTGTTCAGAGGGTACGATTTTTAGATTCGTGTGCGCTTCCACTTTGCGAGTCAAAAAAATTTCAGCAATACTCTCTCCGATGTGGGTAATTTGGCCGGTTATGCCAGTATCAGACACGGTTTTGCCTTCCACTGTAAAACAATCAATCGGAAAGGGCGGATCGAGTTCGGTCAGTGGCTTCATTCTTGTATCGAGCAATGACACGTTATATGATCCACTGATACCTTTAACATTATAAAGGCATATCGGCTTTTCGATTCCTTTAAATGTTACCTCCGTAGTCCCGCTGATTCTAACCAGAGAGCATACTTTTCCATAGGTGGTGGGGCTTATAAGAATTTGCCCACTAACTGTAAACGATTCAATACGAAATGCGACATTAATTGGCATTCCAACGACACCATATTTGGCGCGTTTCTTCGAACCGATATTGCCAACTACCACTTGTCCGGTGTTAATCCCGATACCCATAGCCAATTCGGGCAGGTTGAACTCGCGCTGTTTTTCATTAACCTCAGCCAGTGTGGTCTGCATCTCAATTGCGCATGCAACTGCCCGCTCAGGATCGTTATCTGCACTCAGGGGAGCCCCAAAAAAAGCAAGAATGCCATCACCCATAAATTCACTCACAGTTCCGCGATAACGTGATATAATTTCCACCATATGTTCAAAATAACGGTTCAAAATTTCAATAACTTCATTAGGGTTAAGTTTTTCTGTAAGAGTTGTAAAACCACGTAAATCCGAGACTAAAAATGTAACTTCGCGATTCTCTCCGCTCATGGACAAACCTTCCGGAGAGCCAAGCAGCTCCTCAACTACTTCATCGGTCATATAACGGCCAAATGTATCACGAATAAAATCTTGCTGCCTGAGACTTTCCATTTTATCTTTTTCTTCGTTGATATATCGATACACATTGATCGAAATTACTGCAGATAAAATTAACAAAAGTGGGCGGCCTATGTGGAGAATAACATTGTGGTAGAAAAATCCTAATCCAGCCGTTCCAATAAAAGCTGCGGTTACTAAAACCGTACCAAGAGAAAAGTAGACGGCGGAATACCTGAGCGATAACACCAGCAAAACACCCATGAGCATAACCTCGACCAATAACATTTCCCAACCAGATACCTCTCTGAGAAATGATTGAGTTAAAATGCTGTGTATGATGTTGGCATGGGCACCGCTCAATGGGAAATTGACATCCGTAGGAACAGGTCCAATATCGAAGGATCCTGTTGTAACATCAGAAACAATAACGATTTTTCCCTCAAGTTCTTCTTTCCACAATTCCATCTCATCACGATCATCGGAGGCCAAGTACACATCAGCTAAGTTGTAGTGATCCATACGCTCCCAGGATCCGATATAATTAATAATTATATTTCCCTTTTCGTCTATAGGTATTTCAATATCATATGGTGTTTCATCACCGGGTTTTTTCGCATCGCCTAAAATAATATGGCTGCCCGGCTTGATTAGTATTTTCTCCGGTGGCACATCTAGATAATTGCAGATAACACGGAATGGTAATAGCGGATAGCAGGCTTTCTTGTAACGCACGAGCAGAGGAACTCGGCGAAGAACACCGTCACGGTCAAATTTTACACTAAGAGAGCCGATCCCTCGAGATGCTGAGGCAAGATCGGGGAATGTTATTAAGGGTTTATCACCTTCATACAATGTGCTGGGATCTCCCTCTATTGCGACATCCCATTTCGACCGATCGAGATAAGAAGTATTTTCCGAATACTCCGGTTGCAATCGCCTCTTATGGCCATAATCCCGTAATTCAAAGGCAAGGCCGAAATAAACATTTTCCGCCTCTTTAACTGTGCTGATTAACAATTTATCGTTTTCCTCTGATGCTCGCCCGGCAATAATGAAATCAAAGACCTGGGCAGATACGTTCATGGAAGACAAATTACGTATCACTTTGGCATAATGTGATCGATTTACATAGAGCTCATTCAATCTTTGGATACTGGTATTATTAAGGTCAAGATGAACAACAGTGTTGTCATAGGAAGGTTGAAGTCTTTTCCATGTCGATCGAAGGATAAATAACTGATCTATGGCACGAGAATTCAATATCTCAAATACGTTGGGCAACAAAAAAAAGCAGAGATGAGCACCCAAAAAGGAGGCGAGGATTAATATAAAAAGAATTCTTAATTTTCTTTCGTTACTTGTGTTCAATTGTAAAGGACCTAATGAAAAAACTTTTTGCAGAAATTTCTATAGCGTAATCAGCAATATCCTTGAGACCTGCGGCTTTAGTTTTTACAGTTCCTCGCATTTTACCAATTATCGTTACCGGTTTATCAACATGACTTTTGAATTTACGATACTTTTTACGCAGTTTGTGAATTTCTACAACGATTTCTTTACCGATCGCTATTTTATTAGATTTATCGGTACTTTCATATTCACTTATAAGGTCTTCCAATTCAGCAAGCCGATCAGCACTAGCAAGCAAATATAATTTTTCAGTTCCAGTATACTCATCTAACTTATACCACTGGTCGTCTTTTGGGACGTAATAGTTTCTGGAAATTCGGCAGTCAGTGTTCCATAGTTTAAAGCGGTATGGGAATAGTAAGCTTATATCACCCTGAGAGCTATGATAAATTAAATAAACAAAGCACTTGTTTTCAATTCTTAAAAAGAATTTTATCTGATCTCCGGATTTCAATACAGTATCACGGGTTATGGCTTCAAATTGAGGACCAAGTTTTGTATTTCTTATTGCGCCAAAAGCCCATTGAAAGGTAACATTATTCTCAGCCTGACCTTCTGCATGTTCTGCAAAAATTACGGTTTGGCTGTTTAATATTACAATGGAAAGACTGGTCACAATGAGTTTTATATAAACAATATAAAAACGTTTCATTGTCTAATCTCAAATTGTCGTGTTGCTGGTTCTTTACCAGGGCAGCTATTAGTAATTTGAAACCAGCTGCAGTGATTTTTAGTCTAAACCCTTCAGCAACCAAGTAGGAGCTCAGAATGGTTTCGTGAAATTGTTGATAAGATTTCTGCGATTCAGATGTGGGATCAGAAAGAAGGCTAAAAGCAGCGCTGAGGAAGTGCTGTAACCCAGCATGATCTGATAATACCCTTAAATCGATACGTTACAGTTTGTCAAGAACGTTGGGCTGGATATATAGAATCGATAATTATTAAGGGTGGTTATAAAGGTGTAGCTGGTTAATTTCACGGAAAACCAATTGTTAACACTGGTGTGATAGATTATGAAATCACATGTAATTGTTTCGTTCAAGCGTTTAATGTACCTTGCCAGTAACAAAATTTTCAGTTCCCGAAGATTATAGATAGATATGATTTGGCTAACACTAGTATTTTTATCGTGCTGAAATTTGCGTTACATAGCGAGACTGTCGAAAAAGTCCAAAAAGAGCGATTTTGCCAATTTCGCATATAATGAAATCAATAGCTTAAAAACACCAACACCGCCGATTTAGGGTTTTTCGACAGTCTCAGCAGTAATCACAAAAACGGTCACTCATGCTTTGCCATTTGTTTGTTGGAAATGATTAAACGAATTTGATCTATTTCAACCAATAATACCTGGAATGAATAGGTTGTATATTATTTAAGCATATTAATTTTATGCGCTTGATTTAACCTTATTAACTTCTATGAATCTTTCTAACTTCCACTTGTCTTGCAATATCCGCAGTCCGAAATCCATATTGTTTGCGGGCGGTGCGGGTGTATCGACTGCTCTTTGCATCCGGATTGCGTCATGCGGGCATCCAGTGGAACAAAGCCCGCAGCCAATACACCTTTCTATCTTAATAGCAGGTTTCTCATCTATTATCTCGATTGCTTTCATGGGGCAGCGTTCATTAGCGTATACACCGCAACCGACACATTTTCCCAGATCTCTGACCGGTAAAAAGGCTGAACGGGTACCGACCGTTTGTCCAGCAAGGACGGGGCACTGCGCTACCGTTCTGACAGGAAGGGTATTTTGTATCAGGTTGACGAACTTACAATCCGGTTATATGGGGGGCAGACCAAGCTGGATGCCCAACTAACAGGGCTTTTGCATTGAATTGTGACCGAATTTCACGCTTGGAGCGATGTTTTCGGGGTTAAAAGAGGCGATGTAAGAAAGAACAAAGGCTGCATTTGTGAAGGCCTAACAATTAGCGGTTAATAGTAATGAATATTGGCATCACCTATAGTGGTATCAGTAGCGCCAGGATTGGTACTGTTTTCCGGGATGAGCGCTCTAAGCATGCTTGGCAGAAAAAATGATTGCAGACATGTTCTGTACATTCTGTCATGAATGATCGGGCTGACCCTTCTTTCTTCCTGTTTACACCAGAATTTTGGTGTCACTCGTCGGAGAAACGCATAAGCAGTTTTTTCATCGGATGTTCCACCCGGGCGATTGCCACACAACATTTCGCACGGGCCGCGATCTGGGCGGCGAAGTAGCCCACCAAGGTCCGCTTCAGAAGCCCCGCCTTATTTGCGCCCTTGACTGCGCCAATGATCAGGAGATCAAACTCGCCTGACCGGTCCACCAGGAAATCCAGGGGTGTGTCCGCGCACTGCATCTCAACGCGGAACATGGCCCGGCCCTTGTGTAATGAAATGGCTGTGGCCAAGACACCGCTGGAATAGTTCTTCTGTTCCTTGGTGTAGTTTTCTGGCAGGATGTTCAAGAAGGTGATCTCCCCTCCGAACCTGTCGGCCAAGCCCCCGGCCAGTGTCACCATGAGGCGAAGGTTCAGGTGACTGGTTAAAGACACGGCGATTTTTTTCGGGGCAAAATCTCCGTGGCTTTTCAAAAGCACTACATCGGCCCGGGCTCGGTTGAGAACGGACTGGACAAAGGCCACGGACTCGGGGCTCTGGTCTTGGGGATACCCCATAACAATGAGGCCGCAACCTTCCTCCTCAGCCGCGTGAACGATCCCCTTGGAGATACTGCGAGAAACCCGCACAACAGGCCGGACCGGGACCTTGTGTTCTTCGGCCGAGGAGGCTGAAGCCTCCAGGAGTTCCACTGAAGCCTCGGATAAGGACAGGGCGGTGTGGAAGTCCATCTGGGAAGAGGCAGCCACCACAGTAAGCACCACTACTTCGGTGCTGCCGGCTTCCGGAATGAAGGCCTGGGCCATTGTGAACAGAGCGGCCTGGTTCCGCGGATTGGCCACGGGCACCAGGATGCGGTTCGAAAAATCCAGGACAGGCGGCTGGGTCTCGCTAAGGATTAGGCTCATGCCGCTCCGAGAGCGGATTTCCCGTTTGCGGGAATAAAAAAAGTACAGGAGACAACCGATCCCGGCGAGCTGAAGCCCGATCATGATGGAATATATATCCAGCGTTAAGAGGAGAAGGACATTGGCCACCATTGCCGCGTAAGGGATTATTCTTTTGATCTTGCTGGCGGGACCGGACTCCCGGGTGGCTTTGTGAAGCCGGATAAGGGCCACGGATAGGGGAAGCATGGACACCAAAAAACAGAAATTGGCGGCCTTGACGATGATGGAAAGCTCACCTGGCAAAATGGCCAGGACCGTGGCCAGACCGCAGGCCAAGAGGGCTGCCCGCGGGGTGAGGCTGGGCTGGTGAATACGGCCCAGCATCGTGGGTAAAAACCGGTCCCTGCCCATGGCGAAAATCTGCCGGCCCTGGGAGATGATGGTGGAGTTCAAGGCCGCTGCCGATGCCAAAACGCCCCCTACCACAATGAATATCCACCCGGTCTGGCCCATGCCCGCCTTGGCCACCACGGCCAGGGGGGCCCGGGATTCTGCCAGTTCCTTCCAGGGTACGACCAGGACCGCCACAAC
>Ga0316198_10002779_pt1 | contig 10568 bp, 14 predicted proteins | sample OudBieAanoxic_MG_FD_204935 | JGI IMG/M metagenome (GOLD analysis project Ga0316198, IMG submission 204935) | Coastal sediment microbial communities from Oude Bieten Haven, Netherlands - site A anoxic | ecosystem: Environmental > Aquatic > Marine > Coastal > Sediment | place: Netherlands... | reverse complement strand
TAAAGAACAAGTCCTAGATGTCATGATTGGTGAATTACAACAATAGATGCTACTAATAACATGCCTTATTTTAGGTCCGGCATAAGCAGTTACAGCAATTATATTAACTAAAACACCAAGATAGTAACTAAAGCACCGAGATAGTAACTAAAGCACCGATAGTAACTAAAGCACCGATAGTAACTAAAGCACCGATAGTAACTAAAGCACCGATAGTAACTAAAGCACCGATAGTAACTAAAGCACCGATAGTAACTAAAGCACCGATAAATCTATATTAACTAAGCAACTACCGCTTATTGTTAATAAAGCGCAAACACAATCCATTATTCCTAAATATTAGATAATAAAAAAGAAAGCCTTAGCTTTCTTTTTTTATCTCATCAATACCGCGAATACGCGATATACACTAAGATTCTACGCGACGCATTTTTGCACCCAATGGAATCAATTTATCTTCAATCGCTTCATAACCACGGTCGATATGATAAATTTCATCAACAATTGTTTCGCCCTGTGCAATTAAACCTGCAATAACAAGGCTAGCAGATGCGCGTAAATCAGTTGCCATAACGATTGCGCCACTTAACTTATCATTATCACCACAAATAGCTAAATTTCCATCTAACTCAATGTTAGCGCCCATACGAATCAGTTCAGGCACGTGCATAAAGCGATTTTCAAAGATATTTTCTTTGATACGGCCTGTACCTGGCGCAACCGTATTAAGTAGCGTAAATTGAGCTTGCATATCCGTAGGGAATGCAGGATGTGGAGCAGTAGTAATGTTAACTGATTTTAAAGTGCGACCAGTCATATCTACTTCAATCCAATCCTCACCGGTTGTCACTAACGCCCCCGCTTCTTCAAGCTTAGACAGGACAGCGGTTAATAAATGAGGGTCTGTTTTAACACAACGTACTTTACCGCCACTCACTACTCCAGCAACTAAAAAAGTACCGGTTTCAATGCGGTCAGGTTGTACTTGGTAAGTACAATCACCGAGGGTTTCAACACCTTCAATAGTAATGGTATCAGTACCTGCACCTGAAATTTTACCACCCATGCCATTAATGAAATTAGCAAGATCAACAATTTCCGGCTCTTTCGCCGCATTTTCAATGGTAGTTACACCTTCGGCTAATGCAGCAGCCATCATTAAGTTACCCGTACCCGTAACGCTCACTAAGTCCATGTATAAATGGCAGCCCTTTAAACGTCCATCAACACGCGCTTTAATAAAGCCGTCTTCAACTTTGATTGTTGCACCCATTTGCTCTAAACCGTGAATATGTAGATTCACCGGACGAGCACCAATGGCACAACCACCAGGTAGCGAGATATCTGCTTCACCAAAACGAGCAACTAATGGCCCTAATGCCAAAATAGAAGCACGCATACTTCTTACTAACTCATAAGAAGCGGTATAATTTTTAACGCCTTTAGCGTTAATTTTTACAGTGTGCTTATCTTGTTGTGTAGTAGCACCAAGTTCTTGCAACAACTCAAGTGTTGTAGAGATATCTTTTAATAAAGGAACATTACTTAATGTAATATCACCTTCAGATAATAAAGTAGCAAATAGGATTGGTAATGCGGCATTTTTTGCCCCAGAAATAGTTACCTCGCCATTTAACTGGCAGCCACCTTGAATAATAAATTGACCCATGAAAATCCTTATTAACCTACTAAATAAAATGTTTTTGTTTTTGCCACTCATCTGGCGTTAATGCTTTAATGGTTAACGCATGGATTGCATTGGTAGCAATATCATCCGCTAAATGAGCATAAATTGTTTGTTGTTTTTTAACACGACTCATGTCAATAAACATGTCACTTACTGCGATCACTTGAAAAGTGCCACTGTCACCTTTAACAATACAAACATCTAATGTTAAAGCTTGCTCCAATTTCTCTTTAATTGTTTCTGTATTCATAATAAACCACTATTTTTCAAAAAAGGTTTTCTACACCATAAAGCTCAGCGAGAATGCGTAATTTGTCCGAAGCATTAATCAACTTCAGCGCAGGATATTTGGTTTTAATTTGCACTAAGTAAGCGACACCAGCGGAATCAATTTTATTTATTTGAGATAAATCGACATTATTAACCGTTTGGTAAGTCTCTATCGCAGGGTAAGTTTGCTCACTTAAATTAGCGAGCAATAAATCTAGACTAAGCAACAGGTCGTTGCTCATGATACAAACTCACTATTTTTTTCTAGTAGTAGTTTGATCACTTCATCAATCCCTTGTTTCTGGATCAATGGTCGTAATTCAGATTTTTTGGTATCTAACATGCTGACACCTTCCGCAATCACATCAAAAACTTTCCATTCACCAGTTTTTGAATTGTTACGCAATTTAAAATCTAATTGCGTTACTTGTCCATTATTGTCGGTCATTCTAACAGGAATACTGACAATTTTCTTACCCTTAAAGTTATTAATATCAAGTATCAACAGAGATTGTTGATCGTATTTCCCTAATATGTGTCCATAAGCATTGATTAAGTATGCAAGAAAAGCATCGACAAACTGTTCGCGCTGTTCTGGCGTGGTATTTTTTAGATTAGGCCCGACCACACTATAGGCGGTATATTTGTAATCAAAGAAAGGAATAAGTTCCTCTTTGATGATCACCTTAATATATTCAGGTTCACTCTGTAAGCGGATTTTTTCATCGCTTAAGCGTTTAAAAGTGGTCGTTGAGACTGAATGTAGTACTTGATTAGGGTTGGTAATGTCACTTTCACTTGCGATCAATGAAAATGATAGTGAATATAAAAATGCAAAAACATAAATAAATAAACGCATTAGTCGTCCTTATTATTAATAGAGTAAATAAACTGCCCAATTAGGTCTTCAAGCACCAATGCAGACTTAGTATCTTCAATCGTGTCACCGTTCGCTAACATTTCAATACCGTCATCGATAAAACCAGGTTTAATGCCAACATATTGCTCACCTAATAAACCAGACGTTAAAATAGCAAGTGAAGAAGTTTCAGGATAAAAACCTTGTTTTTCAAACATTGAAAGCGTCACCAGCGGTGTATAAGACTCTTTGTCTAAGGAAATTGATTCTACACGTCCAACAACAACCCCGCCTAACTTAACCGGTGCACGTGGTTTCAATCCACCGACATTATTAAAATTGGCTTGTAACGTATAACTATTACCTTCACCTTTAAATGATAATCCTGCGACACTAAATGCTAACACGACAAAAGAGGCTATCGCTGCAACAACAAATAATCCAACCCATATTTCTAATTTTTTCTGTGGCATTTTAGCCTCCAAACATAATAACAGTTAGTAAAAAATCCATTCCTAAAACAAGTAATGAAGCTAACACCACGGTTTTTGTGGTTGCTCTACTAATGCCCTGTGCATTAGGGATAACGTGAAAGCCATTAAATAAAGCAACCCAAGTAACAATAACTGCAAAGATCAGACTTTTGATTATACCATTGAGCACGTCGGGACCAAAATTAACACTGCCTTCCATCACAGACCAGAAAGCACCACCATCTATCCCCATCCAGCTCACACCAATTAAATATCCCCCCCAAATAGCCACCACATTAAAAATAAGTGTTAATAGAGGCAATGCCACCACGCCGGCAATGAGTCGGGGTGCAATAACACGTTTTAATGGCGACACAGCCATCATTTCCATGCTCGCAATCTGCTCGGTGCTTTGCATAAGGCCAATTTCAGCCGTTAATGCAGACCCTGCTCTTCCTGCAAATAACAACGCAGCAACCACAGGCCCTAGTTCGCGCAATAATGACAGCGCAACCATGCTACCTAAACTTTCTTCTGCCGCATAATCCACTAAGACATAATAACCCTGTAAACTCAGCACCATACCAATAAACAAGCCAGCAGTAACAATAATAGGTAAAGATAAAATACCTAAATGATATAGTTGATTAATAAACAAACTAAATAATTTAGGATGAGGTTTAGTAAACAACGTACGATAAAACATCAACGCCGATTTCCCGGCACCTTCGATTTGTTGTAAAGTGAATGCACCAATATGCTGTAACAATCGCAGTCCCCCTTGTTGCATTATAAGTTCGCCTTTTCTAAGTCTGCTTGATAATCATCAGCAGGTATATGGAATGGAACAGGGCCTTGCACTGCTCCGGCTAAAAATTGCTGTAATAATGCATTATCTTTTTGTGCTAAAACTTCGTCGACAGAGCCTTCAGCGATAATTTTTTTCTCTGCAAATACATACACGTTGTCAGCAATCGAAAGTACCTCATTGACATCATGGGAAACAATAATGGAAGTCAAACCTAAGGTATCATTAAGTTGTTTTACTAGTTTTAATAATACATTCATTGAAATAGGGTCTTGACCAGTAAAAGGTTCATCATACATGACGACTTCGGGATCCAATGCAATCGCACGTGCTAACGCAATACGTCTAGCCATACCTCCGGACAATTGCGAAGGATGCAGATCCTTTGCACCACGTAAACCGACAGCATTGAGTTTCATTAATACTAATGTTGTTAGGAGCTTTTCATCTAACTGGGTATGCTCTCGTAGCGGAAAGGCAACATTTTCAAAAACAGTTAGATCATTAAATAAAGCACCGCTTTGAAATAGCATCCCCATTTTTTTTCTGACTTGATAAAGCGCTTTTTGCGAACATTGGTGAATAGATGTGCCATTAAAAATAACTTCGCCACTGTCCGCCGGGATCTGTCCACCGATTAATTTTAATAAGGTAGTTTTACCTATTCCACTTGGCCCAAGCACGGCGGTAATTTTACCTCGTTCAAATTGCATATCGAGGTTATCAAATATTTTCTTTTTTTGGCGCGAGAAACTAAGTTGGTTGATAACAATGTGTGATGTTGGCATGAATACATTTTCTCTAAGGAAACGAAAGCTCAGTCTAATAATTCAGACAAGAAAGGCAATTAATAATCGACGATAAAGTCAGTAAAGTATCAATTTAGAGCGAATTTACCCCATAAAGTTCGAAATAAGCAAAAATTAGTCAGAGAATGACGTTTATTTTCGATTATCATAGGCTGTTCTTTGTTTTCATTAATCGCTTAGTCAGCTAATTAATTAAATAATCTAAGTATTAGTCTTGTTTACGCTATTTAAAAATAAGCAGTCTTGTTATGATGACAGTTAAATACTCAAGCAAACAATGCTCGCCTTAATGTACACATTTTGATATTTTTACCCTTAAATCACCACCTATTTAAAAAGAGCCAATAAATGATCGATACACCCTATGGAAAAATCAGCACAACTAATTTTCAACGAGCACAAAAAATAAAACTTTTTGTTTGTGATGTTGATGGTGTTTTTTCAGATGGACGGATTTATATGGGAAATGACGGTGAAGAATTAAAAGCATTTCATACAAAAGATGGTTTTGGATTAAAAGCGATAATGCAGCAAGGTATTGATGTTGCTATTATTACAGGCCGAGAATCTAACATAGTAAAAAATAGAATGAGTGCATTGGGCATTAAACATATTTTTCAAGGTAAAGATGATAAGTTAACGGTTTATCATTCATTACTTGAGCAATTACAATTAACGCCTGAACAAACTGCCTATATCGGTGATGACGTTGTAGATTTACCTGTCATGGTACTTTCTGGATTAGGTGTTGCTGTGAATGATGCTCACCCATTGGTAATTCAGCAGGCAGATTTGGTAACAACAACTAAAGGCGGATTTGGTGCGGTACGTGAAATATGTGACCTATTCCTACAGTGCCATGGTCAACTATCTATGACGCAAGGTAAAAGTGAATAAATGAATAAACGTCAAAGCATTCCTTTTATTGCTTTAATCGTCGCCTTTGTATTTTGGGTGTATATTAAACCAGAAACAGAGGTGCCCTCATTACCTGAGCACCATCCAAGTTATATTGCCGATGATGTTACAAGCCAGCATTATGATCAATTAGGGTTTAATGATTATCGTGTTTTTGCAGATAAAATGACTAACTATTCGGAAGATGAGTCAACTCATTTTGAGTCGCCTAAGATCATCGTTTATAACAAAAATAGACAAACCGGTATCGTTTCTACATGGCAATTAACTAGCTTAAACGGTACGTTAACGGATAAATATAAATTAGTACTTTCAGGTAAAGTATTGATTGAAAACTTAAGTAAAGATCAGATTGTACAAACAATGTCTACTGAAGAAGCCACGGTAATGTTAGATAGTAAAGTTATCACCACACCACTACAAGTCGATTGGACTGGACCACAAATGCGTCAGCAAGGGGTCGGTATGTGGGCATCGATGGAAACGGAAGAAATGACACTTAATTCGAATACAAAAGCGGTATATTTTAATGAATCTAAATAAATTAGCAGTTTCACTTATTACTCTCACATTGTTCAGTGCAAGCGCACTTGCATTAGAATCTGACTTTGATCAACCGATTCATGTATCATCGGTAAAGCAGCATGCAAACATGAAAAGCAGTACTGTGATTTTCACCGATGAGGTTTTACTTACCCAAGGCTCAATTAAAATTACAGCCGATAAGCTGACGGTTGTACGTGGTAAACAACCTAACCATGAAACTATGATAGCAGAAGGCAATGTGGCTACTTTCCATCAAACGCAAGATGATGGAAAACCACTAGATGCTCAAGCAAAACACATTCTCTATGATGTCGCGAAAGGCACAATAACCTTGACTAAAAATGCACAGGTTAAACAATTAGATAGCCAAATTAATGGCGCTAAAATTGTCTACTTCCTAGAGTCTCAAGAGCTTAATGTCAGCACCGACAAAGCAAAACAAGAACGTGTTCAGACGGTTTTTTTACCCGCTCAATTTGAAAAAGATAAAACTAAAAAGTCATCTAATTCCTCTACACCAAAAATAATAGAAGAGGAAAAATAAAGATGGCTGAATTACGAGCAACGGGATTAGTAAAAAGCTATAAAGGCAGAACAGTTGTTAACGGTGTAGGATTAACGGTCAAAACAGGTGAAATTGTTGGGTTATTAGGGCCAAACGGTGCAGGTAAAACCACCTCATTTTATATGGTCGTCGGCTTAGTTAAACAAGATCAAGGCTCTATTATCATTGATGATCAAGATATATCTAGTGATCCCATGCATATTCGCGCACAAAAAGGCATTGGTTATTTACCACAGGAAGCTTCTATCTTTCGTCGTTTAACTGTGACTGAAAATATCATGGGCATTCTGCAAACTCGTAAAGAATTAACGCAGGTACAGCGGGACGAAAAACTAAATACGCTACTTGAAGAGTTTCATATTACCCATATTCGAGATAATAAAGGCATGAGTTTATCAGGTGGCGAGCGCCGCCGAGTTGAAATTGCGCGTGCCTTGGCGACTGAGCCTAAATTTATTTTACTTGACGAACCCTTTGCTGGTGTTGACCCTATTTCGGTTATCGATATTAAGAATATCATTCAACAGTTGCGAGACCGTGGATTAGGAGTATTAATTACTGACCATAATGTCCGTGAAACCTTGGACGTGTGTGAGCACTCTTATATCGTAAGTCACGGAGAAATTATAGCTATTGGGACGCAAGACGAAATATTAGCAAACGATCATGTAAAACGCGTTTATCTAGGTGAAGAATTTAAACTTTAAGGTATAGTTATTTTTAATTGAGCAATAAGTTCTAGGAATATATGTTTTGATGAAACAAGGTTTACAATTGAAAATGGGTCAGCAATTAGCGATGACTCCTCAATTACAACAAGCAATAAAATTGTTGCAGCTTTCAACACTCGATCTACAACAAGAGATTCAAAACGCGCTAGATTCCAACCCTCTCTTAGAACAAGATGATCAAACGGGTTCAGAAGAAACAGTTAAAGAATCTGACAGTAGCCAACTTGATACTTCTGAGGCTATCTCACAACAAGAATTTTCCGATGATTTACCGGCAGAAAAAGAGTGGGAAGAGTCTTACACATCGACACCTATCACAGGTACTAGCTCTAATGCTGTAGCTTATGACGGCGAAGATTCCGTTTATCAAGGTGAGTCCTCGACTTCATTACAGGATCACTTGTTATGGCAAATGCAACTCACTCCTTTTACTGAAACCGACCAAGTTATTGCGATGGCAATCATTGATTCAATTGATGAGTCTGGTTATTTAACAACAAGCTGTGAAAGCATTCTTGAAAGTTTAGAAGCTGATCTTGAAGGTTTAGAGTTAGATGAAGTTGAAGTAGTATTAAAACGTATTCAACATTTTGATCCGTTAGGCGTTGCCGCACGTTCAACACAAGAATGCTTACAAATTCAACTACGCCAATTACCGGTTACCACTCCTTGGCGCGAAGAAGCTATTCAAATTCTTGAGCAATATATGGAGTTACTCGGTAATCGAGACTATCGAACATTAGCCAGAAAAAGCAAATTCAAAGAAAGCCAACTATCTGAAATAATGCGTTTAATTCAAAGCCTAGAACCAAGGCCTGGTAACAGTATTGAAACCAGTGAAACGCAATATATCGTACCTGATGTTTATGTTAAAAAAATAAACGGACAATGGCGTGTTTCATTAAATCAAGATTGCGATCCTAACTTATCTATAAATGAGCAATATGCTAGCCTATGTAAAGGTAATATCAGCAAAACTGACTCACAATTTATTAAAGGTCATTTGCAAGAAGCAAAATGGTTTATTAAAAGCTTAGAAAGTCGTAATGAAACTTTATTAAAAGTATCTAACTGTATTGTTCAACAGCAACAAGCTTTTTTCGAATATGGCGATGAATCCATGAAACCGATGGTATTAAATGATGTTGCCTTTGAAGTAGAGATGCATGAATCAACCATATCCCGAGTGACAACACAAAAATTTATGCATACTCCACGCGGTATTTATGAATTAAAATTTTTCTTTTCAAGTCATGTGGCAACGGATGGTGGTGGTGAATGCTCATCAACAGCAATTCGTGCATTAATTAAAAAATTAGTCGCAGCAGAGCCGACAAACAAACCCTTAAGTGATAATAAAATAACACAATTATTGGAAGAAAAAGGTATTCAGGTTGCACGACGAACCATTGCAAAATACCGTGAATCTTTAGGTATTCCGCCTTCTAACCAACGTAAACAATTACTTTAAATAGTGAGCAATGCAAATAAAAATGAGATTAACTATAGTCATTTAATGCTAACCTGCTAAACTCGCGCGTTCGTTAAATACAGTTAAATATATTATGAAAATATCTACTTTATTAAATAAAGATTCAGTCTTCTGCCAAACGGCCTGCACCAGTAAAAAAGGTGCATTAGAAAAAATCAGTATTATTGCTGCAGAGCAATTAAATTTAGATGCTCAGGAATTATTCGAAAGTTTAATTGCGCGCGAAAAAATAGGCTCTACTGGTGTAGGTTCTGGCATTGCTCTCCCTCATGTTAAAATATCTAGCGACTCCCCAGCAACAGCGGTATTTTTGCAATGTGAATCAGGTATCGACTATGATTCATATGATGGTAACAAAGTGGATATATTATTTGCTATATTTGTTCCAGAGGATTTGTGTAAAGAATATCTTGCTGCATTGTCTGAAATAAGCCAAAAGCTGTTAGATAAACAATTTCTGCGTCAATTACGTTGCGCGAAAACTAATGAAGAACTATTTGAGTTATTAACCCTATAAGATTTTAGGAGTACATATGAAGTTAATTGTTATAAGTGGTCGTTCAGGCTCAGGAAAAACAATTGCCCTCCATGTCCTGGAAGATTTAGGTTACAACTGCATTGACGGGGTACCGTATCAATTATTAGAACAATTAGTTGATACTGTAGATCCCAAAGATAACAAAGTAGCAGTCAGTTTAGATATCCGTAACATGCCCTCAGATGTTGATGCGATAAAAAAATTGATTGCGTCTCTGCAACAAAAAGTTGAACTAGAGATTATCTATATCGACGCATTAACCAGTGAGTTAATTAGACGTTATAGCGAAACTCGACGGTTACACCCACTGTCCAAACAAAAGTTATCTTTATCTCAAGCCTTAGAATTAGAAAACGAAATGCTTGCTCCTTTAAAAGCATTGGCTGCTTTTTCAATTGATACCACCTCTCTCTCTGTTCACAACTTAAATGAACACCTTAAGATTTACTTGCAAGGCTCTAGTAAAAGCAATGTACTCGTTATTTTTCAATCTTTTGGGTTTAAACACTTACACCCTGAAGATGCAGATTATATTTTTGATGTCCGCTTCCTGCCTAATCCTTACTGGGAAAAGAATTTAAAACAATATTCTGGTAAAGATAAACTGATCCAAGATTATTTGAATACATTCCCTCTAGTAAAAGAAACAATCACTAATATAGAGAACTTGTTTCTTACTTGGTTACCGCATTTAGAACAAAACAACAGAAACTATGTCACGATTGCTATCGGTTGTACCGGAGGTAGACATCGTTCAGTTTATGTGACGGAGCAAATAGCAGCACGTTTCAAACACAAATACCAAGTACAAATTGAACACAAATGTTTAAAGGAGTAATTCCTGTTGGATATCATTAAGCAAACAATTACAA
>Ga0316198_10002778_pt1 | contig 10571 bp, 10 predicted proteins | sample OudBieAanoxic_MG_FD_204935 | JGI IMG/M metagenome (GOLD analysis project Ga0316198, IMG submission 204935) | Coastal sediment microbial communities from Oude Bieten Haven, Netherlands - site A anoxic | ecosystem: Environmental > Aquatic > Marine > Coastal > Sediment | place: Netherlands... | reverse complement strand
TCTTCCTCGGTAGTGAGTACCGCCTCTGCTGGCAGAAAGCGAGACAATTGGCCGGCAAGCGACTTACGCGTATGCTGGGTATCTAAATCATGTTCATACATAATAAACTCCGCGTCGCATCATACCGCAGTGGAGGGTGTTGTAACTATGCTAAAGTGTTAATTCAAAACCCCGAAATCTGCAAGGTTGTCTGTTTAAGATAAGTGTTGTGCTGATGACAGAATCGCAAAGACTGGATAAATGGTTATGGTCCGCACGGTTTTATAAAACACGCAGCCTGGCGGTGGAAGCGATCAACGGCGGTCATGTGCACGTGAATGGCCAGCGAATAAAACCGGCCAGGACCATACGGGTGGGTGATGCGATCAAGATCACCAAGGGCCAATATCATTGGCGGTTAGTGGTCGAGGCATTGGCACAACGGCGAGGGCCGGCAACGGAAGCCCGCCAACTCTATTCTGAAGATACGGCCAGTATTCAACAGCGAGAAGCCATCCGGGCTGAGTACAAGCTGATGTCACCGGTACCGACAAAGCGACCGGATAAACGTCAACGCCGTCGAATTATTCGCTTTATTAACAAACATGATCAGTAGGTAACAAAATGGCGTTTCGACCGGAAACACCTTTATTAGCAGTGGATATCATTATTGAACTGATTGATCGACCTGAGAAGTCCATTGTCCTGATTGAGCGTCGCAATCCCCCGTTTGGTTGGGCCCTGCCCGGCGGCTTTGTGGATGTGGGTGAGACCCTTGAGCAGGCGGCAGTGAGGGAGGCACGTGAAGAAACCTGTCTTGAGGTTAAATTGAAAGTTCTGCTGGGTTGTTATTCCAACCCACAACGAGATCCCCGCGGCCATACGGTCAGTCCCGTGTATATTGCCGAAGCGCGAGGCGTGCCACAGGCGGCGGATGACGCAAAAAATCTTCGCTGTGTGCCGGTTACCGATTTACCGGATGACCTGGTATTCGATCATGGGCTGATTTTGTGTGATTATCGTCACTATTTACAAACCGGCGAAACCGCCCCCCTTGGATCTGGTTGATCCATGTCAGGTGTTGATTCAACGGTGTTCCGCTATACTGGTGTGGCTTGAAAAACCCGGTTTACCTCCCCATAAACTGAAATATTGCATTTATCCAAATATTATTTCCCTCAGGAGATTTCCATGGCGACGCTCGAACTGACGAATGAAAACCTTGTAGACACGATTAACAATAATGATTTTGTGATCATTGATTTCTGGGCGCCGTGGTGTGGTCCCTGCCAGTCCTTCGGTCCGGTGTATGAGGAAATATCCGAGAAGTATGACGATATCGTATTTGCCAAGGTCAACACCCAGGACGAACAGGAAATCGCGGCGCAATTTAATATTCGTTCCATTCCGACCCTGATGATATTCCGTGAACAGATTATTCTTTATTCGGAAGCCGGCGCCCTGCCGGGTTCGAGCTTTGAGGAACTGATTGGCAAGGCCAGGGCGATTGATATGGCCGAGGTACACAAGCAGGTCTCGGAAGAGCAGTCACAGCAGCAAGCTTAAAATTAACACAGCGGGTCAGTGCCCGGCGCTGACCCGCTTACATCAAGCCGTCAAAAGGTTGTACCTCAACCAGGGTACCCGCTTCCATATTGCCCGCTTCGCGCGGCAGGATAATGAAACAATTGGCGCGGCTCATCCCACTCAGGATATGTGATGCCTGCATACCGACACTGCGTACACTGAGATTGCCTTCGGCATTGTATTCCATGATGCCGCGTTGAAAGTCCGTGCGTCCCGGGCGTTTTTTCAGGGGTTCACTACAAGGCAGTTTGATAATGACCGGCGTGACCTGCTTTTGTCCCATCAAGCGGCGCAAGGCGGGCAGGGCAAACAGGTAGTAGGTCGCCATCACGGAAACCGGATTGCCCGGCAGGCCAAAAAACACGGCCTGTTTGATTTTGCCAAAGGCCAGGGGTTTGCCGGGCTTCATGGCAATCTTCCAGAAATTAACCTGGCCCAGTTTATCCAGGGTCTGCTTAACGTAATCCGCATCCCCTACCGAAACACCACCGGAAGTAATGATGGCATCGGCCAGTTCCGCGGCTTCATTAAAGGCAGTTTCAACGGCTTGCGGATCATCGGGGATCACGCCCAGATCGATGATTTCTACATCGAGTCCTTTGAGCATGCCGTAAATCGTGTAACGGTTGCTGTCATAGATTTGTCCTTCTTCCAGCGGTTCACCAACGGGACGCAATTCATCCCCGGTGGAGAAGAAGGCCACTTTGAGTTTGCGTTTCACGCTGACGGTGGGGATTCCGAGCGAGGCCAACAGCCCCAGTTCAGCGGCACGTAACAAACTGCCTGCTTGCAGTACCTCTTCGCCTTTGGCGATGTCTTCACCCGGGTGGCGTACATTCTGGCCGGTGCAATGACCTGGCCCAACGCTGAGCGTATCGTCGCGACGCTCAACGTGTTCCTGCATGATGACCGTGTCGGCGCCTTCAGGCACCTGTGCGCCGGTCATAATACGAATGCATTCCCCTTGTCCGACTTGCCCCTGAAATGGATTGCCGGCAAAGGCGGTACCGATGATTTTCAGTTCAACCTTGTGATTATCATCGAGGTCTGCGCCCCGCACGGCATAGCCATCCATGGCTGAATTGCGGTGGGGTGGAACATTGATTGGCGAGGTGACCGCTTGTGCCAGTACATGCTGCAGTGCATCAGTCAGTCCCAGCTTCGTGGTTTCTTCAATAGGGGTAATGAGTTTCTCAATCTGTGCCAGTGCCCGTTCAACCGTCAAGGTACCGGCAGGGACGTCATCACAACTAGGCGGCGTTACGGGAATCGACTTGTTCATCGCTAAACCTGCAGCAGATAAATAGGCCGAATATTATGCCACAGCTCACTCTTCAGGATTGATACTGATTAACCAGGTCCATGACAAAGTCAGCGATGGTTTCAGGGTTATTCAGTGCCATCACCGGCAAGTCAGTTTGATGTGGCAGTGGTGCATCGCTGGCAATCGCAATAACGTCCGGGTCTTCGGGAAATAATAAAGGTTTATTTAATATAGGCCTGTGTAGTTCAATTTTGGGAACAGCCGCGTGTTTGAAGCCTTCCACCAGGATCAGGTCAAGGGTCTTGGTATCGAGGTGATCGATAAGTGACTCAAGCGGTGGATCGTCATTTTGATTCGGTGTTTCGACCATTAAGGCCCAGCGGCGGCGTGATGCCACCATGACCTGTTCCGCACCGGCCTGGCGCAGTTCGTAGCTGTCTTTCCCCGGGGTGTCGATATCAAATTGATGATGGGTGTGTTTGATCAAGGCAAGATGCAGACCACGGGCTTTCAGTATGGGGATGAGTTGTTTCAACAGCGTGGTTTTGCCGGTACCGCTAAAGGCAACAAAGCCCAACACAGGACATCCTGCTGTTATGTGATTATCCGGCATGCCGCAGTCGTTGTTCCGCCAGTTCAAGATCTTCAGGCGAGTTGATGTTGATAAACGCATTCGGATTATCGGAATAGTCCGCCAACGCGGGATCTTGCTGGCGTAACCATTCGCCTGTCTTGCGGCCACCCTGTTGAAGATAGTGTTGCAGGCTTTGCGCCAGGCTCTGGTGTAACAGGCAAAAGGTGGGCTGCAGCCCCTGACCATCATGCACCACCGCCAGGGGCCGATCGGACGTGATAGCTGCCTGCGACAATCGTTGCACCAGATCCTGCGGGATAAACGGGCAATCAACCGGTACGCTTAACAGCCATTCGCGCTCACAGGCCAGCAAGGCGGCATGAATCCCTGCCAGGGGTCCCAGAAAACCTTCCAGGTTGTCAGCAATCACCGGCCAGCCATAAGCTAGATACGGCTCGGGTTGGCGATTGACACTGATATAGATAGTGGCGACTTGTGATTGCAAACGATCAATGACGTGTTCCAGTAACGGCTTGCCATTTAATTCCAGTAAGCCTTTGTCTTCCCCTTGCATCCGGGTCGCGCGTCCGCCAGCCAGAACATGGGCTGCCAGGTTGGTACTTGCGGGTGGGTTAAACGACATGTGCGATCAGGATGGTTGTCAGGGTTGCATGGCAGTATATCAGCTCCTGCAAGCCAACATTGATTCGCCTAATCAGTTGTGGCGGGATCGATGCGATGTTGTTGTAAGGCCCATGCCACATGTTCACGCACAATGGCGGATGGGTGTTGCCGGCGCGTTTTCAATGCCGCAATGATTTCCGGAGTTTCTGGTGCATTACCCAGGGCGACAGCAATGTTGCGTAACCAGGATTCATGGCCGATGCGCCGAATAGGGGATCCTTCCAGTTGATTAAGGAATGTGGATTCGTCCCAGTTGAACAAGCTGACCAGTTCGGCGGCATCCAGCTCGTGGCGCGGTGAGTAATCAGCTTCCTGTGTGAGGGTGGCAAACCGATTCCAGGGGCAAATCAGTTGGCAATCGTCACAGCCGTAGATGCGGTTGCCGAGCAGGGAACGGAACTCCACGGGGATGCTGCCTCGCAGTTCAATGGTCAAATAAGAAATGCAACGCCGTGCATCAACCACATAGGGCTCGACGATAGCCGCGGTGGGGCAGACAGTGATACAGGCCTCACAGTCACCACAATGCTCCGTCACCGGTTGATCAATGGGTAAGGGTAAATCCGTGTAGAGTTCGCCCAGAAAGAACCAGGAGCCGGCATCGCGATGCAGCAGGTTCGAATGCTTGCCGATCCAGCCCAGCCCGGCTTTAGCGGCCAGCGGTTTTTCCAACACCGGGGCACTATCCACAAATGCGCGATAGCCAAACGGGCCACTGACCGTCGCAATGCGTTCCGCCAGGGTTTGCAGGCGGCGGCGCATTACCTTGTGGTAGTCCCGACCCAGGGCGTAACGGGAAACATAGGCCAGCTGACTGTTGGCCAACACGGCTTCGGCCGGGCGGGCATCAGGTAAATAATCCATGCGAACGCTGATCACCCGCACTGTGCCGGGTACAAGCGCTGCAGGGTGACTGCGCAGACTGCCGTGGCGGGCCATCCATTCCATCTCACCCTGATGACCGTTAGTTAACCATTTTAATAGGTATGTTTCCGCTTGGGTAAGATCCGTGTCGGTGATGCCGAGTTGCTGAAAGCCCAATTCCTGGCCCCAATGCTTGATCTCTGCCGCCAATTCAGCCAATTGGGCAGTACTCAGGGTAGGGGTATTAGTTGGTGGTGCATTCATTTGTCATTATGATAACGCCATGACCGACTTACCCACTAACCTGTATCGTACCGAACAATGCCGTGAACTGGATCGCCTGGCGATCGAGGAGTTCGGTATTTCCGGCATTATTCTGATGGAACGGGCAGGTGAAGCCGCCTTTAATGTTCTGCGCGCCACCTGGCCTAAGGCCAGGCGAATTGCCGTTTTGTGTGGCGTCGGTAACAACGGCGGGGATGGATATGTCATTGCCCGCCTGGCACAGGAACAGGGACTCAACGTCACCGTCCTGCAGGTGGGTGATAGCGGGCGGCTACAGGGGGACGCCCTGGCAGCGCTGCAACGTTTGCAGGGTGTCGATGTGTCACCCACCGACTATGCTGAGCAGGAGCTGGCCGACTACGATGTGATTGTGGATGCGCTGCTCGGGATCGGCCTGAGTGGCGAAGTGCGAAGTCCTTTCATGCGTGCCATCCATGCCGTCAATCAGTGCAGCACGCCGGTGTTGGCGGTAGACAACCCCTCGGGGCTCGATGTGGATACCGGTATGCCTTGTGGTATGGCGGTGAAGGCTGATTGCACTATCACCTTTATCGGGATGAAACAGGGACTGTTGACTGGTGAAGCAGCGGATTATTGTGGCCGCATCGTGTTTGATGATCTCAAGCTGCCCACGGCGGTATATGAACGGCTCAAACCGGCGGCCAGCCGCATGGCCTATCCGGAGTTGATCACCTTACTCCCCCACCGCAAGCGGGCCACCCATAAAGGGGACTATGGCCATGTGTTGATCGTCGGCGGTAATTTCGGCATGACTGGTGCGGCGCGCCTGGCTGGTGAAGCAGCCCTGCGAAGCGGTGCCGGCCTGGTCAGTATCGCCACTCGCAGGGAACACGCCGCTGTCATCAACTGCGGCCGGCCTGAATTAATGTGCCATGGGACGGAGAACGGCGAGGCATTGAAGGCTCTCTCGGGACGTGCCAGTGTCATCGCGATCGGTCCTGGACTGGGGCAGGATGACTGGGCCCAGGAAATGCTGGCCATGGCGGTGGCCCGAAACCTGCCACTGGTCGTGGATGCGGATGCCCTTAACCTGCTGGCCCAGATCGATTTACCCCGCCAGCACTGGGTGCTGACCCCCCATCCGGGTGAGGCGGCCCGCTTATTGGGCGAGAGCAGCAGAGAAGCTTCAAAAGATCGGTTTCTCACCCTCAACAGACTGGCGGAGAAATATAATGCCACGGTGGTACTGAAAGGCGCCGGGACACTGGTGCAGTCCAAAGCAGGATTACCCGGCGTGTGTGGTGGGGGCAACCCGGCCATGGCAAGCGGCGGTATGGGGGATGTTCTGACGGGGATCATCGCCGGACTCATCGCTCAAGGGTTGGGTTTATCCGATGCCGCCCGACTTGGCGTTTGCCTGCATCGCAAAGCGGCCGATATGGCAATCCGTGGAATTGGAGAGCGGGGGTTGCTGGCCAGCGATCTGATGCCGGCAATTCGTCGCCTGGTCAATCCCGAGGCGTAATGGAACAGTTTCTGGTCGACGAAGCCGCAACCCTGAATCTGGGGGCTCAACTCGCCCGGTGTTGTCCAGCGGGTTGCGTGATGTACCTGCACGGTGAATTAGGTGCCGGCAAGACCACCCTGGTGCGTGGTTTCCTGCATGCCCTTGGCCACGAGGGGGCGGTCAAGAGCCCGACCTATACCCTGGTGGAGCCCTATACCCTGACAGACAGGGATGTCTTGCAGACAATCTACCATTTTGACTTGTACCGTCTGTCTGACCCGGAGGAGTTGGAGTACCTGGGTGGCCGGGATTATTTCACCGGCGACAGCGTCTGTCTGGTGGAGTGGCCGGAGCGTGGTGAAGGCTGGTTACCCGAAGCGGATCTCGATATTTATCTCCAGTACCGCGCTGAAGGGCGGCAGGTGCGCCTGTTGGCACACGGTCAGGCAGGTTTGGAGCTACTCGCACAGCTCGAGCGGATTGCCTGAACGAATCACAAATTAGAATTATCTCTAGATTCCATCCCTATCTACTTAAGTTATATAGAATTTTACTTGAAATTTCTTCAGTATCGTGCACAATTAATGAGATAAGAACGAGTAATAAGGGGTTAGTCAATCCATGCTCGCAGGATTGAAACGAACGGTGTGCCTGTTGGTACTGGTCGGGTTTATGTTGCCCGTCTGGGCAGGTGTGCAAGTCAAAAGTGTCCGCATGTGGCCGGCTCCGGACAATACCCGGCTGGTATTTGATCTGAGTGCCCCCGTGGATCACGCCCTGTTTTCCCTTGCCGCGCCCGATCGCATTGTTATTGACCTCAAGGATGCAAAATACCGAGGTCAACTTTCCGGTTTTGATTACAGCAATTCATATATAAAGAATATTCGTTATGCCTCGCGCAAGGGAAATGCGCTGCGGTTTGTGCTGGATCTGCGCTCCCCGATGCGCCCCAAGAGCTTCTTGCTCAAGCCCCATGGTGAATACGGTCACCGCCTGGTGATTGATTTATTTGATGCGGATCGCGCCGCGCCGGAGAAGTCCCTGCCTCGGCAGGCGAACAGTCCCAACCGGCCACGTGATGTCATCATCGCTATCGATGCAGGCCATGGTGGGGAAGATCCGGGCGCAATCGGCCGTCGCGGTACCCGCGAGAAGGATGTGGTGTTAGCGATTGCTCGCAAACTGGAGACACTGGTGCAACAGGAACCGGGTATGCGACCGGTGATGGTCCGTGATGGGGACTATTATGTGGGCTTGCGCGATCGGGTGGAAAAGGCCCGCGAGCATCAGGCTGATTTATTTATTTCCATTCATGCCGATGCATTCAAGAACCATAAAGCGCATGGGTCCTCGGTGTTTGTACTGTCCGATCGGGGTGCCAGCAGTGAGGCCGCCCGTTTCCTGGCAGAGAGCGAAAACAGTGCCGATATGCTTGGCGGGGTCAGCCTGGATGACAAGGATGATCTGTTGAAGCTCGTTCTGGTGGATATGGTGAAGAATTCCACCATTGAGGACAGCCACGATGTGGCCGCCAAGGTATTGCGGGATCTGCGGCATGTCAATTCATTGCACAGGAACCGGGTGGAACAGGCCGCGTTCCGGGTCCTGAAGTCGCCGGATGTGCCGTCCATTCTGGTGGAAACCGCCTTCATCTCCAATCCTGCGGAAGAGCGTAAACTTCGCAGTAGTCGGCATCAGCAGGCGCTGGCCAAGGCCATGCTGGGGGGAGTTCGTAGTTATTTTCGCGCCAATCCGCCACCCGGTACGCGCCTGGCGGCGACTCCCAAGCGCCATGTCATCAGCCGGGGCGATACGCTCTCAGAAATCGCGGCCCGTTATCGTGTCAGCGTAAGGACCTTGCGTCGTTATAATGATCTACGCACTGACCGTTTGAGAGTCGGCGAGGTATTGCGTATCCCGTTAAGCTGACTTCACCGCTTTGCCCGCTGGAAGGAATTCGCTAAGCTAGCGGCATGCCGCAGTCTCAAGCCGCCCCTGTACAACATCCCATTCGCCGCCTGCCTTCCCACCTGGCTAATCAGATTGCCGCCGGGGAAGTGGTCGAACGACCCGCCTCAATCGTCAAGGAATTAGTCGAGAACAGTCTCGATGCCGCTGCGCGCCACATTACCGTGATCCTGAAACAGGGCGGTCTGCAACTCATCAGCGTGCAGGACGATGGCCTGGGGATTCCGGTGGAAGAGTTACCGTTAGCCATGGCACCGCATGCCACCAGTAAAATCAGTCGAGCGGAAGACCTGGCTGCGATCACCAGTATGGGTTTTCGGGGGGAGGCGCTGGCCAGCATGGGATCCGTGGCCCGGGTGCAAATCACATCGCGTAATGTCGGTACCGACCGGGGTTGGACCGTCTATGGTCCGGCCGCCAGGGACAAGCCGGTACCGGCAGCCCATCCACAAGGGACAAGCGTGACGGTGCAGGAACTGTTTTTCAACACACCGGCGCGGCGTCGCTTTCTTCGCAGTGAACGCACCGAATACCGCCATTGCGAGGACGTGGTACGTCGCATGGCCCTCAGCCGGTTTGATGTCGGGTTCGAGCTGCAGCATAACCAGCGCAGCATTTTCAAACTGCCCGTGGCCGATACCCCGGCAGCGCAGGCGCAACGGGTCATGCGTCTTTGCGGTCCGGCCTTTATGCAGCAGGCGTTGGGGCTTGATTTTCAACATGGCGACATGCAATTACATGGCTGGATCGGTTTACCGCAGGCTGCCCGACCACAGAGCGACCTGCAATATTTTTTCGTTAACGGCCGCATCATTCGCGACCGGGTGATCAGCCATGCGTTGCGCCAGGCCTATGCGGATCGTCTCTATCCCGGCCGTCATCCTGCCTATGTCCTATACCTGTCGCTCAATCCGGCGGAAGTCGATGTGAATGTCCATCCCACCAAACATGAAGTCCGCTTCCACCAGGGGCGCCTGGTGCATGATTTCCTGGTGCGGTGCGTGAATGATGCCTTGAATCAACAGAATGACTCGTCGGCGCTCCCGTATGCGCGTCAGCCGCTTGACTGGCATACGCCGGCGTCCGGCAATGCTCCTGTGGCAGGTTCAAGCTCCAGACCAACCGCGAATGCGTCCCGCCTGGCCGAGGCGTCCCCAGGCTACGCGGTTACTGCCGAAAATGAAGCCGTGGGTCCTTTTGGCCCTGTTCTGGCGGTGTTGCGGAATCGTTACGCAGTGTGTGAACAGCCGCAGGGTGTCATTCTCATTGATATACCCCGCTTGCAGGCAGACGATCTGTTGCAGCAATTTCGTGCTCAGCAGGCCACAGGGATTGCGCGTCGCCCCTTACTGATACCGTTGAATCTTAATCTTGGAATCGATGCGGCATGGATCGAGCAGACGCGGGATTTGTTCGAGCAGTTGGGTTTTGATCTGGGCGTGAGCGGTAAGGAAAGCATTCTGTTACGTCGCACCCCGGTATTGCTGGAGCGCATGGACCTCAAACAGCTTGTGCCCGCGTGGTTAGGTGAGGTGGCCCGACAGCCGTCACCGGAGCCGGCAATGGTGTTGCAAACCCTGGCTCGTCTGGCCCCCCGGTTTATGCTTGAGCCCTGGACGACCCTGGACCTGAATCCACTCCTGGCCAGCCTGGCTGACCTGGATAATCCACTGGCCCATGTCGCGGTTGCCTTACTGGATCCTGCCGCGATGGCCAGCCTGTTTCGCTCATGACAGCCACAACTTTGTCGCCGGCAGTGTGTTTGATGGGGCCGACGGCATCGGGTAAAACCGATCTGGCCGTTGCGCTGGTGGAAACCCTCCCGATGGATATTATTAGTGTGGACTCAGTGATGGTGTACCGCGGGATGGACATCGGGTCGGCCAAGCCGGATGCCG
>Ga0316198_10002776_pt1 | contig 10572 bp, 11 predicted proteins | sample OudBieAanoxic_MG_FD_204935 | JGI IMG/M metagenome (GOLD analysis project Ga0316198, IMG submission 204935) | Coastal sediment microbial communities from Oude Bieten Haven, Netherlands - site A anoxic | ecosystem: Environmental > Aquatic > Marine > Coastal > Sediment | place: Netherlands... | reverse complement strand
CTCTCGTTGGATACAGAATAGCGACAGGGCTATGGAACAACTAGTAGCGAAGTTGTAGTAACTAACTACAGATTTAGTAGTAATGAACTACAGGTTTGGGAGTAACGGGGTGGGGATCGCTTGATGTAGGTGCCAAGTTTTCTGGACTACATTGGTGGATATACTGTTCTTAACCTCGCCTGCCTTGAAGAAGCTGACCAGATAAACGCTAATATGTGAGGCACACAGTAGAAAAAGCTGATTTCTGAAATGCCAATCTTTGCAAAACAGATTTTCACATGCAGTATTCGGTGGTTATAACTTGCGCCGTTCAAATGTGAGTAATACAGATTTGAATTATGTAGAATTGGCCATCATAAATTTGGAATATGCAAATTTCTCACAGGCGAGAAATGCCGACATTCCCTTTTATAAGATGAATCTTCGTTGAAAGATATTGGGAAATAGCAAATTCATGAGGATGGTGTCTTTAGTCCTCATGATTACTCGCTATGTTATATTCATCGAATCATTACGATAATATCGATTAATCTGTGCTTCTGTAGAAGAGTCACATCTATCGATCGAGGTCATATAGAATCCGTATTCATGATACGTTCAAACCGCAAAGCACCTGCAAATGCCTTTCAGCGTAATTTCATTGTGCATCCTGAAGATATTGACATACTTGGTCACGTAAACAACGTCGTGTACCTGCGTTGGGTTCAGGACCTGGCAGTCTCGCACTGGCAGGCGGCGGCAGCTCCAAATGACCTGGAGAATTTGGTCTGGGTGGTTGTCCGGCATGAGATTGACTACAGGCGATCAGCAAAACTGGCTGACGAAATTATCGGCCTGACGTGGGTCGGGTCGCCGGCGGGACGTACCTTCGAGAGATATTCACAATTCAGACGTGCCTCTGACAATAAGGTTCTAGCCCAGGCACTAAGTTTCTGGTCGCCTGTAAATCGGGCTACAATGCAGGCGACTGATATTAGCAAATCAATCCTGAACAGCTTTCCGACTTCAGAGGCTTAAGGGATCTGATATTGGCGGCAGGACTGCTTTACCCGGCAGTTTTTTCGGATTATAAAATTAGCTGACAGGATCGATAGCAATATGGAATCATGTTAGAAGCCTTGATACTCTTGCTGGTCGCAAACGGTACCCCGGTACTGGCCGGAAAGTATTTAGGTAAGTATGCTGCCTGGCCGCTTGATGGTAATTTAATCGCGGCTGATCGCAACCCCCTGCTGGGTAAATCAAAAACCATTCGCGGTCTTCTGCTGTCGGTACTTACCACGGGTCTTACCGCTGAGATAATTGGCCTGGGATGGCAACTCGGGATGTCATTCGGCGCGCTGTCAATGGCTGGTGACCTGTTCTCCAGTTTAACCAAACGGCGGCTTGGCATGCCACCAGGCAGCCAGGCACCGGGTATTGATCAGGTCCCTGAAGCGCTGCTGCCGTTAGCCGTTTGCGCAACACCATTAGGCCTGCAATGGCATGAAGTGGTGATGCTGACCGGTCTCTTCTGGCTGCTTGAACTGCTGATTTCGCGCGTTCTATATTCACTGCATATCCGCAAGCATCCCTGGTAGTAAACGTGCCCCGCTCAGGCGATTGTTGATCTGTGCAGGCGATGCAAGGTAACTTCGGGTGGGCAATTCAGGCGCACATCGACAATGCTGGTGCCTGAGCCGACCGATGTATAACCTTTCATGGTGTGATATTGCCAGCATCCCGAACCCATTTGTCGCGGGCACTTAGCATCCAGCGTCAGCGGAAAGCCTCCGGGCAGACAGATTTGCCCACCATGGGTGTGGCCGCTCAGCATCACATCGAAACCGCTGTGTGCTGCCTGACGATAAATTTCCGGCGTATGTGAGAGCAAAATGGAAACAGCATCAGCCGGTATGCCGTGAGCTGACTTCTCCAGGTTGTCTACCCGGTAGTAGTGGGCATCGTCAACGCCGGAAAGATACAGTTTTTCGCCGTGGTGCTCGATAATTGCTGATTCATTCAGCAGCATATTAATGCCCATGTCTTCAAGCCCCGGTACCATGCGGATGCTGTCATGATTGCCAAGCACGGCATAGATCGGTTGTTTCAGGACTGTGCAAAGGGAGCGCATGCCTGCCATGGCGCCATTGATATCACCGGATGTCCAGGCACGATAATCACCGGTTATGACACACAGGTCATAGTCCAGGTTTTTAACAAATTCGATCAGGGCATGCGTTGCTGCGGGATGCATGTCTAGATGCAGGTCGCTGAGGTGTAATAGAGTAAATCCTTCGAAAGCAGCGGGTAGATGCGGCAGCTCGATATTATTTTTCTTTAACCGGATATCCAGTGCCCTGCGGCGGCCGTACCAGTAGACACCAGAGAGCTTAAGCAGATAGCGCAATAAGGCGTGAGCGGAATACCAGTTTTCCGGGTGAAAAAAATTCAGCCCTTTGCCGAATACACGCGGGGTCTCATCTTCTATACCGAGCCGCTGGCGGGCATGTACTGCCCCTAATCTCCTGGCAAGCCACTCGTTGATGTCTGAATCCATACTCGCAATTATACCTGTTTAGCCATATTAGTGATTCTTACAGATTATGAATATACCTGTTGATCATCCGTTACCGCGGTTAACCAACAAATGCGTCATTCCTGGTGTGTGAAAAATTCCAGCAATGGTCTAATTATTTAAGGCGATACTCAGGGGCTGAATCAATCAGTTAAGCCTGGAGGCTATAGCTGCCTTCACTCTCGATCTACCTGGATACTGAAGTGGGTCTGGAAATAGCGGTTTAATTCAAGCCGCATATCTGCTGATTCACAGGAGTGAAGCAGGTATCCAGTATCCTGCCCGGCGCTTAGCCTCTGACTGATGCTGTCCCCTGGCTTGACCTTAAGGCGGAATTCACGGGTGGCGGGGTGCTTTCTAACGATATCTTCACCCTGAACTGAAGTGACGCGGCCTTCACCCGGGTGAAATACTTCCACGCAGCTATATGCGGCGACTGTGTCCGGGAACTCGAAGGGCTCATCAAGTTCCATGGCGACGAAGGCCTGCCACGGATTGAACCCGTAGGCGTGCTGCATGGCGTTCATGATATAACCGCCGGGCGGACGCAGTGCAATTTCTCCGAACAGCAGACCGTTTTCGGCCAGGTATACTTCAAGATGGGTGATGCCCCAGCTTATCTTCAGTGCTTCGATTACCCGTTGATTGAGGTCTTTTATCAATTTCTGCAGGTCGCCATCAAACGCTGACGGCACGAAATTTACATGCCCTTTCTCGAGGTAACGTGTGGTATTGACGAAACGGATTATGCCGCCGCTGATGAAAGACTCTATGCTGGCTTCTGGTGCAGAAATATAACGTTCAAGGATGTTGCGGCCGTCTTTTCGCAGTACCAGTTCCTGTCCCTGCTCTATGATCTGCAGGCCGCGCCCGCCAGAGGACTTTCTTTGTTTGCGGACCAGTGGGCTGCCCAGCCGAGCGAAGGCCTCAGCGGCTGTTCCGGCAGAAGCTTCTGCCATGAAGTCCGTCATCGGAATTCCGTAATCAGACAGGTATTCTTTCATCGCCAGCTTATCGCGGCAGCGCAGCGCGGTACTAACCTGCGACAACCTGGCGCCAAGAACTCTGCGAGCAATAGCTGCCGGGTAAACGGCTGCATCAGTGCCGGCGATGACATGGGTGTATTTTTTGCTGCCAAAAGCCCTGTTGATAGTCTGTTTAAGCCTGGCGGTAGTGTTCCATAATGGTTCGTTGATAATGCTCTGTGCATCTTCAATGGAGAATGCAGCTTTATCCCGCCATACGGAAAAGGGGATATTTCTGCTGCGCAATACATCAAGGAGTGCGATGCGCGGGCCGATGACTAATACATGAGTGTAGTCCACATTCTCTCCGCAGTAGAGGGGTATGCCTGGTTCATGTTAGCGGATAATCACCATGGATTCACGGATGGGATGGAAGCAGGCCCGTTAACGCCGGCTCCACATGCCGACTAAAATTGCCAGGGTGTTTTACCGAGAGCGAAGCCATTGTAACCGGATTTCTGAAGACCGGTGCAGGATTATTTATAGCTCCGGGTAATAGTCTATTGGCAGCGATGCAAAGTTGATGGTTACAAAGGCAGAAGACCTGTGTTTTTTTATATTTCGGCGAAGGTATTTTTTTACTGGAATAGATGCATTGCGTGTTGTTCTGTCCTGGTATTAGTCCAGAAAAGATTACAGTTCGGTTACCCACACACCGACATCGAGGCTGGCCCCGGGAGGGCCGGTGAATGTCCCGGATACTGGCGGAACTGACCTCGGATCCCTCGCGACCGCAACGGGAATATGATCGGTACCGACGACACTGCCGGTGGAGGGATCGAACCCTTTCCAGCCTGCCCCCGGGAGAAATACTTCAGACCAGGCATGGGTGGCACCAAAATTTGTCGGTGAAGGCTGAGCATGCAGGTAACCGCTGACAAAACGCGCAGCGAGTCCAAGATGACGCGCAGCTTCGATAAACAGACTGGCGAAGTCCCGGCAGGAGCCGGAAGCCAGTGACAGTGTTTGCGTAACGCTTTGTACACCGGGTTCTTCACGCAGCTGATAACTCAGCGACTTATGGATGTGAACGTTCAAGCGATCCAGCAGGGCGAAGGTCTGGATTTGTTCGCCAGGGCGCCATAGGTCCCCAATCCATTCACCGAGCTGGTCCTTGCCAGGATGATCAGCGCCATCAATATAAGGCTGCAGGACGGTCATTTCTTCCAGGCTGTAGCTAAACGGGTAGTTCACCGCATAGTCGGCGACAAAAAAATCTAGCGGCGCAAGGTTGAATTGCTGAATAATCACTTCACTCTCAATCGCCAGTTGCATGGTGGAGGTACTGAATGTGGCAATTGCCACCGAGTTGTCTTCAACGTCGCGTTGCCAGTGTAACTGCGCAGCGGGTCTGATATCCAGTTTTGAAGATTCAACACGTAACTCGTGTCCTTCGCGCGGACGCAGGAGCAGGGTATGCGGTCCGGGACGCACTTCGGCGCCGAAGTTATAGTAAGTGCGGTGAATGATTTTGTAACGCTGCATCTCGTTTTATCCTTATTGCAGTAACTATGTACGATAATCACCGGAGATTTCGAATGATTCTTTACTATACATAAGAATGTGTATAGTTTTACTGTATTTTAAAATTCATTGAATAATTTTACTCAAAGATCAAATGTGAACATCGCTGATTTAAGTGGAATCACAGCAGAACTTTGACTTTTGTCTGTGCGGCATACATATGCCATAGCAGTCGTCTGTAGACAGGAGCGCGGTGCATGGAAATAGACTGGAAAAACTACGAGCCGGGTGAATTCTATGATGAGATGATCAGCACACCGGGAAATCCGCGCCTTGCATCAAGGGCGGTTGCAAACTACCTGCAAAAGCTCAGTTCAAAACAGCTTGGACGGCGGCAGAATGCGGCCGACCTTGCCATCACCGAAATGGGCGTTACTTTTACTGTTTACAGCGAAGGGGAGAACATCGACCGCACCTGGCCCTTCGACATCATCCCGCGCATTATCCCGCAACAGGAGTGGTCGCACATCGAGGAAGGGCTGACACAGCGCATGACCGCGCTCAACATGTTCATTCATGACCTCTATAACGAGCAGAAAATCATTCAGGACGGGATCGTCCCGGAAAAACTGATTACCGGGTCGAAAAGCTTTTTACCGCAGTGCATCGGCGCCAGTCCGCGATACGATACCTGGGCACATATCTGCGGTTCAGACCTGGTTCGCGATAGCGACGGCATTATCTACGTCCTTGAAGACAACCTGCGCGTGCCCTCCGGTGTGTCATACATGATTGAAAATCGCGGTATCACAAAGCGTGTGTTTCCGGAACTTTTCCGCAAACATCGAATACAGCCAGTGGATGATTATCCTTCTCACCTGTTCGACATGCTGGCTTCGTTGTCGCCGCGTCCACTGGATTATCCCGAGATCGTGGTGATGACACCCGGAATTTATAACTCAGCATATTTTGAGCATTCTTACCTGGCTCAGCAAATGGGGGTTGAGCTGGTGGAGGGCTGCGACATGATCGTCAGCGACGATGACTGTGTTTACATGAAAACGATTGATGGTCTGCAGCGGGTTGACGTTATTTACCGGCGTGTGAATGACGAATTCCTTGATCCTGAAGCGTTTCAGTCTGACTCGATGCTTGGTGTGCCAGGCCTGATGCGGGCATGGCGGGCGGGCAACGTTGCACTGGCCAATGCACCCGGCGCCGGGGTTGCTGATGACAAGGTGATCTACACGTATGTGCCGGCTATCATCAAGTACTACCTGGATCAGGACCCAATCATACCGAATGTGCCGTCCTATCGCTGTGATGACAAGGAGCAGCGAGACTATGTGCTTGCCAATCTGGCCAGCCTGGTTGTGAAGCCGGCCAATGAATCGGGCGGCTACGGCATGCTGGTTGGCCCTCACTCAACTGCCGCCGAACGCAAGAAATTCTCCAGCCTGATGAAGCGCAACCCACGCAATTACATTGCCCAGCCAACGCTGAAGCTTTCTACGGCACCGACTATCTGCGGTCAGCATGTCGAGCCGCGCCATCTTGACCTGCGCCCTTTCATTCTGCAGTCTGACCGCACTTACGTCACTGCCGGCGGATTGACCCGGGTGGCGCTGCGCAAGGGCTCGCTGGTGGTCAACTCATCTCAGGGCGGCGGCAGCAAGGATACATGGATTGTGGACACGAGAGGAAAGTGAAATGTTGTCACGAGTAGCAGAAAGACTTTACTGGACGGCTCGCTATCTTGAGCGCGCAGAAAATACGTCCCGCCTGGTCAGGGTGTTTTCCAACCTGATGCTAGATCTCCCCAGAGGCGTCGGCGTCAACTGGAGGCAGCTGATTGATATCAGCGGTGCGCCAGAGCAGTTCGACAGCAGCTATCGTAGCTCCGGTGAACGAAATGTGATCAAGTTCATGCTGTCTGATACGGACAACCCCGGGTCACTGATGACATGCCTGTCGATGGCGCGTGAAAATATGCGCACAACGCGTGACCTGGTTCCCAGCGAAGGCTGGGAACATGTTAACGAGCTATATCTCTTCGCAAAGAAAAAGCTTGCCGGAAAGAACCTTTCCAGGGACCGCTACGAACTGCTTTCCGATATTGTTATGCGCTGTCAACAGATAACCGGTTTGCTGGCAGGGACCATGAGTCATGGTGCGGCTTACCAGTTTGTCCGCGTTGGCCGCAACCTCGAACGTGCAGATATGACAACCCGCCTGATTGACGTGGGTTCTGCAATCATTATCGCCCCTGGTGTCGAACAGGAGCGGCTGGAGAACCGTTTGTGGACCTATGTATTACGATCATTGAGCGCACACCAGATGTATCGTCAGTATGTGCGCAGGCGCGTGCTGCCGAACCAGGTACTGGCTTTTCTGCTGCAGGATACTGATTTTCCGCGTGCTGTTGCGCACACGCTGGGCGAGATTGCCTCATGCTTTAACAATGGTCTGCCGCACAATGACGAGCCTCTGCGAGCAGTTCTGCGACTGCAGCGACTCATTGCAGAAGCGGACATCAATGAACTGCATGCAGAAGGTCTGCATGATTTTATTGACAACCTGCAGTTGGAACTTGGTAAATTGCACCAGCTCATTTCAGCATCATGGTTTTCTCTAGAGCTTGATACGGCTGTCTAGCTGGTAATCAGCAGTGAATGTTCTGCCGTCTGAGGGCACGGTAATGCAGACCACCAGGAAATTCTCTCAGAACAGCTGAAGGAGAAAAATTAACTAGTCATCCTCAGCAACGGGCGGGGGTTCGTTCCAGTTCATGCGTCTGAGCTCTTTGAATGCCTCTTTGAGTTTCTCATCCCAGGCCGTCTTGATTTCCAGCAGGTAAGGGTCGTCTGCCTGCAGGGTAAAATGGCGACTGAGATTGTGCGAGCCCATCTCATAAATCAGTACATCAACAGGCGGACCGACAGTGGCGTTGGAGCGCATCGTCGAATCCATCGATACCAGCCCTGCAAGGGCAGCTTCCTCGAGGCTGGTCTCGCGCGTGATGATGCGGTCAAGGATCGGCTTACCATACTTGATTTCACCGATCTGCTGGTACGGATTTTCCGCTGTGGCCTTGATGAAGTTTCCTTCCGGGTAGATCAGGTAGATACGGTGCGGCCTGTCGGCAACCTGGCCGCCAAGGATAAAACTGGCACTGGTATCAACACCTGAGCCGGCAACAGCATTGACGTGTTTCTGCTGCTGCGATGAACTGATTTTCCCGATATATTCAGCAGCTTCGTCGATGCCTTCGACGGTCATCAGATTGGGTCTGCTGCCCTGTTTGATATCGCTTTTTATCCTGGTGATGACAGACTGGGTAGTAGCAAGATTGCCGGAGGCGAGGATAACAAATGCCCGGTCACCTTCACGAGCAAAAGTAAACATCTTGCTGTAGGTGCTTATGCGGTCGGCACCGGCGTTGGTTCGTGAATCCGAAACAAACACCAGGCCTTCATCAACTCTAATAGCCAGACAATATGTCATTTCCAGTCAATCCTGATGTGGCAAGTGTTTCAGCGGAGCGCTATGTTAGAAGTGATGTAATTCTGCGTCAACAGAAATTTTTTATTGGTAGTATACAGAAAACACTTTAGTGCACATTATATCATGCTTGGGTTTTTACCTGATTCGGATTGACGTCGCCGCTTTTTTTGCTGGAGATTACTTGGCAGGCCCATTTATCCTCTCCAGGCTATAACGATCTTGATCGATAGAGTGAATAATGAATTAATGAGATTATAGATAAAATGTCCTGCTGATATTATTGACGGCCTGAATATGGCTAAAAAATCGCCAGGCACGATGAAAAGGATAGTCATCCGGGCAGAATTGGTGCGAGAGTAATAGGAGAAATACCCAATGGCAACACGATACACCAGCAGCAAGGTGCCGGGCATGGCTGTGACAATAGGCAGGGATGGCGTTTATATAGAGCTGGAGGGCGACATGATAAAAGTCAGTCCGAACAGGCCTGCAGATATTGAGCGTGCAGTACTGGATCAGTTTACGGTAATTGATGTCAATATCAGCTGGCAAGATATTGAGTCAGCAGATCTGCATGACCAGTACAATATAAAATGACAAAGGAAACGCCCGGGCTACTTTTCGGCAGATTTTTTATGTTTATTAAAGAAATAATTACAAATTGTTAAAGCCTTGACCCTCAGCCCGTGCTCTGCCAGAGTCTGGCTGATAAAGATGTGGAAAACAGGAACCTGAAAAAATGAATACCGAAAAACTGTATGAACAATTAATTGCCTGTTCCGGTGAAGATGTCTCTCGTGGCGGATTGCAGAAAATCCCGGAGCCGATGCCAGGGCTTTTGCTTTTTTGACGCAGGGATATCAGCAGCCTCTGGAAGAAATATTAAATGGAGCTGTGTTTGATTCAGACAACGACGAAATGGTAATTGTCAAAGATATCGAACTGTATTCCATGTGCGAACATCATCTGCTTCCGTTTGTCGGTAAGGCCCATATCGCTTACCTGCCTTGCGGCAAGGTGATCGGTCTTTCTAAAATTGCACGGATTACTGATATGTACATGCGCCGCCCGCAGATTCAGGAGCCATTGACCAAGAAAATTGCCGACGCGGTGATGGAAGTGACCAATGCTGTCGGCGTGGGTGTAGTCATCGAGGCTCAGCATTTCTGCATGATGATGCGTGGCGTACAGAAGCAGAACTCCTGGACTGTTCTCTCAATGATACTGGGCTCATTCCGCGAGAGCCACCGCACCCGGCATGAATTTCTGCAATTGATCAGCAATTAAAACTACAGGCCAGTTTATAGAACTGGTGCGAATGTTACTGATAGTCAGGACAGGTCGTTATGAACATTAATATCAAAGATTTCCGCGTAGCCGTTGTTGGGCAGGTGAAGCTGGATGAATGGCCTACCCGGATAGAGCCTGTATATAAATCGAAGAAAGATTATAAAGTGCTTCTTCAGCAACAGATTGATGCCCTTAGTCAACAGCAGCAGCTTCAGTATGCGGATGACCGCTATTCACTGCTGCTGATCTTCCAGGCCATGGATGCTGCCGGCAAGGATGGTGCTATCAAGCACGTGATGTCGGGTATCAATCCGCAGGGCTGCCAGGTGTTCAGCTTCAAAAAACCAAGCGCTAAGGAACTGGACCATGATTTTCTCTGGCGCACCAATCAGTGCCTGCCTGAACGTGGGCGCATTGGCATCTTCAACCGCTCTTACTACGAAGAAGTCCTGGTTGTGCGTGTTCATCCGGAGATATTAGGTAGCCAGAAGCTGCCGGGTGACCTGTCAGATCTTGATGCGATCTGGCAGCAGCGTTATCGCTCTATTGTTGACCTGGAGGACCACCTGTATCGCAATGGCACTCGCGTAATAAAATTTTTTCTGCATTTATCAGAGCAAGAACAGCGTAGGCGTTTTCTTGCGCGCATAGACAACCCTGAAAAAAACTGGAAGTTCAGTTCAGCTGATATTAAAGAAAGGAAATTCTGGTCACAGTATATGCAGGCCTATG
>Ga0316198_10002775_pt1 | contig 10572 bp, 8 predicted proteins | sample OudBieAanoxic_MG_FD_204935 | JGI IMG/M metagenome (GOLD analysis project Ga0316198, IMG submission 204935) | Coastal sediment microbial communities from Oude Bieten Haven, Netherlands - site A anoxic | ecosystem: Environmental > Aquatic > Marine > Coastal > Sediment | place: Netherlands... | reverse complement strand
CAGTTCATTAGATAAATTCGATGCGCATTGTGGGTGGCCGAGTTTTACACAACCGATTGCTGACACAGAGCTAGCTGAGAAAGTAGATAACAAGTTATTTTCACAACGCACTGAAATAAGAAGTGTGCTAGCGGATTCCCACCTCGGGCATGTGTTTGACGATGGCCCTGCGCCAACCGGTTTACGTTACTGTATTAATTCTGCTTCATTACGTTTTATTGAAAAAGAAAAAATGGCAGAGCAAGGTTATGCCGATTTATTAGGGTTATTTACATAATCGAAGAAATAAACAGAATGGATATGAAGTTTGGTGCTGATTTACCTATGGACATGAGTTGTATAAATTAATGATTTAAAAGCTAGAAATAGGGGTGATCTTTTTAATTAAATAATAAAAAGTAAGTTAATAGACGCCCTTTTATAAAAAATTGGAATATTTAAGTAATGGATTAAAGCCTTAGTTTTTACTGATATTTAAATCGTGGTGTGCGCATGACACATCTAAAGTTCAAAAATGGCATCAGATTGCTCCCTTCATTAACGATTATTTATGACTAGTTGTTCCAACCTTCTCAATTACTTTCTAAGCTTAAGGGCAATGAATATGTATTATACCAATCACACTAATTAACTGATCTATTTTACTTGTAAAATAACTTATTTACTCGTTGTAACTTTCGTAAAGGAAACAACCATTTAGTTCAATTTACGCCTTAAACTAAGTCATTTTTCCTGCGCAAAATTTAGATCACTTATTTAATGTAATCGGTATTAATGCCAGCAACTCATTATTTTAATTTAAAATAATAAAAAACTACTTTTTATTATTAATCAATCAAAAAATATTTCATTCCATTCAATTTTTTAACCTCTGATGAAATGCCTCATATTGTTGGTGTAGATCAACTTTCTACTATTCATGATTTGTTGTTTTTTTTATTTTAATCACAATGGAGGTCATCTTAAGTCATGAAAAATATCCAATAAAAATAATTATAATTCCTCCCCCCTAAGGAAAAAGCATGAGAATAAAGCCACTACCGCCACTAAATAGCTTAATTGCATTTGAATCTGCAGCTCGAAATCTAAGTTTTACCCTTGCCGCTGAAGAACTGAATGTCACACAGGGGGCAATAAGTCGACAGGTTAAACATCTTGAAGAGTATTTAGGTAAGGATATGTTCTTGCGCTCTAGTAGAAAGATAGTCTTAACACCCACAGGGCTTGAGTATTATCAATCCATTAATCAATCACTTCTTGATATTGCTTTAGTCACTGGAAAAGTTAAAAAATGGCAGGGAGAGCAGAAAATTACAGTTGCAACGACTAATACGATGGCATCATTATGGTTGCTACCAAAAGTCGCTGAATTTCAAAATGAATATGAAAATATAGATCTACGAATTTTAACCTTTGATAATGTTATTGATTTAAAGCGTTTAGATTGTGATATCGCATTATTTTATTGTAAAAATCCACCATCAAATATGGAAGTGTCGACTCTTTTTCCTGAAGAGGTATTTCCCGTTTGTAGTCCTAGTTACTTGGGTAAGATTGGGTATCCAACAAAACCGGAAGAAATTTTGAATAGAACTCTTCTCTATTTGGATGATGCCCAAAAAGACTGGCTTAGTTGGGATGAATGGTTTAGTGGTGTTGATTTACCCAATATAATCCCGAGAAATACAATGAACATTAATAACTACTCGTTGTTGTTGCAAGCTGCCATTAATGGACAGGGTATTGCCCTTGCTTGGGGATCATTGGTTGATGACTATTTACAATCGGGTGCTCTAATTAGGCCTGTTGAGCATGTTTTATCAACGTCATCGAGTTTTTGTCTGTTAGAGGCTAAAAATAGAGGATTCATTCCTAATAGTGTTAAGGCATTCAAAGCTTGGTTACTTAAAGAGTTACCTGAAGAAGTCGGAGAGAAGGGATTATTATAATTATTGAATGCTGCTACTTTAAGCTAAGTAACAGCATATTGATTAAGCGCTAAGGCTTGAATATTAAGATTAACTAGTGACTTCGGTAGCGAATGAAGGTTTCATAGACTCATCAAGTTGATCTGATTTAGGATTCACTGACTGTGGCATTACCGGTCCATCAAGCTTATCCGATTCAGGATGGACATGTTGTGGCAACATTGCCCAAGGCTTTGGTTCTCTTCGCAAGCTATGAAATAAAGTCAAACTCATCACCGCTATGAAAATAGCAATGGGAAACCCTGCAATGATAGAAGCAGTTTGCATCGCTTTTAAGCCTCCTGCGTATAAAAGAACTGCTGCTATTATTGCAATAATAAATCCCCAAAGAATACGTATTGACCTAGGGGGTTCAGGATCACCTTCCGCATCTAAAGTTGATAATACAAGGGTGCCTGAATCTGCTGAAGTAATGAAATAGGTCGCTAAAAGTAAACATGCTAGTACACTGAGGACTTTCCCAAAAATATCACTGCCAATATTGTCAAACAGCGTAAACAAAGCCTTTGTGGTATCCGCTTTACTGGCTTCTAATATGACTCCTCCTGTGAATGCTGGTGGGGCTTCTTGGTTATTTTCTTTAGCCTTAATGACTTGCTCTTGATACAAAATTCGAGCATCCTTTTCAACCTTAAGTGCTGAACCTCCAAAGACAGACATCCATATAAAGGTGATAAGTGTTGGCACAATTAGCGCGCCTCCAATTAACTCTCGAATAGTTCGTCCTTTGGATATTCTTGCTATAAACATGCCAACAAACGGCGCCCAAGTCATCCACCACGGCCAATAATAAGCCGTCCACCAGTTTTGCCATCCCGAGTCATTTTGTGTATCACTCCAGAAGCTCATGCCAACAATATTCTGAGCATAGGATCCGGTCGTTTCTACCAGTGTATTTAAAATATATCGAGTAGGGCCTGCATAAAGGACGATAAGCACAAGAATTAAAGAGAGCAGCATATTCCATTCTGACAGACGACGAATACCTTTTCCCACACCAGAAAGTACTGAGGCCACTGCGAGAGTGCAAAGTATGACAATAATTAAAAATTGTGTTGGGAGATTAATGTCGATGCCAAAGGTGAGGTTTAATCCTGTATTTATTTGGATGACTCCCATACCTAATGTTTGCGAAATACCAAAAGCAGTGACAGCGACGGTTAATATATCGACAGTATGGCCAATAGGGCCATAGATCTTGTCTCCAATTAATGGGTATAAAATGGAGCGAAGTGTGAATGGGAGGCCTTTACGATATGAAAAATAGGAAAGCGCTAGCGCAACAATAATAAAAACTGACCAAGGGTGTAGCCCCCAGTGAAAAAAGGTCAACTGCATTGCTTTAGCAGCTGATTCATTAGTAAACCCTTCTGTAAATGGGTTACTAGAATAATGCCACATGGGTTCAGCTACGGACCAGAAAATAAGACCAATTCCCATTCCGCCGGAAAAAAGCATTGAGACCCACGAAAGATAACTAAACTCAGGTTTATCGTCATCTTTTCCTAATCTAATGTGCCCATAACGGCTAACCATTAAATAAATAAGAAACCCAACAACGAACGATACTAGCCCAATATAAAACCATTTCATGTTATTTAACAATATCCCTGAAATAGTTTCAAAATATTGACCAGCTTGGTTCGCCAGAATCGCGCAGAAAAGTACAAATCCAATAATGATGATTTTAGACGCTATCGTCACTGTTGGGTTTAGTCCTTTTAGCATTCCATATGTTGCTTTCATATACATACCTCATTATGTGTTCCATACACGGATTGTTAATTAATTGTTACTGGGGTGTGAACTTAATAATAAGGTGGTTTTGTATCAAGCTATTAATTGTCATCTATGCATGAGTTTTGCTAATGCATCTTAAATTGTTGTTTTGCATCACACTTTTAACTTTTCATTAAGGTTTTGTGATGATGAAAACTCATGAGTCCCCTTAAGAAAAGTCGTTTGTTTGTTATTGAATTGTTAATGATAATTGACTCAAATGTAAGCAAAAGCAGCATGTCAATAATGTAATTTAACTTTCCTGTAGAGGTAATAATATGAGCAATGTTAATCAATCCATCATTCCTATTGAAATGATCGAAAAGGTTTTTAATCCAATAACAGAAGCGACGGGTATGCCAAATGATGCCTACACAAACTCTGATTATTTTACCTTTGAGCGTGATCGCTTATTCGGTAATACATGGGCCTGTATTGGTTTTGCTTCTGATTTATTGAAAAATGGTTCTGTAAAGCCAATTGACTTTATGAATTTACCTTTACTGATGATGAAAAGTCGTCAGGGAGAAGTTCAAGTATTTCACAATGTATGTAGCCATCGAGGTATGAAACTTGTACATGAAGCTGGGGAAGTACAGGGAATGATCCGTTGTCCTTATCATTCATGGACTTATGATCTTAATGGCAATCTTAAAGGGACTCCGCATGTTGGGGGTATAGGTAAACATAAAGATGAGCGTTTCAAATGCGAAAAGCATGGATTAAAGCCTCTTCGCTCTGCTATTTGGATGGATATGGTTTTTGTTAATTTATCTGGTGATGCGAAGAGTTTTGAGGAACATATCGCACCGTTGGAGCAACGATGGAAATCTTTTCTTGGTGATGATGGGTTTAGCCTTTTGCGTCGTGTCAATATGGGAGGGAATCTTGAAATTGAAGTTAATTGTAACTGGAAATTAGCAGTAGAAAATTATTGTGAAGCTTACCACCTACCATGGGTTCATCCAAGTTTGAATAGCTACTCGCGATTAGAAGATCATTATAACATTATGTTTGATGAGCGATTTGCAGGTCAGGGTAGCCTAGCATATAACTTGTCAGATACTGCTGGTACACACCTTCCTAAATTTCCTAGCTGGCCACAAGATAAGTTACGCCACGCTGAGTATATCGCTTTATTTCCAAACGTATTGTTAGGTATTCAAGCTGATCATGCGTTTGCGATGATGATTGAGCCTATTAGTGCAGAAAAAAGTGTAGAGCACTTACGCATTTTATACGTCGGCGATGATGCTGTTAAAGATGAGTTTGCCGCTTGCCGTTCAGCAACCGTTGAATCATGGCGTGTGGTCTTTGGTGAAGATATTAGCGCGGTTGAAGGAATGCAATTGGGCCGTCATTCACCTGGTTTTGGTGGGGGGGTATTCTCACCTGAAATGGACGTCCCAACTCATTTCTTCCAAACATGGGTGGCAAAAGAAGTGAAAATTGCGATGGAGCAAAAATAATGGAACATTATCTTAATTATATTGACGGGGAGTGGTGTGATGCTCCTAACTCGCTTGTCGTTATAAACCCTGGTACAGCAGAAGCATACGCGACTATCGCTGAAGCTAACGTCCAAGATGCTGACCGTGCAATGACTGCAGCACGACGTTGCGTTGATGAAGGGTTATTGACTGCAGTTCGGCCTGCACTTAGAACAACTCTAATGCTTAAGGCTGCGGAGTTGATCCGTGAGATAGCTGATAAAGGCGCATTAATTTCCTGTTTAGAAAATGGTAAAACTTTGCTTGATGCCAAAGATGAGTTTCTAGAGGCTGCTCGCTATTTTGAATATTACGCAGGTATGGCAGATAAACTAGAAGGAAAATCTATTCCACTTGGAATAGATTATATAGACTTTACTCAATACGTGCCTTTTGGTGTTTCTGTTCAAATCGTTCCTTGGAATTTTCCCGTCTCAATTTGTGCACGCTCTTTAGCACCTGCTTTAGCAGCGGGTAATTCAGTGGTTATTAAGTCACCGGAAGTCTCTCCTTTAGCAATGACTTTATTGATAAAAGCCATTGATAAAGCTGGGTTTCCTAATGGAGCGATAAATTTGCTCTGCGGTCAAGGTTCAGTGGTTGGAGATCATTTGGTTCGACACCAAGAGGTGGATCAAATTGTATTTACTGGTTCTGTCGCAACAGGGCAGATGATCTTAAAAAACACAGCTAAAAGAGCCACTCCATCAGTCATGGAGTTAGGGGGGAAATCAGCTGCTATAGCACTGCAAGATGCAAACCTTGATGTATTGCTTAACAGCGTAAAGGTTGGGATATTTTTTAATGCTGGACAGGTCTGCTCTGCGATGTCTCGTTTGCTAATCCATGCGGAACGATATGAAGAAATCAAAGCGGCGCTAGTGAATATGGCTGAAAGTTTAACGATTGGTAAGGGGGAAGATAAAGCAGATATAACGCCATTAATTTCTCTCGAGCAAAAGAATCAAGTGTTAACAATGATTGAACAGGCACGAAAAGACGGAGCGACGATTATTACTGGAGGTAGCGCCCCAGACTTACCTGGTTATTTTGTTGCTCCTACCATTATTGAAGCAACCCCGAGTATGCAAATTTCTCAACAAGAAATTTTTGGTCCGGTATTGGTTATAACACCTTTTGAAACAGAGCAAGAAGCTATCTCTATCGCTAATGGCACCAATTTTGGATTAGTCTCAGGTGTTTTTGGTGGCAGTTTAAATCAAACACTTCGTATTGCACAGCAGCTTAGGGGAGGGCAAGTATTCATTAATGAATGGTTTGCTGGTGGTGTTGAAACCCCATTCGGTGGGGTTGGGCTCTCTGGTTTTGGGCGAGAGAAAGGACAAGAGGCTATTTATAGTTATGTTCATACTCGTAATATTGCTATCCGATTAGTAATGGATACCAGTCAGTAGAACTTCGGGGTATTGCTTCTTTTTACTACTAAATAAGCAATGAAACTCTTAATAATATGATGAGGGAAACCATCATCATAAAGTATTTAAGCGCTCTGACACCTTCGTTATTGTTAGGTGTTGGAGTAAATAAGGGAGAAAACTCATGAAAAAGTGGCTCTGTATAATTTGCGGTTTAATTTATGACGAAGCAAAGGGGTGGCCTTCTGATGGTATTGCTCCTGGGACAACTTGGGAAAATGTGCCTGAAGATTGGGTTTGTCCGGATTGTTTAGTAGGTAAAGCTGATTTTGAAATGATAGAAGTTACGGATGAAGAGGTAACGGCTATTTCATTACAAGTCTCAGCAGAAGTACCACTTAAGCAAAAAGAGGTTGAAGTGACTAAAGCCTCTTATTTTGATGCTCCAATTATTATTATCGGTAGTGGCCATAGCGGATACCAACTTGCTGCTGCACTTAGAGCGAAATCCTCAGCAATATCTATTATTGTTTTTACGGCAGATGATGGTGCCCTTTATAGCAAGCCTGCATTGTCGAATGCATTTTCTATGGGTAAAGATAGTGAGATGCTAAAAAATGAAAGTGCACTGGCTTGGGAGAAAAGATTAAATATTCGAGTTTACCCCAATACAAAGGTTAACCATATTGATCGTGAAAATATGACAGTCAACACCAATATCGGCGATTGTAAATATAGCCGATTAGTGATGGCTACTGGTGCATCTGCGATTGATCTCTCTATCAAAGGGAGTTGTTCAAATCTATTCAGTGTCAATAATTTAGAAGATTACCGAGCCTTTCGTTCTCAATTAGTTGGTAAAAAACGAGTTGCCATTTTAGGAGATGGTTTAATTGGTTGTGAATTTGCGAACGATCTTATTGAAAATGGTTACGAAGTAACGGTTATTGGTCTTGGGAAATGGCCTATGGAACGATTGCTTCCTCAGCAATTAGGCTTGTCACTGCAAGCGGCACTTGCCTCTCTCGGTGTTTCATGGTGCCTGCAGGATAGCATTTCGAAAATTGAGCATAATGCTACATCTGCTTCAACATTGTACTTAGAAAGTGGCAAAATTCTTGAAGCAGACATTGTGTTGAGCGCCGTTGGTTTAAGACCTAATGTTAACTTAGCTCATCAGGCTGGGCTTGATATTGGTCGTGGGATTAAAGTGAATCATTATGGTCAAACTAGTGATCAATTTATTTTTTCTTTGGGGGACTGCTGCGAAACAGAAAGTGGATGGTTACCTTATATTTCACCTATTAATCAGATGATACCTGCACTTGCCGAAAGTTTATTAGGGCAACTCACTGAAATAGCTTTAAAACCTGCCCCTATATTAGTTAAAACACCTGTCATCCCTTTATCTATGTTTCCTGTTCATCCCGCGCAGGAAGGAAGCTGGCATATAGAGCTAGAAGGCGATGAGTATAAAGCTGCATTTTATTCACCGAATGGTCAACTCCTTGGTTTTGTGTTGCTTGGTAAGCAAGTTCAGTTACAAAGACAGAATTGGTTAGAGCAGTTATCACTTAATAAATCTACAGTGCTATAAGGAATAAATTATGATTAATCTACCAAATGATGACTCAACATGCGGCTGGTACCACTCATTACCACAAGCAAAAATTAAACCTTATTTAAAAGGAAATCAAGCGGCTGATTATGTTGTATTAGGCGCAGGCTTTGCAGGTCTAGCAATGGCTAGGCGCCTCGCTGAGCATAAGCCGGACGCTCGTGTTATTCTTGTTGATGCACAAAAAATCGGACAGGGGGCATCTGGTAGAAATTCAGGGTTTGTGATTGATTTACCTCATAAATTTGCATTAGAGCATCCGGATCCTGAGCATAAACAAAAATTATTGTCATTAAATCGCTCTGCAATTAACCAGTTAGATGCTTTAGTCGGTAAATATAATATCGATTGTCAGTGGTCAGCTACGGGTAAATATCAAGGTGCTGTAGGTGAGCGAGGTGAAGCTTATCTTGATCACTTTGAATACTTAATGAAGGATTTAGGAGAGCCTTACCAGCATGTTAATGGTTCTGAGTTATCTAAAGTATTGGGAACAAATTATTACAACCGTGCTATTTATACGCCTGGTGGTTTCTTAATGCATCCCGCCGCGCTAGTAAGGGGCTTAGGGGATAATCTTCCTGACAATGTAGAGGTTCTTGAAAATTCACCTATTCGCTCACTTAGCAAAGAAAATGGCAATTGGTCACTACAAGCTGAGCATGGGGTTATAAAAACACCGCAGTTACTGCTTGGTACCAGCATTTTCACTCGAGAATTTGGGTATTTAAAAAATAGACTGTTACCTGTTATGACTTTTGCTAGCTGGACTAGGCCTTTAACCGATCATGAAATGAGTATTTATAGCGGCAAAATAAATTGGGGGTTAACGCCGGCGGATCATGCAGGAACGACTTTAAGAATGACTAAAGATAGACGAATCATGATCCGTAATACTTACAAGCATGTTCCTAAATATGGTTCGAGCATAAATGAAAGCGTCAAAAAACAAATTAACGCTGAGCATTATCAAGCATTTATTGCTCGTTATCCTGAGTTATGTCATGTCCCTCTTACTCATACTTGGGGTGGTGTTTATGCTATTTCTAGAAATTTCACTAATTTTTTTGGTCAACTAGAAGATGGCGTCTATGCAAGTGCCTGTGATAATGGAGTCGGTGTCGCGTGGGGGACTATCTCAGGTACTCTACTTGCAGATTATGTCGTTGGAGCTTCAACTTCGGCGCTGAATGATATTCAAAAAGTGACTGGCATGCCTAGTTTAAATCCGCCTGAGCCATTCTTAGGACTAGGAGTGAAAGCTCGCATTCAGATGGCAAAATGGCAAAGTAGGAGTGAACGATGAAAGAGGTAAAGCTTGTCGATAGTAAGGAACTAGATTTTAATATCAGAGGAAATATGCCTGGAATGGCTTATGTCGCTCGTGCACTCAGTCCTGAAGTGTCACCGAATATTGGAGTCGGGTTTGCAAGGTGGGAGGGAGCTGAAGTTGTTTGGACAGTACTATATGATGAAGTTATTTTTATTATTGAAGGGTGCCTTGAAGTCACTGCGAATGATAAAGTTCATTTTATCTACCCAGGTCAAATGTTATGGATACCCGAAGGGACTGAGTTAATTTATAGAGGCCATGCTTTGTTCGGCTATGTTGTTCATCCCGGTAATTGGAAAGAAATACACGGGATTAAATAATTAAAATACTTGCTAGATAAGTCGCTAATTGATTTATATGACTACTATATAGTTAGTTGCTAGACACTGCTGACCTTCCAAGTATATTTTTGCAACCATTTCTGGTTTTGTATGCTGACGGAACTTATATAGAGTGGTTATTTTTTCTTGATAAGTAAAGTGTACTGCAAATAGTCGTCAAGCTTTGTCATTTAAGTTAAGGCCAACCGGTTTACGTTACTGTATTAATTCTGCTTAGGAATTGCTCTACTCATACATAGCAAGGGTTTGCGACTATTATAGCGCTGATATTGGATACCGAGTTTCTCGGGTAATTCGTCCGCAGCAAAAAGTGTGAACCCTAATCGTTGATAAAATGTTTGTAAATGAGGGTAGGGGAAACAATAAATAGTTTGCACTTGAGAAAGCAGTAATTGCGATATTAAAGTGCTCGCCAAACCTTGCCCTCGTAGTGCTTCATTACAAGCGACACCGGTTAAAAGTAATGCACCTTGTACCTCTTTTAAACGCGCAGCACATACTATCTCTTGGTTTTTTAATGCAAACACTTGCTCACTTTTATTCGCTAGCCCTTTTTTATAGACTTGCTTATAAAATTGATTGACTAAAGGTATTTGGTGTTTTTGTAATTGGCAAAATTGCAGTGAGCTAAGATCCATCTAAATCCC
>Ga0316198_10002774_pt1 | contig 10573 bp, 9 predicted proteins | sample OudBieAanoxic_MG_FD_204935 | JGI IMG/M metagenome (GOLD analysis project Ga0316198, IMG submission 204935) | Coastal sediment microbial communities from Oude Bieten Haven, Netherlands - site A anoxic | ecosystem: Environmental > Aquatic > Marine > Coastal > Sediment | place: Netherlands... | reverse complement strand
CGCAAAGTGGTCTTGACGACCTTAGCTTCCGTAGTACTTTCTATACTGATCATCAGTATCTATTCCCTCAGTACCAGCCGTAGTATCATCCTCGAAAGCACTCTGGAAAGAGAGCTGCCGGCAGTCTTAGGCGAGGTCGCTAACGACATTCATGCCCAGCTGTTGATGCCGATAACGATCAGTAAGGTGATGGCAAATAACATCGACTACCAAGATGTCATTCGTCAGGGGGACACCCCGGATACCCACGAGGCAATCGACAACTACCTCACCAATATCCAGCAGAAGTTTGACACCATCACCGCCTTCCTTGTCTCGGCCAACAGCGGTCGCTATTTCATTCCCGGCGGCATACTAAAAACCATCTCCGAGTCCGACTCGAGCGACCAGTGGTTTTATAACTTTATGAGCAGTGGTAAGCCCTACTCCCTCAGTTTAGATGTCGATGAGTCGAATCAGATCCCGACGCTGTTTATCAACTATCTGATGACAATTGACGGCAAACCCAGTGCCGTGGCGGGGGTGGGCTTGTCGCTATCCAGCATGGCCACCAGCATTAAACAGTACCAGATTGGCACCCATGGTCAGGTCTTCCTGGTCGATGGCAGCGGCGCTATCAAGATCCACCCCGAAAGCAGTTATAGCGGCAAGCAGTTGAGTAGCTTAGGTGAGATAGATACCGAATCACTCTTTAAAGAGCAGGAGTTTGCCACCACAGAGTATTCCGATAACGGCCAAGAGATGTTGGTCGCGAGCCGGTATCTGCCCGATATCGGTTGGTATCTTATCGCTCAGATCCCCCGGGAAGAGATCTTTGGCACCTTAGACGATGCCACCTGGTCAGTGGTTATTATGGGCATCGTTATCGCCCTCTTCTTTATGGCTGTCAGCATGTGGTTGATTAACCACCTGCTCTCCCCCTTTGGGGAGCTTGCCAAGATGCTCAAAGCCATTGGCGAGGGCGAAGGCGATCTTACCTTGAGACTCGATGACTCACGCCAGGATGAGACAGGTAACATGGCACAGGGATATAACCATTTCGTCGACTATCTCAGTCGCACCTTGCAAAGCGTGTCGGCAACGGGGAACGATCTCTTCGAGGCCGTCGATCGTATCGATAACCAAGCTAAGCATATGGAACATGAGATAAACGAGCAGGTGAGCAAGATAGAGCAGATAGCGACCGCCATTCACGAGATGGGGATGACTGCAGAGGAGATAGCCGGCAGTGCCAATAACGCCGCAGAAAATGCCTCTGTCGCCGAAGAGGCTGTGGTACTGGGTAACAGTTCTGTTCAAAAAACCATTACCAGTGTGGCAACCATGAGTGAGCAACTGCAAAATACCAGTTCGACCATCAGCAAACTCGCCGAAGATGCCAGCTCTATCGATACCGTTCTCGAAGTTATCCGTGGCGTTTCAGAGCAGACCAACCTACTGGCACTCAACGCCGCCATCGAAGCCGCACGTGCCGGTGAGCAGGGACGAGGCTTCGCCGTGGTCGCAGATGAGGTCAGAACATTAGCCTCACGCAGTCACGCCTCAACCGAAGAGATCCGCAATATTATCGAGCAACTACAAGAGAGAACCAACGAAGCCGTCAAGGCGATAGAGCAAAGCACTGAGTTGAGTACAAACAGTCAACAGGAAGCGACGTCATCGGGTGAGCACCTGCAGAGCATCTCAGACAACATCAAGGCGATGAACGAGATGAGCGTCCAGATCGCCACGGCTACCGGCGAACAATCGAATGTGGTGGGGGAGATCAATCCCCATGTCACTGCCATCGCTGATATCTCCCGAACCAGTAGTCAGGTAGTGCAACAGACCTCGGTCGATTGCAGCGACCTCAGAGAGATGGCGGTTCAACTCAATGAGCTGGTGTCACGTTTTAAGTTTTAAGTTTTAAGCTAGGTTCCAGCTTCTGAGTTTCAGTAGCTGGAGCCATATCTTCATCCTCTGCTTTTTCGCTTCGCCCCCAGAAATGTCAGCCTTGAAACCTAGTAAATACGGACAAACCAGATAATATTCATCCATATCCGCTCATATTCCACTTCATATTTTTACAGGAATACTAAAGAATAGTGTTCGTTGCCGGCAGCCCACACCAACAGAACTAATACTCACAAGGAATAGAGCATGTCATTAGGAAAACAGATTAAGCAGTTCAGAACCGAGAAAGGTTTTAGCCAGCCGGAACTAGCGGAACTGGCAGGTATTGAGCAGTCGTACCTTTCTAAGTTGGAAAATGATAAGTCTGTGCCGTCGAACGACATATTCAGGCAGTTACTTGCGGCTCTGTCACTCAGCACTCAAGAGTTTATAGAGGCTCTCGATACCGATAAGCATAAACAACAACTCAAGTTAATACCCGATATCGAACTCTTACTGGCGCAAAAAAACAGGATGAATGTGCAAAACCTGCGTCGCTATCTTTATATTTCCAGCATATTAATCATCATAGGCGTCACCCTGTTTTATACCGGTTCGAGTAAGCAACTATTTAATGAGACCCACTATCAATATCAGTCCCACGGGCTGGTTATGATTGATGAACCCGATGACATATTCTCATCCTGGCGCCACCGTATCGATACCGATGGTGAAGCCGGTAGGGCCTTAATGAAGGATAAACGGCTGGAGATGGAAAACCGCAGAGACAACAGCTTCCTGCTAACCACGGAAAATAGAGGGTCAGAGTTCACTGTGATGCTGGAAAACGGAAAACGGCACTACTTCTTCGATAAAGAGGAACGGATACCCGAGCCTGTCAACGCCTGGCTACAGATACTAGGCGTCTTACTGGTCACTTCGGGGCTTATCGGCTTCGTGCTGGAGAGGCGATTCAACAAGTTGTAGAGCCCTAACTAACATGAGTAGCTGACATGAGCATGAGCATGAGCAGCGCCTAGATTACAGGAGCTATCATCTAGAGCCTTATTTTCAGGGCTTAAATACACCTATCACATCGCCGGTGGCTTTCTTGGCCACCTTTTCATCGGTCTGCTGCTCGCTGTAATCACAGTCGATGCATTCTACCGTTTCGACACCATTAACTTTAAACAGGACTATGCTATCCATCGCCTTACATACAGGACACTTAGCACCGGCAACAAAACGTCTCTTCACTCTAGCTTCAGCCACTTAATTCTCAACCTTTAATAGGGGTCACTGCTCAATAGTCTCCTATTTTGCCATAAACAAAGAAAAATCGCCGTATTGTTCGGCATTTTTACTCTATTTATGCCGCAGTTTGTGGCTCAGTTTGTGGTAATCATGGTCATTTGTGGGATATCATCTGCCCAATTGTCTCCAGAACATCACCAAGTCGTACTCCATGATATCCATCAATCAAGCACAGTTGATCCGCGGCAGTAAAACGCTTCTGGACGAAACCTCTCTCACTATCTATCCGGGCCACAAAGTCGGCTTAGTCGGCGCTAATGGCACAGGGAAATCATCACTTCTCGCGTTAATACTTGGCAAAATAAGCTTAGATAAAGGCGATATTAGTCTGCCCGCAGGCTGGCAGATAGCGACAGTTGCTCAGGAGACGCCGGCCCTTGAGGTATCGGCGCTGGAATATGTGATCGATGGTGATGTCGAGTATCGTGAGCTTGAAAGCCAGCTTCACCAAGCGCAGGCCGATGACAACGGCAATGCTATTGCTCACCTGCACGGAAAAATTGATGCCATTGGCGGCTACGCCATTCGCTCGCGTGCTGCCAGTCTGTTAGCCGGTCTTGGGTTCAATGAGGCGGAGCAATCCAACCCGGTCAGAAGCTTTTCGGGTGGTTGGCGTATGCGCCTCAACTTGGCCCAAGCGCTACTGTGCCGCTCAGATCTACTGCTACTCGATGAGCCGACCAACCACCTTGACTTAGATACCATGTATTGGCTCGAAGGTTGGATTAAAGCCTATCAAGGCACGCTCATCTTGATCAGCCACGACAGAGACTTTATCGATGGTATCGTCTCTGAGATCATTCATGTAGAGAACCATCAGCTCAACTATTACAAAGGCAACTATACTGCCTTCGAACGGATCCGTGCCGAACGTATGGCGCAGCAACAGGTCGCCTTCGAGCGCCAGCAGAAAGAACGTGCCCATATGCAATCTTTCGTCGACCGATTCCGCTACAAAGCCAGTAAAGCGAAACAGGCGCAAAGCCGTCTCAAAGCATTAGAGCGCATGACAGAGCTGTTACCGTCACAGGCCGACAGTCCGTTTCATATGTCATTTCGAGAGCCTGAATCACTGCCAAATCCACTCGTCACCATGGAAAAAGTGTCTGTGGGTTATGGTGACAAGGAGATCTTAAAAAGCGTTCAATTGAACCTGGTTCCCGGCGCGCGTATAGGTCTGCTCGGACGTAACGGCGCAGGTAAATCGACCCTGATTAAATTACTCTCTGAAGAACTTTCTCCGATGAAGGGAAAGTATGAGACTAATCCGGGTCTGAATATTGGTTATTTCGCGCAGCATCAACTCGAAAGCTTGCGCTTGGATGACACGCCACTTCAGCATCTGTCACGACTGGCACCAAGTACTCGTGAGCAGGAACTGCGAAACTTCCTCGGCTGTTATGGCTTCAATGGCGACATGGTGTCATCCCCTGTCCGTCCTTTTTCCGGTGGAGAAAAAGCGCGCTTAGTATTGGCATTATTGGTATGGCAACGCCCTAACCTTCTGCTTCTCGATGAACCAACTAACCATTTGGATCTTGAGATGCGCCATGCATTGACGATGGCGTTGCAATCGTTTGAGGGGGCGATGATTATCGTATCCCACGATAGACACCTGCTAAGACTCAGTTGCAGCGATTACTACCTGGTGGACGGCGGTCAAGTGCGAAGTTTCGATGGTGATCTCGATGATTATCATCAATGGCTTCTCGATGCTGCTAAGGCAGCAAACAAGGAAGAGCCCAGCGAAGAGGCTAAACCTGCTCAAGATAAGAAGCTACAGAAGCGCTTAGAAGCCGAGTTGCGCCAAAAACTATCGCCGATGAGAAAGGTTCAGATCAAGCTTGAGAAAGAGCAACAGAAGTCGAATTCCCGCTTATCTGAACTCGAAGAGATGCTGGCCGATATGAGTTTGTATGATGCCGAAAATAAGGCAAAGTTGACTCAGGTCTTAAGTGAAAGAACTACGCTCACTCAAGCCTTGGAGGAGAGTGAGATGGAGTGGTTAGAGATTCAGGAATCTATCGAAGAGATTGAACAAGAGGTTCGTTCAGCCCTCTAATACCGATTCTTGAGGTGTTTTGTTCTGCTTTCTATCGGGACAAGACACCGCAATGACAAAATGCAAAGGATACGCGTTAAATGACTTATTTTAATCAATTTGATCTCTCCCTCTGGACTATGTGCGATGGCTATTACAACCAGCATCAAACGCTCTGTCTTCAGCTTCAGGATGATCACCAAGTCAATGTGAACTTACTTTTACTCTCCTTATGGTTAGATAAACAGGGCTACCTGTTAACCCCAACAGATTGGGCCTTGATGAAAGATGAGGTCCATCATTGGGAAGAGCGGGTTTTACTCCCCTATAGAAAGTTGCGTAAACTGAGTAAGAACAGTTTAATCGAAGGAGAGTATCAACAGATGCTTGAAGTCGAACTCATGTTGGAACGAAAATCTCAGGCACTTATTTTACATAAGCTGAGACAGCTCCCCCATGAAGGGCAATCTTCAAACCTTAATGTCTTTCTGGACCTGTATCGACTAAACGCGGATGAATATCAGCATCTGGCTGCCTAGTCGGAAAAGTATAAAAATTGTCTAACAAGGAGTGAACAATTCACTCCTGCTCTTTTGGATTCAGCTCTGATAAGAGGTCAACCGCTCGGCCAAACGTGTCGCGTTTCTGGCCGTCATACCATAGATAGACAGTTGTGGATTGGCGCCTAAACTGGTGGGAAATATTGAGCCATCCATGACCGACATGTTTTCATAGTAATGGGACTGCCCATGACTATCGACCATAGAGATCTGATGGTCTTGCCCCATAGGGCAGCCCCCCATCACATGCGCCGAAGCCACAACGGTTTTGAGCGGTGCTAACTCCATCGTCGCTATCTTAGTCTTGGCCTCGGCCCAGTTATTCAGATATGGCATACCTTCACTGATCGGCAACACCTGTTTAGCCCCGGCGGCAAACTGTAATTCAGCCATGCTGTAAAATGCCCTTCTTGCCGCATTCCAAAACGCCTCGGTCAAAGGATAATCTAAGGTAAACCCCTTATCGGTCAGATGTACTTGTCCTCCCAGACTCTGCTCATGGTAACCGTCTCTGACCAAAGCTATGGTCACCTGAAGTTGATTAAAGTTAGCCATTAACTCGGCATGACTCTTACCATACCCCAAAGTTTTCGAACCGATAAGAATTGGGTGAACCGGAGGCACCTCTAACTTATAACCCAGCTGGCCATCGGCACCATCGCGCCAGACAAACTCATCGGAATAGATGGACTGTGGGGCGCCACTGTGGGCATTAATGGGATCGCTAAAGATGGCGCCACTCAACAGAGTCGGGTGCAGGAAAGTTCGCTTGCCGAGTAATTGATTGGGATCGGTGACACCGGATCGCATCAATAGTGTCGGCGTGTGTATGGCGCCCGCCGCGATAATATAGTGCTTAGCCTTAAAGGTTAACTCTACAGAGGTAGGCTTAAGGTTTTCATCCAGCGCGATGGCCTTAGCCGCGAAGATCTTCTCCTTATGATGCTCTAACTTTACCACTTTGGCGCGACTCACCAGAGTCGCCCCCTTTTCAAGCGCCGCCGGAATGGTGGTGACTAACATGGATTGTTTTGCATTCACGGGGCAGCCCATCCCGCAATAGCCCGTGTTCCAGCATCCTTTGACGTTGCGTTTAATCACGGTGAAATCCCAGTTGAGTTTCTCGCAACCGTTTTTTAATGCCTCATTATTTCGATTCGGGACAAATGGCCATTTAGTGATATTCAGCCGCTGTTCCATCTTCTCGAACCAGGGATCCAGTTCCTCCCTGGACAAGCCCTTAACCGACTTGGTTTTAGCCCAATAATCCAAGGCATTTTTTGGGGTTCTGATAGAGGTGGTCCAGTTAACGGTGGTCGAGCCTCCCACAGCCCGCCCCTGAAAGATACCAATGGCCTTATCTTTCGTTTTCATGGCGGCTGCTTGGTGGTAGAGATTAGGATAGGCGCGCCGCTCCTCCATATTAAAGCTTTGGGATGATTTCAGCGGACCTCCCTCAACGATAATAACTGTCAAACCGGCATCGGTTAATATCTCAGCAGCAACACCGCCGCCGGCACCGCTGCCAACGATCACGACATCAGCCTCGAGTGTTTGACTCTGATTTAACTGGCTGGCATCGATATGTTTCCAGCCCGAGGCCAGTCCCTCTTCAATCGGATCTGCAATTACCACCTCAACTACCTCCAACGACTTACTATTTTAGTTATAATTTTAAATGCGTTACAGCAATGCCAAGTCGTTAATGCCTAGACTTGCTGGCCCAGAAATGTCGGCTTTTCATAATTTAATCGACTCCAGTGCTCGGGGCAGGAGTAATAACTTGCAATAACCAGCTCTCTGAGACCTTGGTAAGCGGTCACCATCAGGTCTAAAAAACTGTTTCGCCAATACTCTAACAGGGAGGCTAACTCTTGTGGAGTACGCATCATCAGCGGTGTCATGCTACCAGTTAAGATCAGCAGGCCCAGCCTCTGCTCCAACATATCCAGTAGCTGTTCCAGCTCTGCTCGCCCCTCTTCGGGCAAGATGGCTATAGTCTGGGCTATGGCATCTAAGGTACGGTTCTGTGCTGCGCGGCGAAGCGTTTCTACGTCGGGAAGCGCGCCATCCAAAAATACCGGAAGCAACGCACTAAACAGCAACCTATGCTGGCTGTCCTGTGATCGGTTAGCCGCGATAAATTCAGGCGAATAGAGGCTGAATCCCAGCGCTAATGATGCCGTACCTACGAACGCCGATGTTAAAAAAGTCCGTCTTTTCATACCCTGTCTCCTGTGTAATTTTCAATGAAGATAGATATCTGACAGAGAAAATCGATATTTTTCTATACTACACCTATGCCTGCTCACATGCGAAACGAGCTCAACTATTGCACCAGATAGCGCAGCAATAGCACTGGCTTTAGTCTCTGTAGAATCAAATAAATTAACCATTGGGCAGCCAAGACTTGAAGGGTCTTCATCTCATCGAGAAAAAGAGACAAACAGGTGTGCTACAATGCAACTCACATTAATAATTAAACACACGTTTTAATTTTCAGCAATAGCCAATATATTATGACGCACTCTTTTTCACCTCCATGGTGGGCAAAAAGCCCGCATATTCAGACGATTCTACCGGTATTCACCAAGGTGGACAGACCAGTATTGGCTCGAGAACGTCTGGAGCTCAGTGACGGTGATTTTATCGATCTGGACTGGTTAAGCTTTCCCAAAGATGGGCAGAGTATTTTGGTTATCATTCATGGTCTGGAAGGTAGTGCCGAATCTCATTACGTACGTCGGCTGTTGCAAGAGTGTCGCGATAGAGGGCTATGTGCCGTCGTTCACCACCACAGAAGCTGCTCAGGAGAACCTAATCGCCTGGCTAGAAGCTATCATAGTGGTGATACTCAAGATCTGCAGGCGCATCTGACCCACTTAAAATTGCGATATCCAAACTCAAAGATAAGAGCCGTAGGTTACAGCCTCGGGGGCAATGTCCTGACTAAATATCTGGGTGAGCATGATGAGGCGAGCCTCATCGAGCGGGCGGTTGTAGTATCGGCGCCACTAAAACTTGCTGCATGCGCCAAGCGGCTGGAGAAAGGATTTTCCAAGGTTTACCAAAGCTACCTGATAAAGCAGTTACAACAGAAACTCACCGAAAAAGTACAAGATAAGCAGCTTGGCGAGAACATGCCGGTCTCGATATCGCAGATAGATGAACTCAACACCTTCTATAACTTCGACCATAGGGTAACGGCGCCGCTTCACGGCTTTACGGGAGTGGACGACTACTACCACAGAGCCAGTGGTATGGACTATCTAAAACATATTTGTCAGCCTACGCTAGTCATACACGCCGAAGACGATCCCTTCATGACCCGGGACGTGATCCCAGCTGCAGATAAGCTCTCTCCTAATGTGGTCTATGAACTGCATAACCGCGGTGGACATGTCGGCTTTATCGAGGGGGGAACACCATTTAAACCCAAATACTATCTTGAAAGACGGATCCTCACCTTTCTCTCACACTCTGGAACCTAAACATGTTAGTTCCCTATGATGCACTACTACAGTTACCCAATGAAACGTTAGAGCGTTTAATTAAAGAATATCTCTTCTCTCAGGTCGAAGATGGCAGTTTTTCAGATACAGATGATGAAACGCTAAAACGCGCCATAGACAAGTGCAAACAAGCTTTAAAGCAAGGAATGTTAGTCGTTGAATATAGTGAAGATGATGAGTCGATTGCGATCCGTCAACACGATCACCTCCATAATTAGATAATAGATAGCAGCTAAATCACGTACGAGTTTGACCTGACAGGTCTGATTACCGTATAAATATGAGTCAGTTTAACGATATGTACGGCTCTTTTTCAGGTTCCATTTAGGAAATTTAATGTCAGCAAAACATCCCATCATCGCAGTTACCGGCTCTTCCGGAGCGGGTACAACGACAACGACAACGGCTTTTAAGCATATCTTCCGCCAGCTCGGGATCAATGCAGCTTCGGTCGAAGGTGATAGCTTTCATCACTTTACCCGTCCTGAAATGGAATTAAAGATCCGCCAGTCTAAAACCGAAGAGAAAAATATCAGCTATTTTGGCCCTGAGGCAAACGACTTTGAAAGGTTAGAGCAATGTTTCAGCGACTATAGTGCGACGGGTCAGGGCGAAACCCGCGCATACCTACACACCTTCGATGAAGCCGTGCCGTTCAACCAGATGCCGGGGACATTTACCCAGTGGCATCCGCTGCCAGAAAATACCGATATGCTCTACTATGAAGGACTTCATGGTGGTGTGAAAACCGACAGCTGTAATGTCGCAGAACATGTCGATCTCTTGATAGGAATGGTGCCGATTGTCAACCTGGAATGGATACAAAAGATCATTCGAGATACCTCTGAAAGAGGCCACAGCCGCGAAAAAGTCATGGGTTCGATCGTACGTAGCATGGACGATTATATTAACCATATGACCCCCCAATTTTCTCGCACCCACATCAACTTTCAGCGTGTGCCGACCGTAGATACCTCCAATCCATTCAGCGCGAAGAATATTCCCAGCTTAGATGAAAGCTTCGTTGTGATCCGTTTTCGTGGCATCAAGAATGTGGACTTTCCCTATTATCTGAAGATGATCGATGGCGCATTTATGTCCAGGGTTAATACGCTTGTGGTACCAGGAGGCAAGATGTCTCTGGCTATGGAATTGATACTCACTCCCTTGATCAGAGATCTATTAGAGAAGCGTCAACAGCTTTTACTGCTGGATAATGAATAGTAAGTGGTGAGTCGCAAACAGGTAAAGATCAGTGATTTTTATTTCGACTC
>Ga0316198_10002773_pt1 | contig 10574 bp, 10 predicted proteins | sample OudBieAanoxic_MG_FD_204935 | JGI IMG/M metagenome (GOLD analysis project Ga0316198, IMG submission 204935) | Coastal sediment microbial communities from Oude Bieten Haven, Netherlands - site A anoxic | ecosystem: Environmental > Aquatic > Marine > Coastal > Sediment | place: Netherlands... | reverse complement strand
ACAACAGTGATATTGTAACCATGTATCCTCCAGCAGCTCCAAAATAATGGGTAAAGGCTGCAGCTGGAAGTCCCGACGGATTGTCAAGGGCACCAGGAGCATTCCATAGACCAGATGAAAGAATTACAAAGGCCGTAGCACTACAGATTACTAGAGTATCGATAATTATTTCAAATATTGTCCATAGTCCCTGTCTTACAGGATGATCGTTTACTGCTGCTGCATGGGCTATTGGTGCTGTACCCATACCAGCTTCATTAGAATATACTCCTCTAGCTACTCCCCAACGTACTGTAGCAGCTATAGCTGAACCGGCAAATCCACCAACTGCTGCCATAGGTGTAAATGCATAGGTAAAGATTAGAGATAATACTCCAGGGATCTTATCTATATTCATTAATAGAATAATTACAGATGCCAGGATATAAATCCCTGCCATAAGAGGTACCAGCTTTTCTGTTACTTTTCCTATTCTCTTAATTCCTCCAATAACAACAACGGCAACTAAGATAAAGAGTGCTGCTCCTGTTATTGCAGGTGAAATGTTGAAAGATTCCTTAGCTGAAGCTGTGATAGAGTTAGACTGTATCATTACACTGGGTATAATTTCAAGCATAAGGAAGAATGAGAATAAAGTTCCCAGCCACTTCATATTCAGACCTTTTGTCATATAGTACATAGGTCCCCCTACATACTCTCCCTCGGAATTTTTCTCTCTGTATTTGTATCCCAAAACTACTTCGGCAAACTTTGCAGCCATTCCAAGGATCGCCATAATCCACATCCAGAATATAGCACCAGGTCCTCCAAAGCAAATCGCTGCAGGAACACCTATAATATTTGAAGCTCCAACCGTAGATGCCAGAGCTGCTGTAACTGCCTGAAAGGGAGATACCGTCCCCTCTCCGCCCTCTGGCTTACTTAACATCTTTCCAAATGTCTGCTTTATAATATACGGTGCATACCTGATTTGAAAAAATCCAAGTCTGATTGACAGATATATTCCTCCAAAACTCAATAACATTAACATGGGAAGTCCCCAAATCCAACCTGAGATACTACTTATAATGGCTAAAAAACTATCCATAAATTACATCAACCTCCTAATAAATAACGATACTACACTCTGAAAATAAATTTCTATTACTTGAGAAGATTTTTAACAGTCTCATAAACAAACTTTGGTGCCACATCAAAAGAATAATTTTTTTCGATTCTTTCTGTGTACTGGTGAGCATCCTTACCAAATGGTCCTATGTTTACTACTGGCAGATTTAGTTTTTGCATATCCTTTATAGGAAGGTTGTACTTACTTCCAAAGGCAGGCATATTAAGAGTCAGCGTATCTAAGATTTTTTCATCTTGAGGTGCTGAAACAAAACTTAAATCTGAAATATAAGGATAGAATTTTTTATTTATAACGTTGTAACCGTGATCACAACTTTCTACTGCTTTAGAAACAGACTCTAAAAGTGCTATTTCCTTATCGTTTGACCCATTTACATAGATATGTGGGTAGTACGGTGGTGAAAAGTATAAGATTACTACTGGATCCTTATCCGACCATAAAGATTGCACTTTTTCAATGATTTTTAGACCAAAATCTCTCTCATCTATCTCGTCTTTAGCCAGAAGTTCGTTCTTATATTTTTCTACAACTGCTTCCAGTTTCTCTCCCATTTCTGCATGAACATTATTGTAAAGTTCATCATAAGTTAGCACCCTTGGAACCCATGGAAGTTTTGTATGAGGGAACTTACTTGCTGCACAGAAATCTATGTATCTGTCATTAAGAAGATCCACTACACCTTCAAATGCTCCTTGAGCAGCTGTCTTCATCTTTTCAAGTACCATATCAGGCGTACTTATGTGAGTAGCATAGTTAAAGTAAAGGTTAGCTGTCTTTGAAATCTGTACCGAATACTCCTCTTTTAAATCTCTGTTTCTAAGAGTGATTGGCGGCAGGGATACCTCTTTGTCCACTACATCTGAATACTCTATATTTTTATCTACCTCAGTTATGATAGCACTCGTAATTAAGTTTGGATCCAGACCTTTATACGGCTGACCAACATGTGTTTCTTTTCCTACCACATAGAAAGATGGCATTAGTTTCCCCACTGTTCCTACATATATATATTTTTGCTCATCATTTTCATAACGAGGAGACATGTAGTCAGTATCTACTACTGCCTGATATTCAAACCCATGTTTCTCCTGAAGTCTTACAAGCTCTGGAACAAATGCCAGCATTCCTCCTGAGCTTCCTTCCTCATCTCCAACTGCTGCAAAGACAAGATTTCCCTCAAATTCAGAAATGTTCTTTGTAATATCTTCCATTATTGTCATAATAGTGGCAACTCCACACTTCATGTCAAATATTCCTCTACCAAAAAGCCAGTTCCCTGAATCAAGGTCCTCTCTTGCATCCGCTGGAAGCTTTAACTCCTTAAGCTTTTCCGCAAGTTCATATGGTTTTGTGGCATACTCTTCAAAACCACTATAGTCACTAATTCCAACAGTATCTGAATGTCCGATTAAAACTATTGTTTTATCACTGGGAGCTTTTTCTCCCTTAACTATAGCAACTACATTTTTTCTGTTTACCAGGTCATCTTCGAAATCTAGAAAACTTAAAAGTTCTGGATGTTCCTTGTAGTATGGCATATCAGCAAAGACTTCATAGATCTTGTTACTGGCATCTATCTCCCCGCTTGTTCCTACAACACTAAGTATATTTGTTAAATCAATCGTTAAATTCTCAATTTTTTTCGATAACGTTAAATCCTTATTTGTTCCTAAAACACTAAGTACATTTGTTGAATCGACTTTTAAATTCTCAATTTTTCCCACTAACATTTAATTCCCCCTTTAAAATTTAGGTATAAAGATAACCTCTATATGGAAAATTGATAAAAATAACCATAATAAAAGTCCCCTTACTATAAGTATAGTAGGGGGACTCATTGAGCTTCGCAAGGCTTCAAAAAGAATTAAAATTAATCTTTTCGACACTGAACAAGAAGGTTTTCAAAAAACTTAGTCAAACTTACTCTCCCTCCTGTAGGAGAACATCCTCTTAGCTTTTCCATTTCCAGGCGGACCTCTTGAAAATCAAAAAGAGTATTAGAATGTTTTATAAAAACTTCACTTAAATTATCTTCAATACCAATATGAGAAATATTTTTTAAACCTACAATTATTGCTCTTCGGATCCGTTGCTTTAAAACCTTACTTTTAGAATTTAAAACTTCAGAAAGAGCTTCCCAGGGTTCATTGCTCTCAATTTTTATACATTCATTACAGATATCTAAAATATCATGTCCTCCCTTCTCTCCTAAGATCCCCAAATTACTAAGAGTAAGCTGAATCTGCTCCGTATAATTAAAAATAGGAGAGTCTTGTATTTTATGTGGAGTTCCAAAGATTTCCTGAACCATAGAGATCTGTTTTTTTAGATTTATTTTTTCAGTCACTGATTTTATGACATTTATTACCTCTATTATATTGATTGGTTTGTGAATAAAAAATTCTATTCCTGCTGTATATGTTTGTGCCACCATCTGAGGGTTCGAGACCTGGGAAATCATAATACAAGATATATCGGAGTTATCTTTCAAAATATTTTTGACTAAAGTGGCACCATCCATACCTGGCATTAAATAATCCACCAATATAATATCCGGGCAATATAACCTGATTTTTTCCAGGGCCATAGCACCATTAAGGGAAGATCCAACTACTTCTCCCAACCTATTATTCGTAACAATGTCTTTTAAAATCCTGGTGATACTGGGATCATCATCAACAATAAAAATTTTCACAGGACTCCCTCCTCTAAATTTTTTTTGAGTAGTTTAATAGAAAATATCGTTCCTACCTTGTATTCGGTATCTACTGATATAGTACCACTAAATTTTTCATCAATAAGGTCTTTAACAAGGGTTAAGCCTATTCCTCTATTAATATTTCCTGTTTCAGGATCAAATTTAGTTGAAAAGCCGGGGCTAAAAATATGTTTTAAGTGTTCCGGTGCAACTCCTCCCCCAGTATCTTTTACTTTAATTAATATAAAATCTTCCTTTGCCGAAATATTTAAAATAACTGTGGGATTAAGTGCATTTTCTGAAGCTTCAATTGCATTTTGAACCAAATTTGAAAGGATAGACATGAAATAATAGTGATTTTTTACAAGGGCGTTTCCTGAAAGAATACATTTAAACATTACCTTTTTATTTTCTTTTAGCTGTTCCTCTATATTTAAGGTAAGAATACTGGTTATGGTTTTCAGATCTAAATCCGAGATTTCCATAAGTTCTGGAAATGTTTTTTTTATTCCCTGTATTACCCTGATATAACTTTTTTTTATCTCATGAACCTCTTTAGTGAGATTTAAAAGGGTTTCTTGAAGCTCAGATGAAACTTTTTCTACTTCGCCCATTTTATAGGCCTGAAAGGAATTTACCATAACTTCCTCAATATGTCCCATATTTTTTTTCATAAAATAAATTTCACTTTTAAATGTTGAGGTGAGATTCAGCAAATAACGGTATCGTGTTTCATGCCCCTGATTTATCAAAAATGATTTATAATGTTTCATAGAAATTATAAGAATTAGCAGCATTCCGCTTCTTAAAAGTGCTATGAGCAAAAGTCCTTTTAAAATGTTTAAATTCATACCGCCAATACCCACTCTAAAAAGCATCTCCACAATGTTTGACCCGTAGTCGCAAATAATAGTGGTAACTACAAAGCTGCTAACCGTTTTATGCTCCTTCCGTTCATAGCACAGGTGAAAGATAAGTCCATAGGTCAGATAAAAAGACACTTCTGGCAGAGTCATCTCTAAGGCTACATCATCGGGTTTATGTTGAAGCAAAAGAGTAATATAGCGTATAAAAGGAGATACAACTGCAGTCACTGCGCAGATGCTTCGCGCCTTCATATTTTCATTTATGTAGATAAAAAAAGGAAGAAAAACAATAGATATAGTGACAATAAAACCCTCATTAAAGATCGAAAGATTAAAGCTGGCAAGAATTGCTATTGTAAAGGATATAATGAATAACTGATAAAATTTTGATCTGGTCATGGATTGTACTCCTTTTTTTAAATTTAGTAGTATTTATTATTTGAATTTTGTTATTCACTATCATATATTTAATCAATAGAGTATACCACCAATTATCGGTGGATTAAAATTTAAAAAATACATAACATAATGCAATCAATGTTTAGAAAAGGTAACTGCTGGGATAATGCACCAATCGAAAGTTTTTTTAGTCATTTTAAATCTGAATTAATCTATTTATTGAAAGAGGAAATACCGATAGAAGTTTTGAAAGGAGAAATAGAAAAATATATGGAATTTTATAATAAAGAAAGAATACAATTAAAACTAAAAGGCTTGAGTCCTATAGAATACAGGAAACAAGCATTTTAAAGGTAGCTTTTATTTTTTGTCTACTTGACAGGGTTAAGACTAATTAATGGTGTCTTTTTAAGCTTAATTTTATTGACTTCATTTATGAATATTACAAAGCACATATTTTGGAACTTCTATTATCTTTGTTTACTAATAACAATTGTTTTTATTTTTCATATTCTTGCATATAATCTGAAAAAGTAAGTGAACTGCATTTTGTTAATTCTAAAAGATATCCCTCTACAATTTCTACTACAAACTCAGGTGCTTCTGCCACAGTTATAGTATTTTCTTGTTCTTTAGAAAGTCTTTTTCCTTTAGAATCTACTCTTCCAATATCTATACTAACACCACCTATATACTTATATTTATTCCTATTAGTTGTAAATATCCAGTTTTTTTAAATCCTATACCGCTGACAGACCAAATTTTGGTATCAACGGTCTTTCTAACACTGTTAGTACATCCAACCATAAAAATGCTTGTAATGAAAATTACACATAATTTTTTCATTTTAATTTTTCTCCTATTTTTACTTATTAATAATTTTACCATTTTTAAAATTTGCTTTTAATTTGATTTGTCCATTTTCACAATGGTTCTGGTGCAACAATTATGAAAAAGTATAAAATCTCCATAAAATTTTTTATTTAATCTACTATTCCAAATAACTCATTTATAAATTTACATTCTAAAAGGGCAGTTCGATCTAATCCATCGACTTGCCCTTTCCTTATCATATTCATTATTTCAATGCCTTGTTAAAAAACCTTTTAGCAGCCTTTTTATCTCGCTTTGAAGTTAATAGAAAGTCTACAGTATTACCTTCAGAGTCGACCGCTCTATATAAATATTTTCATTCACCTTTTACCTTAATGTATGTTTCATCAACTCTCCAAGAATCATTAGTAAGCTTTAGATGTCTTCTAACTTTCTTCTCAAGAAATAGGAGCATACTGGTGAGTCCAACGCATAATAGAAGTGTGCGACACCTCAATGCCTCTCTCCATCATAATATCTTTTAAGTTTCTAAAACTAAGAGGATATTTCAAATATCACCTAACACAAAGCAATATTACTTCACCTTCAAATTGTTTAGGTCGCATGATATTTTTCCTAGTTTTTTAGGATATTCTATCACATTTAAATTGTTGCACCAGAACCCTTAAAAACAATTATACATAGACATCTTAATAGATCATACCTCTAATAATTAAGAAGATGAATTTACATTAAATTTAGAAACTCTCCACTTTGATTTTCTTATCATTACTTTCCATAAAAATAAGATATTCTTCCTTTGTCATTACTGGTTTAAAGTCTGCTAAAACTTTGTTTGCGATTTTAGCATTATCAAATAATAGATCTACTACAGTCATAGCCATTGATTTAGCAGGTACAATATAAGCCAGATCTTCATCTATGATCTGAAATTCTTTTGTATGGAGTCCGCCTTCAACTCCTCCAATCATAGGGTGGAGCGTAGGCATAAGGTGTGAAACATCTCCAAAATCAAATGATCCAGTAAAGTCTCCACCGTCTACAATTTTACCTTTAAGACCTAATTCTTCAAAGTTAGCTTTTAAAATTCCCTCCATATTGTCGTGCCTTAAAATCGGAAGGTATCCAGGGATTTCTGTTATTTCTATATCAGCACCTACAGCCATAGCTCCAGCTTTAAGAGCACGATTAACCTTTATATTAGCATCTAGCATCCCCTCTATCGTTCTTGCTCTTACATAAGATTCCATTCTTACATCAGCAGGTACAACATTAACAATATCCCCACCTTTAGTAATAATAGGATGAACTCGTACTCTATCCGATTCTTTAAAAGTTTCTCTTTGTGCATGAATGTTATTCATAGCTAACATTGCAGCATTTAAAGCATTAATTCCATCGTAAGGAGCAGAACCAGCATGAGCTTCTTTTCCTATAAATTGTATTTTTTTACCAATAAATCCATTACTTACAGGTCCAATAAGAGCTTTATTTTCACCTAAATCCAGAGAATGAAACATGATAGACATATCGACGTCATCAAGAGCACCTTTTTTTATTAGTTCTTGCTTACCACCAAAGTAAGTTATTTTTCCTTCATCTCTTAATTTAGTTCTATATTCTAATTCTATAAATTCTTCAGCAGGAGTAGCGATAATATCTATCTTACCGTCAAGATATGTCAATACTTTAGATTTTACAAGCCCTAGAGCAGCACCTAGCAAACCACCCATTTGTATATTATGTCCACATGCATGTACATTACCACTTTCTAATGCATCAGGATGTTCTCCTACAGCAACTGAATCAAGTTCCCCCATAAGAGCAATTTTAGGACCATTAGAATTTATATTTAATCGAGATCGACATCCAGTCACAGCTATATTTTCTTCTACTTCTAAACCTAATTCTTTTAAAAAATCAGATGTTGTTTTTGTAGATTGAACTTCTTTATATCCCATTTCAGGTGTACTATAGATTTTTTTCCCAACTTCTATAATCACATCTCTATTTTCATCAATTGTTTTAATTATTTTATCTTTTAATTCTTGTTTTGTCATTTTTTCTATTCCTCCTAAAATTTTAAAATTATATCTTACCTTGCATTCTTAATACTGTTTGAGCTATCAAAGCACAAGTAAAGAAAATACTTGTAAATACTACTACTGCAATAATAACAATCTTCCATGACATTTCTTTGAGTTGTTCTATTTTATCTCCAACAGATATCCCGGCAAAAGCTAGTAGTGGAGTTGTTATAGCCATAAATTCTACATTATTTATATGTTTCATAAATAATGACGATACAGGAATAGATTTTAAACTAAAGATCATTCCAATAATTGTTGATAAGGCATAGGCTGGTAAAGGAAACTTAGGGAAGGTATCCTTAATAAAAAGAGCGGATAATGCTAAGGTAATAATAAGAAACATTCCAGGAATACCAGCTATAAATGATTTATTCATTCCAATAGATTGTCCTAACAAAATAACCATTCCTGTTGCAGACATTGTAGAAAAGTATAACATATATTTTTTTAAATCAACTTTTTTCATATTAAACAGCCTCCTTTTGGATTCTAAATTTTGGTTCTAATTTTTTATAATACCACTCTGTAAAAGGTAATGATATAAAGACTAATATGTTAACTCCTGTGATTCCAGATAACATATTACTTGTAGAAGCATAAGCAAATATCGCATCTTTATATTGTGGATCTACTACTGCAGAAAGAGATGAAGCTGCGGCAGTCATCATACTTCCACTTCCTACTCCACATGCCATTGCTAAAGCTAATGGATGAATTCCACTATAAACTGATACAGATCCTAATATACCGAAAAATATAGTTCCTACAATAGTTCCTGCTAAGTATACTCCTAAAACTCCACGACCTTCTGGAGATGAAATTCCATATTTTTCTCCGATAACTCCTAAAGATGCTTCTCTACTAATACTAGATGCTGCCCCTATTGTTTCTCTTCTGAGACCTAATTTTAGTGCTAATGGTACAGCGATAATTGGTGCTAACATATGACCGAATTCTTGTGCTAAAAATGCAGGTCCTGCTTGGATGATCTTATCAATATTAGGGCCAACAAATGTTCCAAGTTTTACTCCTAACATAAGAAGTAAAAGCATAACCATATCTCCAGCTATCCCCATTTCTTTTAAAGTTACTTTTTTCTTAATGTATTTAATCTTTTTACCTAATAAATCTGGTGTACATATCATTCCAATAGCTACAGCATATAACATAGGAAAAAGTGCAATCTTTCCAAACTTTATTACACCTATAACCTCGCATACTAGTGAAATTACCAACATAAGTAAAAAAACGTTAATATAATTTTTCTTCATAATTTTATCTTCTCCTTTAATTTTTTATTTTGGACACATCCAAAACGTGTCCGTTAATGTACGTATGTTATATCATAACTAATTACAAAGTGTCCTTGACAAAGGGTACAGTTTAAAATTCAACATCCTTTCATTTTAATCTTTTTATTAATTTTTATTATTATTTTTTAATAACTTCAAAACCTTTTGTAGGACAATGTTTATTAACTCTATCTTTAACAACTAAAGTTGTTACTGGAACTTCTGAATACTTAGAAAATAGAATATCATGACCGATGCAAAATCCTAGTGCAATATTTAATTCTGTTTTTAAATTATTCATAATAGTTGCCTGTCCATATGGATTACAACTAACCTCAAAGGCATCTTTATTTTTCTTTTTTAAATTTAAGTCTTCGTTATCTATACTAGCATGACCACAAATAACTGAATGACATTCTACTCCTTTATTAGTAAGATAATTATGTAATATTTCTCCCTCTTTTTGAAGACCTTTACAGAATCCTATACCTACAACTTTTATTCCCATAAAATCAATATAACTAGAAACTTCTTCTAATCTTGAAATGTTTTTAGAAATTTTAGAGCTTGTATTTAATATTCTACTATCTGAATCAGATTTTAAATAATGTTCTATATTTTCTTTCTTTGAATTTATTCCATAAAATTTATCACATTCTATACCTTTAAGACATATTTTATTTTGACATAATGCGCATTCCATTTAAATTCCTCCTAAGTTTTATGTATAACAATTATATATTATTTAAGTAGTTTTTAAAAATACAATTTTCCAATCACAACTATAGGCTTTTAGCTATGGAATACTTATTAGCATTACTTAAATGTTATGTTAATAACGCTAAATCATCTAAAATTAAGGAAGTGATGTTGGCATAAATTAAAGATTAATCTATTATAATGTGTGCTAATATAATAAAAATGGAAAATAATTATGATATTATACTTTGGTATTGGGTTGCTATTAACAATCTTTTGGTAATCGTTTGGATTAGGCAAAGAAAATCCCTTTAATCATAAGTTTACAGCTAAAAAAAAATAAAAGATTATAATACGGATAACAATAACTTGAAGTATAAAATTCAAAAAAATAAAGGAGGATAAAAATGATTAATTTTAATAAAAAAATAGATAGAAGTAAAAATGATTCAAGAAAATGGGCTGGAAGAAAAAGCTATTTTGGAAGGGAAGACCTGCTTCCTATGTGGGTAGCAGACATGGATGTAGAAACTCCTAATATAGTAATAGAAGCTCTAAAAAATAAGG
>Ga0316198_10002772_pt1 | contig 10576 bp, 4 predicted proteins | sample OudBieAanoxic_MG_FD_204935 | JGI IMG/M metagenome (GOLD analysis project Ga0316198, IMG submission 204935) | Coastal sediment microbial communities from Oude Bieten Haven, Netherlands - site A anoxic | ecosystem: Environmental > Aquatic > Marine > Coastal > Sediment | place: Netherlands... | reverse complement strand
GAACTTGGCGTTCTTCGCGGTTCAAAAATAGCCACTAAATATCCTCCTCGCGCGTATGCTTGGGTACGCTGATGAATTCGCTTGGGTTTGCTCTTCACGATTGGCAACAATTGCGGCGCCAGATTGCAGTCGCGTTCTGCCTGGTCGCGACCTTCGCCTGCTCGAGAGGGACACCGGAGGATCCAGGTGCAGCCGTCGACTTCACGGCAGCGGGACGCCCTTCCATCCTGCTGATCACTCTCGATACGACGCGCGCGGATCATCTCGAGCCGTACGGAGCATCAAACGTCGAGACTCCAGCTCTGTCCCGCCTCGCCGACAACGGCATCGTCTTCGAACATGCAGTTGCCACCTCCCCCGTGACGGCCCCGGCTCACGCGTCCCTGCTCACCGGTCTGTACCCGCCGCGCCACGGGGTCCGCAACAACTCGACCCACTACCTGCCAGAAGACGTTTCGACCCTCGCAGAATTACTCTCCGAGGCCGGCTACCGGACCGCCGCCTTCGTATCCACGGTCATTTTGGAGCGCCGTTACGGACTCGATCAGGGTTTCCAGGTTTACGACGACGAAATACGATCCTCCGCCGCGGGCAGCGAACGACGGATGACCGTCGAACGCCCGGCAGGGAAAACGGCCGACCGGGCGTTAACGTGGCTCGATGCGCTCGATGGTGATGATTCCTTCTTTATCTGGGTCCATCTCTACGACCCCCACATTCCCTATTCGCCGCCCTCACCATGGGCGGAGAGGTATCCGGAACGGGCCTACGACGGTGAAATCGCGTACATGGACTCTCAGATCGGACGCCTGCTGCAGCACCCTCGAGCGGCGGCGGACGACGTCATCGTGATGGCGATCGGAGATCACGGCGAAAGCCTGGGTGAGCACGGCGAAAAGACCCACGGTCTTCTGGTTTACGATTCGACGCTCCGGGTCCCCTGGATCCTCCGGCTTCCGGGCGGGAATAGCGGGGTGCGCATCGCTGCGCCGATCAGCCAGGTGGACCTGGTGCCGACGATCGCGGAGCTCGTCAACCTCGGTCCGGACAACCACGTCGACGCTCTCGACGGGCGGAGCCAGGTGCCGCTTCTCCGAGGCGAAAAAGGTACGCCCGAACGTTTGCTCTTCGCAGAGTCGGAGGTTCCCTTCTTTGCCTACGGCTGGTCGCGTCTCCGGACAGTCCGCCAGGGCGCCATGAAATTCATCGACGCGCCGGTGAAGGAGCTTTACGACCTCAGCCTTGATCCGGGTGAGCTCTCGAATCTGGCCGCCGAACACAGGGCAGACGTACAGCGGCTGGCGGCAGAAATTGAGATCTGGGCCGATCGCGGCGATGCTGCCGACAGCGCGGTGGCCGTCGACTCCGAGACTGCCGCGATGCTGCACGCCCTCGGATACTCCGCCGGCGACCCGGGGCGCCCGGAGGGAGAGGGTCGCGGGAACCCGGTTGAGCTGATGCCGGTTCACCAGGAGCTGCAAATCGTTGGCGAGCTTTTGGCGTCCGGTCGACCGCGGGAGGCGGTAGATCGCGTTCAGACCGCCCTGGCTCTGGATCCAGAAAACACCGCTGCCCTGCGGGATTTGAGCCGCGGGCTCACGCAAATGGGACGTCTGGACGAAGCGGCTTCGGTGGCCGCGAAAGCGAGCGCCGTGGCTCCGTGGAGCGCCCAGGCGGCGATGGTCGAGGCGGATGTCGAGTTCCACCGTGGGCGATACCAGCGTGCCCTCGATCTGATCGATCGCGCCCTCGAGCTGGATGACCGCTTCCTCGAGGCCCGCCTGGATCGCAGCCGATATCTTGCCGCTCTCGGCAGGACCGAGGAGGCGGTCGAAGAGCTCGAGAACCTGCTCGAGGAAAGCCCCGACAACAGCTGGGTGGCGCTGCGCTACGCGGAAATTGTCGAGCTCGCATCGGGAGACTACCGCGCCGCCGAGCAGCGGCTACGCATTGTGCTCTCCCGAAACCCGAAGTTCAGCGAGGCCTGGCTGCTTCTCGGCACGGTGCAGAAACGCTCCGGTCCGACCTCGGCGGAAATCGCGGTGTACCGTGAGGCCATCGCCAACGGCGCCACCAGCTCCGACATAACGGTTCGCCTCGCCCTCCTGCTAGCTGAGGCGTCCGATCCGACGGCCGAGACGGCGCTGCGTCAAGCAATCAGTGCGAGCCCGACAGTCCGAGCCGATCTTCACCTTGCTCTCGGTGCATTGTTGACGACGGGCGGTCGGACGGCGTTGGCGCGACAACAGTTCGAAATCGCCGCTGCCGCACCGGCTCGCAGTGACGGCACACGGAACTCCCGGGGAATGGCGTTGCTGCGGCTCGGCCGAGCCGCCGAGGCCGAAACTACGTGGCGGGAACTCGTCCGGGATCACCCTGACTTCGGACGCGCATGGGTCAATCTGGCATCGCTGTCGATCCAGCGCCAAAACTGGGCTGAAGCTGAACGCTTCGCCCGTACTGCCATCGAGAGGGAGCCGACGTCGGCGGGGGCCTGGAACAACCTTGCCATCGCACTCGAAGAACTGGGCCGAACGAGTGAAGCGGAGGCAGCCTATCGGCGCGCGGCGGAGATCGACCCGAAAGACCTGCGCGCCCTCTTCAACCTCGGAATCCTCCTGCGTATCAACGCCCGCTATGACGAGGCTGCGGCGGTCCAACAGGAGGTGTTGATGCGCAACCCAAGGCACGCAGGCGCCCATTTCGAGCTCGGGGCCCTTTTCGCCGGCCCGTTAGGCGATCCCGAGCGGGCGAAAGTGCATTTGCAGGCGACCATCGGCGCCGACCCCAACAGCCCGCGCGCGCAGCAAGCACGTGCCATCCTCGATCGTCTGCCCTGATATTCCAGTTCAGCGGTTTTCCGACGCTCGAAGCCTCAGCTGCTGTGCGAGGACAAGCGCCTGCTCCCGCTGCGCTCCCGGCTGGGCACGCGCCACATAGTCCTCGAGATAGTCCAGCGCCTCCGAGGTACGCCCGGCCTGGGCCGAGGCGAGACCGAGGTTGTAGACGACATCGAGAACATTGGGATTGATCGCGTGCGCACGCTGCCAGGCCGTTATCGCACCCTCGAGATCGCCCTGACGCGCACGAACCGAACCTAGAGCATTCCAGGCATCAAACGAGGATGGGTTTCCGGTAACAGCTCCCTCGAGGAGAACTGCGGCATCGGCCAGCTCCCCCTCGGCCATCGCGATGATACCGAGATTGAGCTTCACCGTTGCATCGGTCGGGGCGGCAAGCAGAGCGCGCTCGAACCACCCTCGCGCCTCGCTCCACTGCCCGCGTGCAATGGCGAGCTTGCCGAAAGCCACCAGAATGCCGGGATCATCTACCTCCTCGAATCCTTGGAGCACCGCCTCGGCTTTTTCGGGTTCGCCGATCCGCAGGTAGGTCATGGCGAGTTTGGCGCCCACCGATTCGGTTCTGATGCCCTGGTCCAGGGCTTGCGACAGAAGCTCGGCAGCCTGCGCGGGTTCGCCGCGAGCGATGAGAATGTCGGCCAGAATCAACCGTGATTCCGGTCTCCGCTCGCCGACAACAGAAAGCGCTGCACGAGCTTCGGTCTCGGCGCCTCCGAGATCGCCTCGCCTGAAGGCGATCTGGGCGAGGAGCGCGTGCGCCGCCGCAGGGTCGTAGGGTACAGCGCGATTGGCGAGCGCTGACGCCTCGTCCGCGCGGCCCGTTTGGTAGAGGAGCATCGCCGCTCTCAAGGACAGTCTTCCCGAGTGCGGTACGTGCTCGAGCGCCGTACGGTAGGTCGCAGCAGCCTCCTCCAGCTGACCCAGCGCGAGTTGCGAAAGCGCAAGATAGTTCCAGGCATCCTCGATCCCTGGATCCTGTTCGACGATGTGTTCAAAGGCCGGCACCGCCGCCTCGAGATCACCGTCCTCGAAGAGGCGATAGGCTCGGCGAATCCCCGCCAGAGCGTCGATTCGAGTCTTGGGGTCCGGGAGCACGCCGCCGTCGGTCATCGTGACGTCGCCCACGTAACCAAGGGCCTGCAGCCGGCGCCGGGTCTCGGGGTCGGTCGCAGCCGGCGCCTTCAGCTGCCGATTGAAGGCGCTCAACACCGTCTGAAGCTCCATCTCCAGGTCAGGTTCAGATTCCACCAGATTGTCCACCTCCTCCCAGTCCTGGAGGAGGTCATAGAGCTCCGGCTGGGGCGCGTCGATGAAGTGATGTCGACCGACGATCACGGCCGCGAGATCACTCCAACCGAAGTGGAGGCGAGGATAGAGAGTCTCCGAATAGATGGGATGGTCGCGGGAATCCGGGCGGGGCTGAGCGAGCAGCGGCGTGCCCTGGATATTGTCCCCGAGCGGCAGTCCGAGGGCCGAGACCAGGGTTGGATGAACATCGATGAGCTGCACCGGGTCATCGACTGTGTCACCGGCCCTCTGCGCCCGCGGCAGCTTGAGAATCAGCGGCACCTGGAGGGTCGAGCGATAGAGGAACACACCGTGCTCGTCTTCGCCGTGGTCACCGAGACCCTCGCCGTGGTCAGAGAGGAAGACGATCAACGCCCGGTCATACACGTCGAGACCGCGAAGCTCATCGAGAAGACCGCCGACCACCGCGTCCGCCGCCGCCACCTCGCCGTCGTAGGCAGAGGCATAGCGCGCCGCGTACTCGGGTGGGGGGTCGTAGGGGGTGTGGGGCTCGAAGATGTGGAAGAGGAGAAAGAAGGGCCTATCGGCGACCGATCGAAGCCAGGGCTGCACGGCCTCGAGCGTCTCGCCACCTGGTCGCTGTCCGGACTGAACGCCCGCACTGCCCGAGCTCGGATCGAACTCGAAATCGTCGTCGTAGAAATAAAAGCCGCTGTCGATGCCCGTCGCCCGGCGCAAAACGAACGCCGAAACGGCAGCACCGGTGGCGTAGCCGGCCGCCTTCAGAATCTGCTGCAAAAGGGGCGCCTTCGCCGTGTCAACCGTATAGCCGAGGTTGTCACGCACGCCGTGAGCCGGCGGCAGTAAGCCCGACAGCAGCGAGGTGTGGGCGGGCAGGGTCAGCGGGACGTGGGTGTAGGCGCGTTCGAAAAGGATCCCGTCCCGGCGCAGGCCATCGATCGCTGGCGTCGCGACCCCGCCGTAACCGTACGCTGGCAGCCGGTCCGAGCGCAGGGTGTCAACCGATATCAAGATGATCGGCGTGCCGTCGGGGACGCGGAAACCGGACTGGCCGCCTCGCGTGCAGCCGAAGGCCGATAGAATGGCCAATGCCAGGACCGCGTACGAATGTCTCGCAGTCAATTGCATCAGTCGGGTTCCTCAGAGCACCCCAGCCACCTTTCTGCTGTGGGCTCACAGTGCAATGAGGTGCTATTCATTTCGCCTCCATAGTTTTTCGACAGGCTCCGGGATGATAGCAAATGGCAAAACACGATGAAAATGGCCCCGATGCCGATGCACCGGGGCCGGAGAGACAACCCATCGGATTATCAGAAGCGAAGTCCGACTGAGAATCGGAAGGTCCGGGGCTGTTGGTAGGCGCCCTCGTTCTGTGCCTCGCCCCACGAATCGCCCTTGCGCCAGTGGGTGCCCTCGACCGGTGTTTCGGTGAAGGGGTCGAAGGTCTCGAGGCTGCCGTCGTTGCGGGCTGTGAGCGTTGTGGTGTTGGGGCCTTCGATGGCCTGCTCGTTGAACACGTTGACCACCTCGGGCTGCAGGAAGAGCTCGAGCTGGCCGCCGCCGATGTTGATGAAGAACGAGTAGTTGATGGCGATATCGGTGCGGGTGACGTTCTCCGTCCTGAAGGCGCCGCGGTCGGAGAAGAAGTAGGCCGAAGTCCCCGGGTTTCCGGCGTAGCCGAGATCGGCGGGGTCACCGACGTACGGCACGGTCTCGATGTTAGCACTAGCGCTGTACGGTGTTCCGGAAAGGAAGCTCTGTAGCAGACTCAGCGACAGATTGTTGTGGTTGGTGGCGATCGCGTCCCACACCACCCAGCCCCGGAACTTGTGGGTCTGGTCTATGGCCAGGAGGCCGTCCGGCACGTTCCAGGATTGCTCCCTGTATTCCTCATACTGGAAGAAAGAACCAGTTATGGGACCGTTGTCAAAGGTCTCGCCGTTGAAGTTGCCCTGGGACTCGGACCAGGTGTAGTTGGCGCCGATGTTCCAGCGCGAGCCGATGCGATAGTCGAAGCGGGCCATGATGGCGTCGTACTTGCGGCTGTAAACCGAATCGTCGTTGATAATGACGGCCTGGTCGATGACTTCGCCGCTGCCCGGAACCTCGGCGAAGCTCCCGGGGGTGACCTCCGATGCGTAGAAGCTGCCGTACTTACGGTGCACGTAGTCGGCCCGCACCACGCCGCGGGTGCCGAGCCTGAAGGAGGCACCGACGGTGAACTCGTCACCGTAGGGCGCCCTGAGGTTGTCACCCACCCTCGGTGTCAGGCCCGGATAACTCCCAATATAAGCCAGGTCCAGGTTGTCGGTACCGCCGTAGACGTTGAAGAACCAATCGAACATGGCGTCCAGCGCATCGGAGTTGGTGGGGTACTCCTCCGTGCCCGCACGGAACTCGGGTCCGGCGTAGAAATAATAGATGAAGACCGGGTTGCCGGCCGCGGACCCGTCGGTGCTCTGATTCTGGGTGAGAGCGGTCACGTAGCGGTTGTACCCGGCGGTGAGGATGATGCCGCCGTCACCCTTGATGTCATAGCTCGCCGACAGGCGCGGGCTGACCCGATAGTCGTCGACGGTCTTCAATCCGGCCTGGTCGGTGGCGTCGTTCTTGTCGTAGCGCAGACCGAGATTGAGGGTCAGTTTGTCGTTGATGCGCCAGGTGTCGTTGACGTAAAGGGACGTCGTCTCGACGTGACTGCCGACCGACTCCTGGAGCACGTCGCCCCAGGCAATGTAGCCGCCGTAGGGCTCGATGACCACGAGCGGGCTGCCGGGAGTGCTGTAATCCTGCTCCACGAAAGGCAAAAAGGCAAAGCCGGAGGCCATCTGCCGGTTGTTCTCGGTGTTCTGGTCGTCGAAATAGTCGTAACCGAAGACCAGGTCGTGGGTGCCGCCGCCGGAGATGAACCACGACGCCTTGGCGTAAAAATTCTCGTTGTCGCGTTCCCCCGGCGTCCCCGCGCCGTCGAACCAGTGGTCGTTGAAGGTGAAGCTCTCCAGCAGATCCCAAACCGGGGAGCCGCCGAGGTAGGGTTTGGATCCGCCGGCACCAATCGAGGTCCATTCCCTCTTCGAGTAGAGGCCCTCGAGGAAGAAGTTGTCGGACAGCACACCGGTGTACGTCGCCGACAGGCCGGTTTGCGGGTCCATGCGTTCTTTGACGAGTCCGTCGAGATCGGGTGGCTCGCCAAACATCCAGGTGTTGGTCGCCGTCTGGTCGATGTCGAGATAGCTCAGCATGATCCGGTGGTTGGGACCGATGGAGCCGGTGAGCTTGCCCTCGAGGCGGGTCTGTTCGTTGGTCGACGGGTAGGGGATGCCCGCGTCCGGCTGGCCTGGAGTGACGAGCTGGCCCGAAGTGGACGTTGACAGGTCGCGGCCGGCGGCGAAGAACCACAGGGCGTCGCGCACGATGTAACCACCGAATGTGGCTTCGTAGATGTAGTTGTTCTCGTCCACCTGGTCGGTGGTGAGCGGCGTCTCGCCATTCCAGCTGTCGTTGGACACGTTGGCGCGGAAGGAGCCCGAGAACTCGTTGCCGCCGGACTTGGTGACCGTGTTGACGACTCCGCCGGCAAAACGCCCGTACACGGCCGAGGCGCTGCTGGTGATGGTAGTGGTCTCGAGGACGGCGTCCTCGATGTACAGATCCATCGCCTGACCGCGGATGTTCTCGTTGACGACGACGCCGTTGATGGTGTAGAGGCTTTCCCACGACTGCGCGCCCGAGATCGAGATGTTGCCGCTGGGTCCGGTGTTGGTGGTTCCCGCTGACATCAGCACCGCCTGGTCCAGGGTGCGCAGCACCGGCAGCTTCTCGAGGGTCTTCTGCTCCATGGTCGACGACCCCTGAGCGCCGGTGCTCACGTTCTCGAAGGAGCCGGTGACGACGATCTCCTCCTGCATCGCTTCCGGGTACATGACCGCATCGAGAGCTCTCGGCTGCGATGTCGACATCCTGACGTCGTACTCGAGGGTCGCGAATGACGCGAGCTCGAATCGTACCTTGTAGTCCCCCGCAGGCAGGGCCTTGAAGATGTAGTCTCCCTGGGCATTGGTGACCGCAGCTTTTTGCCCCTGAAGGGCCGGTGAGGTGAGAGTCACGGTGACTCCGGGCATTGGCGCATTGTCAAAGATGACTCGTCCCTTGAGTTCGGAGCCCATTTGCGCCGAAGCCGTCCCCGCGATCGCGAGCGCGAGAATGACCAGGCTGATCGTCAATCGATTCCTCATCTGTACCTCCTCAAAACAAGCGGGAGTCGGCCGCGGACTGAGCGAAGCGAAATCTGCTCGCGTATGTGTGAGCAGGCGACGTCCCCAAGAACAGCGACCTTGCCACCACTTCGCATCGCTTCGCGGCCTTTTGTTTTCTCCCGATTCAGTGCGAGGCGCGCAAAGCCGCGCCTTCTGTTATAACTTCATGAGGTGTTGGTGACGCTCCCCACCGGAGGGTCCATCTCCTCTACTCCGTACCCCTGGGTGCACACGCCTCCTTTCCTTCAAAAAACAAAATCAAATACAACCCCACCTTCCGCAAGTTCCATGCCTGTATACGACCATATTTCTGAATTGTTGCAGACCATGAGTCGACGGTTCTGTCCGGAATTTCGTACATCGATCCCAATGGCCGGACACCGCCCCATTCCGGGTCAGTTCGTCCGCGACACATTTCTGCGGAGGCTGACGAACGACGCCTGGCGGGTCACCGGGTCGAGCGCACCCACCACGAGCTTGTGTTCGCCGACGTCGAGCAGCAGGTCGAGTGCTGCAACATAACGTTCACCGCGACGGGTTTCGTAGTCGCCCGGCGGCATGCGGATCTCGAACTGCCTCCGCTGAATATCCGACTGCCTCCCCTTCATGTCGCGGTTCGCAATAAACAGCACCACCCGTCCAACATACTCCCCCATCTCCGGCAGCAGGGCCACAGACTCGATCGGAATCGCCACTTCAACGGGCAGGATCCATCTCTCACCCGTCGCCGGCTTCGGCTCACCGGCCGTGATTTCGAGCTCCATCGGGTTGTCGTCGAGGGCCAGCAAGAGACCGCTGACCACCCGATCCTGGACCTGGGTCTCGAGTGATTTTTCGACCAGGGTCTTTCGGTAGACGAGGTCGTACTCCGGGTGAGCCGGCAGGTCGACCTCGACCCGATGAACGGTATCGCTGCCACTCGAAGACAGTGTGTAACCGAGCGAGTAGTAGGTGAACAGGTCGTCGCGCATCTCTTCGAGCAGTCCTGTCACGTTGTTGGAGCCGACAATCGCACGCCCGCCGGTTTTTTCGGCCAAGTAGAGGAGCGGTTCCTGATAGTTGAAAAGGTGGATGCTCGTGGCTACCGGATCGATCGGCCGTGAGTGCTCGGCCGACGCCGCACCGCTTCCGGCGAGCCCGCTCGCATCAATGGTGTAAAAGGTCACGCCCTGAGCATTGGCACTTGAAGCCACGGATTCGAAAACGTAGCGGCGATTGAAGCGGGCGAGCAACGGCAGCGTCGAGGACCTCTGATAGAGCTCACCGTACCAGGTGATCAGATCGCGGGCCGGCACCGCCGGCAGACCGCTCGATATATGAACCAATACACGGCGGCCGGGAACTCCGGCAAGCGTCGTCAAGACTTCGCGCAGGGAGTTGATCGAGTAGTCAAGCTCAATCGCGAGCTCCTCACCATACGACCGGATCCTTTCCTGGAGAGCCATTGCCTCATTCGGGTCCGAGCGACGGCCTTCTTGCGGCCCTTCGTCCATGACCGCCAGCATGTCGTGGATGATGCGTCCCCGCGAACGATCGGCATCGGTCCGGGCGCCGTAGACCTGTGTCAGGGATCGGAGCGCGTTCTTGACCACCTGTGGGTCGTTCGTAAAGGTCTGAACGATCTTCGGTGAACGCTGGACTGAGATCACCATCACTTCGACGTACGGCTTCATCACCTCGTCGACAAACTGTCGGACCTCGGCCAGGACCCTGTTGCGATCAAACGGTCGAATATTCTCGTTATCCACGTAGAGGACGATGTGCACCGGCTGGACGTTGTCGGGGGGGCCGGCGTCCGCGGAAGGAATTTCAGGCAATGTGGCCGGCTTCTCCTCTCGAGCCGCCATGATCTCCGAGATCACCTCCTGGGTGTAGGCGGCGAAATGGCTTAATTTGCGCTCCTGGCCATCCTGCAACAGACGAAACTGGTCCTGAGCCAGACCGGTCACCGCATTGCCCCGGCGATCGCGGACAAAGACATCGATGTTAACGACCGTGACCTGAACCTCGTCGACAAAGGCGAGGCCGCCCTTCGCTTCTTCCTGATCGGTCTCCTGACCGTTTGCCGCCAATCCCGCCGCGAGGAGGCAGCAGACCAACAGCTTTCTGACACGCGGACCCATCACCGTCTCCTTTGCTTCTAGCAGGTTAGCGCAGCACGGCTCGTTCCGCCCACATTGAATACGGAGT
>Ga0316198_10002771_pt1 | contig 10576 bp, 9 predicted proteins | sample OudBieAanoxic_MG_FD_204935 | JGI IMG/M metagenome (GOLD analysis project Ga0316198, IMG submission 204935) | Coastal sediment microbial communities from Oude Bieten Haven, Netherlands - site A anoxic | ecosystem: Environmental > Aquatic > Marine > Coastal > Sediment | place: Netherlands... | reverse complement strand
AGTAAATAAGCGAATACACTCAGTGCAAGCACGCTGCCGAACCAAATTATAACCATCCACCCCCACTGTTTTAGTGATTGTTTCATTAATGATACCCCTCGTCATGTTTTAATTTACCTCTGAATACCCAATAAGCATAACCGCTGTACGCTATCACCATGGGTAATAAAAATACCGTACCGGTCAGCAAAAACTTTAAGCTACTGTCTGGCGCTGCAGCATCAGCATACGTAACAGCAAAAGGGACGATATATGGGAAGGTACTAACAGAAAACCCCAATGCTGAGACAATAAATAAGCCAATGCCAAACAAGTATGCCCGTACTGCTTGATGATTGTTTAAGGATTTAAATAATTGCCAAATACATATAACAGCCAATGCCGGTACCATAAAATAAAGCATCGAATTAGGTAAGTTAAACCATCGCTGAGAAATAATTTCATGAGTTAATGGCAACCAAGCACTTACCACAACAATACAAAGTACTAAAGCGATCCCCCAATGTTTAGCCACATCATAATATCTATCAGCTAACTCCTGAGGTAACTTGATCACTAACCAACACGCACCTAATAACGCATAGGCACAAATAGTTGCAAAACCACAGAATAGAGTGAAAGGTGTAAACCAATCAAACCATCCTCCCGCATAACTTCTAGCATCGACTTCGATACCTTGTAGCATCGCACCTAGCATGATCCCTTGAGTTGCAGCAGCGGCAATGGAACCTGCAAAGAATGCGATAGACCAAACAAACTTCCCACGTTTAGTTCTAAATCGATACTCAAATGAAACACCACGTAATACTAACCCCAGTAGCATAATAATTAACGGTGCATAAAGTGCTGGCATCACAATCGAGTAAGCAAGTGGAAATACAGCAAATAATCCACCGCCTCCAAGCACCAACCAGGTTTCATTACCATCCCAAACAGGTGCAATGCTATTCATCATTAAATCTCGTTCTGCTTCATTAGTTGCTTTGGGAAAAAGAATGCCTATTCCCAAATCAAATCCATCTAGCACAACATATATTAATACGGCAAAACCAATCAACCCGTACCAAATTAAAGCGTAATCCATATGTTTCCCCTAAGGTAATCTGTTCGGATGTGAAGCAGGCGGCACTTCAGCACCATCAGGAAGTCGAGCCTCTAACGCTTGTTCATAGCGTGTAGGCGATTTTTGCATTAAGCGAATGATATAAAAGAACCCAGCCCCAAAAACACACAGATAAACAACAACAAATGCGGTTAAAGACCAAGTTATTGCAACTGCGTCTATTGGGGACGCTGAGTCAGCAGTTCTTAATAGTCCATACACAGTAAATGGTTGCCTACCCACTTCAGTAGTTATCCAACCAGAGATTAAAGCGACAAAACCAGCAGGACCGAATAAAACACAGGCTTTGTGAAATAATGGTGTTTGATAAAGCTTACCTTTTTTACGAAGCCATAAACTGACAAGACCAATCATCAACATACCAAAACCAATACCTACCATTACCCTGAAACTCCAAAAAACAATCGAAACGGGTGGATGATCAGCTTCAGGAAAAGCATCAAGGCCTTGTACTCTGCCGTTAAGTTCATGGGTTAAAATAAGACTACCTAACTTAGGAATAGCTACCTGATATTTCATCTCTTTAGCTTGGTCATCAGGTATGCCGAACAGGATCAGGGGAGCACCGTCATGAGAGTCATAATGCCCTTCCATCGCAGCTATTTTTGCGGGTTGATGTTGCATCGTATTTAAACCATGAAAATCACCAACAATAATTTGCAGTGGCGCGACAATAACAATCATCCACAACGCCATTGAAAACATAGTTTTGGCTAGCGGGTTATGATTTGCTTTAATTAGGTGGTACCCCGCTACTGCAGCCACCACAAAGGCAGTCGTCAGATAAGAGGCTAACAACATATGCACTAAACGGTATGGAAATGAAGGATTAAAAACAATCGCTAGCCAATCTTCTGGAATAAATTGCCCAGCTTCATTTATCGAATACCCAGCAGGTGTTTGCATCCAACTGTTAACCGACAAGATCCAAAAGGCCGAGAGAAAAGTACCAAAAGCAACAACACAGGTAGCAGAGAAATGTAGTTTTCTGCCCACTTTTTTCATACCAAATAGCATCACCCCGAGAAATCCTGCCTCTAGGAAAAATGCCGTTAAAATTTCATAGCCCATTAATGGCCCAAGGATAGGACCCGTTTTATCAGAGAATACACTCCAATTAGTACCAAATTGATAGCTGAGTACAATCCCACTAACTACGCCCATGCCAAAAGTAACAGAGAATATTTTCAACCAATACTTATAGATTTGAATATATTTGTCATCGTTGGTTTTCAGCCATAGGCCTTCTAATACAGCTAAGTAAGAGGCGAGCCCGATAGTAAATGATGGGAATATAATGTGGAAAGACACAGTAAATGCGAATTGAAACCGTGCCAGATCTAATGCCAAAGTGTCCATAATCACTCCTAATTTGTATAGGATCATGTACGCTTCTTGAAGCAATAAAGATCAAGTTTTATCTAATGTTTTTTATCAGCTCACTCTCTTTCAGGGTAGGTTTTTATATAAAAAAACAAACAATATATACTCAGGTCAATGCCATCTATAGCACCAATTTATTCACTCTCTAAAGTCAAATTTATTTATTAATATTAGAGAGATATAATATATTTACGGCCTATTTAACCAGTCATTAAGACTGTGTAAAGCCTTCTTAACTAACTTAAATTACGATTAACGAAAATGAAAGAGAAAGTGCAATTACATTTAATTATAAGAGATAGTTTGTATTGCTTAATTGAAAGCGTGTGATTAAATCGATAATAGATTATTGCAAAATAATTTAATGTAGAAATTAGTGACGATAGCAGTGTTGTATCACTTTGCTAGAGCCAATAAATAAGCCTCTGTAAATAATGATGTTTAACGATGGTCAAATAAAATTCTCTTTTTAAACACTCCTTTAAATATCATCACTTCATTTATACCCCGCTTTTATAACCCTCGCAGCGATTCCTACCGTGTTCCTTGCTTTGGTATAAAGCAAAATCTGCTTGTTTAATTAACTCGACAGATTTAATGTTTAATTGAGGGACCATTGATGCTACACCTAAACTGATTGTGACATGCTTGTATGGCGACTCACTATGGGAAATATTTAAATTACTCACTGCAAGCCTTACCTTTTCAGCTACTAAAGCACCTTCTTTATTATCACTTTCTAATAATATAACAAACTCCTCACCACCATAACGGGCCAAAAAGTCAGTAGGTCTATTAATAGTTTTTTGGATAGTTTGGGCCACTTTTTTTAAACAATCATCGCCCGCTATATGTCCGTAAGTATCGTTAAATTTTTTGAACTCATCTATATCAATGAGTAAAAGAGTTAACGGTTGTTGGCTACGCGTTTTCACCAACCATAAATAATTAAGCGTTTTATCTAACCACCGCCTATTAAATACATCAGTCAGCCCATCTACTTGTGACAATGACTCTAATACCGCATTCGATTTTTCAAGTTTATCATTTCTCTCATTAACCATATCGATAGCTGCATTAAAACCAATAATTAAATCACCTATTTCATCTTTTTTGTAACCTTTAATATGTGTCAGGGATTTTTTCTGCAATACCATTTCCCTAACAGATTCCGCAGCCTTTTTTAATGGATTAAAAAAGAAGAATAAAAAAAACATAATCGCCAAAAAAACAGAAAGACTCACAATGATTCCATTAATAATTGCAGTTCGTAAACTTTCGTTTATTAATTGATAAACCTTGGACACAGGTGTTCTTACCATAACAAACCAATCTGGAGAGTTAATATCAGCCGTAGCTGCTAACATCTCACCTTCAACTGATGTAACTGTATTGCCATATCCATTAAAGCCCGCCATTACCTCGTCGAGGAATGCATCCATCCCTTTTTTTGGAGTTGTTTTTAGCACTAGATTTGGATCGCTCGATGCTAAGAATATTTGATTTGCTCTTGAAATGACTAATATATCGCTTCGTTCACTAAAGTCTTTATCAAAGATATACTCCATAAATCCGGGACGGTTCAAGAAGATTGGTGCTTCTAATATACCTAATACCTTCCCATTTTGATCTCTTAACGCTTTTGCGATCACAACCAGTACTTCACCCATAACTTCAGAACGAAATGGTGAACTAATAATAACGCCTTGACTATTATTAGCCTTTCTCAACCATTCGTAATCAGTCGTTACTAAGTTTTTTCTACCTGGAATAACCGGATATTCAGCTATAGCGCCCTGTCCATTTGGGCTTATAACTGCAAAGCCCTGCGGAAAAAAATCAGTAAAAACAATATTATTTTTAATGATTTCCGTTATAAAGGCTTCTGATTGTATTTTTTTAGGAGGAATTTTATCAGCTAAAGCAACCAAAAAATTCGTACGCATTGTTATTTTTTTTTGAATGTCTTTTGCGATATATTTGGCTTGTGTATATTGCTCATTATTGATTTGTTTTTTTATTTCAGCCTTAAGCATTAAAAAATTGTAAATTTGAAGCGGCGTAAAAGCAACGATAATAAACACCGCAACATAAAAAGATAATTTAGTGGAAATACGAGATGGTTTCACTCCATCTAAAATAGTTATCATCTACTCATAATTTATTAGTTAATACACAGAGGCAAACATACCTCTTTTATTATATAAAAGTTAGTTGTTTTTTTGATAACATTGCGACTCATCATGAAATTATTTGTTTGAAACAATACTCAGTTATTAGCGGCTATTAATTTTCACAATGTGATATTTAAAGTGGCAGTAAGGCGTATCAACAAGTAACACTAGGGGGAGAGATTGGGCCATAACAAATTACCTTCGTGTATTTAAAACTACACCACTAAAAACTAGGTTGATTATGAATTTTAATCAAAACTTATGATCCCTAAATTACTGTTAACAACTCCTTCTTGTTATGCACTCCGTAGCCAATATCCACTTTTTACTCACTCTAATAACATTTCATGAATCCTTTCAATTTATTGAACAATAGGAATTAATTCATATCGGCGATTAATCACGATTAATTTAACAAACTCTCCTTTAGCAACTTGTTTGATTGCGCTTTTAACAGAACTTGTTATGATTTGCGGCGATTATAGTCGGGGGGCCATTGGCTGAGAACGATGTGATATCAATATTAATTGATAAAACATCGATACCCGTTGAACCTGATACAGTTAACACTGACGCAGGGAACTATGTTGAAACCATTCCTCTGGCATTCCTTTGCTTTATATTGGTTGATATTAGTTCCGATCGCGTTGTGAACGGAGCCATTATGTCTGACCTTACGCATAACACTATTTGTAACCCTATTCGCACACCGATAGTATTGACTATTGCTGGCTCTGACAGCAGTGGCGGTGCTGGTATTCAAGCCGATATTAAAGCAATTTCAGCAACCGGTAGTTACGCATGTTCTGCGATCACAGCGATTACTGCGCAAAACACACAGGGCGTATCTGCTATCTTTCCAATCCCCCTTGAACATGTTGAAAAACAATTAGATGCTGTGTTTAGAGACCTCAATATTATCGCGGTTAAAGTAGGTATGTTAGCCGACTGCGAGATAATCAAGGTAGTGGCAAAAAAACTAAAGCAGTACAATCCGCCTTTTTTAGTAATTGATCCTGTGATGGTGACCACCAACGGAGATTTATTATTAGAAAACGCTGCGATTCAAACCCTAAAAACTGAATTACTGCCAATGGCTGATTTAATTACCCCTAATCTGCCTGAGGGTGCAGCATTAATTGACAGTCACATTCCCACCAGCGAACAACAGATGCAGACAATGATTGATGCTTTACGTCAGTTGGGTGCTAAAGCCGTGTTATTAAAAGGTGGGCATTTAGAACAAGATGAAAACAGTAATGATTTATTAATTTTGACCAACTCAGTACAGCAACTCACGGCAAAACGTATTAGTACTAACAATAACCATGGAACAGGCTGCACCTTATCTTCAGCGATAGCTTCGTATTTAGCTCAAGGCCATGAATTATCAAAAGCAGTTCAGCTTGGTAAAGATTATATTACCCAAGCATTACAACATGCTGACCAACTTAACATTGGTCAAGGTCGCGGCCCTGTAGATCATTTTTATTTATTGAATCAATAAGTGCTTACCATGACAAACAACTTATCGTCACAACCATCAAGTTCAGTAGTACAAAGTGCGCCCAGCATTGATATTCACAATGCCAGTTTACGCTATCACAATAGTGAGCAGCATGTATTGTCGTCACTGACTATGCATATTCCAGCGGCGCAATGGACTTGTATTCTGGGGCGTAGTGGCTGCGGTAAAAGCTCTTTATTACGTTATTTGGCGAACTTATTAAGCGATAAAGTACAATGGTCTGGGCAACTATCCACCAGCACAGATGTTGCACTGCAAGGTCAAATTGCCTATATGGCACAACAAGATTTATTAATGCCCTGGTTATCGGTATTAGATAACGTACTGCTCAGTGAGAAATTCACACCTAACCCAAAGCCGTCACAGCGTGATAAAGCAAAGCAATTATTACAGCAGGTTGGTCTTGAACAACAAGCCCATTATTTACCACAGCAATTATCTGGTGGAATGCGGCAACGTGTTGCATTAGCCAGAACCTTAATGCAAAACAAGCCTGTTGTTTTAATGGATGAGCCTTTCTCTGCGTTAGACGCAGTAACACGCTATCGCTTGCAAAACTTAGCACATGAATTATTAAAAGATAAAACCGTAGTGTTAATTACGCATGATCCACAAGAGGCAATCCGTTTAGCAAACCAGCTTTATATTATGCAAGGATATCCCGCATCTGCAGAATCATTAGATGTGCCTAGCACTCCTGCACCAAGACAATTTAATGCACAATGCGCTGAGCTTCAGCAAACGATTCTTGACCGTTTGGAGCGAGATTATGCGTAATTTTCTTGCCATGTCAGGTTTAACTAAGTCGCTTAAAAGCAGTGATAAAACACTCCCGTCAGTGTTACGTATCCTGTTCACTTTTATGATTATAATTGCGATTTGGCAAATGATTGTGATGCTCTTTGAGCTGCCCTCTTTTATTTTACCCGAGCCGTTATCGGTATTAGAACGCCTAATTACACGTTATGAAGTGCTGTTAAAACATAGTTGGGTGACCACACAGGAGATACTTTTAGGGTTATTACTAGGACTTTCCATGGGCCTATGTTTTGCGTTACAGATGTTGTTGTTTAAACCCATTAAGCGGTGGTTATTACCGATCCTGATCACCAGCCAAGCGATTCCCGTTTTTGCGATTGCACCTATTTTAATGATCTGGTTAGGTTACGGTATTTCATCAAAAATAGTAATGGCGGCCATGATCATCTTTTTCCCCGTGACTACCTGCTGCTACGACGGGTTAAAGAATACCCCCACCGGTTACCTTGATTTAGCTAAAACCATGGGCGCGACTAAATGGAAGATGTTACGTCATATTCAACTACCCGCTGCTTTACCTACTTTAGCGTCTGGTATTCGTGTAGCTGTGGTTATTGCACCGATCGGTGCGGTTGCTGGTGAATGGGTAGGTTCGAGCGAAGGTTTGGGTTATTTGATGCTCCAAGCTAATGCGCGAATGTTAATCGATGAAATGTTTGCGGCCTTATTTATCTTGTCCGCGCTCTCTGTGAGTTTATATTTTATTACTGATAAGTTACTAAAAAAGCTAATCCCCTGGGAGAGCTAAATGCGCCGTTTTAAATAAACCTAAACTAAATCTAAACCTAAAAATAATTGACATAAAAAATACTATAAGGAAATACAACACATGAAAAAGAGTTTCATTTTAACTGCATTGTCTCTAACGGCGGCATTATTTTCATTCTCCGCGCAAGCAGAAGATAAAAAAGTCACGCTGATGTTAGATTGGTTTGTTAACCCTAACCACGGTCCAATTGTTATTGCACAACAGCTTGGTTATTTTAAACAGCAAGGTTTGTCTGTCGATATTCAAGAACCTGCAGACCCAAGCATGCCACCAAAACTAGTTGCCGCTGGTAATATTGACTTGGCAATTACTTATCAGCCAAACCTAATCATTGATGTGGCAGAAGGTTTACCACTAGTGCGTTCTGCCACTTTAATAGCAACACCACTTAATACATTAATGGTATTAGATAACGGTAAAATTGATTCACTCAGCGACCTTAAAGGTAAAAAAGTCGGTGTGGCTATTTCAGGTAGTGAAGAAGCAACAATCGGAAAAATGTTAGAAACAGTGCAGCTCAATTATCAAGATGTAGAAATAATTAACGTCGGTTGGGCATTGTCGTCTTCATTAGCTTCAGGCAAAGTTGATGCTATTTGGGGTGGATTACGTAACTTTGAAACTAACCAGTTGGAACTGGAAGGATTTAAAGCTAAAGCTTATTTCCCTGAAGAGCATGGTGTTCCTGTCTATGACGAATTGGTATTTGTTGCAAATGCAAATAAGTACGATGCCCAAATGATTAAAGCCTTTAACAAAGCGATAGAGCAAGCCACTATTTATATCGTTAACCACCCACAACAAGCGTGGAATGAATTTGTTAGTTACGCACCTGATACATTAAATAATGAGTTAAATAAACGTGCATGGCGCGATACGTTAACCCGCTTTTCATTACGCCCTGCTGCTATTGATTTAAAGCGTTACGATGATTATGCGCAATTTATGTTTGATAACAAACTGATTAAAAGCCTTCCAAAAGCAAAAGGTTACATGCCAATATTCGAGTAGTTAATGCACTCATATCAGATTTAAATGGACAACTAAAAAACAGCGAGAGAATCATGAACCATGAAGATTTAATTAGTGCTTGCCAGTCTGACTGGGATGCCTACACACAGCACCCATTTGTGATGCAATTAGGAAACGGTAGCTTAGCACAGCCGTGCTTTTTGCATTACCTGAAACAAGATTTCTTGTTCTTAAAGCAATATGCGCGTGCTTATGCATTGGCCATTTATAAAGCCAATACGCTAGCAGACATGCGTAAGGCGTTACCTAGTGTACATGCCTTACTAGATTCCGAGATTAGTCACCATGTAACTTACTGCGCAAATTGGGGCTTAACAGAAGCAGACTTAGAAGCAGAGGATGAAGACTTTGGTACTGTCGCTTACACTCGTTACGTGTTAGATGCAGGCATGACCGGTGACCTCGTTGATTTATACGCAGCATTAGCACCCTGCTCTATTGGTTATGCAGTAATTGGACGTTTATTAGTAAATGATAAAAACACTAAAATAATTGGGAACGAATTTGCTAGTTGGATTGATTTATACAGCGGCGAAGAGTTCCAGCAAAGTGTTGCAAATGGTGCGCAACATTTTGACCAGTTACTGGCTGAAATAGACATTAACAGCAAACGTGGTCAACACTTGGTAAAAGTATTTAAAACAGCAACCAGAATGGAAGTTGCCTTCTGGCAACAAGGTCTAAACGCCGCTATTTAAATATACGTTGTGCAAAATAAAAACAGAAGTAGAGGAGCAAATATGTCAGTAATAGCAACAGAAAAACGACAAATGATCACTAATGCCTTACAAGTGTTGCGCGAACAAAAACCATTAGTGGTAAACATCACTAATTATGTGGTGATGAACAATACTGCTAATGCATTATTAGCAATTGGCGCCTCACCTATTATGGCGCATTCTCGCCAAGAAATGGCTGAAATGATGTCATTTAGTGGTGCGTTAGTCATTAACATTGGCACCTTAGATAGCCAGTGGATACCACGTATGATCTACGCGGTTGAACAAGCAAACCTCAACAATAAAGTGGTGGTATTAGACCCAGTAGGTTGTGGTGCAAGTACTTTACGTACTGAAACATCACGCCAAATTGCAACACTTGCAAAACAGTTAATTATTAGAGCTAATGCTTCTGAAATCATTGCTTTAGCAGGAGAAAAAGCACAAGGCAAAGGTGTCGATTCACTTGATAGCAGTGAAGCGGCAGTTGGCGCTGCGCGTTACTTAGTTGAAACTTATCAATGTAATGTGGTTATTTCTGGCGAAGTCGATTACATCATCAATGCGGAGAGTGAAATATCACTGCATAATGGTGATGCAATGATGCCTAACATCACAGGAATGGGCTGTAGTTTAAGTGCATTAACCGGTGCTTTTGCAGCGATTGGTGAAAATACAGGTTTAGCGGCTGCTGCCATATTTGGTATCGCAGGAGAAATCGCAGCGGAGCAATCTGCTGGACCAGGAAGTTTACAAATGAACTTATTAGACGTGTTATATCAATTAGATGATAAAGCGATTATGGCACACTTAAAAATGACTATTAATAAATAATACAGTCGTTACTGGATCAGTAAGTGAAAGTGACCTTATTACTTTCACTCTACTCCATCATATTCTTTGCTATTGCTGTTTAGTACTATTGATTAGCATTGCTGTTTAGCATTTCAACTTAACATTGATATTTGGCAACGATATTTAGCAATGCTATTTACATAATCCATTTTTTTATTGTATCCGACACAGGAA
>Ga0316198_10002770_pt1 | contig 10577 bp, 7 predicted proteins | sample OudBieAanoxic_MG_FD_204935 | JGI IMG/M metagenome (GOLD analysis project Ga0316198, IMG submission 204935) | Coastal sediment microbial communities from Oude Bieten Haven, Netherlands - site A anoxic | ecosystem: Environmental > Aquatic > Marine > Coastal > Sediment | place: Netherlands... | reverse complement strand
GCCTCAGGTCAGGAGGGTCGGCGAGTACCTCGACCTCCCTCCGTCATTCACGCATCGGATCCCCTGTCCCGGTCCCGCGCAAATCATCAGAACTGTCGGCGAATTCACTGAAGAGAAGCTCCATACGGGCCAGCTCGCGTCCGACATCATCGAGCAGGAGATTGAGAAGTACTACACTGAGAAACACGGTAAACCCTACCTTTACGACGAAGCTACCGGCATCCGGACGCCCTTTCAGTACTTCGGAATGGCGCTCGACCCGAACATGGAGCCCGATCCGGTCCTGGCAGACCTGGCCCGCAGCACTCTCGGCGCGAACGCGGAGTGCTTCAAAATGGATAGCCAGACGACAGTTGTCCCCGAAGAGGGAACGCGCCCCGAGATCCCTATATACAAACCTGTCTCGTGGATAAAGGTCGACGGCGATATCGACTATGACAAACTGAACGCGCTCTGTGTCGAGGCGTGGAGTAAGCTCGAGCTTCCGCGCATTCTTCTGGAGCTTTGCGCGAACGATGCACCGAAAACCAGGTACGTCGTCGGCATGCGGGCGGTCGAGAGCGCGGCCGCGAAGCTGGCGCGTCCGGTTCGGATAGACGAGGCGGAGCTCCTTGAGATAGGCAAGAAAATTGCCGCGTACACCGGCGCGTCTAAGGTGGCGTACGATATCAGCATCAAGCCACCGGCAACAATCGAATTCGAGTAGCTGTCGTTCAAGGATGTGGCTGCCCTTCAGGCAGCGCAGAGAAGTAACAACAGGATTTGCCAACAGGCAGATGGAAGCTATCGCAATACCGCTACGCTCCATTGGAAAGCCTCATCTGCACGTTATAGATTTCTACCATTTTTCGCAATATAGTGAGGTCTTGGCAACAGTCCACACTGTCATTTGACTGTCGCGGTTAATGCAGTTGCCCCAAAGCCAAGCCCACGGCGACAGCAATTACGATCAAGGACGTTGTCTGTAGAATTTCCCACAAGCGCCTTAAAGAGCCTATCAGGTTCCGGTTCAGTGTATTGCCTAATGCTTTCATATTCCCCCTAATGTTCTATTGTGTTTTCTGTTAGATGGAATCCTGCTATTTCCTTGATTATTAAACATTAATTGGGTTCATCGGGCGACCCGAATCTTGCTGAATTTTATAGCAAGATTCGGGTGGTTAATTCTCCCTGCAAAGGTTATTAAGAAATAAGCATTGTGATCAAAAGAATGTTGGCAATCTCAACAAAAAGAAACTCAATCTGATAAGAAGTATTATATGATCAAGACCATAGGAAATACGCCTGTAGTCTGCTTGAAACGAATCGTACCGCCTGACGCTGCTGAGGTCTGGGTGAAAATCGAGGGTGTTAATCCAACTGGCTCGTACAAGGACCGGATGGCCCTTGCAATGATTGAAGGGGCTGAAACTGAAGGTGTGATTGACAAGAAACTCCGCCTCCTTGAGTGCACAGGTGGGAGCACGGGAACTTCTCTTGCCTTCGTATGTGCTGTAAAAGGCTACCCCTTTACCATTATCACGTCTGATGCATACGCCAGAGAGAAAATCGATTCGATGCGTGCTTTTGGTGCTGAAGCCCTTGTTGAGCCGAGCAAGGGAGGTCGAATAACCCCCGATCTTTGGCCGCGCATGCGCCAGCGTGCAAAAGACCTCGTCGGCGCAGGTGACCACTATTGGCTCGACCAGTTCAATAACCCCTATGCCCATATCGGTTATCGGGCAATGGGTGATGAATTGATTGCCCAGGTCCCGAACGTTGACGCCTTCTGCGGAGCAGTGGGTACGGCCGGGATGATCGTTGGCGTGGGTGGTGTTTTGCGTGATGCAAACCCCACCACAAGAATAGTGGCGCTTGAGCCCGACACATCGCCAGTATTGTCTGGTGGGAAGGCAGGAAGCCACAGAATCGATGGAACGGCTGCCGGATTCGTGCCCCCACAGTTCGATCGCTCAATCGTCACAGACGTTATGGCTCTGCCTGAGAAAGAAGGGCGACAGATGGCACGGAGGCTTGCCAGAGAGGAAGGCATCTTTGCCGGAACCTCGACGGGTTTAAACGTACTTGCGGCGCTTCATTTAGCATCAAAGCTCGGTCCAGGCCGGGTCGTTGCTACAGTTGCCTGCGATACGGGGTTCAAGTATCTCGATGGTGACCTCTATCGGGAGGAAAAGTCTCAATAGGGCCTGGTGCAAGGGGGTTGAAATGAACACGTACGATTATTCGCAGCAGTCCGAGGACTTCCAACGGATTGAAAAAGCAATTCAATTCATCGAAAAAAACTTTAAATCCCAACCGACCTTGGACCAGATGGCGAAAAGCGTGTATTTAAGCAAGTACCATTTTGAAAGGCTCTTCAAGCGGTGGGCTGGGATAAGTCCGATCCAATTCATGCAGTTTATGACCCTCGACTACACCAAAAAACGATTGGCCGAGTCAAAGAGCCTCCTTGAAACCGCCTTGGACGCAGGTCTGTCAGGCCCCAGTCGTCTTCACGATTTATTCGTTACCTTTGAGGCGATGACACCTGGCGAATTTAAAAAACAGGGGGCTGGGCTGCAGATTTCGTACGGTTTTTGTGATTCGCCTTTCGGTGAGTGCCTGTTGGCAAGCACTCAACGGGGGATATGTTATTTTGGATTTGTAGATTCAGGAGAACGATCTGAAACATTTGGTCAGTTGCGCGATACATGGCCAGGTTCAGAGTTTATTGAGAATCCAACTACTGTATGCTCGATCGTTAATGATATTTTCAGAATTGATCATCAGAAAAAGGCACAACCGTTTAATTTGCAAATCAAGGGGACCAATTTTCAAATCAATGTATGGAGGGCACTGTTAAGCATACCAAAAGGTTGTGTTGTCAGTTATCAGGATATTGCCTCCCATATAGGACACCCTAAAGCATTTCGAGCCGTTGCAAACGCTATTGCCATCAACCCCGTTGCTTATCTAATTCCATGCCACCGGGTGATTGCTAAATCTGGAAAAATTCATCAATATCGTTGGGGATCTGATAGAAAGAAGGCTATCATCGGATGGGAAGCCGCGAGATCTGCATAAAACCCATTCATTTATCCAATGCCAATTTGCTTGCCCGATAGATGCTGAAGTGAAGACTACGACCATTAGTGCTCGCTCGCGGAGGCAATTTTGAAAACAGATTATACCATCGTTAGTACGCACTTCTAAAAAGATCAATAATACAGTTAGTATGTTTCAATAGAGCGAGAATCAACCATTCTGCTATATTATGATTTAAGGTGGAATCAAGTAAAGTGCGCTCTTCCCAATGAATGCCGCACTTTTTTGTATTTTAACGCGACCATATGTTGTGCCCAGATATTGTTGATCAAGGTTATGTTATCTGCTGAGACTGTCGATAAACCCTAAACCTGCAATGTCGGTGTTTTTAAGCTATTGATTTCATTATATCCGAAATTGCCAAAATCGCTCTTTGGGGACTTTTCCGACAGTCTCGCTGTGTACCTGTATAAAATGGATCTCCTGAAACTTATAGATACTGTATTCTTATCGAAACTCAGCATGCTGTAAGATCTAATCTGCCTCTTTTTTAATGCAAAAAGAGTGCGTCTTGGTAATTTCAATATGTAATTCTAAAAATTCTCGATACCAATGTTGCCATTTCCTGCCTTACAATCTTCATCAGGCCATTTCCTGCAGGAATTCAATCCCCTTTGGTATGCGGACAGAACCGCCTGACGACACCGACCGGCCCAAAAGTTAATATGGTCCTGATTTCTAGTGGTTACTCAAATTTCCTATTCTTTGACATTCGCATGCGGCTTTGCTAATTGTCGTGTTTCACATATGTTCACCCGTACCCTTCCGCGTTGGGTTGTGGCATTGAGAGGTGACCCCTCCAGATATGAGGTTTTTTCTGCAGAGCAAGTAACTCAAAGAACCGTGACAGAGCGCATCCCATTTACAACTCAACCGGAAACCTGAAGAAAACTCTGCCATAGGTTGACCCAGCGAAAAATTGCCGCTTATGGAGGAGCACTTATTTCATTAGTCGGACAGTACACTCTATGACTCACACACAACACGAACCTCCATCAACGAACCACGATTCAAGTAGAGTATTATTTAATGATTTTAAGCGTCTGGCCGATTATTCTCAGGATGCTATTTATCATTATGATATCGAATCTCGTCGATTTCTTTTTCAAAATCAAAAATTCTTAAATTTTTTTGGGGTAGAAAATGGCGCTGACATCCCGACAACCTCTAATCAGATTATAAAAGCCATCCACCCCAACGATCGTGAACAGGCGCTCAAGGCTTTAAACAAATCATTGACGGCAAGTCATACGGAAGGTGAAGCGGAGTATCGCGTCCTGTACCCGGATGGCTCAATTCGGTGGCTATATGATCGCTGGATTGTTATACGGAATTCAAAAGGCAAATCCCTCGCCGTACAGGGATTCATACGAGATAATACCCAAAGAAATCTTTCTGAACATCAATTTGTTGAGAGTAAACAGAACGCTCTAATTGGCAGTTACATCTTGCAGGAAGGCAAATTCAAATACGTCAATCCTCAATTTATCAGCATAACTGGCTACTCCGAAGAGGAACTGATAAACAAAAAATCTATGGCAATTGTGCATGAAGATTTCCGTAAGCATGTGCGCAAATGCGCCGTGGCTATGCTAAAAGGTACCAGCCTTACGCCTTATGAGTTTTGTGTTTTCGATAAATCAGGTTCTACTCACTGGGTAATGGAAACCGTCACCTCGGTCATCTATAGAAGTCAGCCTGCCGTTCTGGGTTATTTTATGGATATTACCAAGCTCCATCAAATGAAAGATAATCTATCAACATTGGGACTCATGGTTGGAACCATCTCACATAGCTTAAGAGGGTGTCTGACAGGACTCAATGCGAGTCTTTATCTTATTGAAACAGGCTTTTACCGCAACAAACCCGCTCAAATCGAAGAGGGTTTGGACGTTACCAAACTCATGGCGGACCGCATTCGCAAATTGGTGTTGGATATCCTTTACTACTCAAAAGAACGGGATTTGGAAATTGAAGACGTTGATGTTTGGCGATTTGCGAAAGACGTCGTCATTCACATAGAGAAACGCATTAAAGCCGCCAACATCCAATTCATAACGCAATTCCCCCCAGATTCAGGGTGTTTTTCCATCGACCCGGAAAAAATCCGCGCGGCACTGATTAACATCCTCGAAAATGCTATGGAAGCCTGTATTGAAGACACCCGAAATATGTCCCACTGGATACGATTTACGACACGTGCCGATGACACTTCCGTGTATTTTGATATATCCGACAATGGGCCTGGTTTGGAAAAAGATCAAGCCAGCAAAATATTTCGGCTGTTTAGTTCATCAAAGGGAAATAAAGGGACAGGTATCGGACTCTTCGTCACCCGGAAGGTCATCCTCAAACACGGTGGCACCATAACGGTTGAATCTAAACCTAACGACGGGACGTTATTTCGCATTTCTTTACCACGGAAACCGGGTGCGCATGACTGATACCGGCATCATATTCGATATTAAAAGATATGCCATACATGATGGCCCGGGAATCCGGACCACTGTCTTTATGAAAGGGTGCCCCATCGCCTGCCAGTGGTGCCATAACCCGGAAGGAATTGACCCAGCACCTTTTGTGGCCTACAAACAAGAAAGATGCATCCGCTGCGGAATGTGCATCGAGTCCTGCCCTGAACATGCGCTTCGTCTTGATAACGAGGGCGTTTTTCTTTCCGGCTCGCCATGTAAAAACTGCTTTGCCTGCACGGAAAATTGCCCGGCCGAAGCTCGTGAAAGGGTTGGCAGAACAGTGACAGTACCTGCACTTTTAGGTGAAATTCTAAAGGACACCCCTTTTTACGATACATCAGGAGGGGGGGTAACATTCTCAGGCGGAGAACCGCTGCTTCAGGCTGATTTTCTGATTCAATTACTTAAATTATGTGGGAATGAACAGATACACAGGGCCGTTGACACAACCGGTTATGCGAGCCCTGAAACCCTAATGATGGTTGCGGAACATACCGACCTTTTCCTATTTGACCTGAAAATCATGGACATAGATAAACATCAAAAATATACCGGCGTATCCAACCAGTTGATCATTGACAATCTAAGGCACCTGGCGGGAAAAGGCGCTAATATTGTCATACGGATCCCCTTGATTCCGGGCGTCAATGACGACACGGATAACTTGGATCGAGCCGGATCGCTTCTCAAGCATTTACCGAAGGTGACAAAAGTGGATATTTTGCCATATCATGATTTCCAAAAGGGCAAATATACCCGCTTCAAGATGCCAAATAGTGCGGTGGATATTCCATTGCCGACCAAAGAAATGCTTATCAGTGCAAAAAAACGGCTCGAAAACTTTGGACTCGAAGTGGCAATAGGAGGTTAAGCAATATGAATGCGAGAATAAAAAGACTTCGGCAGTTGAGTTTCGAAGCCATCCCCAGCATATCGATCGAACGCGCCCTTCTGGAGACAGAATTCTATAAGGCCCACTTCGGAAAATACTCGGCACCGGTGATGCGGGCCAGGTTCTTTAAATATCTCTGTGAAAAAAAGACGCTTTACATAGGCAAAGACGAGCTCATCGTCGGCGAACGCGGCCCTTTACCAAAATCGGTTTCGACCTTTCCGGAACTGACCTGCCACACGGGGGAAGATCTTAACATCCTTAACAATCGTGATATGACCCCGTTCAAAATATCTGAAGCCGACATCAATACGCATGAAACAGAGGTTCTCCCTTATTGGAAAGGTAGAAGTATGCGGGACCGTGTCTTTGCCCAAGTCCCTGAGGAGTGGTCAGCCGCTTACAAGGCCGGTCTCTTTACGGAATTTATGGAGCAGCGGGCCCCCGGTCACACCACCCTGGATGATGCGATATATAAAAAGGGAATGCTCGACTTTAAACGGGAAATTTCTCGGAGTATATCATCGCTCGATTATCTGAACGACCCGGAAGCCGCCGACAAAGCAGAACAGTTGAAAGCCATGGATGTCGCCTGCGAAGCCGCCATTATCTTTGCCGAAAGACATGCAGACCTGGCGGAGAAACTGGCACAGACAGAAGAGAATGAGGTTCGCAAAAAAGAGTTACTTCATATAAGCCGGGTCTGCCGCAGAGTGCCGGCGTATGCCCCAAGCAATTTTTGGGAAGCGCTGCAAATGTATTGGTTTGTCCACCTGGGCACCATCACAGAGCTCAACGGTTGGGATGCCATGAGCCCCGGCCACTTGGATCAGCACCTGGCGCCTTTTTACGAAATAGGTATTGCCGACGGGACAATCGACCGGGAGAAAGCAAAAGAACTGATCAGCTGTTTCTGGATCAAATTCAACAACCATTCGGCGCCGCCCAAGGTCGGCGTCACGGCTAAAGAAAGCGGAACTTACAACGACTTTACAAACATCAACCTGGGTGGAGTGAAAAGGGACGGAACTGACGGGGTCAGCGACGTGTCCTATATCACCCTGGAAGTAATCGATGAACTGCACCTGCTTCAACCCCAATGCAACGTTCAGATCAGTGACAAGACGCCGGATCGTTTTCTGAAGGCGGCCTGCCGGGTGATCCGCAAAGGATACGGCTATCCATCGGTGTTCAACACCGATGAAGTGATCATGGAACAGCTCCGGGTGGGTAAAACCGTCGAAGATGCCCGTGAAGGTGGTTGCAGCGGGTGCATCGAAACAGGGGCATTCGGCAAAGAGGCTTACATCCTCACCGGCTACCTGAACGTGCCCAAGATCCTTGAACTGGCGCTAAATAACGGGATCGATCCGATGACCGGCCAAAAAATCGGCTTGGCGACTGGCGACCCCAGGGAATTCACTTGCTTTGATGAGTTGTATGACGCATTCGTCCTGCAGTTAAACCACATCGTCGACTTGAAAATTCGCGTCAACAATTACATCGAGCGGATGTTTGCATCCCATATGCCGGCGCCCCTTCTGTCCGTGGTCATCCAAGATTGCATTGCCAAAGGAAAAGATTACTACGGTGGCGGGCCGCGCTACAACACCACCTACATTCAGTGTTGTGGCATTGGTACGATTACAGACAGCCTTTCTGCCATAAACACGCATGTTTTCAATCAAGGCACCCTAACGATGGAACAGCTGTTGACGGCCATGCGCTGCAACTTCGACGGTCACGAAGCGCATCGCCTCCGGCTGCAGAATAAAACACCGTTTTTCGGAAATGACGACGACCGGGCCGACCATCTCATGCAACGGGTGTACGCATCTCTATTCGATGCCATCGACGGCAAACCCAATACCAAAGGAGGGATGTATCACTTGAACATGCTTTCAACCACTTGCCACATCTATTTTGGCAAGATGCTGGGGGCGACACCCAATGGCAGGCTAGCGGCAAAACCGATTTCCGACGGGACCTCACCTTCTCACGGCGCCGATCGCCATGGACCGACGGCAGTGATTAAATCTCTGGGTAAAATGGACCAGATTAAATCGGGGGGAACATTGCTGAACCAGCGATTCCTACCGGGTGTCCTTGCAACGGAAAAAGATATCGGCAATCTCGCCCATCTCATCCGGACCTATTTTCGAATGAACGGACATCACATTCAATTTAATATCGTTGATACGGAGACTCTCAAAAAAGCCCAAATGGCTCCGGATGACTACCGGGATCTACTCGTGCGGGTCGCCGGCTACAGTGACTATTTTGTTGACCTTGATTCGTATCACCAGCAGGAGATCATTGAAAGAACGGAGCATGAGTCTTTTTAGCGTACAAATCAAAACCTATCACGTATTTTCTTACCATCAATTAAATATTTTTCCAATCATCCCAGAGCCACATCCAACGTCATCATTACAGCAAAACCTAACATTGCACCAATTGTAGCCACGTCAGTATGTTTTTCAAGTTGTGATTCAGGTATTAACTCTTCAACAACCACATAAATCATTGCTCCTGCTGCAAAAGCAAGCGCGTAAGGAAGGATGGGACGCATATATATAACGGCTATCGCTCCAAGAACGCCGGCTATAGGTTCTACAATTCCGGATAATTGTCCATACCAAAAGCTCTTCAGCCGCGACAAACCCTCGCGTCGAAGCGGCACTGACACCGCAGTTCCTTCCGGAAAGTTTTGTATGCCTATCCCTATTGCTAAGGCGATGGCTCCACCCAGAGTCGCTGCAGGGAAATCGGCAGCTAACGCTCCGAATGCAACCCCGACAGCTAAACCTTCCGGGATGTTGTGTATGGTAATCGCCAGCACGAGCAAGACGCTTCTTCGCCAGCTTGTACTGACGCCTTCCGCTTCTTCTCTTGGAAACCCAGGATGCAAATGAGGCAAAAGTTTGTCAATGATCCACAAAAATGCGCCGCCGAGAAGAAATCCGGTGGTCGCTGGTACCCAAGCAGGCAAGTTCGATTCCTCAGCCATCTCAATTGCAGGTGCAAGCAAAGACCAGTAGGAAGCGGCAATCATTACACCGGCTGCAAACCCAAGCATGGAATCCAACATTTTTCGATTTATTCTTTTAAAAAAGAATACCAACCCTGCGCCAGCAGCAGTCATAAACCAGGTGAACAAAGTTGCTATTAACGCTTGATAAATCGGATTCAAGCCGGAAAAATAATCGATCAGCATATTAAACTCTCCAGTTTCTGCACCTTATTGAAACCCTTAAGAGACTATCTAATCTTTTTAAATCAAGATTACAGATGGTCATACCGGGAACACCGGCGGTTTGTCTTTGCTCTCTTTCTTCCAACCTGTACGAAAAATAGATGTCTTTAGCAATATTTTTGATTAAAATTTTTCAGTATATGCCGACTTCGCTTTAGTAAAAATGATAAGAATCTCTGAGATGGTCTGTTATCAGGATGTAAAACCTCAGGACTTAGACCATATTGTCTGATTATATCGCGCTTTCAGAATCGCCATAAGGCCAAATAACCTATCAGTAAAATGATAACGAAGATGTTTTTATGAACTTGCTTTCCATTTCAATCTCTTTAAAAATTGTAGTTCCCCAAGTTGCCGTTTCCCAATAATCCTTGTGGAATTCGCCACAGCAATTAAAGCGGTCCCCATATCTGCAAAAACGGCTTCCCACATCGAAGCCAAACCCATGGCTCCAAAAGTAATGAAAATCCCTTTAATGACAAAAGCGAAACAGATATTCTGCCAAACAATCCGGCGGGTATGTTTTGCAATCATTATGGCTTCGGCCACCTTTAAGGGAGAGTCCTTCATCAATACCACATCTGCTATCTCAATCGCTGCATCAGAACCAAATGCTCCCATTGCGATGCCCACATCAGCTCGTGCTATAACAGGCGCATCATTGATACCATCGCCGACAAAGGCAATTTTTTTATTACCACTTTCTTCATTTTTCTCCATGATCTTTTCAAGGATATCCACTTTATCCTCTGGCAAAAGATCGGCATAAAAACTGTCAAGACCCAGTCTATTGGAAACCGCCTCAGCCGTGCATTGATTATCACCAGTTAGCATGGCAATGTGCTTAACATTCTGGTCGCGCAGTGCTTTG
>Ga0316198_10002769_pt1 | contig 10578 bp, 8 predicted proteins | sample OudBieAanoxic_MG_FD_204935 | JGI IMG/M metagenome (GOLD analysis project Ga0316198, IMG submission 204935) | Coastal sediment microbial communities from Oude Bieten Haven, Netherlands - site A anoxic | ecosystem: Environmental > Aquatic > Marine > Coastal > Sediment | place: Netherlands... | reverse complement strand
GCCGCCGGTGATACCGCCGGGAATCAAATCTTTTTACTTACCGGGCTCAGGCGCCGGCCAGGGCCTGGAATATTTTCCGGCGCTGGCCGGTTGGATTGATGTCCACTATTCCAGCACTAAATATAAAGTGTCAGTTTCCGAGACAGTGGCACTGACAGCCATGTTTGAGGAAGGGCCGGTGGTGGTGGATTGGGATGCCGCCGAAGAACTCAACCTGGATCCGGCGGACCTGGAAACCGAACCCCTGGCCGGCCCAAGCTTTTCCAAACTGCCGGCGGCCGCCAAAACCACCAAGGCGTATACCAAATGGAACAAGGATATGATGCGCTGGGTTCGCCAGAACCGGCCGCTGCTCGTCTATCGCTCCCGGCAGCATAAATTGTCCAGCGACCCACAGGAAACCAAAGCTGATTTTATGGCGCGCCTGGCCCAGGCCGCGCGTGAGTCCCGGGATTTGAAAGTCGAAAAGCTGCGTCGTAAATACAGCTCCAAATTCAATACCCTCAACAACCGCCTGATGCGCGCCGAACAGGCCGTTATGCGGGAGAAAGAACAGTCCCAATCCAGCAAAGTCCAAACAGCGATTTCTTTCGGTACTGCGATTCTGGGAGCGTTCATGGGCCGTAAGGCCGTCAGTGTCGGCTCCGCCGGCCGTTTCGGCACCGCCATGCGCTCGGCCAGCCGCATCCGCAAAGAGTCCATGGATGTCAACCGTGCCAAAGAAACCTTTGATGCAACCAAACTTCAGCTGGAGGAGCTCGACCAGCGTTTGCAGGAGGACATCGAGCGCATTGAAGCCAATTTCGTCCCGGATGAAGAAAGCATTCAGGAGGTGCTCGTCAAACCGAAAAGCAGTGATATGACCCTGGAGTTTTTCGGACTGGTCTGGATGCCCTATCGCCGGGATGCCCGGGGCCAGTTGTCTCCGGACTGGGTCTAGAACCCCAATTGAGTGACATTTAATCAGGTGGCACTGGATATTGGGTAGTCGGTACTGGCGGTCATCGGGGTTCAAAGCACATTTTATAAATCTTGGCTGATGACAGTATAAAATTATAGAACGATTCAGCTACACCAATGCCCAATACCTAATATCGAATACCTCCCCAAATGAGCCTGGCTCAATCGGGGTTATAGACAGCTTTCAGGAGAGTATGCTTTTGGCGATGGGCTCGAGCCATACCTCGCCGCCAAAGGTTTCAGATAATTCATGTGAAAGGGCTTCCAGGTCCGGCTTATCCCGGGTTTCCACCACCAGATCGTAATCATCCAAAATTTTCAGCTTACCATGCTGCCGGATGATTTCAGTTACCCGGTCAACATCGGCCGTCACCCAGCCCTTCATGCGGCTTAGCAATTCGTCTCCCTTAAATGGTCGTTCGATCACCAGATCGACCTGACGCTGTTTGGCTTCCCACCCGATGGTGGCCGGCTTCTTCACCACCGGCCTTACCGGGTCGTGCACCGCAGCGCATTTAAACCACAACATTGCTCTTTCCATAGCATCTCCTGGCTTAATTATGGGTAGCAAATTATAATGATACCCGGAAAGTGTCAAGGTAAAGAGATCGGAACGTTTTTTGACAACCAATATAGGAGTCAATTATGGATATTTTTTCTGCCATTAATCACCGCCGCAGCACCCGGGCATATCTTGACAAGCCCGTTGCCCGCACCGAAATAGAAGAAATTTTTAAATACGCCGGCCGGGCCCCGTCGGCCATCAATCTGCAACCCTGGGAATATGTGGTTGTTTACGGCGAGGAAAAAGATCGCCTGGTTCGACGCCTTCTCCATGTTCATGCCGAACGCCAAATTCCCTGCGGACCCGGCACCTCGATTCGGCCGCCGGAAATATTCACCCGTCGCAGCCGCGCGGCTTCGGATATCATGGAACCCCGGGTGGCTGAAACGGGTCAGACCCTGAACCGTTTCGTTGAAGAGGGCAGCTGCTCCTTTTATGGAGCGCCGATAGCAATTATCGTCACCATCGACAGGCTGTTTCCTAAACTCCGTTATCTTGACCTGGGCCTGAGTATATCCTATTTGCTGCTGGCCGCTGAAGCCAAGGGGATCGGAACCTGCCCCATCGGACTGATCACGGCCTATGCCGCTGATATCGCCGACGTTCTGAGCATATCGGAAGGTAAGGAGATCGTGCTGGGCATCGCTTTAGGTTATGCAGATGAATCCTCGCCGCTGAATAATTTTAAAACCGGAAGGGCTGATCAAAGCGAGATTCTTTACTGGTATGAATAAGTAAGCGTTTCGCGTTGCGGGTTGCGGGTTGCATTTCAGAACCAGTATGCAGCCATCCCCCCATATCCATTCCACCTGAACACAATATATTGATGAAACAAGAGGATAATTAACAAATTCACATATTCAAAAACCACTATTGAAATCGATGGGCAAAGGCAATCACTTCATCTCTGATATAACTAAGAAAAATCAAAGAGGGTACCCCGGCGAGTAAATATTTTGAAATTCCCAAAGGGTATAAGAAGGTCGCAAACGTGATTGAATTAATGGATATGGACATGTCAGAGCTTGAAGAAAAGCCTTCAAAACCTGCCGGCGAAGACAAACCATCCAACTCCCCGCTTCCTTTTAAACTGCCCAAGAAGATTACGGATTTGTTCGGTGATTAAGGAATAAATCAGGGGGACGCGATAAAAAAAGGTTCAATGGTTTGGGGCTTCGTTCTACAAGCTACGGCCCCACAAGCACGGTATAGGGTTCAGGTGTCAATGGCGGAGATGATTTTGCAATCATTTAGCGTTAGGTTGTGTTCTCTGCTATGAAAAACAATATATCAATCCGGCTATAACCGTGTGATACTTAAATTATATCACCATAGATTTCGATGATTATCGAATTACAGGTACTGGCACCCACCTCATCATCCCCATGTGCCCGCCTTTTTAATTACTACAATCTAGTGCTTTATTGTAAATTCTTGACAATGATGACCAATTCAAATAGGTATAAAGAAAAATTCTTTAACAAACATCCTGTGTTTTCTGGAAGCGGAACGTTGAACCTCATCTCTCCCTATCTGCTGGCCTCATTCTGAACTGAGTCTCATCTTGATCCAAAATTCATATAACGGGTAGCTCTTCAATTTTTAATTTTCTTATTGTTCTAAAATATAACCGGTTTCCTTTAAAATTTAGCCGAATAATCGGGTAAAGATTCTATGGAGAAACCACTCAAATTGTGCATACCGCGCTCCGAACAGGATACATCTTCTGTTGGGAGCTAAAATCCTATCTTCATTTCTTCATTTAACCCATAGATACAAATCTATTAAAGGAGGCGCTGCTATATGGCTAAATATATTTCTCTTGTCAAATACACGGCAAAGGGCATCGAGAACGTCAAAGAAAGTCCAAATCGACTTGATGCGGTCAAACAACTTTGTGAATCCATGGGTGCAAAAGTGGAAGGGTTTTTTCTGACTATGGGTCGATATGACATTATAATGATTACGGATGCGCCAAACCCTGAAACCGTAGCGAAAATTGTTCTCACAGTATCATCTGGAGGAGCGGTCAGCACCGAAACGCTCAATGCTTTTCCAGAAGAAGAATATCGAAAAATTATTTCCGAACTTCCATAGAGAGTGTTAACGGCAGGGTCAGCAATGGCTCTGCCTTTTTATTTGTATATCAACATAGATTTCGATGATTATCGAATTAAATGTATTGGCAAGCAATCTGTACTCGGAACCTCGTCAAAGTAGACAGTCGAAGTGTTACCTCACTTTCCAATTTTGCAAATGAAGTTTAGGTCAGGGCACGCTGTACCTTGGGCCTTTGGTTACATTTTGCAAGTGAAATCCTCGGTCGCCTTTAATTTCTTTTTTTAGTTCTGCCATCATAGATCCTGGCTCGCTCTTTTAGAAGATTAAATCCGGTACGATTGTTCTTCACATCATCAAGATTTGGGCCGGGTGCACTGATCGACCAGGTACAAAATGGACCGGTAGTCAATACCGCTGTGAGTCGTCAGGCCGATTTCGCAGGTGCGGCTGGTGGAATAACCGGTGCTGACTTCCGGGGGCAGCTGTTTTTTCAACCGTCTCAGTCCAAAGGCGTTCAACTCGGGCACCGTAAATCCCCGGTCGCCGGCAAAACCGCAGCAGATCACATCGGGTGTCACCACTTTGGCGGCGCACATCTCGGCCAGCCGGCGAAAAGCGGTTTCCAGACCCATTTTCTTGGCGCTGCATACTGTATGAATGGCGATCGGTTCTGAAATTTTTTCAAAGGTTAAACGCGGCGCCAGGTAGGTCAGCGCAAACTCGATGGGTTCAAACAGCTGGAGGCGGGTGTCCAGGGTTTCTTTCATATGATACAGACAGGGGCTCATATCGCACAGGATCGGAATGCGGCCGTTGTCGGATACGTTTAGCAGGACTTCTCCGAGCTCCCCGGCCTTGTTAGCGGCTGTCTCGTTCAATCCTTTGCTGGCAAAGGGCATGCCGCAGCATAATTGGTCCATGCGGTCCGGGTAGACAATGTCTAAGCCGGCTTTTTCCAGCAGGGATGCGGTGGTGCGGCTCAGCGAATCCAACCCGTGCCCTCGGGCCGGTCCCATGGAGCGGTTGATACAGGCCGGAAAATAAACGACCGGGTCGCTTGCGGGCCGGTTGCCGGCGGGTGGCTTCACCGTGGCGGCAGCCGTGGGCATGGCCGGCGTCCACTGGGGCAATCGCTTGCCGGAGAGGTTGCGCAGTCCACCGGCAAGACCCTGCATGCGTTCGGTTCCCAGCAGGCTGTGGGCCATGTCGAGCAAACTGAGCCCCAGGCGGGTGAGGGCCGTAACAGCTCCCATCCGCCTGGCCACCTGGGAACCAATCTGCAGGGTGGTCAGCGATAGTTGGTCATGGCGCAGCGCTTTGATGAGTTTGCCGGTGTCGATTTCCACCGGGCAGGTCAGCGCACACAGGCCGTCGGTGGCGCAGGTCTGATCCCCGTAGTAAACATACTCCTTTTTTAGTTCGGCCAACCGCGCCGGGTCCTGGCCCGAAGCCGACAGGCGGATTATTTCGCGGTAGATCACGATCCGCTGGCGGGCCGACAGGGTCAACCCGTGGGACATGCAGCTGCGCTCACAGAACCCGCATTCAGTGCAGGTGTCCACCAGTTCGTGGGCCGGGGGCATGGGTTTGATATTTTTAGCATGGGCTCCGGGATCGTCGTTGATGATCACCCCCGGATTGAGCATGGCGTCGGGATCGAATAGGTCTTTGATGCCCCGCATGACATCATAAATCAGCTCGCCCCACTCCCGCCGCACAAAAGGGGCCATGTTGCGGCCGGTACCGTGCTCGGCCTTTAAGGAACCGTCGTATTTGTCCACCACCATATCGGCCAACGCTTCCATAAAGGTCTTGTATTTTTCGATCTCGGTCGGATCCGACAAATTCGGGGTAAGCACGAAATGGACGTTACCGTCGAAGACGTGTCCCCAGATAATGGTGTCTGTATAGGCATACTGATCGAACATATCCTGCAACTCGAGCAAACAGTCGCGTAATTGATCAATGGGTACCGCAATGTCCTCGATGATAACGGTGGTACCCTTCTGGCGGGAGTGGCAGACCGAGGGAAACAGACCGGATCGGATACGCCACAGGGCTTCTGCCTGCTCCGGATCGGTGGAAAATTCAAACTCGCGCACCATGGGAAAGTCGGCAAACTTGATGTTGATGTCATCCACCTGCCGCTGCAGGGTTTCAGAGTCATCCGCCGCAGTTTCAACCAGTAGGGCTGTCGCCGTATCCCCGAGGGATTTGATATAGGACGGCATGCCGGGCTTATCCTCCACCGAGCGCAATGACACCCGGTCCATGAGCTCGGCAGCGCTGACCTGACAATCTTTTAACAGAAGTACGGCCTCGCAGGCCCGGGCAATATCGGGAAACAGCATCAGTCCGGTGGACTTGCAGCCGGGCACATCCAGGGTGCGAAAAGTGACCTCGGAGATAAAGCCCAGGGTACCCTCCGATCCAATCATCAGGTGCTGAAGCATATCGATGGGATCGTCAAAATTGAGCAGGGCGCTGACGCTGTAACCGGTGGTGTTTTTGATCTCATACTTGCGCCGAATGCGGACCACGGTGTCCGCATCTTCCTTGAGGCGCCGGGCCAGATCGGTAACACCGTCGACCATGTCCCGGCGTTGGGCAAGAAAGGTCTGGCGGCTGTCTTCATCTCTCGTATCCAGCACGGTGCCGTCGGTAAAAATAATTCGCATGCCCAGGACCGTCCCCATGCTGTTGCCGGTGATGCCGCTGGCCATGCCGCAGGCGTTGTTGGAGACGATGCCGCCGATTTTAGCTGAATTAATGGAGGCCGGATCCGGCCCGATTTTCTTGCCGTAGGGGGTCAGGTAGCCGTTGGCTTCGGCACCCAAAATTCCGGCACCCAGGGTGATTTCGTTGTGGTCTTCACTGATGTGGTAATCGCGCCAGCCTTCGGGGCCTAAAGCCACCAGCACCGAATCGCTCAGCGCCTGACCGGAAAGACTGGTGCCGGAAGCGCGAAAGGTAATCGCTATCTTAAGTTCGCGGCAGGCCTTTAAAACTAGCAGGGTTTCGGTTTCATTTTCAACTTTGACGATAACCTTGGGGGTCAGTCGGTAAAAACTGGCATCGGTACCGAAAGCCAGAGTCCGCAGCGGATCTGTGATTAACCTGGCCTGCGGAATGTCGGCCGCCAGACGATCAATCAGGGATTGATAGGATTGGGCAAGCATACAGGACTCCTGTCAGTAAATTTCGCGCTAAACGGAGAAACGCATCATCCGGACGTTCATATACTCAATTGCAGATGAAATCAAATCCTAATTGACAATCCAAAGACTAAAATCAAATGATTCCACCGGGGGTGATTCGCTGGCAGAAGGGCGGCAGGTTTGAAATCCCAAATCCCAAATCTAAAATATACCTTCTAAAACCTGAGCCCAGGAAAGCAGGGCTTCGTCCTCTCCAAAGGGTGCGATGAACTGCAATGAAAGCGGCAATTTGTTCCTGGAATACCCGGCAGGCAGGTTGACAACCGGCATGCCGGCATGCGTCCAGGGCAGGCTCATATTGGGGTCGCCGGTGGCATGGATTCCAGCCGGCGCAGCACCGCAGGCTGCCGGACAGACCCATAGATCGATACCTGCCTCGACCATTTGCGCTTCCAGTTCCGCCCTCAGTTTGGCACAATTGGCACGCGCCGCAGCAAGCGCTTCTTCAGAAACCTTTTGCCCGATTTCGATAATCTCTGCCGTGCGGGGTCGATAGAGAGCCGTGTGTTGGGCATATATTTCAGCATGCTCCCGGGCAAATTCGGCAAAAACCATCTGCCGGTGCAAATGATTCAAATCCTCGATATCGGCCAGGATCGGTACCCGCTTGACCTTAGATCCGATCTCCTCCAGCATTTGCACCTGCTTTTCAAAAGCGTCCAGGGCCTCCGGTTCGGCCTGTTCCAGGTAAGGGCCGATCGGCACACCCAGCACCGGCACCTCACCGCGCGCGAAATCCAACCGCCAATCCCGGCAGAGCACCGATGCGGCCAGGGCCATACCGGCAATATCCTGGGTAAAGAGGCCCACATGGTCTATGGTGCGTGAAAAGTAGACCAGCCCTTTGGTTGGCAGGCGGTTAAGGGTCGGTTTGAAGCCCACGATGCCGCAAAAGGCTGCCGGTCGCGTCACCGAGCCGATGGTCTGGGTGCCCAGCGCCAGGGCACAATACCCGGCGGCTACGGCCGCAGCACTTCCGCTGCTCGACCCGCCGGGTGTGTGCGCCGGATTGCGGGGATTGCGCGTCGGGCCGGGTTCAAAGTAGGCGAACTCGGTGGTCACCGACTTGCCGAGGATCAACGCCCCGGCATCCCGCAGCAGGCGCACTATATTTGCCTCGGGCCCTGCAAAAAACTCGGGCGGCACCCGGGTTCCGGCCCGGGTCACAAACCCGGATACGTGGAAAATATCTTTGACCGCCACAAGAAGTCCGAAAAGCGGCGGTCGATTGGACGGATCCGGAAATTTCTTCAGAAGTCCGGCAATTTCCCGGCCCAGGCGCTCATGGCGGCCCGGCTCGGGCAGCATGGCTTCCAGCCGGGAATCGCTATCGGCTACCCGGGCACACATGCGTTCAACATATTCTTTAGGATCCATGCGACCGCTGCGTAAAGCCTCTACAGTGGCGGCCAGCAAATGAGGCTGAATTAACTCGGATGTATCTGAATTTTCAATTTTCATTTTAAGGTCCGACTATTATAGATGATAGTGTCCGCTTGCCAGCCGTGTTCAGGCGTCAGCAACCGAATTCGAGCCGCTGTGTCGGAATCGCTCATGAAATGGACTCGCTTTCATCGCTGTGGGTCTTCGGTTGCAAACAAATCAGTACTCATGTTTCACAATTCGGAATTTATTGTCACCTGAAACCTGCCTGCCCTCCGTAGCCAGGATGGCGAAGGGGGGACACCTGAAACCCGCCGATCACCTCTGACCCCCGACGACGGGACAGGCATGGCACAGAGGACCCGGTTTTCGATTTTGAATAAAGCAATTTAATTTCAGGTAGTCATGCCGGACTTGATCCGGTATCCGGAATTTTTTCAGCGCTCCGTAAATGCAGCGCAGAAATGACACTATAAGTGGTTTCAAAACCTTAGATCACGTCCAAAGACAAGGCGTCGATTCGGCTTAAAAGCGGAGCGTACACGTAGTACGTGAGCATTTTAAACCGAATCGCAACGCAGTATTTGGGTGTGAGATGAGGCTTTGAAACCACTTCTAGTATGATCTGTCTTTTGTGTCAAGGCTATAAAAAGCGGCTGTCTGAATACCAAACTGCCGGTTTTCCCTCAATTAATTTCAAAAGGTTACGATACTATATATAGAACCCAAAATCAGCCTGTCGGCGGAATGTGAATTGAGGATAATAAAATGAAACCTATTAATAGGATCCTGAAATCGGAACCGAACCGTGTTACGGGATTAAAAACCCAATCCGGAATTGCCACCGCTCTTTTGGTTGGACTTATAGCGGTGTTTCTTATTTTTGTGGCGGTTGGGGTCTATGCGGCAAAAAATTATAACGTCTGGATCGCCCATGGCATTACGGCCGGCATGAACGCGTTGATCAACGGCTCTGCCATACCCGAGCAGGAAAAAGCGGACGTCACCGAGATTATCAGCCATCTCAAGGAAGGCTATCTGGCCGAAGAAATCACCATGGCAGAGCTCGGATTAGTCCTGGAGGCCATCGGGACATGCCCGGCCCTGCCCATCGGACTCGTGGTTCAGTTTGAACAAAGTTATGTCACGCCGTCGGGATTGAGCGAGGATGAAAAAATGGCGGCTTCCCTGCACTTGAACCGGCTGGCAAGGGGGCTGGCCGATGGTCGCATCGACTGGGCCGTGTCCGAACAAATCCTGGGTCCCATCAGCGACACCGGTCAGGACGGCAAGCAGCATCTCCGGTCGCCGGAGCTGGTAGCCGATCATGAAATCCTTGAAGTCCTTATAACCGCTAAAGATGTCGCTGATGAGGCTGCAATTTCAGAGGAATTAATTGAAATCGATATTTCCGATGAATTCCGGAAGTCAATAGAAGAAGCGCTGGGGCGTGCGATTGTTTGAATAAACTGCAACTCACAGAATCGGTCCCCTTGACCAATGGCAGCTTTTCAGTTACCATTTTTTTGCCGTGTTTTGCTCCAATTTCCAGAATACTATTTAACCGGTGTCGGTCCACAAATGGTAGATTTTGGTCCAGAGCAAGGCTTGAGCGATTTTGAGGCTGGAGGCGTAGCGGGCTGCATCGAGGATCTCAAAAGAGCGAAAACGCCGCTCCGGGCCAAAAGATGCCGTTTGTGGATGGGCACTAACGAATCAACTGACACCATGGACATGCTCGTAAAATTATATAACCTCGACGATGACTGGCAATTCATGGCCGACCAGAAAAACCGAGGAATCATGATTCGCAAACCCGTCGGGCCTGAAAAGCACCTGATCATCCAATGGGTATCGGAAACCTTCGGAACCGCCTGGGCCGCCGAAACCGATGCAGCCCTTGGCAATCGACCCTGGTCCTGTTTCGCAGCCGTTAAAGATAAGGCCTTTGTCGGCTTTGCCTGCTATAACGCCACAGCCCTGGGATTTTTCGGTCCGATCGGTGTAGCCCCCTCACATCGGGGAAACGGAACCGGCAAAGCCCTGCTGCTCGCCTGCCTGCTGGACATGAAGCTTAAGGGATATGGATATGCGGTGGTAGGAGCAGCAAAAGATGCTGATTTTTTTAATAAAGCCGTCGGTGCTGAGGAAATTCCGGATTCAACGCCAGGTTTTTACGGCGGCAGGGTGAAGGGGCCAAAATTGACAATCTCGTAAAAAGTCTGAATTTCGATTTTTGTTCATTGTAACACATTGAAATTATAAGCCCTGAAATTTGATTTTGTGTTTTTTGCGCCTTTTTGCGGCTATATCAAAATTGGACGGTTGAACAGCTAGTCCGGTGGTATCCGTTTTTCAAGGACCATTAAACGTTTCTTCAAATCTTTCAGT
>Ga0316198_10002768_pt1 | contig 10580 bp, 13 predicted proteins | sample OudBieAanoxic_MG_FD_204935 | JGI IMG/M metagenome (GOLD analysis project Ga0316198, IMG submission 204935) | Coastal sediment microbial communities from Oude Bieten Haven, Netherlands - site A anoxic | ecosystem: Environmental > Aquatic > Marine > Coastal > Sediment | place: Netherlands... | reverse complement strand
TGTATCCGGCGGCTCTGGAGTCATTTCGCCGGGCTTCGGAGTTGAACCCTGAGAGTCCGATCTCCTTCTACTACCTGGGCGAGTGCGCGAACCGACTGAGTCGCGAAGAAGAAGCCGTGGCAGCCCTCGAGCGAACGATCGAACTCGAGCCGGACAACGCCCGCGCATACCGTACCCTGGGGATTCTGTTCGACCGAATGCGCCAGCCCGATCGAGCCGCCGAGATGTATCGCAAGTCTCGTGAACTGCAGGAAAGGTCCTGACCGCAGGGCAGGCCCGTTCAGCGCTGGCGGTCAGCCACCCAGCAGATAGCGGATGAACACGAGTACGAGACCGATTCCGGCTCCGAGGATGTAGCCGAGGCGCACGATCAGGTTGAGTTCCCGCTGCGTGACCGAGCGGATCAGTCGTTCGAGCTCGTTCAGCGGGAAGGTGACGATCTTTTCCTCGACTCGCTCTGCAACCCTCACGTTTGCAGCGACTTCTGGAATCTTAGCCGAGATCCACTGCCACACCGGCTCGACCAGAGCCTCTGCCAGGCGATCCGCTGCTCCTTCCCGGCCGTAGCGACCGAGTGAACCCAACGGAAGCGCGAGGATCCGGTCGACGGTTCCCGAGCGAAATCCCTCGTACAGGGATGTGCCTGCATCCGAGCTCAGTATGCTCCCCAGCCAGCCGCCGAGCCGGTGCGCCGGAACGAGCCCGACGACGTCGCCCCAGCTTCGCTCGCCGGCTCGGAGAACGGCGGATTCTCCACGGTCGATCACGAAGTCCCGCACCTCCGCGTCCTGCGCGGCGTCCAGAACCCAGGTCGTAACGGAGTCCAGCGCATCCTGGACCCTCTGATCTTCCACCTCGCCCAGTACGTCGATCACCGGGCGCCGTAGAAAGTCGACGATCGCTTCGTTCACGCTGCGGGCCATCGCGTCCTGGACTTCCCCTTCGCGCAGGAGATTGCCGACCCGGTCCGCACCCTCAGCCTCGACCGTGTCGATCACGCGATCCACGGTGTCTTCGGTGATGATCAGCTTCGCGACCACTCTCTGGTGGAACCGCAGGTCCTGCATGAACCGCTCGAGCAATTCGTGCACCCACCGCTCGACGCGAGACCGGGCCTTCGGATCCTCGAGCAGGCGGCCGAGCCTCTCCATCGCGATCGGGAGATAGTCTCCAATCGCGTGCTCGACGGCCGCGACCAGGCCTTCCGGAAGGAACTCCTCGAATGATCGGCCCGGCACCAGGATTCGGCCGGCCGCCCGGTCGAGGTGGCCCCTCACGGTGGATGCGAAGGACTCCGACTCGACGACTCGCGTGAGCCACTCTCCGGATCGGTTCCTGAGCTCGGCGATCCGTTCCGGACCGAGTGATTCGGTAAGGGACTCATCCGCCAGCGCGTCGGCCACCGTGCTCAGCATGCGCGTGGCGTCGTCCGCGAACTCCTCCGATCCGACATTCGCGATCACGCGGTCCCGGACACTGTCCAGCAGCATCTCGAGGATTCGGCGCAACTCGAGCAGGGCGCTCTCGGGGAGCAGCTCGGAAAGAGATGGCTTCTCTCCCTCCAGCAGCTCGGCCAGCAGACTGCGAAGCTGAAGTTCGAATGCTTCCCGGAGACGTTCGTCCTGCAGTTCCGCGGCCACGTCCGCGGGCGTCAGGAGCGTGGTCCCGATCGTCCGGCCGACCGTTCCCGCCAGGCGCTCCCGGTTCTTCGGAACCGCTCCCTGGAGCCACTCGATGCGATGACCCAGCAGTTTCGGCGGCTCGTACGGGTGGAACAGCATGAGGATTGCGACGCGGTTCGTGACCCCGCCGGCGAGGGCGCCGAACAGGACCGTGATGACATCGCGGAGGATCTGCGCGGTTACTTCCGTCACGGTCCCCTTTCCTCCACGCCGATGCCGGCCAGCAGACGTCGCTCGTCCCCGAAGCCGATGGTCCCCGTGGCGCGGTACAGCCTGAACCCGACCCCCTCCTCGGGAAGTTCATCCAGCAGCGGCCCGGAACCGGTGATTTCGCCGAACAGGCCTACGTCGGGCACTTCGAACGACCAGGAACCGGGCAGTCCCGTTGAGCCCGGAAGGTCCAGGAGCACGGCATCGGCCCAGTCCAGCTGAACTCCGTCGAGCCAGGCCCAGACCGTCGCCGGCGCGCCGGCGAACGCTCGATCCCTGAGAATGAGAAGTCCATTGCCCAGCGTATCGGCGAGGAGAAATGCCTGGATCAGACGATCCGGAGCCGGTTCGTCCAGCAGCCGGGCCCGCTGGCGCTGAAGTAGCCACCCGCTCTCGACTCGGCCACCCGCCTGGAGATCGGCGAACCGCAGGGACTCTCGCTGACCCGTCGAGCCGCTCCACGAGCTGACTTCCTCGAGCGCATCGATGCGTACCGGTCCGCCTTCGAGATCGAGCCTCAAGGTCGACAATTCACCTCCATCCTCGACTCCCACCCGCAGCGGACCGGCGGGCAGAACGCGCCACGCGGCGCGCGGCACGGGAATCGAGTCCACGACTCGGAGCACTGAGGTCCAGGCGTCGGAACCCGGAATCCAACCGTCGTACTCCAGCCGGAGCCGGTCAGGCTCGGTACGATTCGCAAATCGCAGATGGATCAGGGACGGTTCCGCTCCGAACCCCACGAATGTGAGCGCGGTGTGGTACACGGCCTCCGGAGTCGTGGATACCGATCCTTCCCCGGTAGTCGGGGTGGACCGTTCCTCGGCCGGAGGGGACTCGGCAGGACCACAGCCGCCGAGCAGAACCGCCAGGCAGACGAGCAAGGCCGAGAATGTCCGGGCCAGCATCGCAGGCCGACCATGTGTATCCTGTATCATCACGCCGACAAGTTACCCGACGTCTTCGGGTCTGTCACCGATCAGGGCTCGCCGATAAGTTGCCGGGCCCGATATTCAGGTCCCCAGCAGCCTGTGAATCCATGCAACTGTACACGAAAATTTCGATTGCCCTGGTGGCAGGAGCGGCGGCGGGTCTCGCCGCGAACCTGCTCGGGCTCGACCCTCTCAAGAGCTTCCTGGTGTTCATCGAGCCGATCGGAACCGCCTGGATCCGGTTGATCACCATGGTCGTGGTTCCGCTCGTGTTCGCCAGCCTGGTGGTTGGGACCGCCAGTCTGGGAGACATCACGAAGCTGGGCCGAATCGGCGGCAAGACGGTGTTGTACTATCTGGCAACGACGGCGGTCGCGGTGACGATCGGCCTGGTCCTGTCGAACCTGGTTCAGCCGGGAAGCCGTATCGACCCGGCTGCGCTGGAAGGCCTGCGCTCGACCTACATGGCCGAGAGCGCCAGCCGGGTGGAGCTGGCGCGCGAGGCGCCGGGCCTGATGGAAATCCTGCTCAGGATGATCCCGCGGAATCCGATCGAGGCTCTCGCATCGGGCGATATGCTGCCGATCATCTTCTTCGCGATCTTCTTCGGGGCTGCCGTCTCAGCACTCCCGGCCGAGCGGCGGGAGCACGTCGTCGGTTTCTTCGACGGCGTGAACGAGGCGGCCATGGTGATGATTCACTGGATCATGCGTCTCGCGCCGTACGCCGTGTTCGCGCTCATTGGAGCGGTCATTGCCCGGTTCGGACTCGACGTGCTGCAAAGCCTGATGGTGTACAGCCTCGTCGTGGTTCTCGGACTGATCCTCCACGTGGCGATCACATACACACTGGCGATCCGGTTCCTCGCCAGGCGGAAGCCGCGCGACTTCTTCCGACGCATCCGCGAGGCTCAGCTGATCGCTTTCTCCACTTCGAGCTCGAACGCGACGCTGCCCGTCACGATGGAGGTCGCCGAGGAGAAACTCGACATCGAGAAGGAAGTGTCCAGTTTCGTGCTGCCGCTCGGGGCGACGATCAACATGGACGGGACGGCTCTGTATCAGGCGGTGGCAACAATGTTCATCGCCCAGGTGCTGATCGGGGATATCTCGTTCACCGCCCAGTTCGCGATCGTGCTCACTGCGACGCTGGCCTCGATCGGTGCCGCCGGCGTTCCGTCCGCCGGAATCATCATCCTCGTGGTGGTGCTGGAGCAGGCCCTGGCGGGGACGGGAGTCGATCCGGCGGCCGGCATCGCCCTCGTGCTGGGCGTTGACCGGATTCTCGACATGTGCCGGACCACGGTGAACGTGACGGGTGACCTGACGGCCGCAGCGGTGATCGAGCGGTCGGAGTTCGACTATGCCCTGAAGCACGGAGGAGAGAGGGCGGCCTGACGCCGACGCACTGCCTGACACGCGTCAGGTCCGAACGCGCGTCCGGTTTCCGAGCTGGCCGTCGAGGCTTGACACGAGCGCCTGGACCCGACGTCGGTTTCCACCCGGTAGAGCGAACTTCGTCCGGCTGGTGGAGCGGATGTCCACCCGGGTGAGCGCGTATTCGTCCAGCCGTACCCACACCGTCAGGTGCCCGATCTCCCACGGGAGCGGCGTCTTCCATACGGCCGTAAGAAGCCCCAACTCTTCGTCCGAATGAACCACGGTCCACATCCGACGCCGGGCGATCTCCGTGTGCAGAGAGTCCCAGACACGGGCGAACGGCGCCGCGTACACGCGACCGTCCGGTGAGCCGGTGAGGCGCGTGTCGACTGTGGAAGCTCCAGCTCCGGGGCCGCCATCTTTTGCGAGCGCTTCGTCGTTCATCCTGCCGTTTCCCCACCGGTCGCGGATCACCGGGAAAAGCCATCTGCAGCGGACGACTCTGTTGCCCGGTCCATACCACGTACGTACGTTCCGGCCGACCGAACACCCTCCATCAGAACGTCCGTGAGCGTCGCATGCAAGCCATACTCCCGCTCGCCGGAAAGGGAAGCCGACTCCGGCCCCACACCCACACGCGGCCCAAGCCGCTGCTCCGCGTGGGGAATCGAACCGTGCTCGACCGTGTGCTCGATCTGCTCGAACAGGCGGGCGTGGACGAGATCATCGGGATCATGGGTCACCTGTCCGACCAGATCGAAACACATCTGAAGACCGAGCACCCGAATCTCGGGTTCATTCCGGTCGAGCAGACACAGCAGTTGGGGACCGCGGATGCCATCCGCCTCGCAGAGCCCCATGTGAACGGACCGGTGCTGATCGTGTTCGTGGATACACTGTTCCGGGCCGATCTGGATATCATCCACCGGCGGCCTGAGCTCGACGGGATCGTCTGGGCGAAGGAAGTCGAAGACTACCAGCGGTTCGGCGTCATCGTGCACGATGATGACGGGTACATGCAGGAGATCATCGAGAAGCCGGAATTGCCGGTGTCGAAGCTGGCCAACATCGGGCTGTACTACATCCGGAATGTCGATCTCCTGTTCGAGGGGATCTCGCATGTCATGGAGCAGCCACCGAAGCTGGGAGAGTACTTCCTGACCGACGCGTTTCAATACATGATCGATCGCGGTGCCAGGCTGCTGACGTCCGAAGTCTCGGAATGGTGGGACTGCGGTAAGCCGGAAACGCTGCTCGATACCAACCTCAGAGTACTGAACGAGGAAGCTGTCCTTGCTCCAGGTCCCATTCCGGGCGTCGAATTTGTCCAACCCGTGTGTATTGGTGAGGGTGTGGTAATCGAGAACGCGGTGATCGGTCCGAACGTGAGCATTGCGGACGGCAGCGTCCTCAGGAGATCGAAGGTGCAGAATTCGATCATCGGGGCAGGCAGCGTGCTCGAGGACTGCCAGATCGAGCAGTCGCTGATCGGTGACCATGTTCAGGCGAGTGGCCTCCGGGGCACGGCGTCGCTCGGCGATCACTCCGAGATCCGCGGGGTCTCGAAATGACCGCCCGCCGGATCGTCGCTCTCACGGTCATATTCTGCGGGCTCGCTCTCGGGTTCTCCGGCTTCAGTTTCGCCGCGCTCGAACGGGGAGGGTCGGCGGTGCTCGCCGGCTTGAGTGGACTGGTCCTGGTGGTCATTGGAGTCGCCGCACTTCCGCGCCCCATTCGCCCGCCGGTCGTGGGATGGACGCCGGGCTCGAGAGATTCCGACACTGAAGAACCGCCGTCAGCAGGGTGAATCGGATGGTCCGATGGCCTGCCGTCCGGCAAGCGTCATGGGCCGGCCGCACGTGGTCTGCCGTCACCTGTCTGCTTCTCCTGGCACTTCTCCTGCCGCAGCCGGGTCTCACCCAGGACGCGTTTCCTCCCGCGAGCACCGAGACGGACGCCGACGGCGAATCGAGCCGCACCCGGTTTGCGTCTTTCGATGTCGGATTCGGTGTCGTGCTGCCCGAGGAAGGGCGAGTGGGCATCTCCTACGGGGTCGGGGTAGATGTCGCGAACCTGCTGATTCGCGGCGTCTCGATCCGCTTCGGGTTCCGTTTCTGGACTTCTGAGGACGCGCTCCCGGACGGCCGGCAGGTGGATCTCGACGACTCGATTCTCAGCATCATGGTGAAGAAGAGTTTCACGCTGGGTCGGCTGGATGCGTACGGCGGGCTCGGCCCGGGCGGTCACTTCATCTCGGCCCGGTACAATGAACTGGCGGCGGAGACCGAGAAACGAGACGGCTTCCGGCTCGGGCTGGAGGGAATCCTCGGTCTCGAGTTTCCCGTGGTCGACCAGGGCTTCGTAAGCCTGTTCGCGGAGGGCCAGGGAAGTCTCGTTTCGGAACTGTCGCAACTGTCGCTGCAGGCAGGGGTGCGGATCCGGTTCGACCGGCTGGGCACGGGGGGATGAATCGCGCGGTGATCGGACACCGGGGTGTTGCCGCCGAAGCGCCCGAAAACTCGCTGGTCTCACTGGAACTGGCGATGGAGTTGGGTGCCGATGGACTCGAACTGGATGTTCGCCGCAGCCACGACGGGGTGCTCGTCCTGGTCCATGATCCGGACCTCAGGCGATTCGCCTTTCCCTGACCCCGGAATGGTTGGCGGATGCGTCGGAACGGGAGGTGCCGGAGGTGGTACACACTCCTCTCCGGTCGGGAGAGGTGGAGCTGGTGAGCCCCGATCTCGTCCGACGGATCCACGAGTCCGGGCGAACGATCCAGGTGTGGACCGTGGATGACGTCCCGACGATGGAATGGCTGGCGGAGTGCGGGGTAGACGGTATCATCACGAACGACGTGCGTCGGGCAGTGGCCCGATTCGGTTCCGGAGACGCCACGGAGGAACAGACGTGAATCACGAACGGGCGCAGTTGCGCCGCCGGATCGGCGCGATCGGTCTGATGCTCGTGCTGGCAGGGGTCCCCGCATCACTTCTGGCGCAGGACCCGGACATGCCACGCTTTCCATTCGGGACGCCTGTAGTGTTCGTGCCCGTGCAGTCAGTGGTGCCGCTGGAGGAGGGCGGGTGGCCGGGTGGCGCAACGGGCGAAGAGGATGCCCTGCGCGCAATGGATGCGGAGCTCGAGTTCGTACTGGCGGAGTCACGTGGCGGGGCCGACTGGGCTCTCCCCTCCACGGTCATCCGGCGCGTGGACAGGAATCCGATACTGCGGATTGACCCCACTCGATTGGCCTACCAGGGACTGCTCGAGAAGCCAGTCAAGCGCAAGCAGATCTACGAGCCGCTGCATGGCGAGCTGCGGCTACTGTCGGCGTTGTTCGACACACGATACGTGATCCTGCCGATCGCGCTGTTCGTCGAACTGGATCCGCCGGAACTCGAGGACGAAGACGCTGAGCCCGACCCCGCTGAAGCTCAGGAAGCCGCCGCGCCGGAATCGGATGATACGGCCGCGACCCCGGACAGATATCGGGCTCACCTGCTGCTCGCGATGATCGATATCCGGATGAGTTCCATCGTCTGGTGGGGCGAGATCGTGAGCGACCCGGGAGCTGAGGACTCTCCGGCCCTGCTCGCCAGCCTCGCTGAGAATGTCGCCGCCCAGGTGGCGCCATCTTGAGTCGAGGCAGCTTCCGGGCGCGGCTCGTGCCCCTTGGTCTCGTGATGCCATCCATGGTCTTCGCCCTGGCCGCCTGCGAGGGCGAACCCGATCTCACTCTGCCCGTACCGGAAGAGCTGCTGGGAGTATACGGGCCGTCAGTCGCTGTCGAGCTCCAGGGCAATGTCGTCGATGTTCACGTGATTCAGCCGGCCGACCAGTTGCGGCGGGGCGGCTCCGTGTGGGCGAAAGTCGGCCCGTATATCTACCTGTTCACGCCGCAGACGCAGCAGCTGTTCGACAGCTACCCGGGTCTCGGCGGCGTACAGGTGACCACACTGGACGGGCGGGAGCGGCTGATCGCCCGGGCCATGCTGGAGAGAGGGACGTTGAACGGGGTCACGTGGAGAAAGGCGATCGGCCTCGCGGGACGCGCCCGGCTGGAGGGTACACAGCGCCCGTCGTACATCCTCGAACTGATCGGCTACGGTGAGGATCTCGTCGAGCACGAGTACAGTACGAGATACGTGAAAGACGACCAATGACGCATACCGTAACCCTGATCCCCGGAGATGGAATCGGACCGGCGATCACCGGGGAGGTGGTACGGATGCTCGCGGCGGCCGGCGCCCCGCTGGAGTGGGAGCGACACGAGGCCGGACTGGCGGCGGTGGAACAGGGACACGACCTGCTCCCGCAGGAGACGCTGGACTCGATCGAGCGGAACCGGTACTGCCTGAAAGGCCCACTGACCACTCCGATCGGTGCCGGTTTCCGTTCCATCAACGTTGCCCTGCGCAAGCATTTCGATCTGTACGCGAACGTGCGGCCGGCGGAGACGATGGTGCCGGGTGGCCGGTACGACGACATCGACATCGTGATCGTGCGTGAAAACACCGAAGGGCTGTACGCCGGTATCGAGCACTACATCGGAATGCGCCAGGACCCGCGGGCCGTCGCGGAGTCGGTGATGCTGATCACGCGCTACGGGTCGGATCGGATCTGCCGATATGCGTTCGAGTATGCGGTCGAGCACGGTCGAAAGAAGGTCACGCTGGTCCACAAGGCCAACATCCTGAAGTGCACACAGGGCCTGTTTCTCGAAGTGGGCCGCGAAGTCGCGAAGAATTACGCCGATGTGATCGAATTCGAGGACCGGATCGTGGACGCGACCGCGATGCAGCTGGTGCTCGATCCGTATCAGTTCGACGTGATCGTGACCGAGAACATGTTCGGGGACATCCTGTCGGACCTGACGGCGGGGCTCGTGGGCGGGCTCGGCTTCGCACCGGGCGTGAACATCGGCAAGGACATCGCGATCTACGAGGCCGTGCACGGATCCGCGCCCGACATCGCCGGCAGGGGAATCGCCAACCCGTCGGCGCTGCTCCTCGGCGCCTGCTTGATGCTGGACCAGATGGGCCAGCACGAAACGGCCGGGCGGATTCGAACGGCTCTGAAGACGGTGGTCCGGGATGGACAGATAGTCACGTCAGATCTCGGAGGAACCGCCGGCACCACGGCATTTGCTGATGCGATCATCGAAGAGATCGACGCCCAGGCGTAGACGGCTCGAGATCGGGCCGATCGGCGAAGGACCGCGCGCGACCTGTCGAAGCTGCGACGAGGACCTCCCGCAGTCGACGCTCGACGACGACGGCTGGTGTCCGCAATGTCGCTGGGCGCTCGAGAAGTCGGCAGCCCGCGGGCAGCACGCCATTGCCGCGCTCATCACGATCCCGTTCGCCATCTGGATCGCCGTCGAGGGGACGCGCGGCTACTTTCCGTTTTACGCCTGGGCAATCCCGCTTGCGGCGGCGTATTACCTGGGCATGCGGATCGGCAGGGAGGTCGTGCGGGGCTGGGTGCGCAGCCGGCGCGGAACCTGAGCCCGAGACGCACTGACACCCGGAATCTGAGAGAACCATCCATGCGGAAACGACTCCTCCGCGGTGCGCTGATGCTCGCGCTCGCCTCTACCGGACTGACCGCTGGCCCGGCGGTTCTGGCCGCCCAGGAAGGGCACGAACAGGAAGCCGCAGCGGCTGGCCACCAGGCAGAGGCTGAGCACCAGGAGCACGCCGAGCACGTGACGCACGAGAAGAACGAGATCGCCGTGTTCGTTGGCGGGACACGGCGACTGAAGTTCGAGGAAGACGAGACGGGCCTTACCTTCGGGCTGGAATACGCACGCCAGCTTTTCCCTCGCACTGCCGGCTCAATCGCCGTCGAGTGGTCGAGCGGCTCGATCGAGCGTGACTGGATCGCGATGGTCAAGCTGGGGGTTCAGCCGTTCGAGAACTGGGCCCACGGAGCTATTCTGTATATCGGTACCGGCATAGAGGTTGGCCGAGTAGACGAAGTGCTTCTCGAGGAAGACGAGGACGATGAGGTCGAGCCGGTCGATGAGCATGGGGACGAGCACGCCGAGGAGGGCGAACACCTCGAGACTGAGGTGGACGCGCTGATGCGCCTGGGAGTCGGCTGGGTGTTCCACGTGGGGAGCTTCAGCATCATTCCAAACATCAACTCCGACATCGTGGGCGAAGACTGGGCGCTGGTCGGGGGCGTCACAGTCGGGTATCGCTTCTGACTCGAGAGTAGTCGGGCGGTCGCGGAGGGCCCAGCCCTGATCGCGACCGTGGACAACGTGGTGGATTCCCGCCGGCGGGGCGGGGGACGGCGATGTGGCCGAATCCCGCCCCGTCGCTCGACAGAGCGGGAATCCAGCGGACATGGACAGCAAACGGACCGAG
>Ga0316198_10002766_pt1 | contig 10581 bp, 8 predicted proteins | sample OudBieAanoxic_MG_FD_204935 | JGI IMG/M metagenome (GOLD analysis project Ga0316198, IMG submission 204935) | Coastal sediment microbial communities from Oude Bieten Haven, Netherlands - site A anoxic | ecosystem: Environmental > Aquatic > Marine > Coastal > Sediment | place: Netherlands... | reverse complement strand
CGGCAGGGCTCTGGTTGCGATGGCTCTGCTGTTTCCTCCGGGCCAGGCCGTCGCGCAGGAGGCCGAGGCCGGTGCGCCCGACGTGCAGGTCCTGCTGGATCGGGCCCGGGCGGTGTATGACGGTCTCACGTCGATGCAGGCCGTCTTTGAGCAGACGATCGAGATCCCTCTGCTGGGCAGGCGCAGGGATGGGAGCGGATCGTGGTACCAGAAGGGGCCAGGTCGCTTCAAGATGGAATTCACGGACCCGGAAGGGGACGTGATCGTGGCTGACGGCCAGCACCTGTGGCTGTACTACCCGAGCACCCACCCCGGACAGGTCATCCGCTCGGCGATCGATGCCAATGTGACCGGTGCTGGAATGGTCGATCTGCAGGGCCGCATCTTCGAGGAAGCCGAATCGGGCTATGACGCGGTGCTGCAGGGCACGGAGGATGTGAAGGGGCACGTGACCTGGCGCATCGCTCTCACTCCGACGGGTGAATCGCCCTATCAGCGCGTTCGTGTGTGGGTGGATGAGGCTACGTTCCTGGTCCGGCGATTCGAGATTCTCGAGGAGAACGAGACGGTTCGGACCGTCATCCTGGATGAGCTCCGACCGAACAGCTCGATCGCGGATTCCGTGTTCGAGTTCGTGCCTCCCGAGGGCACCGACGTGTTCGAAGGCTGAATGGTCAGCCCATGAAGCTCGGTCTCATCAGCCTGGGCTGCGACAAGAACACCGTCGATTCAGAGCGCATGCTCTCCGCCCTGACGGACCAGGGCGCGGTCCACACCCCCGATCTCTCCGAGGCCGAGGTCATCCTCGTCAACACGTGCGGGTTCATCGACGCAGCGAAGGAGGAGTCGATCGAGACGCTGCTGCAGATGGGCCGCCTGAAGGACGCCGGACGCTGCCGGGCCGTGGTCGCGGTCGGATGCCTGGTCGAGCAGTACCGTGACGAGCTGGAACCCGCTCTTCCCGAGGTGGACCTCTTCGTGGGCCTGCGGGACATGGAGCGGTTGGTGCCGGAACTGGAGCGTCTGGGCCTGCTGGATCCCGATCGCACGCCTCACCCTGGCGAAAGGACTCCGCTGACCGATCGCCGGCACGTTCGCTACCTGAAGATCAGCGAGGGGTGTGATCACGGGTGCGCGTTCTGCGCGATTCCCCTGTGGAGGGGGAAGCACCGGTCATTTGAGGCGGATCGACTCGTGGCCGAAGCGCAGCGCCTCGAGGCGCAGGGCGCCGTGGAGCTCAACCTCGTGGCCCAGGACCTTGCCCACTACGGTCGCGACCTCCGGGACGGGACGGATATCGCTTCTCTGTTGCGCCGTCTGCTCGATGAGACCGGCATCCCCTGGTTTCGTCTCCTGTACATCTACTCGGCGGGTCTTCGCGAGCCGCTCGTGGATCTGGTCGCGACGGAGCGCAGGGTGGTCCCGTACCTCGACATGCCGATACAGCACGCCAGCGATGCCGTGCTCGAGCGAATGCGGAGGCCCGAGCGACAGGGTCGGCTGCGCGAGAGAATCGCGTGGCTGAGAAGCTCGATTCCGGACCTCACGCTCCGGACTACGGTCATGGTGGGCTTTCCGGGAGAGACGGAAGACGAGTTTCGTGACCTGCTCCATTTCGTGGAAGATGTGGAGTTCGATCGCCTCGGGGCGTTTTCATTCTCTCCGCAGGACGGTACGCGGGCCATGGCCATGGAGGGAGAGTTTCTTCCCGATGGCATTGGGACCGAGAGGCTGGAAGAGCTTCTCGAAGTGCAGCGCGCCATCAGTGCCGATCGCCTGGAGGCGTCGATAGGGCGACGTGTCGAGGCCCTGGTCGACGAGGGAGGCGAAACTCCTGTGGCGCGTACCTGGGGACAGGCCGACGATGTGGACGGCGTTACGATACTCGAAGGGACCGTTGGACTGACTGCCGGAACGATTGTCGAGGCCGAGATCGTAGATGCGGACGACTACGATCTCACAGGCAGGGTGCATCGGATCATCAGGGCGAGCGAGACACCGGGCAGGGCAGGTTCGGGCCCACGTCGGACCCTCCCGGTGCATCCGCTGGGTCTCGAAGCCGTCTGGGGCCGGTGACCGCCGCGTCCCGCTCGCCTCGGGTATTCCGATCCGGGCGGGCCGCCCTCGGTTTGCTCGTCTGTCTGCCCCTGGGCGCCTCGCAGCTCCGATTCGACCCGGCGCCCGACGCTCCTGTCATTGCCGACACGCTTCATGGGAACCCGTCCACGTCCCGGGTCGGCGGCGGACCGATCGTCCGCGTCGGCGTCGCGCTCGACCGGCAGAGCGTCACCCTCTCATCGCCGGGTGGCTTGAGGCTCGAGGATGCCCTCACCGGTCAGCCGGCCGGAGACGTAGCACCGGGCGGAACCCTGGTTGCCACCGCGGACGGTTCTGCGTTGCTCCTGGAAGGCGATCTTTCCGATACGCCCACCGGGGTTCCTTCTGTTCGCGTCCATCCCGGCCGGACGGATGAGGCCTTGTTCGTCGCCGGACGGCCGTATCGTGGATCGGCGGAGCTGCGAGTAGTGGCTGACGGCCGGGTCAGCGCAATCAACATGTTGCCGCTCGAGGACTATCTCCTGGGGGTGGTTCCACTGGAGATCGGCCCGCGCGGGCCGGACGAGCTGGCCGCTGTCGAGGCTCAGGCCGTCGCCGCGCGCACGTACGCGGTTGCCCAGCTCGGCGGTCAACTGGATCGGGGTTTTGACCTGTTCGGCAGCGTGGACGACCAGGCCTACGGTGGCATGGCTGCGGAGCGCGACGAGTCGACGCGGGCGGTACGGCGGACGGCCGGGCAGATACTGCTCTTCGACGGACGTCCCATCCGGGCGTACTACCATTCCACGTGTGGGGGTCGGACCGCGGCGATCGAGGAGGTGATGGATCGTCCTCCGGCTCCGTATCTCCAGTCGGTGCCCGACCAGAGACCCGACGGAACGGACTACTGCTCCGCATCTCCCCGCTACCGCTGGTCGGTGCTGTGGTCCCCGACGGACCTGAACTCGGTGTCACGGGCCGGCCTTGCGGCGCATTTCAGAGTGTCGTCACGCGAACTGGGGCGGATCGACGGTCTCGACGTTGTCGAACGCACGCCGAGCGGCAGGGTGAAGGACCTTTCCTTTCGGGGCGCGGGTGTGGAACTCGTTCTGAGCCGGCTCGACATTCGACGGGCGCTCCCGCACGATGGCCGTATCCTCAATTCGACTGATTTTTCGGTCATAGAACACCCGGACGGTCTGGTGGAGCTGAGGGGCCGCGGCTATGGTCACGGAGCCGGAATGTGTCAATGGGGAGCCATCGGCCGCGCGCGTGCGGGCCAGGGTTATGAGCAGATCCTCGACACCTATTATCCGGGTGCAGTTCTGGTCAACGCGTACGAAGGAGAGGGTGGATGAGGCGAATGAGGACGCGATGGTTGGGTGCAGTGCAACCGGCGAGACGGCGTCGTTCCCTGGCGCTCGTGTCCGTGCTGTTTCTGGGAGCGCTGCTCGGAGCTGGCGATGCCGCGGCGCAGAATCTCGAGGACTACGACTACGAGAACCTTCGATTGCGCGCGATCGGGGTCGATATGGTGTGGGCGAACGCCAAGGACGCAGAGGGAGCCATCGGCTTCGGCGCCCGGGCCGACCTCGGTCCGCTGGGCCCGCAGGTGCGTGTCGTTCCGCGTTTCGCCTACTGGAAAGCGGACATCGAGGAGCAGGCCGTTGCCAAGTTCGAGGAGAATCTGGAGGACCTGTGCACTCCCCCGGGCTGCAACATCGACCTCGGAGACATGCAGCGGAACTACTGGATCCTGGGATTCGACCTGCAGTGGATACTGTCCAATCCCCTGATCGCCCCGTATCTGGGTGTCGGGGCGGATCTCTATATCCTGGACGACTCGGGCCAGGCCATCAAGGGCACCTTCCTCGATGACGCCGTGGTCACCGCGGGGCTGTCCGCGGTCGGCGGCTTGCAGTTCGATCCAGGCAAGCACCTGCGCCTCTATGTGGATTTTCGCGGAACGCTGGTGACCTCTGCCAGCAACCTCGCAGTCTACGCGGGTGTGGCGTACAGGTTCTGACGGGTGATCGACGGAGAAAGGAGGCGGCCGTGCCGCGCACAGTGAATGTCGCCGTGGTCGGCGCAGGAGGAGCGGCCCAGGTCGTACACCTCCCGATTCTGAAGCGGTTGAGGGAAGTGAACGTCGCCGGACTGGTGGACGCGGACGTCTCGAAGGCTCGCACGATCGCGGAACGGTTCGAGGTGGACTTCGTGGCGTCCACCCTGGACGAACTCGCTGACAAGGCCTCGTTTGATGCAGCCCTGATCTGCTCTCCGACCAGCGAACACGAATCCGGCGTTCTCTCGGCCCTCGCGCACGGAGCGCACGTGATGTGCGAGCGACCGCTCGTCGGGGATTCGGCGTCGGCCCGTCGCCTGATCGACGCCGCCAGTGAGGCCGGCCGGGAGCTGATGGTAGCCAACAACCTGCGATACCGGTTCGACCTCCGGGCCATCAAACACTTCGTCGCGAACGGCGAAGCGGGAGAGGTCCACCACATCCGTTCGAACTGGCTCAATCGACGTTCCCGGAGGCCCAGACGAGGCTGGCGGCGCGATCCGTCGCGTGCCGGCGGTGGTGCGCTGATGGACCTGGGGGCCCAGGCCCTGGACGTGCTGTTGTGGATCCTCGACTACCCGGTTGTGGAGCGTCTGTGTGCCCGACTTCATGGGGAGGGAGACGTCGAGACGTCGGCCGTGGTCCACCTGGCAATGGCCGGGGGCGCGTCGGCGAGCGTCGAAGTCACCTGGGAGCTCATCGACGAGAGAGATCGGCACTCCGTGGTCGTGCTGGGCGATCGGGGATCAGCCTACTCCTATCCTCTCCAGCTTCTCACGGAGACGGAGTCCGGCGTGATGGACGTCACGCCGCCGATCGACAGGCCACCGGCGGAGCTGTACACAGACTCCTACCGACAGGAGTGGGGTGACTTCCTTCGACACGTGAGAGGGGAGAAGGCCTACGGTGCCCAGGAGGACCAGGTCCGGTTGATCGAGGTGCTGGAGGCCTGCTATCAGTCGGCCAGGGAGGGGCACGAGGTCATTCTCTGAGTCGCCGGAGGAGATGAGCCAGTGAACGAGCCGGAGAGTCTCGACCGACAGGCGCACCTGTTCCGTATCCCGGCCGGAGTTCACTATCTGAACTGCGCCTTCATGTCTCCGTTGCTTCGAGAGGTGGAAGAGGCGGGGATCGAGGGTATGCGCCGCAAGCGCACGCCCTTCGAGATGGCGCCCCGGGACTTCTTCGAGGACAGTGACCGCCTGCGTGAGGCCTTCGCTTCGCTGATCGGCGCCCGGGATCCCGGGCGCGTCGCCATCGTCCCATCCGTGTCCTACGGAATCACGGCCGCTGCGCGCAATCTGAACCCTCCCCCGGGGTCGAACGTGGTCATTCTCGCCGAGCAGTTTCCCAGCAACGTGTACCCGTGGCGGCGCCTGGCGTCCCAGCGGGAACTCGAGCTGCGGACGGTCGAGGCTCCGATTACCGACGGCTCGCGAGGCGAGGCCTGGAATGCGGCCCTGCTGGAGGCGATCGACTCGTCGACGTCGGTGGTAGCCCTGCCGCACTACCACTGGATGGACGGTACCCGCTTTGACCTGGAGGCAGTGGGGAAGCGCGCCCGGGAGCTAGGGGCGGCGCTGGTCATCGACGGGACCCAATCCGTCGGGGCGGCCCCGTTCGAACTCTCGACGATACGACCCGATGTGCTCGTGTGCGCTGGATACAAGTGGCTTCTCGGTCCTTACAGCCTCGGGCTCGCCTGGTACGGGAGCCGGTTCGACGATGGGGTGCCCCTCGAGGAAACCTGGACCTCACGTCCTGACAGTCATGACTTCCGGCGCGTGGGGGACTACAGGAACGACTACCGCCCGGGTGCGGCCCGATACGACGTTGGCGAGCGTTCGAACTTCATACTCGTTCCCATGCAGCTGGCGGCGATAAGACGACTCCAGGCGTGGTCGCCGGAGGCGATCCAGCAGTACTGTCGGTCGATCTCGAACGACGCCCTCACGGAAGCCGCCTCGCTCGGCGTGGTGGTAGAGGACGAGATGTGGAGGGGAAGCCACCTGTTCGGTCTCAGGCTTCCGGCCGGAGTCGATCCTGCTGGCCTGGGTCCCCAGCTGGAGTCCCGCTCCGTCTCGGTTTCACTTCGAGGAAGCGCGGTTCGGGTGGCCCCGCACGTCTACAACGCGGAGGAAGACCTGCACGCCCTGGTCGAGGCCATTCGGGCGACGCTGGGGTAGCGCAGCCACCCGGACAGGGATGTGGGCCGGGCAGGTCTCACGTTCAGGATCGTACCTTGCGGTCGTGCGAGCGCCGTCGGAATACGTACCACCCGCGCGTCACCCTGGACTTCCGGTAGCCCAGGAGGTGAAACACGTCCACGGTGAGCCACCGGGCTACCCGCCGATCGACGATCAGGACGTCGTGGCGGCGCCTCGCCGGGTGAATGCCGGGCAACCAGCGGGCGAGATACGAAACACGCAGACCGCGGAGCCACGCCGAAAGGTGCAGCCACGCCGGGTGTACGTCACGGACGATGAAGAACCCGTCGTCTCCCTGGTCCTGGTACAGGGGCAGGAAGATCCGCCCACCCTCGGGTGCGGTCACAGGCCCGTCGCGGTCCTCCCCTACCGCCTCTCCGGCGGATATCTTCTGAAAGTTCAGGTAGCCGGGTCGCATGCTGAATCCATCGCCGCCCGCGACGGGCTTTCTGTACCGGACTGCGAAGACCTTGGGCAGGTCGCGCCACGCCTTCCGCAGGGCCGCCCGCATTGATTTCGCTTCAGGCACGTCCTCTTCCGCAATATGACCGCCGGCGATCAGGGCCATCCACACGGCCCTCTCATGGTGATCCACGGATACGGGATCGTCATGCTGCCCGGCCTCGATTCCGAGCGTCACGGGACCGGCCGTCGTGATGACCTCGAGCAGCGCTCCGTCGATTTGCTCCTCGATTCCCAGCACGAGCGGAAGCCCGATACGTCGGGCGAACGCCCGGTTTCGAATCGTATCGGCGAGGGTGAGAAACGGGGGCCCCTCCGCGGACGTGGTGTGCAGGTCGATGACCTTGATGCCGGAGCGATCGCCCTCGAGCTCCTTCCGCAGGACCACGATCAGCTCGGCCCGTTCACCGTCCTCGGCCGGCCCGCCAGGGGACGTTTCCGCTCTCTGCATGCCCCGGGGGCTCCAGCCACGGTTCAGGTCCTTCTCCAGAAACCTCCGCCCCGCGCGCAAGGCCGCGATGTTCCCTGCGATTGCCACGACCTGACCCCTGAATGGAGGTCTGGTGTCGTGAAGCGTGGAGAGCACGCGTCGAAGGGCGAGCACCCCGGCCGGTTCGTTGCCGTGGAGTCCCCCCAGGCAGATGAGGCGTGGACCGGGGAGGGTACCATATCGCCCGATGATGCGGTGGCTTTCGAGTCCCGGACTCCGAGCCGGCCGTGGATCCGACGGGCGAGGTTCCTCCGTGCCGGACGCCGCTGGTGAACTGGCAACCCGGGTCACTCGCGCAGCATCTCCTCCAGAAGGGTGCCCGCGATTCGCATGAAGTCGTGCTCGGTGACGATACCGATGAGCTGGTCTTCCTTGACGATCGGCAGGCAGGAGATGCGGTGCTTCCGCATCAGGTCGATGGCCTCGAGCGTCGTCGTCTCGGGGCCGGCCGTGACCAGGTCGGTGACCATCACCCGGCTGACGGGAATGGGGCCATCGGCCCCCCGGCCCTCGTCGCTGGCCAGGAAGCGCAGGAGCGGACGGTGAGACACGAGACCGACGAGCCGATGTTCGTTGTCCTCGACCGGAACGTGGTGGATGCGGTGCCAGTCCATCAGGTTGGCGACCAGGTCGATGGCCTGGTCCTCGTTGACGGTCAGCAGATCGGTGGACATGTATTGCTCGACCCTCAAATAGCTGGGTTTCCAGCTGCCCGCCTCGTTCAGCTCCGCTCGGGCCCACTCGTGAACCGGGCGAGCGTGGCGCTGCCGCTCCACAGTGGCTGCGACCAGCGCTGCCATTCGCTCCTCCAGCGTGCCCAGTTCACCCATTTCGGCGAGTGAGTTCAGCTGCCACCGGGCGCCGGTCCGTCGCGAGTCGACCCGCGCTTCGACCGTGTCGAGGTACCGCTCGATGTCTGCGGCGTCGATTCCTCGAGCTTTCAGTCCCCGGCGAGCGAGCGGTAGAAGGGTGTCACAGATCAGGTTCTGCGCCGTGACCGGCTCGCCATCGAACCACGTGAGGTGGGCTTCCAGGCCATGTCGCGCGGCTGAAAGGAAGTTCGTGTAAACGGAATCGAAGGCCATCACCTCGCGAACGTCATCCACTTCCTCGGCCAGGCCGCTGAGCAGGCCGAACCAGAACGCCGCGTTGGCCACCTCGTCGCGCACAGAGGGGCCGCAAGGAAGCACGCGATTCTCGATCCTCAGGTGGGCAACGTTGTTGGCCACGCCGTAACAGGGTCGGTTCCAACGGTAGACGGTGCTGTTGAACAGCTGTAGAGCCTTGAGGCTGGGCGCCCGTCCTTGGGCCATCATTTCGAACGGATCCTCGTCGATCTCCCGGCCCAGAAGGACGCGGAACCGGGATACGTCGGACTTGAAGATCTCAAGGACGGACTCGTCGACCCATTCTCGCCCGAAGCTCACGCGCGCGGGGACGTCTCGGATTTCGGAGATGGGATTCCGCGTGTCCACGGACTGCTGGAACACCGCGATGCGCGTCTCCGCCCACAGTCGTCGACCCAGCATGAGCGGTGAGTTGACGGCCGCTGCGAGCACTGGCCCCGTGACCGCCATGGCCATGTTGTAGAGGCGGGCGAACTCCTCGGGTCCGACCTGGAAATGCACCTGGAAACTGGCGTTCGCCGCCTCCAACATTACCGAGTCATGTGTGACTCGAAGTTCGTCCGTGCCCTTGATGCGAAGGTCGTAGTTCGCTCCACGCAGCCGGGTCAGAGCGTCGTTGAGCGCGTAGTAGCGGTCGGCCGGCACCATGTTGTCGATGGACAGGTCGGACTTCCGGAGCGTCGGCAGAATGCCCGCCAGCACCACCTCGGCACCAAGATCGCGAACCGTAGTGCGGACTTTGTCCAGGAGCTCGTTAAGCCGGTTCTCCATCAGCCGCAGGCAATTGCCGCCGAACAGCAGAGGCTCGAGGTTGAATTCGAGGTTGAACCGGCCGAGTTCGCTGGTGACTCGCGGATCGTCGATGCGCTCGAGCACCTCCACCGCGATGGGGGCTGGACGCCACATGTCATCGACCAGGAAGATCTCCTGCTCCAGCCCGATCCGTCTGACGCCGGACTCGATCTGACCTTCGCGAAGGAGCTCGTCCAGCGCTCGAATGTCCCGCAGCAGAGCCTGAGTGAATACCCTGAGGTCGGAGCTTTCCAGCTCTATCCGGATGTCCTTTTCGCCCAACGCAACCTCCGCTCCGATGGGACCGGGCCCCTGGTGACCCGGACGGTGCGAGCGAGTAAGGTCGCGCCCGGTTTCCGCCGTGACAAGTACGGGTTCGGAGATCGGCTCAGGGCCGCCTGTCCAGGCGCGTTTCTGGGGAGTATCGCACGAAGTACCACGAACCCTGTTCGCGAGATGGTTCGGGTTCCACCCGGCGGGCGTGCCGGACCCTCCTGGTCACGTACGTCACCAGGGCCACGGCGAGGGCTACCAGGATGATGACCACGATGATCGTGGTCACCAGGTCGACGAGGGTCATCCCGCTCCTCCGCGCAGACGGATCGAGGTCTCAGGCACCCAGCGCCGCCCGGATCTCGTCCGCCTCCTCGGGGCTGGTTCGGATCCTCACTTCCGGGGCGCCAGCGGAAGGATCCAATGAACGCAGTGCCCTTTCCATGTAGATGCGCGCGTGTCTTCCACGCGCGTCCTGCAGGACCACCCCGTACCCGCCCTCCACGACGCCCACGAAATCACCGGCCTCCAACCGGATGCTGGCGCGAAGGGCTCCCAGCACATCCGATCCCACGCTCTCCGGCACCAGGATCAGCGTCATGTAGCCCAGCGAGGGCGAGACGAGGCGCTGCTCCACTTCCGTCTGGAATCGTTCGGTGTCGACGAGGTCGGGAATCGGATCCGGCCGGCCGGGGTGCTTCGAGAGGTCGCGGGCACCGGCGACGACGGCCGCCGCCCTTCGGAAACGGGATTTGAGCTCACGGAGGACTACGTCCTGGCGCAGAATGTCGTCGGCGCCGGCCTCCATGGCCCGCGCTCGGTCGGCTGACCGGAGCTGTCCCCGGGACAGGACCACGATCGCTCCAGCCAGTAGCGGCCGAATGGTGTGACATGTCTCGATGGCCTGCTCGATTCCCGACCGCTCCGCGGCGATACATACGCCGCCCCAGCCCCCGGCCTGCAGCAACGAGATCACCTCGGCGGGGTCGCGCGTGTCGCGCACCTCGTACTCCCGGTTCAGCCAGTCCTCGACGTCGCGGGTGATCGCTTCGGTCATGCGAAGCAGGATCAACCGTCGCCGATCGCCGTGCGGAATGTCTCCCGTACGCCGGCGCGGCCCCCTGGCCG
>Ga0316198_10002765_pt1 | contig 10583 bp, 9 predicted proteins | sample OudBieAanoxic_MG_FD_204935 | JGI IMG/M metagenome (GOLD analysis project Ga0316198, IMG submission 204935) | Coastal sediment microbial communities from Oude Bieten Haven, Netherlands - site A anoxic | ecosystem: Environmental > Aquatic > Marine > Coastal > Sediment | place: Netherlands... | reverse complement strand
CAATACCTTGCAGAGCGTTCAGATACTGAATCGCGATGAGGTCAGGAGTTGGGTCTCCGTTGTGAATGGCACCGAACACCCGCTCGATCGCCTGCCCTTCACCTTCAGCCACGGTCAGCTTCTGGAACTTGTCGGCTTCGGCCACTTCCTTGATAGCCGCTGCCTGACCCTCGGCCTCGAGGATGCGGGACTGCTTGACGCCCTCGGCGCGAAGGATCTGGGATCGCTTCTCACCCTCTGCCTCGGTGACGACCGCACGGCGTTCGCGCTCGGCCTTCATCTGGCGGTGCATGGCCTGTGTGACGTCGGTGGGGGGGTCGATCCGCTGGATCTCGACGCGCACCACGCGAGTTCCCCACACGTCGGTGGCTTCGTCAAGGATCTGGCGGAGTTCGGTGTTGATGGTCTCGCGAGACGTCAAGGCGTCATCGAGATCCATGTCGCCGACCACGTTACGAAGGTTGGTCTGAGCCAGCTTGGTCGCGGCGAGGATGAAGTTCGAAACGTTGTACTTCAGCTTCACCGGATCCGTCGCCTGGTAGTACACGACGGCGTCGACGGTGACGACGACGTTGTCCCTCGTGATGACCTCCTGCGGCGGAACGTCGACAACCTGCTCGCGCATGTCCACCTTGACCATCCGCTCGATGAACGGGACGATCATGTGGAACCCTGGATCGACGGTCTTGCGATACCGACCGAACCGTTCGATGAGGCCCTGTTCGTACTGCTGGACGATCTTGATGGCAAGTGCCACATAGATGACCAGGAGGACGATGAAGGCTAGGACGACTACTGCTGCTGCAGTCATTGTGCTCCCTCTCTCCTAGATGCTCTTCTTGGATCTGATTGTTCTCGGGACTATTCGGTTGTCGGCGGGATCGGCTTGACCACGAGTCGCGTTCCTCGCACCTCGACGATCTCGACGCGCGCTCCCTTCGGGATCACGATGTCGGAATCGACGGCTGCGCGCCATTCTTCGGTGCCCATCCGGACCATGCCGGTCGTGTCGAGATACTTCACAGGTTCGATAACTACGGCGAGCTTGCCGACGAAACGGTTGGCTCCGGCCTGCGCTGCGACGCTGTCGTCCTGCTCCTTCCGGGCGAATCGCTGGAGTACGGCCAGGAAGACCACGGAGATTACGACGAATGTGACCAGCTGAATGGGAACAGACACGCCGATGAAGGCGAGTACCGCAGCCGCGGCTGCTCCTACCGCGAACGGGAGGAGGAAGAAGCCTGCAGTAAACAGTTCGCCGACTGCGAGCACCACGGCGGCCCCGATCCAGATCCATCTCCATTGTTCAGCGTCCACATCAGTTCCTTTCGGTGCGAGGATTGCCACGGCCGCAAATGCTATGCCGATGAATCCGATGGTGAGCGCTACCCACAGAGCACTCGATCCTCTTTTCTCTTGTTCCGGGGGCTGCGTTCGCAGGGGAGCCCGATAAGCCGAGGCCCAGTCTTCCGCAAAACTCGCGAGGCTCGGCCCAACAACACTGTCGACCGTCTGTCCGGCGGCGACGGCTTCGTTGAGGTGATCATTCAGCTCGTCACGCATCTCGGCGACGCGTCCGCTTGGTACTCCTGTGTCCCGCCAGTAGCGGGCGCACTCCGCAACGGTCTGATCGATGCTGCGGTCAGTCATGCTCACCTCCGTTCAGTATTGCCGTTACTCCGGCGCTCAAATCCTTCCATTCTCCCGACCACTCGGCGAGGCGTTCCCGGCCGGATTCGACGATCCGGTAGTACTTCCGGGGGGGACCACTACCGTCCGCCTCGACGAAGTACCCCTCGACGAGCCCGGCCTTCTGGAGCCGAGAGAGCGTCGGGTAGATGCTCCCATCGCTCACGAGCTTGAGACCTCGGTCTTTCAGCTTGGCTGCCATCTCGTATCCGTAGCTCGGCTCATCTGCGATGAGTGAGAGTAGGCACATGTCGAGCACCCCTTTGAGGAGCTGCGAATTGTGGTCCACGGTCGGCTCCCTCCAAGTCTTGCGATGTCAGATATTGTTGTTCATAGGATACCTTGCATCAACATATATCATGGATTGAGCAGTTTGACAAGATGTTTTCTCAGAATGGCTCGTCAGGATCTCTGATCGGGCGGAGGCACATCGATGATGCGAGGAGAGAGCCGACCCTTCAGGTGTCGGATCCACACTCGGGACGCCACTCGGTCTCCGCGAACACCTCAACCAGGAGTTCATACAGGAACGGGTCGTACACACGAAGTTCATCACGTGTGTCGATCTGGTTGTGAATCTGGTCCTTCTCGTCCTTCTCCTCGTTGTTCACGTCGAAGAACGATTGGACGCCCTCGGCCCAATACTGGTCGGAGTTGACCTCGGCGACGGTGTTCCGCCACAAATCGGCAGCGATCGCCCGGTTGTAGGCATCCTCAATGGATCGGTCGAGATCCGGATCGACCGTGGCGATGCCGAAGCGCCGGATCGTCCATCCGAATTCTCGGACGAACATGTCTTCGCCTTCGTAGCGGTCGGACTCGAGGCACAGCAGATTCTCCTCGGCGCCGGCGGCGACCGGGATCTCCTCAGTCCCCGGGAACGATCGACCAAGTCGATTCCAGTCGGTGCCGGGGTGAATTGAATAGAGGTCCTCGAACTCGGGCAGCGCGGTGATCCGTTGATCCCGACCGATGATCGAAACCTGCTCGATGGACGCTGCGACCGTCGCGGCGAATTCGGGGCGAGCGGCGAGGAGTGCGCCCACCCGATCGGCGGCGGCCTCGAGGGCGCCCGGCGCGATCGACTCGGCAGCCGCGATCGTGATGCCCGCCTGCTCACAGGTCATGCGGTAGAAGTCCTCGTCGGTACCGATTTCGCGAATTACACAATCCGGCTCTGGGATTGTCGTGGTTGTTGTAGCAACGGTTGTTGCGGCGATCGTGGTCGACGTAGACGTCGTCGGGTTTTCGGTCGCCGATCCACCGGTGGTGGTTGTCGTCATGGGCACGAACGTGGTGGTCGTTGATGCGTCGTCGCCGGAGGCAGATTGGCACGAGGCGGCGAGAACTCCGACTGCGGTGAGTATCAGGACTTGGCGTAGAATCTGCATTGGGCTGAGATGCTACGGCTGATGGTGGATCAAGAGGCTTCATGCGCGGCGATGTGCTACAAGTGGATTCGGTGGCTAGATTGCCGACAGGGCTTGAGGGGGCCTACTAGGTAGCCGATCGGAGTGGTGGGCATATGCGGTCACGGCACGACCGAATCCTCGACCTGGCCGCGCGTCAAATCAGCGTCGGTGTCGACCTCGGCATTATCCAGCGCCGAATCGACGATGAGGCTCTCGACGACGCGACGATCACCGTTGATGGGCAATCGATGGTCAACTTCAGCACGTGTGCCTACCTTGGACTCAATCGTGACGCTCGCTTGCGCGAGGCGGCGATAAAAGCAGTGGAGAAGTACGGCGCCAACTACTCGTCAGCCCCGATCTACACGTCCCTACCGATGTACGATGAGCTTGCTGGGCAGCTGAGCAAGATGACTGGTGCGGCGGCAGCCGTGGTTCAGACCACGACCCTCGCTCATCTCTCGGCGCTACCGATTCTGATCGGCCCAGGGGACATTGCGCTGGTAGATGCACAAACCCATGATTCTGTCCATCTCGCAACGACCAACCTCAAGGGCAATGGGGTGACGGTCGAGACGATCCCCCATATCGACCTGGACGCTCTAGCGCAGCGCGTCGAGGAGGTTGCCGGTGAGTATGGAAGAGTCTGGTTTCTCACCGACAGCATATTCTCCATGTACGGGGATGTAGCCCCGATCAAGGGGATTGCGGCCCTCCAGGATCGCTTCCCCAATCTCCACGTCTACTACGACGACGCTCACGGCTTCGGCTGGGCTGGAGAACGAGGCGGGGGCTACGTGCTCTCCCAAATCCCCTGGAACGACCGAATGGTGATCGCGGCCGGCCTTGCCAAGTCGTTCGGCTCATTCGGTGCGGTGTTGGCCTTTGGTGATCCATCACTTGTTCAGCGAGTGAAGATCACGGGAGGAGCTCTCACATTCTCCGGGCCGATTCCGCCGGCAGACCTTGGTGCCGCTACCGCGTCGGGCGATATCCATCTGTCGTCCGAGCACGCTGATCGTCAGGCTCAACTGATTGAGTTCATGGAATGGGGGCGCGAACAGATTCTCAACCGTGGCCTCCCTGTTGTCTCTCTCGACCTCACGCCGATATGGTTCGTTCGGATCGGAAGGGTCGGCGCGGCCTGCGATATGGTCGAGCGCCTCATGGCGGATGGCTACTACCTGAATGTGTCCGCGTTCCCGGCTGTACCGCTTGGTCACGCCGGAATTCGATTTACGCAGACACTCAACCACACTCGGGAGCAGTTCGCCGGCCTGCTCGACGCGATTCAGATGCATCTGACCGATTTCGAGCCCGACACCGACGTCGTCATCGATCTGAGAGAAGAGGTCCCGGTTACCCCGGACGTATAGGGCGGTAACGCTTTATTCCCTGTCGGATTGTTCCGATAGAGCAAGATGAGGCAATGGGGTACTCGCGACAACTCGCACGTGATCAAACACGTTCGTAGGTACGCGATCGCTGCGTTCGCGATCCTCACGATGTCGGCCATCGGCGTGGTGCTCTCCGAGGGTGATACAAGGGCTGCAATGGCCTCGGTTGGAGTGCTCGTGGGGAACATGACGGCCGGGATGGTGTTCATTCACAAGTCGCGATCGCTACCTCTGCGGGAGCGCCGAGCCTGGTCACTCGTTGGGCGAGGCCTCATGATCGCGGCGAGCGGGATTGTTGTGGTTGCTCTGTGGGGCGTTTTCGCCGGAGAACCGCCCGCTTTCGGGATAACCGATGTCGTGTTTGTCGCGGGCTACATCGTCATTCTTATCGGGATTGCCGCGCTCCCTCACACCGACGGCGACAATTGGCAGCGATCACGAACAGCGCTGGACGCGGCCATCGGCGCGGTCTCGATCGGTGCACTCGCATGGGTGTTCCTGATCAATCCGATCGTGACCGGCCTGGAAGGGGCACCGCTCTCTGCCCAGGTATTCGGCACCGCGTATCCGCTCGTGGATGTCGGCATCGTTATCGTCGTTGTCCTCGTGACGACGCGTCGGACAACGCGCCGGTTTGACGTGCGCATGCTGGCTCTTGCCGCGGCCGTCATCCTCCAGGGAATCGGCGATCTCAGCTTGCTGATCGGCGGCTACGACGCGTCGCTCGTGGACGCGGAACCGCTGTTCCTCGTGTACCTCGGTGCCGCCGCGATGTTCCTCACTACTGCGCTCATAGTCGATCAACTGCCCGTCGAACGAGAGTATGCAGACCGGCGTGCGTCTCTATGGTCGATGTTCGTGCCGTACGCAGCTGCGGTGGTCATGGTCGCAACCCTGCTCCATCTTCTCTGGGATACCGAACTCGCACCGGGAGACAGGGTCTTGGTCGCCGCATCCGTGATCGTTGCCGTGCTCGTTGTGGTCCGTCAGGCGATCGCTATCCGGGAGAATCAGATTGTCGTTGAGGGGCAACGGTCTGAACTCGTATCTTCGATTTCTCACGAACTGAGAACTCCGCTCACCGCGATGGTCGGTTTCATGGCCCTACTCCAGGACGACAAGAGCCTCTCCACAACGGAGCGGCAAGAGATGATGGCCGTTGTGGTTGAGCAGACGAACTACCTTGAGCGACTCGTCGAGGACTTGCTGGGTCTCTCTCGCGGCGATCTGAAACGCATGGAGTTGACCGTGTCCGAGCACGATGTCAAAACAGTGATTGATAGGGCAATCACGTCGGCGCCGATCAATCCTGCCCACGTATCTGTCGAAGTCGCACCGAACCTCGTGGCTGTCATCGATGGAGGCCGGATTCAGCAGATCCTCGTCAACTTGCTGACGAACGCCAGTTGGTATGGCGGAGCTGACACACTCGTCTGCGCCTTCGACAGGGCAGGAGGTCTTGTCATCGAGGTTCACGATTCTGGAGCAGGCGTGCCCAAGAAGCACGAACTGACGATCTGGGAGCGATTTGAGCGTGGCGAGAATCGCTACAACGCCAATGTTCCCGGTTCAGGGATCGGGCTGGCGATGGTCAGGAACATCGCCGAATCGCACGGCGGCACGGCGAGCTATCAGCGATCGAAGCGGCTCGGTGGGGCGTGCTTCGTGATTGATCTACCCGGCAGGGTCGGGAAGCAGCGGCCGATCGCCATTGTGTCGTCGAGCACGATGGCGATCGGCTGAGCAGCCTCTTCCTAGGCGTTGTCGAACGCCAACTCGTCTTCGTCGACCGACACCCGCACGGTGTCTCCATCGCGGAACGTGCCGTCGAGGATCGCGAGCGCCAGCGGATCAGCGATTGCTGTCTGGAGCAGGCGCTTCAGGGGGCGCGCTCCGTACACGGCGTCGTAGCCGTGCTCGGTCAGCCAGTCGGCAGCTTCGTCCGAGAGTTCGAGTTCGATCCTGCGGTCGGCGAGCCGATCCTCGAACCCGCTGAATTGGATGCCTGCGATCTGCCGCAGGTCGTCCTTCGTGAGCCGGTGGAAGACGATGACGTCGTCGATGCGGTTGAGGAACTCCGGGCGGAAGTGCGCTCGAACGGCATCCATGACACGGTCCTCGATCGCTTCGTCCGGCAGTTCCGGGTTGATGAACTCGGACCCGAGATTCGACGTCATGATCAACACCGTGTTCGAGAAGTCGACGGTGCGGCCCTGACCGTCGGTCAAACGACCGTCATCGAGCAGCTGCAACAAGGTGTTGAAGACATCCGGGTGAGCCTTCTCGACTTCGTCGAGCAGGATCACCGCGTATGGACGTCGCCGCACGGCTTCGGTGAGCTGGCCCCCCTCGTCATATCCCACATACCCCGGAGGTGCGCCGATGAGGCGACTGACCGAGTGCTTCTCCATGTATTCGGACATGTCGATGCGAACCATGGCCCGTTCGTCATCGAACAGGAAGCTCGCGAGTGCCCGGGCGAGCTCGGTCTTGCCGACGCCGGTCGGGCCGAGGAACAGGAACGATCCGATGGGCCGGTTGGGGTCGGAGAGCCCGGCGCGCGATCTCCGAATAGCGTTGGCGACCGAAGCCACCGCGTCGTTCTGGCCCACCACTCGGTCGTGGAGATGGTCCTCGAGGCGAACCAGCTTCTGAACCTCGCCTTCCATGAGCTTTGAGACCGGAATCCCTGTCCATCGGCTGACGACCTCGGCCACGTCCTCGTCGTCGACCTCTTCCTTGAGCATCCTGGTCTCGGCCTGGAGAGCCTCGATGTTGGCCTGCCGGTCGACGAGCGCGCGCTGGAGGTCGGGGAGGTTCCCGTATCTCAACTGCGCTGCTTCTTCGAGATCTCCGGAGCGTTCGGCCTTCTCGGCGGCTGCTTTGGTTTCCTCGATGTCGTGTTTCGTCGAGCGGATCTCGTCGATGGCGTCCTTCTCGAGCTGCCAGTGGGCGCTGAGCGCGTCCAACTCCTCGCCGAGGTTGGCCAGCTCCTGCTCGAGGGCGGCCAGGCGAGCCAGCGATGCGTCGTCGGTCTCTTTGGTCAGCGCTTGCCGCTCGATCTCGAGCTGACGGCGCCGGCGCGTGAGTTCGTCGATTTCTTCCGGCATTGAGTCGATCTCGATGCGGAGGCGCGAGGCCGCCTCGTCGACCAGGTCAATCGCCTTGTCCGGGAGAAGGCGGCCGGTGATGTACCGATCCGACAGGACGGCCGCCGCAACCAGGCCGGCGTCGGTGATGCGGACGCCGTGGTGGACCTCGTAGCGCTCCTTGAGGCCGCGAAGAATACCGATCGCATCTTCGACGGATGGTGGCTCAACCAGAACCGGCTGGAAGCGTCGCTCGAGCGCAGAGTCCTTCTCGATGTACTTGCGGTACTCGTCGAGGGTCGTTGCTCCGATCATCCGGAGTTCGCCACGGGCGAGCATCGGCTTGAGCATGTTCGACGCATCCATCGATCCTTCGGATGCACCCGCTCCGACGATGGTGTGCATCTCGTCGATGAAGGTGATGACCCGTCCCTCAGAAGCCTGAATCTCTGCCAGAACTGCCTGGAGGCGCTCCTCGAACTCGCCCCGATACTTGGCGCCGGCGACGAGGCTTGCCATGTCGATAGCGACGATGCGCTTGTTCTTCAGGCCTTCGGGTACGTCTCCGTCGACGATGCGCTGGGCAAGGCCCTCGACAATCGCGGTCTTGCCGACTCCCGGTTCTCCGATCAGCACCGGGTTGTTCTTCGTTCTGCGCGACAACACTTGGATCGTGCGGCGTATCTCTTCGTCGCGCCCGATGACCGGATCGAGTTTGCCCTGCTGGGCGAGTTCGGTGAGGTCGCGGCCGTACTTCTCGAGCGGCGCGAACGTGTCCTCCGGGTTCTGGGACGTGACGCGCTGGCTGCCGCGAATGTTGGCGAGAACGCCGAGCATTGCGTCCTTGGTCACTCCGAGACTCCTGAGCAGATCTCCGACCGTGCCGTCGGACGCGGCCAGGGCGAGGAGAATGTGCTCGACCGATACGTACTCGTCCTTCATGGATGTGCGCTCGGTGTCGGCGCTGTTCAGGATGTCGAGCGTGGCGGGGGAGAAGGAGACATCACTTCCGCCCACCACTGCGGGGATCGCATCGAGGGCGCGATCGACCGGACCGGCGACGTCGGTCGCGTGGATGTCGAGGTTCGTCAAGATCGGGTAGATGAGGCCGTCGGTCTGTGCAAGCAGACCGGCGAGAAGGTGCGTGGGTTCTACGTACGGGTGGTTACGCTGCGTCGCGAGGTCCCGCGCAGCGAGGGCGGCTTGCTGAGATTTCTGCGTGAAAGCGTTGAAGTCCATGGGTATCCATTCATCGATGTTCAGGGTCTTCGAAGGTTCAACACCTAGGGTGATGCGTTTATGCCAGAAAACTTGAGTCTTATCATATCAGGTTCTGCGAGGTGTGTGGCGTGATGAGTTTTGTCGAGCGGGGCGGCGGGTGGGTGGTCGCTCAACTCGCCCTCTTTGCCCTCTACGTGCTCGCGCTGGTCGCAACACCGGGCATCACCGAAGGTTTCGGACTGGAGTTTGCCAGGATCACCGGTGTGGTGATGGTGGTGATCGGCGTCGCCATCGGCGGGTGGTCGATGGTGATCCTCGGACGAGACCTTTCGATCTTTCCGCACCCGGTCGAGGAGGCGCGGCTCGTGGACGGCGGTCCCTATCGCCTCGTGCGCCACCCGATCTACCTCGCTGTGATTCTGGGAGCCCTCGGCTTGGCACTTGCGTTCCTGAACACGGCCGCAGCCATCGTGGCGCTCGTCTTCATTCCGTTCTTCATGGCAAAGACGGGGTTCGAGGAGGACCGACTCGTCGAGCAGGTTGCCGGATACCGCGACTATCGGTCGGCAATTCCCTACCGGATCATTCCCTGGGTGATGTAGGCGACCGGCACGGAAATGATCTGGGTGTTCCTTGTGTTGATGAAGCGAGCCGACCAGGGAGCCGAGGAATGCCGAAAGCCGTATGGAACGGAACCGTTGTCGCAGAGAGCGAAGACACGATCGTCGTGGAAGGGAATCACTACTTCCCGCGGGAGGCGCTCAACGCTGCCTTCTTCACCGCGAGCGATCTGCAGAGCCGCTGCCCGTGGAAGGGGACTGCCGGCTACTTCGACGTGACGGTTGACGGCAAGCTCAATCCCGGTGCTGCGTGGTTCTACGACGATCCGACGCCGGCTGCCACCGAGATCAGCGGAAGGGTGGCGTTCTGGCGCGGTGTCCAGATCGAGGCGTAGGCCTCCAGGCGGTATTCTGCAGGTTCGCAACAACGGAGCCCCATGAACCCGATCCGAATTGTCGAAACCGAACGAGAGGATTTCGACGAACCCGTCGTTGAACTCTGGAGCGAGAACGAATTCGTTGGCATGGTCTTCTGGGACGGATCATCGACCATCGTGCAGATCTACCCGGCCGCCGATGGCGACGTTCACGATCTCGAGATGCGCGATCTGTTCCGGGCGCTCGAGATGGCAGAACGGATCGTCGACCCGCTCGCATTCGACCAGGTCGAAGGGCTGGTGCAGGTGGGCGAAGCGCGCGCACAAGCCAAGCGGGAGGAGGAGTCGAGCGACTGGTCGGAGGAGGATCCCGCCACGGTCGAGCTTCTGTCGGAGTTCGACCCGCTTGCCGCTTTCCGATCCGAGGACGGCGAGGGGTTCTTCCCGCGCGATGTGGCCCTCCGATTCGTGCATCGCTGCGGCGAGTTGAGGCTCGCGGTCGTTGAGATGGAAGGGTTTGATCTCGTCGGGGACGAGCTGAAGGCCAGGCCGGGTCTCGAACTCGTCGTCGGACCCCAGCCGGTCATGTCGCCCGCCGAGTTCCAGCTGCACGCCAACGCGACGGCACTCGACCACCTCGACGGATGGCCACGGCGAGAGTCGCTGGTGGTTGCGTTCGTCGTCCAGCAACAAGACGGCGAGACCATCGTCGCGTAGATCCGCGTACCCAGGGTTCGCGACGTTCTATTCTGCGTCTCCAGCCCGCGGAACGAGGGGGCCCGCGTACCCAGGGTTCTCCACGTTCTATTTGGCGCCGTCAGCCCGCGGAATGGCTTGG
>Ga0316198_10002764_pt1 | contig 10588 bp, 9 predicted proteins | sample OudBieAanoxic_MG_FD_204935 | JGI IMG/M metagenome (GOLD analysis project Ga0316198, IMG submission 204935) | Coastal sediment microbial communities from Oude Bieten Haven, Netherlands - site A anoxic | ecosystem: Environmental > Aquatic > Marine > Coastal > Sediment | place: Netherlands... | reverse complement strand
TCTACGCGATGGACTTCTCGTGGGGCGGGACCGCAGGCACGACCAAGGACCTGCTCACCGACTTCGAGGCACCGTGGGAGTTCGTCTGGCGGACCGACCAGTACTTCGACGCCACCAAGTGGATCAACGTTCGAGTCGAGCGGCCGGCCGGCACGTATGGACAGCCGGTTTCGATGCGGCTCACGCTCGAGAATGGCAACGACGGACAGGTCGCGCAGAATCCGAACAACTGGGAGTTGCTGTTTGAACCTCGGGCCCGCGGCGGGGGCGATCCCGAGGTGGTTGCGATTGGCGACTCTGCGGATGGCGGTAGTCGCAGCAATGATCTGGCCGCCTCAGTGGAGGCTTCCGGGGCCGAAGTGCTGCTGTATCTCGGGGACATGTATGAGCGCGGTACAAAGGCCGAGTGGGACTACAACTACGGTCGGGCTTCCTTCGATGGGCCCGGAGGCGGCTGGAAGTGGGGCGCTCTCGCCGAGTGGACTCAGCCAACCCTGGGGAACCATGAGGCGCACCGCCCCGCCGCCTACAAGAACTACTGGCACGGCAGGCCCGATTGGGACACCTTCGTGTACGGAGGGGTCCGCTACATCAACCTGAACAGCCAATGCAGCCAGGTTGGAGGCTGCGATGTCGGTTCGCCGCAGTACCAGTTTGTCCAGCAGACCCTTGCCGCCAACAACCTCGCCTGCGTCGTCACCTTCTGGCACCGGCCGGTGGTGAGCTCGGTGACCAACAACTACCCGATGCGACCGATCTGGAAGCTGCTCGCCAACAACGGCGGGGATCTCGTCCTCAACGGGCACACCCACGATATGGAGGTCTACGGCCCGCTCGACGGCGACCTGAATGCCAACCAGGCAGACTCGACCATGTGGGAGATCATCTCGGGTTCGGGTGGCCACGCCATGACCTCAGCCGTGTCGACCGATCCGCGCAATGTCTGGCAGAAGACCAAGACACCTGGGGCGCTCTACATGACCAACATTGGGGGAGCCGGAGGCAACGCCACTGCCATCAACTTTGCCTTCCGGAATGTGGCCGGCAACGTCATCTCGAGCGGTGGCGTGCCCGGAACGGGGACCATCGACTGTGGCGACGGCGGCGGTGGCCCCGGCATCTTCAGCGATGACTTCTCCGCTGGACTCGGCAAGTGGAACCAGGTAGTCGGGGTCACGATCGACTCGACGCGGGGCGACCACAGCGGTCCACCGAGTGCCCGCGCCCAGGCAAGCGCGAACAAGCGCTATATCCGTACCAACCTCGGTGGCACATACGGATCCGCCTGCGCCACGGCAAGCGTGAGGGTTGCGTCGGGCTCCGGCAGTATCTCGTTGATCAGGTTCAAGACGGCGGCCAACGTCGGCATTGGGCGGGTGTACGTCAACATGGCCACAAACGAACTCTGGCTGAGATCCGACGTGTCCGGCACCACCAAACGGTCGAACACCACGATGTCTCGGAGCCAATGGCACGACCTGGAGTTGTGCACCACGTCGGGCGTGAGCGGCACCTATGACCTGAGCCTCGACGGTGCGCCCATCCTGTCGTGGAACGCCAACAACGGCACCAACCCTATCGGGATGGTGCAGCTCGGTGACAGCAGCAACCGGACCTACACGGCGAACTTCGACGACGTCCAAGTCGTCGAGCCGTAAAGGAGCGGCATCGTGCCGGTGAGGGGAGCGCGTCCGCGCCGCGCTCTCCTCACGTATTCCCGTTTCGCCCATTCCGGCGGCGACCAGTGCAGCAACCTAGACTCGCTGCAATCGTGAAAGCCGTGCGACAAATCCCCCGAGTTCTCGCCGTTGTGATGCTGTTCCTCATGCTGGCGCCGCTCACGGCTGCCTTGGCCCAGGACGAGGGCAGCGCCATCAAGGGCAGGCTTGAAGCCATCGATGGGGAAGAACGTGTGGCGGTAGCCGGGGTGACCATTGTGGTTACCCAAGACGGCACGGACATCGGCTCGGCCGTGAGCGACGAGGCAGGGGAGTGGCTCGTTGCCGTCCCCGGTGCTGGGGTCTACCAGGTGACGCTTGACGTGACCACATTGCCCGATGGAATTGCCCTGACGGATCCCGACGCCACAGCACTCCCCGAAGTAGCCGTGCGAGAGGGTCAGCAGAAGACGGTCCTTTTCCAATTGGGCCCGGGCGCGGTGTCCACGGTGTCTTCGCTGGAACGCTTCGTGGATCTAGTGGTCCTCGGTCTCAAACTCGGCGCCATCATTGCCATATCGGCGATTGGGTTGTCGCTCATCTACGGTGTCACCGGTTTGGTTAACTTCGCTCACGGCGAGATGGTGGCACTGGGAGCCGTGATCGCGTTCTTCTTCCACGTGTCCGTGGCAGGACCGGAATGGCCGTTGTGGATCGCGGCGATCCCCGCGATTCTGCTTGGTGCCGGGCTCGGCGGCGGGCAGGAAGTGCTCTTGTGGCGACCGTTGCGACGGCGTGGCACCGGCCTGATTGCCATGATGGTGATTTCCATCGGGCTGTCGTTTGCTTTGCGGAACCTCATCCTGATCCTGTTCAAAGGAGAGCCGCGATCGTTTGTCGACTACGCGGTGCAGCGTGAGGTCGAATTCCTCGGCATCTCCACCGTACCTAAGAACATCGTGATCATTCTGGCCTCCGTCGTGATCCTTATCCTGGTCGGGCTCTTTCTGGAGCGAACCAAGACGGGCACCGCGATGAGAGCAGTTGCCGACAACAAGGACTTGGCGGAGTCGTCCGGCATTGACGTCAACCGCGTCATCCTCACAACGTGGCTGGTCGGAGGCGGCCTCGCCGCTATCGGGGGCATTTTCCTTGGCGTGTCAGAACAGCTGCAGTTCGACATGGGTTTCAAGCTTCTGCTGCTGATCTTCGCCGCCGTCGTGCTCGGTGGTCTCGGTAGCGCCTACGGGGCCATGGTGGGCGGCTTCATCGTTGGCCTCGTCGTCGAGGTCAGTACCTTCTGGGTCGACGTCGAGTTCAAGACGGCGGTCGGGCTTGGGGTACTGATCGTGATGCTGCTGCTGCGGCCCCAGGGCATTCTCGGATCGAGAGAGAGGATCGGCTGATGGACATCGGCGGCATCCTCATTGACGCGCTGCGGGCCTCGATAGGACCAGTGGCCGCAGCATATGCCGTGTCGGCGATCGGCCTGAACCTCCAATTCGGCTACACCGGTTTGCTCAACTTCGGTCACGTCGGCTTCATGCTGGTCGGCGCCTACGGCATGGCCATCACCGTCGACCTCGGCGGATCGCTGTGGTTGGGGATCCTTGTCGGGATTCTGGCCTCGGTGGTGCTCGGCCTGATCCTCGGTGTGCCGACGCTGCGACTTCGAGCCGACTACCTCGCCATCGTCACCATCTCGGCCGCCGAGATGCTTCGGCTGATCGTTCGATCCAGCTGGGCAGACCCGTTCACCAGCAGTGTCTTCGGGATTCAGCAATTCGCAGGAGCATTCTTTGATCTCAACCCGTTCGATCCGGGATCGCCCTACGGCTTCGGGGATTTTGCGTTCCGCGGCCGCCAACTCTGGGTGATGGTGGTGGCATGGGCGATAGTTGGACTGGCGGTGCTGTTCACTGCGCTACTCATCAAGAGTCCGTGGGGGCGAATCATTCGGGCGATTCGTGAAGACGAGGACGCAGTTCGCAGCCTTGGCAAGAACGTCTTCGGTTACAAGCTCCAGTCTCTCATGATCGGTGGTGCCCTCGGTGGTATCGGCGGCATGATGCTGGCGATCGAGCAACAAAATGTGTTCCCGAATGCGTTCCTACCGCGAGTGACCTTCTTCCTCTACGTGATGGTGATTCTCGGTGGAGCCGGAACAATCCTCGGGCCGGTGCTCGGTGCGATCGTGTTCCAGTTTCTCTTCTTCTTCTTCGATGGTGTCATGGTGCAGGCCCAGGCTGCCGGTTGGTTTGGGGAGGCGATCGATGCGACAGATGCCGCCCAGGTCAAGCTGATGCTGGTCGGGATCGGATTGATGGCGCTCATGGCGTTTCGACCACAGGGCATATTGGGGAATCGCGAGGAGATGTTGGTCGGTGACTGACAACCGCACTATCCGTTCTGTCGCGCCTGAACCCGGGGTTGCCAAGCCCGATCCGGTGCTCGTGGTCGACCATGTCAAACGGTCGTTTGGCGGCTTGCAGGCGGTGGATGTGGAGCATCTCGAGGTGCAACGCCACACCGTCACCTCACTCATTGGTCCCAATGGTGCCGGCAAGACGACCCTGTTCAACCTGCTGACCGGCTTCGACAAGCCCGACTCCGGTTCGTGGCAGCTCGATGGCGGCACATTGGTGGGGGTTCCCGCTTTCCGGGTAGCCCGCCGCGGCATGGTCCGCACCTTCCAACTCACCCGGTCGCTCTCGCGACTCACGGTGATGGAGAACCTCTTGCTGGCAGCAAAGGGAAACCCGGGGGAGAGTTTTGTCGGAGCGTTGACCCGATGGCGGTGGCAGGGACCGGAGATGGCGAATGAGGAGCGCGCCACTGTCCTGCTGCAACGTTATGGGCTGCGGGACATGGCCAACGAGTATGCAGGGAGCCTCTCGGGTGGCCAGCGCAAGTTGCTCGAGATGGCACGGGCCCTCATGGTTGAGCCGGAATTGATCATGCTCGACGAGCCCATGGCAGGAGTAAACCCGGCCTTGACGCAATCTTTGCTGAAGCACATCACGGGCTTGCGGGATCGCGGCAAGACGGTGGTGTTCATCGAGCACGACATGGATGTCATCCAGGAGATCAGTGATTGGGTGGTAGTGATGAGTCAAGGCCAAGTGATCGCTGAGGGTCCCCCCGGTCACATCGCCGCCAACCAGGTCGTGATCGACGCCTATCTCGGTGCCCACCACGGGGAGGTGCCGTGAGCGACTCCGCAAGCCCCCTCATCGTCGCCACGGATGTTGTCGCCGGGTATGTGCCCGGGGTTGACATCCTGAACGGCGTTGACCTGACACTCGACGCCGGCGAGCTGATTGGAATCATTGGCCCCAACGGTGCCGGCAAGTCGACCTTTGTCAAGGCGCTGTTTGGCCTGGTGAAAGTCCGAAGTGGCGAGGTGACGCTGCGGAAGGCCGACATTTCCAATCTCCCCGCCCACACGCTCGTGGCCATGGGCGTCGGATACGTGCCGCAGCGGTCCAACGTGTTCGAGAACTTGACCGTCGAAGAGAACCTCCGCATGGGCCTGTATCTGCGTCCCAAGGCGTGGGATGAGCGCTTTGCCGCGGTAGTCGACCTCTTCCCGTTGCTCTCAGATCGCCGGGACCAGAAGGCCGGTCTGTTGTCCGGCGGGGAGCGCCAGATGGTCGCCATGGGAAGAGCGCTCATGATGGCCCCATCGGTTCTGCTGCTCGATGAGCCCTCGGCCGGGCTTTCTCCTGCAAACCAGGACCACGTGTTCGAGCGGGTACGCCAGATCTGCGACAGTGGTGTGTCCATCATCATGGTTGAACAGAACGCCCGGCGCTGCCTCCAGATCTGCGATCGGGCCTATGTTCTGGACCAGGGCCGCAACGCCTACACCGGCCCGGGCCAGCAGCTGCTGCACGATCCGAAGGTCATCGAGCTCTACCTGGGGACCCTGGGTCGCGCCGAGTGAGCGAGGGCGCCAACGCCCGGCAGATCACGACCGACATAGCGAAGGGGGCCCGATAGTCGGGCCCCCTTCTTCATTCGCACTGTGCGATTGCCCTAGATCACGAGCTGATCAAAAGTGATCGGGTTGCCCTCGGCGTCGTATTCGTACACGTCGTACGCTCCGACACCGGGTTCGCCAACGTCGGTGAACTCGAGCGGGCCAGAGGCGCCGTCGTAGTCGATGTCTACACCCTCGGCAATGAGCGCGCTGCACTCGTCGTAGCGGCTGCACTTGGTGCCGCCTGTTGTCACGCCGATGATTTCCGGCACGAAGACAGTCGGATCGGTGCTTCCGGCGACCTCAGTCGCAAGCTTCATCACGATCAGGCAGTCGTACTTCTGGGCGGAGAAGATCGTCGGCGTGCCCGGGGCAAAGGCCTCGAGTCGGTCGATGAAGCCCGGTTCACCGTTCGGCGGCGCTGCGGACGGCGCCGTACCGATGACTCCTTCGAGGACCGCCGGGTTGTTGGGGTCTACCGACTCAGCGCTGACGGTGTCCTTGAAGCCGTCGGCCACGTAGATCGGAAGATCGCTGGGTCCAATGCCTGCTTCGATCATGGATTGCATGAGAGCGGAACCTTCGCCGAAGGTGATGATGGCAACGGAGTCGACTCCGGCAGCTGCCACCTCCGCAGCCTCGGCATCAAATGACGTCGCGGTGGGGTCGTAGCCGACCTGGGTAGCGACGGCGACGCCGTTGGCCGTGAGCGCCTCGGCAAGCAGATCATTGAACCCTGCTCCGTAATCGTCGTTGCGATAGAGAATGCCGACTGTGGCAGCACCGCCATCGGTGATCACGTCGGCAAGGGTTGGGGCCTGGACAACGTCGGACGGCGCCGTGCGGAAATAGAAGCCGCCGTCGTCGTAGGTAGTGAACGCACCGTCGGTGTTCGATCCCGAGCACTGCGCGACGTTGGATCCGGTGATCTTGTCGATGATCGAAAGCGACACGGTCGAGCCGGCTGCCCCAATGATCACATCGACGTCATCTGCCAGCAGCTGATCAGTCGTGGCAGAGGCCACATTCGGATCGGTACCGCTGTCGCCCGGAATCAGAGTCACCTGACCGCCGGCCGCGTTGATCTCCTCGACCCCCATCTCGAGCGGCTTCACGAGCGCATCGATGATGGCGGACAGCGAACCGGTCTGGGGCAACACGTAGCCGACCACGAGCTCGCCCGGGTCGGCGGGCGGCGTCGCCCCTGCTGTGGTCGTCGTCTCGGCGGCCGTGGTGGTCGTCTCGGCGGCCGTGGTGGTCGTCTCTTCGGCTGTTGTCGTCGTAGTGGTGTCTGTCGCACCTGCTGTTGTGGTGGTGCTCGAGCCGTCGTCGTCGCCGCACGCGGCCACAACTAGGGCAAAAGCGAACACGACCAACAGAAGTTTCTTGGTCATTCGGAAAGCCTCCTCCTCCAATTACGAAGCGAGGCAACTTCGGCCTCGCTGGACGGCAAGTTAGCGTGATTGCACCAGAATGACACTCGATTTCTTGCCGGAGGCACTTCGGAGCGGTCAGACCACGATCCAACGATGGAAATGCTGGCTGCCGTGAGCGATCGCCGGTCAGGCCAACGTCTGTTCAGTTTTGCGCCGGCGAGCGCGACTGACGCTGCGCAACAAGTCGCTAGAGACCCGACGTAACGGGGAAGACGTTGGAGAGAGTTTCCTTGCCGACGGCAGTGACCGCGATGATCACGACGGCGGCGATGAGGCTGACCAGGATCGCATACTCAACGAGGTTGGCACCCTCGCTACTGCGGAGCCTTGTTCCGATCCAGGCCATGAAATTCTGGGCAAGCATCATGTCGGTACCCCTACCGGCTGGTCATGTGTGGTCTCGACAGAGAAATCTTCAACCACTCTGCGTATCAGCGTATCGAGACTCCAAGTGGCCGTCTACGGGTCGGGCGACCTATTTGGCTCATTCCGGGTCGGGCGACCCATTGACCGCGATGGGGTCGCCTCCGTACACTCGGTGCCAGTCCTCCGTGTGGTGCGTTGGTCGTCAAACACTGGAGACTGTGGAAGATTTCGGCGTCGAAGGGGCCTGTCGTGGAGTTGTCTCCTGCGGACATCAGAAGCCAAACATTTCGCGCTGTTATCCGTGGGTATGACCCACAACAAGTCCAAGCCATCCTCGATGCGGCCGCGACCGCTCTCGAGTCTGCCCTCGCCGAAGTGGCGGCCGCGGCTCGCGCCAAGGCGCCAACCGACGAGGCAATCAAGCTCACCATGATGTCCGCGGTTCGGGCCAAAGAAGACATGATGTCGTCTGCCGGCCTTGAAGTTGAGGCGGTGCAGAGGGCGGCGCAAGATGAGGCGGAAGGCATGATCGCCGCGGCGCAGCGAAATGCCGATGCCATCATGAGTACGACAAAGCGATCTGCCGACCAGATCGTAACGAGGGCGCGCGATGAGGTCGCCGCTCTCGAGATGCGAATCGAGCAACTCAAAGCCGTTGTCCGGCGCACGGAGAATTTGATGAAGGGTATGGCGAGCGGTGTGCTCGGCGATCTTGCGCACGCCTCCGCGATGCTGGACGAAGACGAAGACGAAGGCGATTCGCTGTGGGCCGAGCCGCAACTCCAGGTGGTTGTGTCGGATGCCGACGAGACCGTCGCCACGGACGGCAACGGTGCACGAACTGGCGAAAAGATGTTGCCCGAAGCCGTTGATCGCCTCCTCAACCAACTGCGCGAGATCACCTGATTCGCCGCTGAGCGACCGCTACGTCCCGACGGAACGTCTCGGTTTCACGAGGTGCTTCTCCAGCATCCGCCAGGTCTCGGGATGGCTCAACTCGTCTTTCAACGACCGCAGCGTGCGCAGGAACGTTGGCACCGCAGCACTCGCCGACATCGGATTAGGGCGGGTGATGGCGAGCACGCGATCATCGGGGCGCAACACGACGATTTCGGTGTGCGGCCACTCCTCACGGATGCGACGCAGCTCGGCAGAGAGCGCGGCTCGTCCGACCCGATCGAACACGTCCTCGTAGAATCTGGCGCCCGGACGCGACTCGGACGCCGCAAGTGGGGCGACCACGATGAGGAAGTCGAGCGGCTCCGGATTGGCGAGCACTAGATCGGCGCTCGTACCGCTCACCACGCCGCCGTCCGCGTACCAGCGCCCTTCGATCTTGACGGGCTCGAATACAAAGGGAACCGCCACCGAGGCGGCAACGGCATGTTTGATGGCGACGTCGGGAGTCGCCTCGGTCCCGAACGGCGCTCGCTCTCTGGCATCGAGATCGTACGCAACGATCACTGTCGAGGCCTCAGGCCAGTCGTCGGCCGCGGGCCCCAGCGAGTCCTCAACCCATTCGACGATGCCGTCCGTGCGGTACATGCCTGGGCTGCCCAACACGAGATTCAGATCGGGGCGAGTGAGACCGGGAAGGATGCCTCTCCGCACCCACCTAACCATTCCGCGCGGGCGCCGAGAGCGTCGAAAGATCAGGTGACGCATGCGGTCGGTGACGTCATCGCGGGTGTGTGAATCCCCGACGAGGGTGCCGACATCGAGTCGGTCGCCGCGTACCATCGCCGCGGTGAACGCGCCGGCCGACGTCCCAACAATGACCTCTGCATCGTTTGGGTCCCACCCGGTGGCCATTCTGAGCGACATCAGGACGCCAAAGTGATACGACGCGCCCGTCACGCCGCCGCCACCGAGGATGAGGCCAACTCTGCTCACGAGTCGACAGCATACGGCCCATCGGCTCCAGGACGGCGGTCATGGATGGATCCGCGCTCAGATACCGGGTTGTCTGTTGGGCGACACTGGCACGGCGCTGGCCGCGAGCGTGCCGACCGGAGGTTCGTTCATTCGAGCGAAGGGCGCGCTGTTGTGACCCCAGGCGTGCGCCTCCGCCACGCCGATTGTGCAACCGCCTCCTAGGGTGGCGGAGTGATGCAACTCGGGACCCCGACAGAAGCCGACGACCTCGATGCACTTCTTGCCGCCATCGAGGCGGCCGACGGGAGGGCGGCACTGACCGAGTACAAGATGATGCGCCGTGGCGACTACGACGATGCCCCCGCCGTGGCGGCCAGGATCGACGACGTCACCATCGGCTACGCCCAGGTCGCCCGTCACCCCGGCGGGGGTGCCGACTCATCCGCCCATTGGGCAATCGAGATTGCAGTCGATCCGGCGCAGCGCATACCGGCGATCTACGACGCCTTGATCGCAGCTGCCACGACCTTGGTTCCCGCCGGCGAGCGAGTCGCGGTGTGGGCGTGGCATGGCGAACTCGAAGCGGCGCTCATGCGGGCGGGGTACGCGCCCACGCGATTGCTGCATCGGCTGGAGTGTCCCCTTCCGATCGCGGCGACGGCCGCGGGCGCTCCCGGCACCGCCGTCAGAGCATTCGAGGTGGGCCACGACGAGGCGGCCTGGCTGTCGGTCAACAACGCCGCATTCGCCGGTCACCCCGAGAACGGCGCTCTGACGATGAATGATCTCGAGGAGCGGCTCCGCAGGCCGTGGTTCAACCCGGCGGACCTGCTGATGGCGTGGGAGGGACCGGACCTCATCGGTTCGTGTTGGACGAAGCACCATGCAGACGGAGTGGGGGAGATCTACATCATTGGAGTGTCCCCGGATGCCCAAGGTCGAGGTTTGGGAAGGGACTTGGTGATACGTGGGCTGGACCATCTCTTTCGCAGCGGATCACGCACCGGAATGCTGTACGTCGATGGAGCCAATGAAGCTGCAATGTGGCTGTACACCGACCTGGGCTTCAGGTCGGTGTGGACCAACCGGCAGTACGAGTTGGTAGAAGGTGAGCGTTCGGCCTGAAGAACGAGACTCAAACCGCAGGCTTCGGCCGTCCATTGACGGCGCGCCAGGAAGCCATCAAACCGAGGGGGTTGAGAGTGTCCGGCCTCGCTCAAACAGCGAAGACCCGATCTTGATGAGGCTCAAAACGCAGGCTTTGGCCGTCC
>Ga0316198_10002763_pt1 | contig 10588 bp, 21 predicted proteins | sample OudBieAanoxic_MG_FD_204935 | JGI IMG/M metagenome (GOLD analysis project Ga0316198, IMG submission 204935) | Coastal sediment microbial communities from Oude Bieten Haven, Netherlands - site A anoxic | ecosystem: Environmental > Aquatic > Marine > Coastal > Sediment | place: Netherlands... | reverse complement strand
GCACATATTGTTGGCCCGTCAGGTGAACGTGCCGTACATCGTGGTCTACATGAACAAGGTGGACATGGTAGACGACGAGGAGCTGCTGGACCTGGTGGAGCTGGAGGTACGAGAGCTGCTGTCGGAGTACGATTTTCCGGGCGACGACCTGCCGGTGATCCGGGGTTCGGCGTTGAAGGCACTGGACGACGGGCAGCCTGGTTCGGAAGACACGAAGTCGATCGACGAGCTGCTGGAAGCGCTGGACACGTACATACCGGTACCGGAGCGGGAGATTGACAAGCCGTTCCTGATGCCGGTGGAGGACGTGTTCACGATCACGGGCCGGGGGACGGTGGTAACGGGCCGGATCGAGCGTGGCAAGATCAAGACGGGCGAGGAAGTGGCACTGGTGGGTCTGGGGTCGGAGAAGAAGACGGTGGTGACGGGTGTGGAGATGTTCCGGAAGATCCTGGACGATGGCCAGGCCGGGGACAACGTGGGCCTGCTGCTGCGGGGCGTGGGGAAGGAAGAGGTGGAGCGAGGGATGGTGATCGCGAAGCCGGGCTCGATCACGCCGCACACGAAGTTCAAGGCAGAGGTATACGTGCTGGGCAAGGACGAGGGAGGGCGACACACGCCGTTCTTCGACGGCTACCGTCCGCAGTTCTACTTCCGGACGACGGACGTGACGGGATCGGCGTCGCTGCCCGAAGGGGTGGAGATGGTGATGCCGGGCGACAATGTGAACATGGAAGTGGAACTGATCACGCCGATCGCGATGGACAAGGAACTGCGATTCGCGATCCGCGAAGGCGGACGTACCGTCGGCGCCGGCGTCGTCACCGACATCATCGAGTAAGAGGACGGCGGGAGAAATTATGGCGGAGAAGATTCGGATCAGGCTGAAGGCTTTCGACCCGGTCGTGATCGACCAGACGGCCTCGGACATCGTCCGGACGGCCCAGAAGACGGGTGCGTCTGTCAGCGGTCCGATCCCGCTTCCCACGCGTCGGCAGCTGTTCACGGTTCTGCGCAGCCCGCATAAGGACAAGAAGTCGCGGGAGCAGTTCGAGCTGAAGACGCATAAGAGGCTTATCGATATCTACGACACCCGTCCGCAGACGATCGACGCGCTGACAAAGCTCGATCTGGCGGCCGGTGTGGACGTCGAGATCAAGGTTCAGTAGGAGCCGACGAATGCCTGGATTGATCGGCAAGAAGGTGGGAATGACCCAGATCTTCACTGAAGACGGAAGGGCCGTGGGCTGCACGGTCCTCGAGGTCGGGCCCTGCCCGGTCGTCCAGGTGAAGAGCCGGGAAACCGACGGGTACGACGCGGTCCAGCTAGGGTTCGGGCGTCGCAAGGCAGTTCGCGTCCGGAAGGCGGAAGCCGGCCACGCATCGCGAGCTGGACTGGACTACGTGCCCGAGGTACTCGCCGAGTTCGCTCCCGACGAGGGCGCGGCTTACGAGCCCGGCCAGGAGTTGACGCTGGAACTGTTCGAGGTCGGCCAGAAGGTGAAGATCAGTGGCCCGACCAAGGGACGCGGATTCCAGGGGACCGTGAAGCGCTGGAACTTCGGCGGGGGCCGGGCGTCGCACGGCAGCAAGAAGGTTCTCCGGAAGCCCGGCTCGATCGGACCCGGAACGGACCCGTCGAGGGTCATCAAGGGCAGAAAGATGTCCGGGCAGATGGGCAACACGAATCGGACCGCGATGAACCGGCAGATCGAGAAGATAGACCTCGAGCGGAATCTTCTGCTCGTGCGTGGCTCGGTCCCCGGCTCGTGTCACACGGTTGTAGTCATCCGCGCGGCTTGAGGGCGAGAGAGACAGGATGAAGGCGAAAGCGTATACAGCGGCCGGCAAAGCGCGTTCGGGCGAGTTCGAGCTTCCAGGCGACCTGTTCGACGGCACGGTCAACGAGGCCGTCCTGCACCAGGTCGTCACGGCGATCCAGGCTAACGGACGCCAGGGGACGCACTCGACGAAGACGCGCCAGACGGTAAAGGGCGGAAAGAACAAGCCGTGGCGTCAGAAGGGGACCGGGCGATCGAGGCAGGGCTCGATCCGCGCCGCACAGTGGCGTGGTGGAGCGGTCGTCTTCGGCCCGCAGCCGAGGAGCTATCGGACGCAAATCCCGAAGGGGATCAAGCAGCTGGCGATCCGGTCTGCACTGAATGCGCGTGCACTCGACGGCTCACTGATCCTGATCGAACCGCTATCGGTTGACGCGCCGCGCACGAAGACGATCGTCGAGTTGCTCGAGGCGATCGAGGCGACCGGCAACGTAGTTCTGCTGACGGATGGACTGAAGCGCGATGTCTACCTGTCGGCCAGGAATCTCTCTCAGGTGCTGGTTCGGCCCTGGGGCGAGGCCTCCGCCTACGACCTGCTGTGGTCCGACGTGCTGATCATCGAAGAGTCGGCGCTCGAGACGGCGGCGGCGGAAGCCGGGAACGAGGAGGACAAATGAGCCGTGCGGCGCATGAGATCCTGATCCGTCCGATTGTGACGGAAGAGACGTCCATGCTTCAGTTCAATCCGGGTCGTATCCGCAAGCGGCACGAGGACAAAGATATCCCGGTCCGCCCGCGGGTAGCCTTCGTCGTCAATCGCGACGCGACGAAGGTCGAGATCCGACGTGCCGTTGAGTCGATGTTCGACGTGCACGTCACGGCGGTGAACACGATGAACGTGCTGGGCAAGGAACGACGTGTGGGACGCCACATCGGCCGAAAGCCGAGCTGGAAAAAAGCGATCGTGACGCTCGCCGAGGGCGAGATGATCGACGTCTTCGGGGGAGAGTAGGATGGCGCTGAAGAAGTTCCGGCCCGTCACGGCTGCCAGCCGTTTCCGGTCGGTTTCCAGTTTCGACGAAGTGACCCGCTCCGAGCCTGAAAAGTCGCTCACTGAGGGACTGCCGAAAAAGGCGGGGCGGAATCATCACGGCCGGATTACGAATCGGCGCCGTGGTGGCGGTCACAAGCGACGTTACAGGAAGATCGATTTCCGCCGTGACAAGCACGGGGTTCCCGGTACGGTCAAGGAGATCGAGTACGATCCCAACCGGTCGGCCAGAATCGCGCTGATCCACTACGCAGATGGCGAGAAGCGGTACATTCTCCACCCGCGTGGGCTCGAGGTCGGCGACAGGATCGTGTCCGGTCCCGGCTCGGAGCCGCGGCTCGGGAATGCGCTTCCGCTGAGCGAGATTCCGCTGGGCACGACCGTGCATGCCGTCGAGTTCGTGCCCGGTAAGGGCGCCCAGCTCGGCCGGTCCGCCGGCACCGCGATCCAGGTGATCGCCAAGGAAGGTGAGATGGTCACCCTCCGCCTGCCGAGCACCGAAGTTCGAATGGTCAGGAGTGAATGCCTCGCGACGATGGGCCAGGTCGGTAACACGGATCACGAGCTGATCCGCTCGGGCAAGGCGGGTCGATCCCGCTGGCTCGGCAAGCGACCGAAGGTCAGGGGAGTCGCGATGAATCCAGTTGACCATCCGCTGGGTGGTGGTGAGGGACGGTCTTCGGGTGGTCGGCCGCCGGTGTCCCCGTGGGGCAAGGCGGAGGGCCGCAAGACCCGCAAGAAGAAAAAAGCGAGCAATCGCATGATCGTCCGCGGCCGCCGCCGCGGCCGGGCGACCAAGTAGTCGGACAGGGAGACACGGATGGCACGGAGCGTCAAGAAGGGGCCGTATATCGACCCCAAATTGTTGAAGAAGATCGAAGCGATGAATCGATCGGGCGACAAGCGAGTCCTCAAGACCTGGGCTCGCGCCTCGACGATCAGCCCCGAGTTTGTCGGCCACACGCTGGCGGTACACAACGGGAACAAGTTCATCCCGGTCTACGTGTCCGAGAACATGGTAGGGCACAAGCTCGGTGAGTTCTCCCCGACCCGGATGTTTCGCGGGCACGGCGGAAAGTTCGCCGACAAGCGTGGCCGCTTGTAGGCCAGCCGGCTTGTTATCCAGGGGCTGACCAGGAGATGGAAATGCAAGGGCGAGCGATCGCGAGAAATATCGGCACGTCGGCGCAGAAGATGCGCCTCGTGATTGACCAGATTCGTCATCGGGATGTCAACGAGGCCTATTCTATTCTTCAGTTTTCGAAGAAGGCCGCTGCGACGCCGATCGACAAGGCGCTCCGTTCTGCCGTGGCGAACGCTGTGTACAAAGCGGACGAAGCGGGGGAAGCGCTCGACGTCGATGACCTCTGGGTCAAGGAAGCGTTCGTCGACGAGGGGCCGACCCTCCGTCGATTCCGCGCAGCCGCGATGGGGCGTGCAGCGCCCCGGCGGAAGCGCTCGAGTCACGTCACTGTTGTAGTAGGGAAGAAGGAGTAACCGTGGGCCAGAAGACCCATCCGTACGGCTTTCGACTCGGGCTCGTGAAGCCCTGGAAGTCGCGTTGGTACGCCCGGACGAGGGACTTCCCGAAACTTCTCGCTGAAGACGAGAAGCTGAGGAAGTACCTGCATGCGAGGCTGGACCACGCGGCGATCTCCAACGTGGAGATCGAGCGGAAGCCGACGAAGATCGTGGTGACGATCCACACGGGCCGGCCGGGAGTGGTTATCGGCAAGCGTGGCGCCGAGGTGGACAAGCTGCGCGACGAGCTTTCGCTTCTCACGGACTCCGAGGTCTCGGTGAACGTCGAGGAGATCAAGCGACCCGAAGTCGACGCCCAGCTCGTCGCGGACAGCATCGCGCACCAGCTCAAGCAGCGGATCAGCTTCCGCCGCGCCATGAAACGGGCGCTGCAGTCGGCCATGCGTGCCGGCGCGGAGGGCGTGAAGATCCAGTGCGGTGGCCGGCTTGGCGGCGCGGAGATCGCGCGGACTGAAGGCTACCACGAGGGGCGGGTCCCGCTGCATACGATGCGGGCGGACATCGACTATGCCTCTACGATGGCGAAGACGACATATGGAGCGATCGGCGTGAAAGTCTGGATTTTCCGGGGCGAGGTCGTTGACGACCGCCGCGGCCAGACGTACACGGCCGGCGGCAACGCGTAGGACGACATGCTTTCTCCCAAACGTGTGAAGTACCGGAAGCAGCAGAAGGGGAAGATCAAGGGCAAGGCCGGCCGGGGAAACAAGATTTCCTTCGGTGATTTCGGCCTGCAGACCCTCGAGCCCGCCTGGATCACTAATCGGCAGATCGAGGCCGCCCGTGTCGCGATGACGCGGCATATCAAGCGTGGCGGCAAGGTCTGGATCCGGATTTTTCCGGACAAGCCGATCACGTCCAAGCCGGCCGAGACCCGGATGGGCAAGGGTAAGGGGAACCCCGAAGGTTGGGTCGCCGTGGTCAAGCCCGGACGCGTGATGTTCGAGTTGGAGGGAGTGGAGGAATCGGTAGCGCGCCGCGCCATGGAGCTCGCTGCGGCAAAGCTCCCCGTGAAGACGCGCTTCCTGATTCGTGAGGACTGAGATGATGGAAGCAAGAGATATTCGGGAACTGACCATCGACGAGATCGATGCTGAGGTCGAGAAGACGCGCGCGGAGCTGTTCAACCTCCGATATCGCGCGAGCTACGAAGAGCTGGAGAATCCAGCGCTTCTCCGTCAACTCCGTCGGCAGGTTTCCAGACTGCTGACGATTCGTCAAGAGCGCGAGCCACAGGCCGCGGGAGAGTCCGATGTCTGAGGCAACACAGGATACGACTGGCCAACGCAAGCGGCGGCAGGGCCGGATCGTCAGCGATGCCATGGAGAAGACGGTCGTGGTGTCGGTCGAGCGCCAGATGGCTCACCCGCTGTACGGCAAGCAGGTGAAGCGGCAGAAGAAGTACCATGCGCACGACGAGGCGAACGAGTTCCGCAAGGGCGACCTGGTCGTGATCGAAGAGACACGTCCGCTGTCCAAGAAGAAGCGCTGGAGGGTCATCGAGTTGCTCGAGCGGCCCGTACAGGAGGGATGAGGCGATGATCCAGCAGGAGACCGTGCTGCGGATCGCCGATAATTCCGGTGCCCGTCGTGCACTGTGCATCCGGGTGCTCGGCGGTTCCCGGAGGCGCTACGCCAGCCTCGGTGACGTCGTGGTCGTGACCGTCAAGGACGCGATTCCCGGTGGCACCGTGAAGAAGGGCGAGATCGCCCGGGCCGTGATCGTTCGGACGGCCAAGGAAAACCGACGTGCGGATGGTACGTACATCCGCTTCGATGAGAATGCAGCCGTCATCATCAGTGATAACGGTGAGCCGCGCGCGACCCGGATCTTCGGACCCGTCGCCCGCGAGCTGCGGGAGAAGCGATTCATGAAGATCGTATCGCTCGCCCCGGAAGTGATCTGAGGAGCCGCGAGACCATGAGTCGGAACAAGTTGCACGTCCGCAGGGGCGACCAGGTTCAGGTGCTGTCTGGAAACTACAAGGGTGTCCGGGGAGTAATTCTGCGGGTCATCCCGAGCAAACGGCAGGTGGTGGTCGAGGGAGTCAATATCCGTAAGCGGCACCAGGCTCCGTCGCAGGCGAACCCCGAAGGCGGGATCGTGTCATTCGAGGCGCCGATCCGGGCTTCGAACGTGATGCTGATCGATCCGAACACGGATGAGCCGACGCGATTCAGGGTCCGTATTGACGCGGATGGGACGAAGGAACGGATCTCCGTGCGCAGCGGAAACCCGATTCCTCGGGCCTGATCCTGGATCGAAACACATAGAGCGGAATGCAGAAGATGCAGCCAAGGCTGAGACAGCACTACGATTCGCAAGTGGTCCCGAAGCTGGCCGAGACGTTCGGGTTCGAGAATCCGATGCAGATTCCGAAGATCGAGAAGGTCGTGATCAATGTCGGACTCGGAGACGCGAAGGATGATCCGAAGCTTTTGGACTCGGTCGTGAAAGAGGTCGCCCGGGTTTCCGGTCAGCGACCCATCGTGACTCGTGCCCGTAAGTCCGTGTCGAACTTCAATCTCCGTGACGGGATGCCGATCGGGGTGAAGGTGACGCTGCGGGGCGACCGGATGTACGAATTCCTGGACCGCTTCATCAGCACGGCGGTTCCACGGATTCGCGACTTTCGCGGGTTCAATGGCCGGGCCTTCGATGGTCGCGGCAACTATACGGTTGGCATCCGGGAACAGATGATCTTCCCGGAGATCGACTACGATGCAATCGTCCGCGTCCACGGCATGGATATCACGTTCGTGACCACCACGAAACGGGATGACGAGGGCCTGGTTCTGCTGCGCGAGATGGGATTCCCATTTCGCGAAGAGACCCCGGTTGTCGTCTGAATTAGACGCGCCTGGAAGTCGGGCGTCAGAGGAGAGCTAGATGGCGAAGAAGTCCCTGGTCGAGAAGGCGAAACGGAAGCCGAAGTACAGCGCGCGGCGGGTCCACCGCTGCCACCGCTGTGGTCGTGCCCGCGCCTATATCCGGAAATTCGGCCTCTGCCGGATCTGTTTCCGGGAGCAGGCCCTGCGCGGGGAGATCCCGGGCGTCAGGAAGGCGAGCTGGTAATACGATGAGCATGAACGATCCCATTGCCGACATGTTGACCCGGGTTCGGAACGCAAGCGCGGCCGGACATCGAAGAGTCGACATGCCGGTGTCGAAACAGAAGATCGAGATCGCCCGGATTCTGACCGAGAACCACTTCGTTCACGGCTACAAGGTCCTGGACGACGGGGCGTTCGGCGTTCTACGTGTGTACCTGAAGTACACCGAGGACGAGCGTCCAGTGATCCGTTCGATCCGCCGGGTGTCGCGCCCGGGTCTTCGGAAGTACGTCGGGGCGAGCGAGGTCACGAAGGTCCGGTCCGGACTCGGAATCGCGATTCTCTCGACCAGCCAGGGTGTCATGACGGATCGCGATGCTCGACGCCGCAGTGTGGGCGGCGAGGTCATCGCCACCGTGTACTAGGAGCGGAATCGCAATGTCCAGAGTCGGAAAGCAGCCGATCCCCGTGCCGGGCGGCGTCGATGTCACGCTTGACGGCAGTCGCGTGGCCGTGAAGGGACCCAAGGGAGCGCTCGAAGGGTCGTTCGATCCGGAGCTCGGCATCGAGTTGACGGATGGCGAGATCCTCGTGACCCGGCCTACCGATCAACCCCGCCACAGGTCGATGCACGGACTGACGCGGACGCTGATCGCCAACATGGTCGAGGGTGTGACCAACGGCTATGAGCGGTCGCTCGAGATTCACGGGGTTGGATACCGGGCCTTGCAGAAGGGCAAGAACATCGAATTGCACGTCGGATACAGCAAGCCCGTGCCGTTCGAAGCACCGCCGGGAATCGACCTGGTGGTGGAATCACCCACGCTGCTGCACGTGCGAGGAATCGGCAAGCAGGAAGTCGGGGAGATCGCGGCACAGATTCGTCGCGTCCGGAAGCCGGAGCCCTACAAGGGCAAGGGAATCCGCTACCGCGGAGAGCAGGTCCGGCGCAAGGCCGGTAAGGCAGCGGGCGCTGGGGCGGTTTGATCTGAATCGAGTGTATGGGAAGCGCTCGGATCGAATTTCGGTCGGGGCGGTTCGTTTCGGAGGGAAGAAGAATGGCGGGAACGAAATCGGCGGATCGGCGGGCGAGGAGAGCTCGCAGGCACATCCGCGTTCGCAAGAAAATGAGTGGAACGAGCGAACGCCCGAGGCTCGTGGTGTTCCGCAGTCTGCGGAACATGGAAGGCCAACTCGTGGACGACGACCGCGGCGTGACCCTGATGGGGCTCTCAACGCAGGCGGCTCAGGCGGACGGCGAGGCTGCCGAGGGGATGTCGGCGAAAGTCGCGGCGGCCTACCGGGCGGGATTTGCGCTCGCTGAGCGAGCGAAGGAAGCCGGCATCGAGCGCGTCGTGTTCGACCGCGCGGGATTCCGGTATCACGGCCGCGTGAAGGCATTCGCGGACGGTGCACGCGCAGGCGGTCTGGATTTCTGATCCTATGACGACTCAGTCGGGTCGGTCTGATCGACCGATTCCGGCGCAGTAGGGAAAGCACGGAGCATGGCGAAGAAGCAAAGCAGGCGGCGGGACGAGGGTGACAACTTCAAAGAGAACGTCATCCACATCAACCGGGTCTCGAAGGTCGTGAAGGGTGGACGAAGATTCTCGTTCACGGCGCTCGTGGCTGTGGGAGATGGACAGGGTCGGGTCGGAACGTCGCTCGGCAAGGCCAACGAGGTCGCCGAGGCGATCCGCAAGGGACTCGAGCGTGCCCGCACCTCGATGGTGGAGATTCCCATTGTCGGTGGCACGATTCCGCACGAGCAGCTGGGACGCTACGGGGCGGGTCGAGTACTTCTGAAGCCGGCCGGTCCGGGAACGGGCGTTATCGCCGGGGGTCCGGTTCGAGCCGTTCTCGACTGTGCGGGAGTCCAGGACATCCTGACGAAGAGTCTTGGATCGAATAATCCGCTCAACATGGTCGCGGCGACCATGCAGGGGCTTCAGAGCCTCGTCACGCCGGAGCAGATCGCGCGCGAGCGTGGGATCGACATCGAGATCGTACGGGAGGCGATGCGTGGCTGATACTCTGCGAATCAAGCAGGTTCGAAGCGGGTCGAACGCCCCGCGGAACCAGAAGGCGACTCTGCGCGCCCTGGGCCTGAAACATCATCAGGACGAGGTCGAGAAGAAGGATGGTCCCGCGATCCGCGGGATGATCCGGACCGTCTCGCACCTGGTCGTGGTTGAGGAGGTCGACTAGACCGATGGCGAAGGAGAAGCGAATCGGGCTCGAGAACCTGAGTCCGGCCCCGGGATCCCGACAGAAGCCGAAACGACTCGGCCGAGGTCATGGATCCGGGCACGGGAAGACTTCCGGTAAGGGACACAAGGGCCAGAAGTCCAGGACGGGCGTCTCGATCCCCGCCTGGTTCGAGGGCGGCCAGATGCCGTTGTATCGGCGCGTGCCGAAACGCGGTTTCAAGCCGATCTCGCGCCGGCGGTTCCAGATCGTGAACCTGTCGGCCCTCGCCGAGCTCACCGAGACCGAATTCGGTCCGGACGAGTTGAAGAGCCACGGGCTCATCCGGTCCCCGAAGAAGCCGGTCAAGATCCTGGGTGATGGTGGCGCTGGTCGGGCGATCACCGTCCGGGCTCACGCGTTCTCCTCGTCGGCCCGCGAGAAGATCGAAGCCGACGGTGGCCAGGCGGAGCTGATCGCCTGACATGGCCAGCGAGAGAACACAGGCCCTGCAGGCCGCCCAGAATCTGTTCAAGGTTCCTGAGCTCAAGAGCAAGATCCTGTTCACGCTCATGGCCCTCGCCGTGTACCGGTTCGGTGCGCACATCCCGACGGCGGGAGTAAATCTCCAGGCCCTCGAGACGCTGGCGGGCCAGTTCCAGGGGACCCTGTTCGGGATCTACGACATGTTCACTGGCGGGGCCCTGGCGAGAGCTACGGTCTTCGCGCTCGGGATCATGCCGTACATCTCGGCCAGTATCATTTTCCAGGTTCTCGGAGCGACGTTCCCGTCGATCGAGAAGCTGCAGAAAGAGGGCGAGGAAGGCCGGCGGAAGATCACACAGTGGACCCGGTATTCCACCGTGTTTCTGTGTATCATGCAGGCGTATGGCTACTCCATCTTCCTCGAGTCGCAGCCCGGTGTGGTGGTCATTCCCGGTTGGGGTTTCCGGATCACGACGGTGCTGCTGCT
>Ga0316198_10002762_pt1 | contig 10588 bp, 3 predicted proteins | sample OudBieAanoxic_MG_FD_204935 | JGI IMG/M metagenome (GOLD analysis project Ga0316198, IMG submission 204935) | Coastal sediment microbial communities from Oude Bieten Haven, Netherlands - site A anoxic | ecosystem: Environmental > Aquatic > Marine > Coastal > Sediment | place: Netherlands... | reverse complement strand
CGGCCGTCGGGCGTCGTGTCGGTTTCCGCTCCCCACAAACACAGTTTGTGGTGTTCGTTGGCGTGCCGGACGGTACCGCCGATCAACCGGTGCCCGCTGCGGGAAAGGGAGGCTTCGGTCAGAAGCACCGCGACGGCGCCCGAGCCGCCGGTCAAGGTGGCGATGTTTTTCTTGAAAAAGTTCATGTCGCACGAAGCGTTCAATTGATCGACGGTGATGTCGATTATTTCCCGAGAGGTTTCGCACGCCGCAATCAGTCCTGCCCGGATCTGACCCAGTTCGATCGCGTTGGCGATTAGGACCATGCCGTTCAATACACCGAGGCAGGCGTTCGACACGTCAAAGACCTGGGTCTGCGGCGGTAGGTTCAACCCGTGGGAAACGGCGCAGGCGGTGGCCGGTTCGATGTTGTCGCGGCAGACCCCACCGTAGATCAGCATGCCGATCTCTTCAGGATCGACACCGGAACCGGCGAGTGCCTTGCGGCTGGCCCGAACGGCTCCTTCCGCCATTTTGAAGCCTTGATCCCAAAGGCGGCGTTCTTGGATGCCGGTCAGCGTTTCCAACTGTCCCATGGGAAAGCGCAGGGCCCGGTAAAGCGGCGTCAGACGGTCCTCGAGGTCCTCGGAGGAGACCACGTTGAGGGGTAATTCGTAGCCGAAGGCATCGATGCAAACGCGGGTGAAGCGCATATATTTTTTCTCAGGGATATTTTTTCTCAGGGAAACATATCCGTGAGAAAAAATATTAAAGTTATTGATTAATAAAAATATTATAAATTAATGTAATATATAAATATTTATAATTTTTGTATTCTTATGCCGAAGTTTTTCATTTGGTAGATGACGAGGCCGTCGACCTTGAGCAAACCGTTGGCTCTGAGTTCGGGAATCGGTTCATCGATGACCATCGTTATGTCCGCCTCCACTTCCACCAGCCGGTTGCGGGGCACGATCTGCCCGCGGTATTGCCAAGTGTGGGGTTCATTCACCGAGTGTTCGAAGCGGTGGCCCGCGACCAGATGCCCCCAGCGGCGGATGGCGTCATATTTCAATAGCTGCAGCAGCGACTCGATGCCGAGGGATCCGGGGCAGACCGGGTCCTGGTGGAAATGGGCCTTGAAGAACCACTCCTCCGGATCGATGCGTTTGGAGGCCAGCAGCCAACCGAGTCCGCGGGATCCGCCAAGCGGTTGACAGGCCTCGATGCGGTCGATCATCCGCAGGGCCTTGGCCGGCAAGGTCAGGTCCGTCACAATGGAGAGGTGCGGGTCCTCAGGCGTCAATGGGGCCTCATCGCCGAGCGTCACCGGCTCAAACGCCGTGCGTCCGTCTGGCGTGGTAGCGGCTGATTCATCATCGAGCCTCTGGATGCCTTTCTGGTTGGCCAGGGACTCCGTCGTGAAAAAACCAAAGACGGTGGTGCCTTCGTAAACCAGGTCCGTTCGGCGCAGAACCTTGAATTCAAATGCCTCGATGATGATGTCGCCGGAAACCGACACCTTTGTCATCCGGCAGCGGCCCCTCAGCGTCTGAGGCGCGCAAAGAACGTCCTGGTGCAGGATGGCCTGTCCGTCCAGGTTTCTGAAGTGCAGGTCCTTGCGACTGTGGAGCGCGGACCCGGCGTAAGCGGCCAGCCAGCCGCAGGTCTGCAGCGCGATTTCAAGCAGCACGCAATACGGCATTCGGTCCGAACGGTTGGCTCTGAAGTACCAGGCCGCGGGGTCAGTGTCGACCTCGGCTTCCACCCAGCCGCCGGGCTTGAGCTCCCAGGCCTGCGGCTCGGCTTTGACGACCCGATCGATAAAGGCGTAAGGCGGTGCGGGCAGCCGGGCCAGAAAACGGTTTGTGTCGAATTCCTCGTATGGCTTGCCGAAGGCTTCCGAAGGGTTACCGGTGGCGAAGGTCAACAATCGCCGGCGGTCGAACACCACCGGCGGCGACCGGTGATTCTCCGTTTCGGCTGCGCTGAGCCGTCTTTTGCGCCAGAGCGCTTCAATCGATTCACGGTTCAGACCCGCCATGCGCAGCGACAGGTCCGTAAACCGCACGATGGTGCGTCCGTCGGCGACCATGTGTGCATCGGCGATGGCATACGGCTCGGGGCCGTAGCCAAGCTCTTTTATTTCCACCTCGTAGATCACCCGCCGGGTTTGCGGCGTCACCGGGCCCCGGCACTGTAGGACGCTTTTGATTCCCGCCACGGGTGCATAGTGCACACCGGACCGGTCGGTTACCCAGCCCAGGCGCTGGAGAAACACCCGCAGCGCGTGCGCACAGCATTCGTACATCAGGGTGCCCGGCATGGTCATGTCATCCACGAAATGGCAGGTCAGAAACCAGTCATCGGGATGGATGTCGGCTGCGGCCTGAATCGATCCGAGACCGAAGCGGCCGCCGCGGGGCTCGAGTCGGTCAACCCGGTCGATCAATTTCATTCGGCCGCCCGGCAGCCTCAGGGCAGGCGTCAGGGACACGCCTTCGAAATCCGGTCCGAAACCGGCACCGAGGTCGCCGGCCCGCAGGGCTTCGAGGGCCGCATCGTCGAAACTCGCCGGCGCTTGCGGGACGAGTTCGGTCCATCGGGGGTTCAGCCGTCCGCTTTGCGGCGTGCGGTCTTCGGCCCTGCGGACGATACCACCCGAATTTTCGATTTCCTCCGGTGTGAAGAAGCCGGCACAGCCGCCGGTCATGCTGATCAAGGGCTGGTTGTCGATCGTGCCCTCGAAGCCGAAGAAGAACAGCCAGGTCTCTCCCTGGCGAATGAATTTTTCGATTTCGATCCGATAGCGGATGGTTTCGCCGGGAAGCGGCAGGTCCCGATGAAAAACCACGCCGGCATCGAGCAACCGGTAGACCCGACGGCCCTTTACGGCCTTATCGATGCCCAAATAGGCGCACAGGAAGAGATCGGCCTGCCCGGCTTCGACGGCAATGCACACCGGTGCCCGGCCGCCGTCAAGGTACCAGGCGCCCGGCCGGACGTCGTGTTCGGTGACCAGGTGCCCCGCGGTGAGGCTGCAAGGCTTTCCTTCAATTGAAACGATGCGATCCACCAGCATCAGCGGTTCTCCCGGCAGCCGGACCCGGGTAGGGTAGGTGTCGACCGCGGCAAAATCAGGGCCCAGGACGTTCGCGACCCTGCCGGTGGCGAACTCCAGACACTGGTCACGGGTAAAGGCAATCGCATCGGATCGGGTGCCGGCGGGTGGGTGTGATGGGAAGGCCGGCCTGGACCTGTGGCCGCTGGAGCCGCCACGGACCAGGGCTTCCATCAACCGGATCTGAGAGGCTGCGTTTTCTCCGTAGGCCTGGTTGAGCTCGTTTGAAAAATCGAGGAACCGGCTGTGGGCCGCGGCGGTTGCGGCCGCGCTGACGTTGAAGGCCTCGATCAATTGACTTTGGGGGGCTGGGGGGTTCGGCAAAACCGGTCTCTTCCGAAGCGGTTGAACCGGCTCATCGATGTCGGCCGCCGGCCGGTGCGCCGTCGAATCGGAATCCTCCGCTTGGAGTGATGTCGGCTGATGACCGGGAGCCTGTGAACGCGCTGCCGCAACCGTTGCGCGCGACGGTACGTCGACCGCCACCGGCGTCGGGGGGGCTTCAGTGGCAGGCGGAGCGGTCTGGACGGCATCGTCATTGAAAGGGCCGACAAAGGCTGGCACGCGACCGCCGATGGAGATCTGAATTATCTGACTCGTGGCCGGCTCGGCGTCCGATGAGAGCGTTACTTGTTGGTCCGCGGCCGGATAAAGGTTTTCCAATTCGACCGGTACCCTGTTGGCGAGCAGGGTCCCCAGACATTTCAGCACCGCACCGACGCCACCCATGCCGCTCGCGTCTGCCGACACGGCCAGGTGGGGGCGACCGTCCAGAATACGGCCGATCATCCGGCTGCAGGTCGCACCGGGACCCAGTTCCAGGAATACGCGCACGCCGTCGGCGTGAGCCTGTTCGACGGTTCGGGGAAAGTCGAAACCATTGAGGGCCTGGTCGAGAATGGCAGCAGCGGTGCTTTTCCGGGTCGGCGCGTAAGCCCGGCCGGCGGCACAGCTGTAGAATCGGACGCCCGGAACCGGTGTGGTCGGAAAGTCATGCAGGGACTTGTAGGCTTCGGCCACCGGTGCCAAGGCATCGCAATGGACCGTGAGACTGTTTTTCAGATCGACGGCCTGACAGCCGAGTTGCCCGATGAGAGCGTCCACCTGCTCCCGGTTGCCGCCTACGACGCACTCTTCCGGCGTATTCACGATCAGCAGACGGGCCTGCGGAAAATTTTGCAGGTCCGTTCTAACCGTTTCGGCCGGGCGGTTCAAGACGGACACCCGCCATTCAAAGACATCTTCCGGTCTCAGCCCCCAAGCCCGGCGCAGAGCCAGACAGGGACCGGCCAGCCCGGTTTTAAACAGGTCACTGCCCAGCATGCGATCGAGCATCTGGTCGCGGTCAGGCCACACCTGCATGGCAAAGAGGGCGGTCGACTCTCCGAGGCTGTAACCGATAACGGCCTGCGGCGTTACGTTGAAGTGGTGCATCAGTTCTGTCATCATGCCGCCGAAGACCACTTGTCCGAAAATAGGGTTGAGCGGGTCGGCATCGAGCCAACCACCGGCATCTTCTTCCCACCCCGGCTCCCAGGAGGCCCGCTGCGGCAGGAAAACCTCCGGACGACACTGGGATTTCAGGCGCGCGGTCCCGGCGTCCATGCGGCGCAGAACCTCCGGCCAGTGGAGGCCGACCTCTCGTCCCATGCCGATGTAATGGCTGCCGTATCCCGGGTAAACAAAGGCGAGTTCACCGGGGCCGGCAGGGGCCGGAGTGTAACACAGACCGTCGTCGGCGCCGAACCGGTGCGCGGTGCCGGTTGCGACGGCCGCGCGCGCCTCGACCGTCCAGTGTGCCAGGGAGGCAAGGTTTTCCGCCAGCACGGCCACGGCCAGTGTTTTTGACCGGTCGGGCGGATGCCGGTGGTGCCAGCTGCGGGCAACCGTGTCGAGCGACTCGTGCCGGCCGTCGTGACGCGCGGCGTGGCGCGCGAGCCGCTCGAGTTCCCGCATGAGCGATTCCCGATCGCGCCCCTCGATGACAAACAGACTGCACGGCGCAGGTCCCAGGGGAAACCGTCTTTCATTTGAAAAAGCGGGGCCTCCGGAGACCAGGCGGGGCGATGCTTCTTCGAGGACAACGGCACAACTGTTGCCGCCGCCGGTCGCAAGGCCGGCGCATGCCCGTCGCGGTCCGGCACCGCGGTCGCGGAGCCAGTATTGCGGAGCGGTCGGGACGTGGAAAATATTGCGTCGCAGGATGTCTTCCGCAGGCACACGATAATGGGTCAGTGGTGGAATGACCTCCTGGTAGAGACACAGGGCCGTCTTGACGATCGACGCCAGGCCTGCGGCCGCACCGGTGTGGCCGAGGTTGGGAAGGGTGGCGCCGAGGACGCAAGGGGTGGTGCGATCTGAAAACACCGCATGCAACGCCTGGATCTCTGAACGGTCCCGCGCCGGAATGCCGCAGCCGAGGGTTTCGACGAAGTCGATCTGCGAAACGGATAGATCGGCGTCCTGCAAGGCCTGTCTCAGAGCTTGCGCGTAGGTTTCGGTTTCGGCAGCATCGCCGGGACGGCCGCCGGCATTGCCGATACCGGTGACCACGGCGTAGATGCGATCCTTTTCGGCGAGAGCCTGGTCGAGTCTCTTGAGGACCACTGCCGCTGCACCTTCCCCCGGCAGGGTCCCGTCCGCACCACGGTCGAAAGGACGGATGGCGCCGTTTTGGGAAAATTCACCGGCATTGTTGCCGGCAAGGATCTGCCGGATGTCGGCGGCGAAGTCGACGGCACCGACCAGCACGGCATCGGCCTCCTGCTGTTGCAGAAAGCGAACACCGATTTCAAGGGCCCGGTTGCCGCTGGCAGCCTCTGCCGAAACGCTGAAACTCGGCCCGCCGCAGCGAAACTCCCGCGCAACCCGGCTGGCGACGATTCCGCCCAGAGCGCCCAAGGTACGGCTCGCGGTCAAGGGTGGCGCCGTGATTTTCTGGAGCGCAGCGCACCAGGCCGCAACCGTTTTGTCATCTAGTTCCGGAAAATACTGCATCCGCCACTGTCGCACCTGATCGTACAGCGACCAGCGAGGATTAAAATTGGTGGCTTCATAATCGAAATCGAGACCGATGACGACGCCCATCCGCGGGCGTTCGGATTTTTTCGTCAGACCCGCATCGGCCATGGCTGCGGCCGCCACTTTCAACATGAGCAGGTGTTGGGGCAGAATGTCGGGAATCTCTTTGGGCGGGATGCGAAATTCGGAGATGCCGATCGGCAGGCGCCGCATGAAACCGCCCTTGCGGGGCAGTCGCACGCCACTTCGCTCGAGCATGCCGTCGCACCCCTTCCAACGATCCGGAGGACGGTCCGCAACGATGCTGCGGCCGTTGAAAACGGTTTCCTGAAATTCACGCAGGGATGTGATCGGGCCGAAAGCGACCGACATGCCGACCACGGCCACCGGCTCTGTCGTTTCAGGGCCGGCTGCAGAGGGAAAGTGTCGGCCATCATCGACACCGGTCAGCGTTAGGAGTCGGTTGCGGGCAGCGGCCGGTCGCCGCGGCGGCCACTCTTCCAACAACACGTGACCGTTGATGCCACCGAAGCCGAAGGCACTGACCGCGGCGCGGCGCGGACAACCATCGGCGCGGTCGGGCCAGGGTTCGGCCGACGTCTGCACTCGGAAGGGACTGCCGACCAGGGGGCTGTCATCCGGCGGGTGGTCAAAATTGAGCGACGGCGGCAAGATTTTTTCGTCAAGGGCCAGCAGGGTCTTGATCATGCCGGCCGCTCCGGCGGCGGTCAGCAGGTGGCCGATCATCGACTTGACCGAACCGATGGCGCAGCGGCCGGCGGGTCCGCCAACAGACTCCCAGAGGGTCCGTAGACTGCGGAGTTCGGTGGCGTCACCCACCGGGGTTCCCGCCCCGTGGCACTCGATCAGATCCACCGTGTCCGGCGACCATCCGACCGACGCATACGCGGTTCGCATAGCGCGCAATTGGCCCTCACTGTCCGGTGCCAGAAGGTTGCCGCGCATGTCGTTCGACAGGCCGATGCCGCGTATCAAACCATATATCCGGTCGTTGGCTGCAAGGGCATCCTCGAGCCGCTTGAGAACGAGAATTCCGGCGCCTTCTCCGACCACCAAGCCGTCGGCACTACGATCGAAAGGGGCGCAGCGGCCCGAGGTCGACAGGGCCCGCAACTGGCTGAAACCGACCTGGGTGTAGAGACAGTCGGGTCGCGAGACGCCGCCGGCCAGCATGGCGTCTGCTCTTCGAGCCGCAAGTTCATCGCAGGCCAGTTTGACGGCATAAAGGGACGAGGCGCAAGCCGCATCGAGCGTAAAGGCGCCGCCGCCGAGTCCCAGGCAACGAGCCAACATCGTCGCCGGCAGGGCCGTTACCCGAGAGGCCAACTGCTGGGTTTCGGATGGGGGGCGATAGGTGGCGGAACCGAAGAGCTGCTGCTCGATCAGGCTTTTAATGAGATTCCGGCTGAGGGCGGAGGCTGCGTCGGTGGGAAGGGCGATCGCCGCCAGAACAATACCGGTCCGCTTGCGGTTGAATCTGATCGGCATAGGGTCTGAAACCGCCGTCCGGCCGACGGACAAGACCAAGTGGACCATCGGATCGAGATCTTGCAAAAGATCCGGCGGAAGATCGAATCCGGTCGGGTCGAAAGCAACGGGATCGACGAAACAGCCACGCCGGTGAAAGGCTCTGTCCTGGGCCGGGGTGCGCTTGACCATGCGTTCCGCATCAGCGACCCACCGGTCCGGGGAAACCTCGCGGTTGGCGTCAAATTTGGAGACGATGTTGTGCCAGTATGTCGGCAGGTCGGGGGCGCCGGGAAAAATTCCGGCCATTCCAACCACGGCAATCGGGGATCGTTTCATCATGCTGCAGTTACGGCGACGCTCGGTTGTCGGTTGAAGAGGCAAAGATAAAGGCGGGCGGGCGGGGGTTGTCGCCGGGAAAAACGCCTGCGGCAGGAAGATCCGAAAAACAATCGAACGGCCCACATCGCTTCACCGCTGCGTGCAGGCGCCGTGAGCTTGTGGGACATCCTGTCACGGAATTTAATATCGACACATTCATAAACAGTCTAAATAAACACAAAAAAGGCTGACGGTCAACATTCAAAAATAATGACAAGCTGCGGTCCAGAGACCCGCACTGGTCTTCCGGGGCATCGCGACGGAACTCGGTTCGGCAGTGCTGGATCCAAGAAGCGTAAAAAGGAAATCCGCGCGCGCGTTCGGATCCAGCTTGCCTAAAATAACCGGGAATGATAAATTAAAGCAACGTTTCCTTTTCGATTAACCTGGAGGCGGCGCCCAGAGGCGGCGCTGAACTTTGAACCCGCTGCCTGTGACCCACAACCCGTTTGAATCCGTGCGACTTTTTACCTGCCATGGATAAAAAAAAGTGGTTTCTGTACAGTATTTACGCGGTTGTCTTAGCGACTTTTTTTGTTTATTACCTGTTTCCGACCGAACGGCTAAAGATGTTTGTCATCGCGCAGGTCGGCCGTATCAATCCTGCATTGCGCGTGACAGTTGAAAAGGCCGGCCTGATGTTACCTCCCGGTGTGCGGCTTCAGCAGGTTCAAGTGGATCATGACAACACCCCCCTGCTGTTTGCCGACTATTTGGCGATTTTGCCGCACCTGAAGACACTGTTGAGCGACAGGAAACGGTATTCCTTCAGGATGAAGACCGACGAAGGGGAGGTCACCGGAACGGCTGAAATCGATGGCACCAGGCAGGTGACGATCGATGCCGTGGCCGCCGGTCTGAAACTGGGCGGACTCCTGTTTTTAAAGCACCTGTCTGCCAATCATATCGAGGGCATCCTGGACGGCAAGTTTGCCTACGTCGCCGCCAGCGGCAAACCGGAGGTCTTGAACATAAACCTGGATATCAATAACATGGCCGTCACGTTGGGGACCCCTTTTTTCACTCTTGACCAAGTTCGTTTCGACAAAGTCCATTCCGACGCCGTTCTTCGGAATCAACGCCTGGAAATTACGCGAGTGGCGCTGACCGGCGAGCAGGTCGAAGGCAATCTTGCGGGATCGGTCTCATTGAACACGGACCTCATGCAAAGCGTCGTGAATTTGAACGGAACCGTCATGCCGCAGAAGCAGTTTCTCGAAAATTCCGGAGTTCAGGTTTCCGGCTCCATTCTGGCCGGGCTGAAGGCCGGAGGGGGAATTCCGATCCGGATCAGCGGTCCACTCGGTGACCTTCAGTTGGTCACTAGATAGGCGCTTTTAGCCGGAGCGCGGAGATCAAGAAAATTCTTGGAAACGATAAGAGGTCGTCCCGTCTTACACACTCAAATCGGTCAATGACATGTACAAACATCTTTTTACACTGCTGAACCTGATATTTATCGGGGCGATCGTTTATTTTGGCGTGAACACCTTTTTCATGATGACATCCGCGCATTTGTTTCAAGTACCGCAGACCGTTGAATCACGAGCGGCGCCCGCGCAACCCGAAATGAAAAACCAGCATCCGTTGGCCAATTACAACCCGATCGTCGAGCGCAACCTTTTTGACACCAAGGCGACGGTCGAGGCGGCCTCCAAGAGTGTCGACATCGGTGAATTAGAACAGACGAGCCTTAAGCTCAAGCTGTGGGGAACGGTTACGGGACCACCCGATGAAGCGTATGCCGTCATTGAAGAAGGCGGGAAAAGGGAACAGAACCTCTTTCGAATCGGAGATACGATTCAAGATGCCACGGTCAAGATGATTCTGAGAGAAAAGATCATCCTGCATGTTGAAGGCAAAGATGAGGTTCTGGAGATCGAAAAGGCTGCCGGACCCGGTTCGACCGCAGGGAAAGGCATCGCCGGCCGTCCCGTGCCGGGGCGGAGTGTCGGTGTGCCGCCGGTTCGGACGCAGAAAATCACGTTGCGGCGCAATCAGATCGACAGTGCAGTTCAGGATGTCGCGCAGTTGATGAACCAGGTCAATATTCGGCCCCATTTCAATCAGGGCCAACCGGACGGAATGATGTTTTCCCGGATTCGGCCCAATTCCATCTTTATGCGCATGGGGCTGCGAAACGGGGATATCATTACCGGCGTCAACGGACGTGCCATCTCTACGGTAGACGATGCGCTGGGTTTCTACGAAGGATTGAAGTCGGCCGAAAACGTTACCGTGGACATCAAACGCGGCGGCCGACCACGCACCATAGAATACACCATAAAATAAACCCATGGATCCGAGATCTGCACGGCGGCGCCGGCTTGGCGTCATTTTCCCATACCCGCTTGGATCTTTTGATTCCTCGATGCCATGCCATCGATCCCATCGACTCGTCGGTATACATATTCTTAAACCAATGAAATGGTCGACTTATTTACTACTGCTCTGCCTGCTCTTGACGCCGTCGGTGGTTCTACCGGTGTTAGCGGCCGATGATAGCCCTGGTGCACCTGCATCGGAGAGGCTGGTCACACTTAACTTAAACGATGTGGACATCAATGTTTTTATCCAGTTCGTCAGCGAGTTGACCGG
>Ga0316198_10002760_pt1 | contig 10589 bp, 10 predicted proteins | sample OudBieAanoxic_MG_FD_204935 | JGI IMG/M metagenome (GOLD analysis project Ga0316198, IMG submission 204935) | Coastal sediment microbial communities from Oude Bieten Haven, Netherlands - site A anoxic | ecosystem: Environmental > Aquatic > Marine > Coastal > Sediment | place: Netherlands... | reverse complement strand
CTGGTGAAGAGCGTGTCACCGTGACGCGCGCTTTTGCCGCCAAGATGGCAGAGCTGGCTGGCGAGGAGAACCCGGAGAGCTGATGGCGAAAGGGTGCAAGCAGCCGCAGCGCACCTGTCTGGGGTGTCGTCAGGTCAAGGATCAGTCTGAGCTGATTCGCTTCGTGCGTTCGCCGGAGGGTGAAATCCTGGTTGATTTGAAAGGCCGTTTACCCGGCCGTGGCGCGTATCTTTGCAACAGTCGTGACTGTATGATGGCGGCCGTCAACCGGCAGCAGTTCAATCGGGCTTTTCGCTGCGAGTGTCAGCCGGCAGACCTGTCAACGCTGACTGACCGGGTGGCGCGGGAGCTGCTCAAGCACCTTGCCAGTTTACTCGGCATGGCTCGAAAATCGGCGAACCTGGTCACTGGCAGCAATGCTGTCCTTGACGCTTTGACGCGCAAGAAGGCATTGTCCGCGATCATCCTGGCCAAGGACATTTCACCGCAGATCGGTGATAAGATCAGACGCAAAGCAGCGCGACAGAATATATTGACGGCAGAATTATTCGACAAAATGGAACTTGGCCGCATACTCGGACGTGCGGAAAGAAGTGTTGTCGGTGTGTCCGATGGCAAGTTGGCGGCGGCATTCATGAGTGACTGGCACCGCTATAAGGATATTTCAGGGGAAAGTTGATGGCAAAAATTCGTATTTATGAGCTGGCGACCAAAATGGGGCTGGATAACAAGGATGTTGTCGCGAAGCTGCAACAGGCCGGTATCGAGGTCAAGAACCATATGAGCGCAATCGAAGAAGAGGTCGCGCTGAAATTCGAGGCCGACCAGGCTGCCAAGACAGTCGACGCACCTCAGGCTGAGGAAACAGTCGAAGTCAAGGTCAAGGAAGAGCGCATCAGTTCCGGCTTGATTCGCCGTCGCCGCAAGACTGTGGTCAAGGAAGAGCCGGCAGTCGAGATTGCCGAAACCGCTGCTGAAGCCCCGGTCGAGGCTGCAACTGTTGCCGAAGAGGGGCAAGAGCCGGTCGCTGAGACAGCTACGGAAGAGGCCGCTGAGGAGGCCGCTGCCGAGGTCACTGAAGAGGTGCCGTCAGAAGCGAAGGCCGAAGCCGCTGAAGCAGAGCCGGAAAAAACCGATGCGACATCAAAGAAGAACGCCAAGAAAGAGCCGACCCGTGCCAAGATCCTCGGACGGGTTGAACTGCCGACCCCGGTAGCTCGTCCGCGCCGTCAAGATGCCGCTGCCGAAAAAGGCAAGCGACCCGCAGCCGGCGAACGCAAACGTCCCGATCGCCCCGCCGCCGGCGCGGCAGCTCGTCCGGGGACCCGTTCCGCTGCCCCGGGAATCCCTGCTATCCAACCCGATATGCCAATAGAAAAAGAAGGCCGATCGGCGAAAAAGAAAAAGAAGGGGCGTGACACCAGTCGAATGGATGGCGACGGACCGCGCCGCAAGAGTCGCCGTGAGGTTTACGAGCCGGACCGCAACGAGCGTTACCGCAAGGGCAGGAAGTCGAACCGGCCGGCCAAGAAAACCGAAATTACCCAGTCCAAGGCGATCAAGAGAAAGATCAAGATCACCGATGTGATTACAATCGGCGAGCTGGCCAAGCGGATGGGGGTCAAAGCCAATGACCTGATCAAAGAGCTGATGGGGCAGGGGCAGATGGTGACGATCAATCATCCCCTTGATTTCGAGTCAGCCGCTATCCTGGCCTCCGAGTTCGGTTACGAAGTCGAAAACGTGGCGTTTGACGAGGAAACCATTCTCTCGCATTCCGATATCGCGGCACAGGGCGATGATGCGGATAAACTGGTTCCCCGTCCTCCGGTCATCACGATCATGGGCCATGTCGATCATGGCAAGACCAGCTTGCTCGATGCAATTCGTCAGGCCAAGGTGACCGAAGGCGAGGCCGGTGGGATCACCCAGCATATCGGTGCTTACGATGTCGACCTCGATGGCCGCAAAATGACTTTCCTCGACACTCCGGGCCACGAAGCTTTTACGGCAATGCGTTCTCGTGGCGCCCAGGTGACCGACATCGTCGTCCTGGTGGTTGCCGCTGATGACGGCGTCATGCCGCAGACCAAGGAAGCGATCAATCACTCCAAGGCCGCCGGTGTACCGATTATCGTCGCGGTCAACAAAATCGACAAGCCGGATGCCAATCCGGACCGTGTCATGCAGGAACTCTCGGAGCTGGAACTGCTTCCGGAAAGCTGGGGTGGCGACACGATCTACGTCAACGTTTCGGCCAAGGAGAAGACCAACATCGATCAGTTGCTGGAGATGATCCTCCTTCAGTCTGAAGTTCTTGAACTGAAAGCCAACCCGGATAAAAGAGCTCAGGGTACGATCGTCGAGGCGCGTCTCGATAAGGGGCGTGGTCCCGTCACGACAGTGCTGGTTCAGCAGGGGACCTTGAAAGTTGGCGACCCGATCGTCGCCGGTCTGCATTATGGCCGTGTCAGGTCGATGGCTGATGACCGCGGTCAGTCTGTCGACATGGCCGGACCGTCCTTCCCGGTCGAGGTGACCGGTTTGTCCGGCGTTCCGGAAGCCGGTGAATCGTTCCACGGTGTTGAAGATGAAAGGGTCGCCAAGGAAGTCGCCCAGCACAGGTTGCAGAAGGTTCGTGAAGCCGAACTGGCGCAGAGCAGCAAGATCTCCCTGGAACAGCTCTACGCCCGCATCCAGGAAGGTGACGTCAAGGAGCTCAAGGTTGTGGTCAAGGCCGACGTCCAGGGTTCTGTCGAAGCCGTTGCCGATACTCTGACCAAACTGTCGACAGACGCCTGCCGACTGATTGTCATCCACTCGGGCGTCGGTGGTATCACCGAGACCGATATCAGCCTGGCTGCGGCATCCGATGCGATTGTGCTCGGCTTCAATGTCCGCCCGGCGCCGAAGGCCAGTGGCCTGGCCGAGCTCGAAGGTGTTGATATCCGGCTTTACAATGTCATCTACGATGCCGTCAATGACATCAAGGACGCCATGGAAGGGCTGCTTGCACCGACCCTCAAGGAAGTCGACCTCGGCCGTGCTGAAGTGCGCGAGGCATTCAATGTGACCAAGGTGGGGACCATCGCCGGCTGTTACGTGGTCTCCGGCAAAATCCAACGCAACGCGCATGCCCGTCTGCTGCGTGACGATGTCGTGATCTGGACCGGCAAGTTGTCGTCTCTGAAACGCTTCAAGGATGACGTCAAGGAAGTCGGCATTAACTACGAGTGCGGCATCGGTCTTGAGAATTACAACGATATAAAGCCCGGTGATATCATCGAGGTGTATGAGATCAAGGAAGAGAAAACCTCCCTTTAAGCTGCCGATGGTTACAGAATGGTGATTGGAGTCCTGCAAATTGACCTGCGCCTGCATACACCACAGAACCTGAAGCAGAAACGCGGGGTGATTCAGAAAATTCTGGCGCGGTGTCGAAACCATTTTCCGGCCAGTTGTGCCGAAATCGGCCATCAGGACCTCTGGCAGAGAAGCTTGCTGGGATTTGCCGTTGTCAACACTTCGGAACAGGTGGTCGCACCAGTCCTTGAGCGTATCGAAAAAGCAATACTCGACAACAGTGAAGTCGATCTGATCAACGTCGACACCGAATTTATCCACTACTGAACAGGGGAATCATCGATCGTGGCTTCACAACGCGCGCAAAGGGTCGCCGAAACCATCCACCATGAGATATCGAACCTGCTGATCAAGGGGCTCAAGGACCCGCGTATCGGCTTCGTCACGATCACTTCGGTTGATGTCACGTCCGACCTGCGCCAGGCCAAGGTTTACTTCACCCTGATGGGCAGCCAGGATGATCGCCAACAGACCCAGTCCGGCCTGGACAGCTCTTCTTCCTATGTCAGGCAACAACTGGGAAAAGTCCTGCGCCTGCGCCATATCCCGGAAATTCACTTCATCTATGATGCATCCGTTGATTACGGCCAGCATATCGAAAAACTCCTCAGTGAAGTCAAATCAGACCTGCAAGAAGATGATTGAATCGATTCTGCAACTGATCCATCAGGGTCAGACCTTTTTGATCGCTTCCCACGAAAGCCCGGATGGGGACGCGATCGGTTCGACTCTGGCCCTGAGTGGTCTCTTGCGGGAGATGGGGAAAGACGTTGTCGCGTACAATCGTCACCATGCACCGCGGGAATATGCTTTTCTGCCGGGGTGTGCAACGATCGTCAGCGAACTAAATGATGCTGCTCTATTTGATGTCGGTTTCGTCCTTGATGCCGGTGAATTGCGGCGCGCCGGAAGCTGGATTAAAGATCGCTGCGGCAAGCTGGTCAATATCGATCATCACCCCTGTTCAGAAGATTTCGGTGACATCTATTATGTCGATACCGAGGCCTGCGCCACGGCGGTCCTGATTTATCGCATTTTGCAGGCTGCGGGACACCCACTCACCCTGGCTACCGCCACCTGCATTTACACCGCAATCCTCTCCGATACCGGTTCGTTCCGTTACTCCAATGCCAATCCGGAAGCGTTTCGGGTTGCCGGTGATATGATCAAAAGCGGTGTCGATCCCTGGTCGATTGCCTCCGGTCTTTACGAAAGCCAGGAGAAGGAGCGGCTGTGCCTGCTCGGTATGGCGCTGCCGACCCTGCAGGTCTCTGCCTGTGGCCGCTATGCGTCTCTTGCCGTCACGCTGGAGATGTATGACAAGTCCGGCGCCCGCGCAGAACACACTGACCGGTTCATCAATTATCCCCGCTCGATTCGCGGCGTCGAAGTCGCGATTTTCTTCCGTCAATTGGCAACAGACACCTTCAAGGTCGGGTTCCGTTCGAAAGGCAATATCGATGTCGGTGCCTTGGCGCGGACCATGGCTGGCGGCGGCCACCACAATGCCGCCGGCGCTACGGTCGATGGCGATCTCGAGACAGTCCGGAAACGGGTCGATGAAAAGGTTGCCCTGCTGCTCGCCGAGCAAAAATGAACGGTGTCCTGGTGATCGATAAACCGGCCGGCATGACCTCCTTCGATGTCGTCCGCCGGGTCCGCCGCATGGTCAAAACCCGACGGGTCGGGCATGCCGGTACGCTCGACCCGATGGCAACCGGGGTTTTACCGGTCGCCGTTGGCACTGCGACACGCCTGATCGAGTACCTGATGGCTGGTGACAAGACCTACCGTGCGACCCTGAAGCTGGGGAGCGTCACCGACACCCAGGACTCTACAGGCGAAATCCTCGAAGAAAAAGCCTGGCAATCTGTCGACAGGCCGGCCATTGAAGCGGCCATGGAACATTTCCTCGGCGAAACCGAACAGCTCCCACCGATGTATTCTGCGCTGAAAAAAGACGGCCAGCCCCTTTACAAGCTGGCCCGTCAGGGGATCGAGGTTGAGCGTGAGCCACGCAGAGTTGTCGTCAGAAGTTTGCTGGTCGACGAATTCTCAGCACCGTATCTGACTTTTACGCTCAACTGCAGCAAAGGCACCTACGTCAGGACCCTTTGCCACGATCTCGGGCAAGTCCTCGGTTGCGGCGCACACATGACTGAATTGCGGCGCTTGAAATGCGGGCGCTTCGATCTCGAGGCCAGTTACCCACTGGAGGTTTTGCAGGATTTATTCGAGCAGGGCCGGCCGCTGCCGTTGTTGCCCCTGGCAGAGATCCTGGATGACTGGCCGGTACTGACCGTTGCCGGTGTGATTCTCGAGCGCCTGCAGAACGGCGTCGCGCCTTGCCTGGCAGAGCTGTCCGGCGAGGAGCCAGCGGCCGGTGCCAAGGTCAGATTGCTGGCGGGAAAGACTCTGGTTGCGATCGCCCGTTACACACCCGAAGGTCACGGCAAAAGACCTGGAGATTTCGAACTTTTAAAAGTTTTTCCAGTTCATGACGATCAAGGATAAATGCTTTACACTGCAGTGTTTTTATGGTACATAACGCTTCTTTAGTCCAGCGACATGCTGAAGATAACAATAACTCACAGAAAAAGATCAAGGAGGTGGCGCCGTGCTGGCCACAGAACGCAAACAGGAAATCATAGAAAAATTCAAAACCCATGACGGTGATACGGGTTCCCCGGAAGTTCAGATCGCTCTTCTTTCCGAGCGCATCACCTATCTGACGGATCATTTCCGTACCCACAAAAAGGACCACCATTCCCGCCGTGGTCTGTTGAAAATTGTCGGCCAGCGCCGTCGCCTGCTCGATTACCTGAAAAGCAAAGATGTCGAGCGTTACCGTACGGTGATCAAGGAACTGGGTATCCGCCGTTAAAATCAGGCAGCAAGCTCGCTATTCTCCTGAGCCTGCTGCCTTTTATTTGCAAGTGTCGAGGCCGGGAGGTTGTCCGGAGAGAGGTTCTGATCAGTATGACATCAGGAGCTGTCTCAGGCCATCCTCCTCTGCCATTTTAGGAAGCAGTAGATTACAGGTGACCGGACGTCCGGTCAGAAAGAGGAAAAGATGGCTTATCAGAAAGTCGAAATCGAGTTCAACGGCCAGCCGTTGACCATGGAGACGGGCAAGATGGCCCGTCAGGCTGACGGCGCTGTCGTCATTACCTACGGCGAGACCAAGGTGCTTTGTACCGTCGTCTCCGCGACGAAAATGCGGGAAGGACAGGACTTCTTCCCCCTGACCGTCAACTACCAGGAAAAATTTTATGCCGGTGGCAAGATCCCCGGCTCCTTCTTCCGCCGCGAGCGCGGTTCTACAGAGCGCGAAACCTTGATCTGCCGGTTGATCGACCGGCCGATGCGCCCGCTCTTTCCCAAGGGCTATATGTTCGAAACCCAGATCATGCCGACAGTTATCTCGGCTGATATGGTCAACGATCCCGATACCCTTGCCATGGTGGCCGCTTCGGCATCCGTCGCGGTATCAAATATTCCTTTCGAAGGCCCGATCGCCGCAGTACGCGTCGGTCGGGTGGACGGCAAGCTGATCGCCAACCCGACCCTTGAGCAGATGGCGCAGAGTGATGTCGAGATCGTTGTCTCCGGTTCGAAAGAAGCGGTCATGATGGTTGAAGGCGAATCGGACTTCCTCAGTGAAGCCGAGATGCTCGATGCGATCTTCTTTGGTCATCAGGCCCTGCAGCCGCTGATCGAAGCGCAGACCGAGCTCGCCAAACTGGTTGGTCTGGAAAAGCGTGAATTTATCGTTGCCGAGACCGATGCGCAGCTCGAAGCCAAGGTTACGGAGTTGGCCGAGGCCGGGGTTGCCGCAGCGGTCAAGATCAGGACCAAGCAGGAGCGCTATGCCGCTCTGGCTGACAATCGTACTGCTGTCAAGGAGCAGCTTGCCGAACAGTACGAGGGTCGCGAAGGCGAAATCAGTGCGATTCTCGGGTCTATCGAGAAACGCGTCGTGCGTCAGATGGTCACCAAGGAACGCGTCCGTATCGACGGTCGTGACATGAGCACGATTCGTCCGATCACCTGCGAGACAGGCATACTGCCCCGTTCACACGGCAGCGCCCTGTTCACCCGCGGGGAAACTCAGGCCCTGGTCGCAGCGACCCTCGGGACCAAGATCGATGAGCAGCGCATGGACAATGTGCAGGGCATGGATTTCAAGAAATTTATGCTGCACTACAATTTCCCGCCGTTCTGCGTCGGCGAAACGAGTATGCGCCTTTTCCCCGGTCGTCGTGAAATCGGTCACGGTATGCTGGCCGAGCGCAGCGCCTCGAAAATCCTGCCCAAGCATGAGGATTTCCCGTACACGATCCGAATCGTTTCGGATATCCTCGAATCGAACGGCTCCTCATCCATGGCTTCGGTTTGCGGCGCCTCTCTATCGCTGATGGACGCCGGCGTGCCGGTCAAGGAAGCAATTGCCGGAATCGCCATGGGGCTGATCAAGGAAGGCGACGACGTCGCAATCCTCAGCGACATTCTCGGCGACGAGGACCATCTCGGCGATATGGACTTCAAGGTCACCGGTTCTGCTGCCGGCATCACCGCCCTGCAGATGGATATCAAGATCTCCGGCGTCACCAGGGAAATCATGACCCAGGCGCTGCAGCAGGCCAAGGAAGGCCGCATCCACATCCTCGGCGAGATGGCCAAGAGCATCGACAAACCACGCGCAGAACTGTCCAAATATGCTCCGCGGATCACCAGTATCAAGGTCAAATCCGACCAGGTGCGGACGGTTATCGGTTCCGGCGGCAAAAACGTGCGCGGCGTGATCGAAGCGACCGGTTGCGCGATCGATATCCAGGATGATGGTACGATCCATATCGCATCGACCGATGGCGAAGCCGCCAAACTCGCTATCAAGATGATTCGTGAGTTGATCCAGGAAGCAGAAGTCGGCAAGCTCTACTATGGCACGGTCCGTAAAATCATGGAATTCGGCGCTTTCGTCGAAATCTTCCCTGGTACTGACGGTCTGGTTCACATCTCCGAGCTGGACAAGGAGCGGGTCCGAGCGGTCACCGATGTTTTGCACGAGGGTGACAGGGTCCTGGTCAAGTGCATCGGCATCGACAAGCAGGGCAAAATCAAACTGTCACGTAAAGAAGCCCTCGGCCAGAAGCTGCCCGAGGACAATTAAGCTTCAGGTATTCATGACGCAACGTACGGTGCTCGATAATGGCATCCGGGTCCTTTCCGAAGATGTGCCCGGATGCCATTCTGTTTCCCTCGGGGTCTGGGTGAACAATGGCTCACGCCATGAACCCATGGCTCTGAACGGCATCTCTCACTTTGTCGAGCATATGCTGTTCAAGGGGACAAAGCGTCGCACAGCTCAATGTCTGGCCCGCGAAGTCGATTCGGTCGGCGGCCTGATCAACGGTTTTACCAGCCGTGAATTCAGTTGCTATTTCGTCAAGATTCTTGCTGAGAAGCTGACGCTGGCGGTCGACCTGCTTGGCGACATGATCTGCCATTCCAGTTTCAATGCCGAAGAGATAGAAAAAGAACGGCGGGTCATCCTGCAGGAAATCGCCATGATCGAGGATAATCCCGAAGATCTGGTCCACGATCAGTTTACTCATGCTTTCTGGGCCGGCCACCCGCTCGGCATGCCGGTTATCGGTACCCGGTCAACTGTGCAAGGCGTCGAACGACAGGTGATGCTGTCGTTTATGGCCGATCGTTACGTCGGTGACAACTTGTGCATTGTCGCCGCCGGCTCCGTCAACCATGCAGAGCTGGTTGAACTGGCCGGCAAAGCCTTCGGTGAGATCCCCGGGTCGGGCGTCAAACAGGTGGATGTTGCTCCGGTTGTGACGAGAAGAATCGAAGTCAGGCACCGTGAACTGGAACAGACCCAGGTCTGCCTCGGTGTGGAAGGCCTGCAGCAGAACCATCCCGACCGCTACGGTACTTACCTGCTGAACACGATCCTGGGCGGCAATATGAGCTCGCGGCTGTTCCAGAAGGTTCGTGAAGAACTCGGTCTGGCTTACTCGGTCTACAGCTATCATCACAATCATTCAGACAGCGGGGCCTTCATTGTCTCTGCCGGCGTCGACGCCGCACAGGCTCCCCTGGTGGTGCGCACGATCCTCGATGAAATGACCCGCATCCGTGAAGAATTGGTGTCTGAGGAAGAATTGCAGAGCGCCAAGGATTTTCTCAAGGGCAGCATGTTGCTGGCTATGGAAAGCACCGACAACCGCATGACCCGCCTGGCTAAAAACGAGCTCTTCCTGAGAGATGCCGGCACCAGCCTGGAGCAGAGTCGGCAGATGATTGATGCCGTCTCCGCGGAACTGGTCCAGGACCTGGCGCAACAGCTTTTCGTTGACGAAACCCTCAACCTGCAGGTTGCCGGCAGGGTGGTAGAGGACGATTTCCCGGATCGTGATTTACGCCTGGGCAGGTCAGGGATATGATTCGAAGAGCAGGGCGTATAGCTATAAAACGTTAACGCCTGATAAAAGTCAGCGAGAATTATCATGATTCAAGTCAATGTGAAAAAACTTCACCCGAATGCGATTGTCCCCGCGTACATGACCGAACATGCCGCCGGTATGGATCTATGTACGGTGATCGAGGAACCGGCCGTGCTTGCACCGGGAGAACGGACCTTGCTGCCAACCGGCCTGGCCATGGAAATCCCTCCCGGTTACGAAGGCCAGGTGCGGCCGCGGTCCGGGCTGGCGCTGAAAAAAGGCGTTGCCCTGGTCAACTCTCCGGGAACGATTGATGCGGATTATCGTGGCGAAATCGGAATTATCATTATCAATCACGGTACAGAACCGGTTGAGATCATGCCGGGCGACCGTGTCGCCCAACTGATTATCGCTCCGGTGACACGGGCTGCTCTGGTCGAGGTGGATGATTTGAATGATACCGCACGCAACTCCGGCGGCTTTGGCCACACCGGCGTCAGTCACAGGCCATGAGCCGGACATCATCAAAACCTGAACTTCTCGAATTTCCCTGTCATTTCGAGTTCAAGGCCTTCGGCCCGGGTGATGATGACGAGTCGTTCCTGAGCAAGGTCCTGGATGCCATTGCTACGGTCGTTCCGGTCTCACGCCAGGCAATTAAGTCCAGGCCAAGCTCCGCTGGCCGTTACCAGTGTGTGAGTGCCCTGGTCACCTTGCAGAATCGAACCCAACTGGAAGCCATCTATACGGCATTGAGAACCATCG
>Ga0316198_10002759_pt1 | contig 10589 bp, 6 predicted proteins | sample OudBieAanoxic_MG_FD_204935 | JGI IMG/M metagenome (GOLD analysis project Ga0316198, IMG submission 204935) | Coastal sediment microbial communities from Oude Bieten Haven, Netherlands - site A anoxic | ecosystem: Environmental > Aquatic > Marine > Coastal > Sediment | place: Netherlands... | reverse complement strand
GGTGGTGGCGTTAGCCACAAAGGCGAGGCCGTCGGGGTCGGCCCGGAGAAATCCGGCGAGCCTCGAGCGGGCCGCATCGAGCAGCTCGGGCAACTCGCGGGCAAAGAAGCGGACCGGTTCGCTCTCCATCCGCGCCCGAAGCTCAGTCTGAAGATCGAGGACCCTGGTCGGACACGCCCCAAACGATCCGTGGTTGAGGAATACGATCTCGGGATCGAGGTTCCAGTGTTTGGCAAGGACCGACCGCCTGGGGAGCTTCCTCAATTCCTCTGTCATGGATGCATGATACGGCGCAAATCTCAGATCGGAGAGCGATTCGTGTAGAATTGCGAGGCAATCTCAATAGGTACCCGGTCAATCGCCGCCGCCGGCGACCCTGGAGGCGACAACCATGACCGAAAGAAATCGACCCGACGATCCGAGCGAAGAGGCGGAGGCGACTGAGCTGACCCGGTCAATCCGAGAGGCCGATCCCGATCGGCGCCGGGGTTTCATCGAAGACGCCGATACGCTCAGCGGATCGGGAATCCCGGTGCCTGACGACCGGCCGGATGGGTTGCCCGAAACCATCGGTCACTACGCCATCGTCGGCAAGCTTGGTGAAGGTGGAATGGGAGTCGTCTTCGAGGCGGAGCAGGAGCGGCCGAGGAGGCGGGTCGCCCTGAAGGTGATGCGATCGAGCCACGCGGTGGATGCGCTCCACGCAAAGATGTTCCAGCGCGAGGTCGAGACCTTGGGGCGCCTCAAGCATCCCAACATTGCGGCGATCTACGAGTCCGGGCACACCGATGACGGCCGCGATTTCTTCGCCATGGAGTTGGTCCAGGGGCAGACGCTGGACCGGTGGCTCGCCGGCCGGCCTTCTCTCGTGACCGATGCCGAACTCAGGCTGCGGTTGCGCCTCTTCCAGACCATCAGCCAAGCGGTCCACTATGCCCACCAGCGAGGCGTGATCCACCGCGATCTCAAACCGTCGAACATTCTCGTTACCGATGAGGCCGAGATCACGTCGGCAACATCGAACGCCTCGGTGGCGGGGGTGCCGGTGGTCAAGATCCTCGATTTCGGGCTCGCGAGGGTGACCGACGCCGATGTCCAGGCGGCGTCCATGCTCACCGAGGTCGGGATGATCAAGGGAACGCTGCCCTACATGTCGCCGGAGCAGGCGCGCGGCGACGCCGAGGCCATCGATGTCCGAACCGATGTCTACGCCCTCGGTGTGATCCTCTATGAGCTGGTGGCGGGCTCGCGGCCGTATGACGTGGGTCGCGCATCCATCGTCGAGGCCGTTCGGGTGATCTGCGAGGAACGCCCGGAACCCATGAGCCGGGCCTGGACCGGCAGCCGGCGCCTCGACCCCGATGTCGAGACCATCACCGGAAAGGCGCTCGAAAAGGAACCCGACCGGCGCTACGCTTCGGCGGCCGCAGTGGGCGACGATGTTGACCGGTATCTCGAATCGCAGCCGATACTCGCCAGACCGCCGAGCGCGGTCTACCAGATACGCAAGATGATTTCGCGCCATCGGTTACCGTTCGCGTTCGCCGCTCTATCCCTGGTCCTCGTGGTGGCTTTCGGCATCGGAATGGGACTCTTATGGGCCGATTCGCAGCGAAATCTCCGACGGGCGGAAGTGGCCGAGCGGGAAGCCGCGCGCGAGGCCGAGACGGCGACCAGGACCTCGGATTTTCTCATCGGTCTCTTCGACAGCTCGAACCCGGAAAGCACGTCGGGCGAGACCATCACCGCCCGTGAAGTCATGGACGAGGGCGCCGATCGTGTCCGCGACGAGCTCGCGGACGAGCCCCTGACTCAGGCGCGCCTGATGCACACACTGGGCAAGGTCTACATGAGCCTCGCGCTCTACGACGACTCACGACGACAGATCGAGGACGCTCTCGAACTGCGGCGCGAACACCTCGGAGATTCAAATGTCGAGACCATCGATACCCTGCACCAACTGGCTCGGGTGAACGAGAAGCTCGGCGATCCGAATCGAGCCGTCGCGATCTACGAAGACACCATCACCCGATACGAAGCGCTCGGAGACGCCGGTCGGGAGGGCCTCATCGATACCCTGGGTAACTTCGGTTGGTTGCTCGGCGATCTCGGTGAGATCGACCGCGCCATGGCCCTCTACAGCAGGGCCCTTGATCTGGTTCTCGCCGAAGATCCCCCGGATGAGGAACGGCTCATTTCGCTCTACAACAACCGGTCCTCGGCGGCAATGAACCGCGGCGACTTCGATGCGTCGAGGGAAGACCTGGCTCGGGCCCTCGAACTGTCGCGTCGGGTCTTCGGCGACGATCATCACCAGACCGCCAACGTCCTGACCAATCTTGGCGTCGTCAACTCGAAGGCGGGGACTGATGGTGCCGAGGAATTCTACCTCGAGGCTTTGAAGATCTACGAGAAGGTCTACGGTCCGAACAGCCCCGAAGTCGCCCGTAGCCTGGGGAATCTCGCCATCGTCCACGCCGAGGCCGGCAGCTTCGACAAGGCTCTGCCGTACTTCGAACGCTCCCTGGAAGTTCAGGAGGTCATCCACGGGCCGGACCACCCCTACGTAGCTCAGGCACTGACGAACTACGGGCTGCTGAAGCTCCAGACCGGCGATCCGGATGCCGCGGTGGTGGCGCTCCAGCGGGCGGCGGATATCCGGGCCGGCGTCGGTGTCGAGGACATCTCCACATCCTTCACCCTCTACCACCTGGCCACGGCGCGGGCCGAGTTGGGTGAGTTCGAAACCGCCCGGCAGCTCCTCGAACGGGTCGTCGCCATCGACGAGCGGATCTTCGGCTCCGAGTCCTCCGAGGTTGCCGACGATCTCGATGGGCTGAGGGAGATCAATCGCGCATTGGGCGACGAAGCCAGAGCGCGCGAAATCGAGCGACGGATGAACGCGATCAACGAGAAGCTTGAGGCGAAGGGTTCGGTTGGGTGACGATCAACCGGTGTTGATCACGGAGAGGATTCCGCGGCCGAACTTCTTCGCCGTGTGCGGGCCGATGCCGGAGACCTCGAGAAGTTCGTCCTCATCCGATGGGCGGGCGAGGCTCAGGGCGGTGAGAACCCGGTCCGTGAGGATGCGGAAGGCCGGCACGCCGCGCTTGCGGGCCTCGGTCAGCCGCCACTCCCGGAGCTTCTCGAAGAGCTGCATTTGATCCCTGTCGAGGGTCGAGAACCGCTCGATGGGCGCGGGGCCCGCTGATTTTGCCTTCGATCGGGTCCTGCCCTTTCCCGTCATTTTCGTCGTATTCGGTCGTGACGGCGCCTCGACCACCTGGATCGAATCGGCGGCATCGGCTCGCGCCAGCCTGCCCGCTCGGGTGAGAAACACCCGCTGGAACCGGATCGTCTTGCCGTCCTTGACAAAGGAGTCGGCCCGCATCTCCACAAGACCCTCACGGGCCAGGCCGTTGAGAAGGGCCTCGAACGCGCCTCGGCCGGAGGCGCCGCCCATCCCGAGTTCTTTGTGGAGCTGACCGGATGTCGCGCCGTCACGGCTCTTGAGCAGACTGATGATCGCCGAGAGCTGCTCGACCTCCCGGGCCGTCGGGTTGCGAAACGTGGTGGCGAGACAGTCGTCGGCTGCGCACTGATCGCAGATTCCGCACGGCGTTTTCGGGTCGTTCCGGTCACCGAAGTGCTCGACCATCCGCACCATGCGGCAACCGGTGCCGGAGGCGAATCGGATCATCCGTTCGATCTGAGCGTGGCGGTGGGCTCGCTGGGCCTCATAGGGTTTTTGCCAGTCGTCCCGGCCGCGGGCCGCGTTCTCCTCGGGATCGACAATGGCACCGTGGTGGATCCAGAGCTTTTCGAGGGCGGTGGCAAAGAGCTCCGGTCCCATCCCCGTCCTGATCCGGATCTCGTCCGACGGCCGCGGTTGCTCATCGAGGGCCGAGAAGAGCCTGGCGAGAACTCGGGGCTCGGGGTAGTCGCGATCGAGAAAGAACTGGTGGGTGTGACGATCGGCCCACGAGTAGAGGAGGATCGCCCGAGCCATCTCGCCGTCGCGTCCGGCGCGGCCGATCTCCTGGTAGTAGCTCTCGAGGCTGCCCGGAAGCCCGGTGTGGATCACGGTGCGGATGTCCGCCTTGTCGATGCCCATTCCGAAGGCGATGGTGGCGACGATGACCTCGGTCTCACCGGCCTGGAAGCTGCGCTGCGCCCGGTCCCGCCGGGGCGCCGCCATGCCGGCGTGATAGGCGGCGGCTGGGAACGCCCCGCTGAGCTCGGCTGCCAGGGCCTCGGTCTCCTTGCGGGTCGGTGCATAGACGATGGCGGGACGACGCGCCGGATCGGTCAGGATGTTCTTGACCACTGCCGGCCTGGCCGACGGCATGGCCTCCACCACCTCGACCGCGATGTTGGTGCGGCGGAAACCGTGAATGAACTCGAGGGCGTCGGGAATGCCGAGTTGCTCGATGATATCGCGTTGGACCATGGGTGTGGCGGTGGCGGTGAGACCGATGATCGGCGTCGGACGCAGCAGCGGCAACCTCTCCCCGAGCATTCGATAGTCGGGCCGGAAGTCGTGCCCCCAGTGTGAGATGCAGTGAGCCTCATCGACGGCGATGAGCACCGGTTTGCGTTTCGCGAGCATCTCGGGAAAACCGGGGACGCCAAGCCGCTCGGGCGCGACGAAGAGGAAGTCGAGTTCGCCGGCGAGATATGCGTTGCACACCGCGCGTGATTCGAGCCGGTCGCGTCCCGAGTGAATCCGTTCGGCCGCGAGTCCGCGTTGCTTCAGCGCATCGACCTGATCTTCCATCAGGGCGATGAGCGGGGAGAGCACGAGGGTGGTGCCGCCCCTGGCGAGCCCCGGAAGCTGGTAACACAGGGACTTTCCGGCGCCGGTGGGCATGACCAACAACGCATCGCTGCCCCCGGTGACCGCGCGACAAACGTCCTCCTGCAGCGGCCTGAAGGCATCATGACCCAAGGTGCTTCGCATGAGATCGGCAAGTCCGTCGACGGGGGTAGGTCGATTCTGACGGCTCATGGTATGACAGCGTCCTCCTCAGTGTGAGTGGATTCTATCAACGACCACGCAAGCGGGTGTTCTACACTTCACAGACCATGATCATCACCATTGGATTTCTTCCTCCTTTCAGCCGGGTGTCGACGTGAAGCCCGAACGGTTGGTCCTCATCCTGGCCGCGGTGATCTTCCTGTGGTTTCTCGGCGCGCACGACCTGTGGGCGCCGGACGAGCCCTTCTTCGGCGAGGGCGCGCGCGAGATGCTCATCGACGGCCAGTGGCTTGTGACCCACGTCAATGGGGTCGTCAACAGCCACAAACCACCGCTGTTTTTCTGGTTGATCGCCCTCTTCTCGCTGCCCCTGGGCGCCGTCACCGAGTTCACCGCTCGATTGCCGTCGGCACTCGCCGCCCTTGGGACCCTGGTCCTGGTCATGCGCCTGGGTCGACGATGGTTCGGTCCGAGGACCGCCGCGCTCGCCGGATCGTTGCTCGCGACCAGCTATATGTTCTGGGACAAGGCGCGCTGGTCCCAGATCGATTCGCTCCTGTGTTTTCTGATCTGGGTGGCGCTCTCGGCCTTTGCCGACTGGCGATCGGGCGATGCTGACGGCCGGCGGGCCGGGGCGCTTTTCTGGTGCGCCGCGGCCCTTGCGGTTCTCGCCAAAGGCCCGGTGGGTCTGTTGCTCCCCCTGGGAATCGTGATTGTCTTCCTGGCGGTGGAGCGTGATCTAGGTTCGCTTCGACGTTTTGCCCCATTGCTCGGACCGTTGGTCTTTGTCCTCGTCACCGGCGCGTGGGCCATGGCGGCGACACTCTGGGGCCCTGCGGACTACTCGGTGATCGGGGCGCTGCGCGAACATTTTGTCGAGCGGGGGATGCATGGGATGCACCATGTTCAACCGTTCTGGTACTACAGCGAGCGGCTGCCGCTCTCACTGCTCCCGTGGACGGGGCTGCTGCCGGGTGCGTTGGTCGTGGCCTGGCGGAACCGCCGCCACTCGGAGGGGCTGCGACTGTCCCTGGTGGCGGCGGTCTTTGTCTTGGTTTTTTTCTCCATCTCTACCGAAAAGCGTGATCTCTATGTCCTGCCGGCGTTTCCGGCCATCGCGCTCATGATGGCGGTGCTGGTGGGTCGTTTCTCCGGCTGGCGGGAGGGGTTCGAGGACGCCGCGACCCCGGATCGAAAATGGGTCACCGTCGGGCAGGCCATCGTCGGTGGGCTCTTTGCCCTCGTCGCAGTCGCCGTGCCGTTCGTGAGCGGCCGTGTCGAGTATCTGCCCGGTTGGATGGTGTATCTGCTGGGAGGGGTTCTGCTGGTCACAGGAGTAGCGGTTCTTGCCACCGCGGTGCGCGGCCGGGTCTTCGATTCAGTAGTGGCCACCGCGGGAGGGATGGCCGTTCTCTATCTCCTCGCTACCGCATTCGTCTACCCAGCCATGGAGCCGCGAAAATCGTCCCGGACCTTTGCCCTTGAGACCAAGAAGATCACGGCCGAGTCTCGGGCCGAGGGTCACCGTGTCGTGGCCTGGCGTGCGGGAAACATTCCGACCGCCGTCGCTTTCTACTCCGATGGGCTCTACACGGTCGAGACCGACGATGTCGATGTGCTGGCCCGCCACCTGCGTCAGGACGCTCTGGTCTACGCGATTGTGAGGACGGATCAGATCGACGAGGTCCCGGCCGATGTCCGCGAAAGCCTCACCGTGCTCCACGAACAGCGGTTGAGCCGGAAGGACCTCGCGCTCGTTGCCAACCGGCGGCAGTGACAAACTCGGCCTCGGCCGAGTTTGTCGCTGCCGCTACCTGAAGTTGAACCGCACCCCGACTCGCACCTCATCGCGATCCACCTCGACCTCTTCCGGACGTTCCATCCCGGGGAGATACACGTAGTCGATTTCGCCGGTGAGGTAGATCGCGGTCAGGCTGAGGCGCCGGGTCAGGAACAGTTCGGCGCCGAGTTCGAAGGAGAGCCCATCGAGGTAGTTTCGATAACCCTCGCTGAACACGCCGTAATCGGCGTAGTGGAGAAATGCGCTGACATCGAAGTGTTTGGCGATACCTGCCTTGAATCCGCCGCCAAAACCCATTCCCGGATCGCTGAAGGTCTCACCACCGAGCTGGGTGAGGATGTCGGTGTTCTGGTATTCGAGACTCAGACCGACGAGGAAGTCGAGGGGGGAATTCTCGCCCTCGCGGATCGGGATGCGGTACATGGCGCCGAGAGTTCCGAGTTGGATGTTGAGGTGTTCGCCGAAGTTGGGAAGGTCATAACTCGCCGAATTGAAACGTCCCCACAGGACGAAGTGCCGGGAGATCTTCCACGAACCACCAATGGCGAAGGCGTTGTCCGAATCCGACGAGTTGCCATAGATCTCGATCGAGCTGTCGATGGCGTACTCGGCTTCGACAAAGGTGTAACTCAGCGGTTGCCGGTCGTCGGCGAAGCCGGCGGTCGCAGCGATTGCCATCAACGCGAAGAGCAGTGTGAGTGTTTTCATGTCTGCATTATGCCAAAGCGCCGGCGGTCGTGGTCAAACTCAACAGGTCAGGTGCAGTGCGGCCGCCACATTTCGACCTTCGGCTGAGAACCGGTTGAATGCTTCGATCACTCTCCCGGTGCGATCGACCACGACCTCGGTTCCGATTCTCTCGAAGGCCGCGATGGTCTCCTCCTCGACCGTCGCCATCCCGATGGCGCCAGTGCCGAGGCAGACGATTTCGGGCGCTGCCTCGATAATGTTGGCAAGGTCGACGAGCGCAAAAATGTGGTTTCCGGCGGTTCGCCACCAGGGTGAGCGGACAACTCCGCCGACGATGACGATGTCCTCGGAGTAGGCCACGCCATCGATTCGGACGTTCCCAAAGCGGAAGTGATCGATGCGCATGCATCCATGATAGATCGTATTTCGCCGGAAACGATTCTCGTAGGGATGTTGAAGAGGACGAGAGCCCCGGAAGAAGCTCGTCTCCAGGGGCTCGGGTCGAACCGGTTACGGCGTTGCCGCTGACCAGTTGTTTGTATTTCCGATTTCGAAATTGTCGGAGAAGAGGCCGTCCCCGCCGGCGCTGTAGTCGGGCGGGATATCGGTGCCCGCCACGATTCCCAGGGGCTGATAATCCGCGTAATCAGGGAAGATGTAGCCCAGGTGGTTGTTGCCCATGCGGCGGATGAGAATCTCGGACAAGACCCGGCGGAAGTCCGTCGTGACTGCGAGATCGGCGTTGTCGAAGAGTTGGCCGGGTCCGATGCCGGGCCAAGCACCGTGGACGCCGCCGACCGCGTTTCCGGAGATGACGATCATGGGGTTGCCGTGACCGTGATCGGTGCCCTCATCATCGTTCTCGCGGAGCCGGCGTCCGAACTCGCTCTGGACAACCATGGTCGTCCGCTGGGTGTAGTTGCCGGCTCCGGCGCCGTCGAGGTCGGTGTAGAGGGCGGCCAGCCCTTCCGAAAGGGTGGCCATCACACCCGCGAAATAGCCGCCGCCGTCATCACCCTGACCGACATGGGTGTCCCATCCTCCGAGATCGATGGTCGCGACGCGGAGACCCAGATCGAGTTTGATCATCTGAGCGATCACCTGGAGCCCGTCACCGAACGAGTTCGAAGGATAGACCGCACCGTTGCCCGGCGTGTAGTTGCCGCTCGTATTGAGCTCGACGATATCCATGGCATCGAGTGCCTGGAGACCCGATGCGTGAAGCCAGGTGTTGTCACCGGAGTACATGTGACGCAGGGCGGTTCGCTGGGCGTTTCGCCACTCCCACGGACCGATCTGGAGGTTGAAGGAGTTGGGGTCGCTCATGTTGACGGTATCGCGGTCGCCCAGGAGAGAGGTGGCCTGAAGGCTTCCCACCGAGACCGAGGGCATGATGATTTCGGGTGGCAGGTTGTGGGCGCACGAGAAGTGCCGGGCGAGCCAACCGCTTGATGTTGTCCTGATCCCCGGAGTCCCGCGTTCGATGTACTCCATGGAGTCGAAATGGCTCCGGCTCGCCTCATCGAGCCCGGTGGAGTTGACGACCGCGACGTGGCCGCTCTGATAGAGCTCGTGGATCGGCTGACACGCCGGGTGGAAACCGAACTGTCCGTTGAGGGAAAGCGCCGAATTGGTGCCGCTGACGGGAACCGCGATGTTCGGCCGGGCAGTTTCGTAATGGCCGCGATCGGTACCCGATATGGGAACAACCATGTTGAGGCCGTCCATCCCGCCGCGCAGGAAAACGACCACGAGAGCTTCGTCGTTGGTGGTGCCGTCAGGATCGGCAAAGGCCAGGGACGGGAAACGGGAACCGGCCATACCTGCGATGGCGGCCGAACAACCGGCGACAAAACCGCGTCGTGTGGGTCGAGTCATCATTACCTCCAGAGAAACGACGGGGCCATGAAGATGAGACCCACCATGGAACGGAGCCGGTCCTGGGTGTCTTCATCCGAGTCGAGGGGAAGATCGAAATCGGGGTTGTGACCCTGGGCCATGAACTCCACGATCTCGTGGCGCTCGGCGGCGGGCATGGGCCTGCCGAGAATCCGGTTGATCCAGTGATCCGCGATCTGATTGGCGGTTCTGGCGGTGGCCGGTGTCTGACCGAGGACGTTGAGCCGATGAATGTCGCTGTTGTTACGGACATCGATAAGCCAGTTCATCAGGCGCCAGGTCATGACCCGGGGGGTCGCGCTCTGCCAATCGTCCTTGTGATCCGGAAATCCGTTGGGTGCCCGCCATCCAAAGAGCGGCTGCCCCGCCTGGTCGTAGCGCCAGAGAAGGGTTCCAGTGTCGCTGTCGTCGATGTGGTAGTTGAATCTTCCGTCGGCGGCCCGGACCGCGCTCGATACGATCTCGAGCGGACGCTTGATCTTGTCACCCCAGGTCGTGAGGAACGACGGATGGAGGACGATGGTGCGAACGACCTGTGCCAGCTGATCGGGGGCGGAGGCTTCGGCTTCGAAAACCGCCGCGGCAGCATCGATGACGGCCGGGTCCGGGTTGTCGCCGATGAGGCGATGGGCCAGTTTCCTCGAAATGTGGCGCGCGGTACCGGGGTGTGAAGCGATCAAATCGAGCACGATGTTGCCGTCAGAAAGCGCCGGTAGGTGGTCATCGATGAAGGTGCCGAGGACGTTCTTCTGGAACTGATCGTGCCAATCGGAGCGGTAGTCGAAGAGTCCCGTGTCGAAGTTGAAAGTCCAGCCGGTGAAACATCTGGTCGCTTCGAAGACGTCGTCATCGACGTAGGCGACGGGCACACCGCCCGGACCGACCGGTACCTGGCTCTGCTGCATGACTCCCATGTAGTGATCGGCGCCGAGAGTGTGGAGTTCGAAGAGTTCGCGCGCCCAGTTTTCGTTGGGCCCGGCGCTTGTCGAAGTGTAGTTGTCGAGGAAGTAGAGCATGGCGGGGTGTTGCGCCACCTGGCCCAGCATCGTGCGGAAATTGCCGAGGGCGTTCCCCCTGATCACCGAACGGTCCCAATGGGACCACACGGGTGCTGCCCATGAGTCCGGACCGTAGACGTTGAAGTGGTTGTGCCAGAAGTCGGTGAGCACTTCGAGAAGCTGGCGTTTGCTCCATACCGCCCTTAACATCGTTGCACGTTCG